>Ga0070697_100004058_pt1 | contig 11234 bp, 7 predicted proteins | sample KBSK1501metaG_FD_65475 | JGI IMG/M metagenome (GOLD analysis project Ga0070697, IMG submission 65475) | Corn, switchgrass and miscanthus rhizosphere microbial communities from Kellogg Biological Station, Michigan, USA - KBS K1-50-1 metaG | ecosystem: Host-associated > Plants > Roots >... | reverse complement strand
ATCTGCGAAACATCAGGTCGTAACGTCTCGTTCTCGACCCAGCGATGGACGCGGTTTGGGTCTACTCGTAGTGCATAGCCCAAGGCGTTCAATGAGATGAGATCGTCTTCCGGTTTGAGGTCTATTGTCTGTGCGTCTATTGCCGCATCCGAATGAAATGTGGAAGCGTCTGTATTGTAACTTTGACGCGACTCACTGATGTGGCGTGAGAAAAGGCCTTTCATAGCCTCAAAGGCGGTGAAGTAGTCAGGGTCAATATCAAGCTTCTGGCTATTGGTCGGCGATACTCGCAGTCCTAGACTGTGCTCCACCATGACTGAGACGATCTGGTCTCCATTCAGTGTCAGTACGCGGGGAATAGATGTTGATGCTTTGTGGAGGGCACCAGGCGTGTAATTGGCGGTCGTCATGAACATGCCCTGTGAGAAGTGGCCCGATAAAGCTCCAATGAACTTTTCGATATCTGGACGCGGTACATTGTTTCTATACCGCTTTACCTGTATTCCTGTTGGGATACGAAACATGCCTGCGAGCAGGTCTCCCTGGGCATCAATACCGCCGTCACCAATGTAGCGCGTGACCGATACCGCTTCAAGGCCGATGTAGACTAAGAAATCGCCAGCGAAGAACTCAAAGCTCCTTGCTGGCAGGGCGAGCAGGTACTTTTTCAGTTCACGTTTGATATCCGGGTTGGCTGGTGGAGGGGAATCATGGGGGGACATCGCTATCCTTTTGTGTCATTTCCTCTTGTCACTGTAACTACCGGATATTTTCATTTGTCTTCTTCATATTCGAACAATTCATCGGGTTTTACTCCCATCGCCTTGGCAAGTTTATTTAGCGTTGTTGTTGTTACCTCATGATAGGGGTTGCGCCATATGGTTTGTATCGTTTTATAGGCCATGTTTGCCTCTCTGGATAAACGCGACATACTGTAGCCCTTTGTTTTCGCTACCTCCTTCACCTTTAAGCGTATCATTGATCACACCTTATACGTGTTTTGCCGGATTGTACCCATATTTAGTATACTTGTGAACTACGTCTACGCTCTCAGGTGCTGATATAGTAGTATATAATATACTAGTAGATGATGTTAGCAACCTGCAAGGAGGATATTTTTATGAGCGCTTTGTATGACTCTGGTTTCTACGATGAAGCGGATGTGTTTCTTGATAGCAGACCGCTTGACTCGGGTACTGTTGTCGTCTATCGACGCTACAACAAGGAGTATAAGGGTAGGGTCCTGCAAGCCGGTTTCTATGTGCTATTAGTTGAGGTATTAGACGAGTGGGGCGGATGGCATTACGCTACAGTGAGATCATACGTGTTGAGCACACAAGCGAGTGTTAATTAACGGGGGGATATCTGAGAACTCCTTAGTATTGCAGAGTTAATATTTTCTTGTCAAGCAGCATTTGTGCTCTAATTGCTCGACATAACGGTTGCCTTTCTCCGGTGTTGGCATTTACTACTACAGGAAGCGTTCGTTCAAATATTCGTTCTTGCATACAAATAGGGCAGAGGCGAGAACTATGAAAAGGAGTTTCTCAAACGGCTGAGTTCTATCTTATTTTCGGTCAGAAACTGTCTTGACACAGGGGACCACTATAGTTCATTTCCTCAGGTGTTCTGCCGTTCCTTTTTTGAATTTGCATTGGAGAACTTCCCTTCAGGTTTGCGCAACCAGAGCGAGACATGGGAGGGTTGCATCGTTTCCTGCACCACAGCTAGCAATGCCTCCCGTAACTGATCCAAGTCTACCTCGTTACGCAGAGTGGCGCTGAAGGCTGCCAGCGTTCTGGCCGCATCATACTTCCGGCGGTAGAAACGACGATCAATAACCCGCTGTATGCGATGGCGCAAGGGCTGGAACAGGGCCGCTATCGTCAGCGTGGAGGCAACGATGACGAGGGGTTGCTCAGCGATGGTTCCTGTCAGTAGACGCACAAGCGATTGGAGACCGATTACAAGGCCAACATAGACCAGAGCCAGCAAGACCGTCAGCGTGCCATAGACCAGCGTGCGATTGATCAGTAGATCAATGTCATAGAGCCGAAAGCGCAGAATGGCAAGGCCAAGGGAGAGCGGGACGATGAACACGACTAAGATATAGGCAGGTGCAATGACAAGCTGATAGAACGAGCCAGCTTGCCCAAGTGAAGGGAAGAGATACAGTGGCATAGTCAACCCGATTACGATGATACCTGCCACACTTCCACCATAGATGACCCACTTAGTCTGCTGACGCTGTAGCGGGCTGGAAGCATAACGATAGCGGTAGAATTGTGCGATCACCAGCAAGACTACCTCTCCAAGCCAGACCAAATTATAGACCAGATACATGAAAGAGACATCACGGAAGAAGAGAAAGGCCAATCCCGCTACAACCCAGCAGGGGAGAAGCCAGCGCGTCCATCGTGGCACAAACCGCCCATTAGGAAAGAGTGAGCCGACCAGGAAAAACGCTCCATTTCCGAGTACATTCAAGACGATGGCGAGCACTTGCCATGCAGAGTGGCTCCCCTGTAATGCAAATGTGACGTACAAGATGCCTAGCGCCACCCCCCCCAAGGCAGCTAGGAGCGCCATCCAGTCATCGGACCTGCGCCAGAAAATCACCGCACTGACGGCGATGCAGAGGAACGCTAAGGCTATAGTGAGCGCGAGGGTAAAGGTGGCATAGGCGCCGAGGGAGAGGTCAAGCTTCTGGATGCCCTGTGCGGAGTCAGGGGTGGGTTGCGTGGGAGCACACGTAGCGCCTGTGCAGACGGTCTGAAGGAGTGCATAGTATGCCGGGAGCATGACAAGAAAGAGCGCCACGATTAGGGTGACCACTGCTACCCATGTGACTCGCGCAAGGATGAGTCTGCGTCCACTTAAGTGCGTATTTGCTGCACTGGAGACAACCGCTCCGCTTGCGCTCTTTTGTTCAGTATCCGATCGGCTCATGCATCTTTCCCTTACCAGGAAATCGGCTCTCCGCAAAATTGGTTCATGTCTTTCTTGCCCATCATCGTGGTAGCCTTTCGTGCTCAAAGAGGGGAAAAGGGGTTCACTCCACCCTGAACCCTTTCCCCTCTTCATCTTTCCTCAGAGGAACCAGGGGGGGTGGCCCTCCAGGGAGCCCGATGTGTTCTGTCGTGTTCAGGTTGACGCAACCACAGCGAGACATGCGTGGGCTGCATCGTCTCCTGAACGGCTGTTATCAGGTGCTCACTCAACTGGCTCAAGTCTACTTCATTGCGTAACGTTGCGCTGAACGCCTCCACTGTCCTGGCTGCATCATACTTCCGACGGTAGAAGCGACGATCGATGATGGCCTGGATGCGTCGTCGTAACGGCTGGAAGAGGGCAGCGATTGCCAGCGTTGATCCGACAATAATTAGTGGAGATTGCCCCGCCTGTCCCGTCAATCCATTCACCAGATTTTGCAGGAGCACCACGCACCCAAAATAGATCAGGGCAAGAATGCTGGTCAGTGAGCCGTAGACCAGCGTGCGGTTGATCAGGCGATCAATATCGTAGAGCTGATTACGCAGAATGGAAATTCCAATGCTGAGTGGCAGGAGCATAATAGCGAGATCAAAAATCAGTGCATAGATCGGGCTATTCGGATCATTCAAAATGAAAATACTGCCGACTATCAGCACCGACATTATGGCAGTACCATAGGTTAACCACTTGATCTGCTGGCGCTCGCGTTCCTTTGCACGGAGAAAGCGTAGGACAAGTGAAACAAGGGCTGCAATAGTAAGAGGCAACTGTAAGAGATTGAAATTGTCGCTCAGAGATCTCCAGAAACCGGCGGGAATGCCCTTCCAAAACAGTTCCACGTTTGCAAGAGACAACCAGCCCGCCAGCATGGAGAGGAGTGCCAAAACTGCTGCCAGCCAACCAACGATGCGCCAGCGTCGTGTAAGCAGGTGACCATTAGGGAAAAGGAGCGGCAAAAATACAAGCAGCAAGACCCAATTGAGCGGCCAGACGGTATTTCCCAGCCAATTGAATATATCAGTTGCAGGCAGCGGCAGGTGCCCCTTTACCGTAGCGTATGCTGTATAAGCCCCACTAAAATCGGTAATCGCGGTCCCAATGCCAACGGCGCAAAGGATCCAACCAATAGTGTTCCTGGTACGTTGGCTGACAATCAGAGCGCCGACAGTGCCAAAAAGTCCGAAAGCGACGCCCGCACTGATGATGTTAGCGAACCGCCACGGGGCTTTCCCATCCAGGGTTCCGATCACAGTCGCTGCGAGAATCAAAGACACGCAGATGCCCCAGACCGCCCAGGCTATCCGTTGCGCTAGACCCGGGTTTGCCATTTTCCCCGCTGCTCTGTATGGAGATTCCATATATGTGCTCCTATTGGGTCGATGAGTCAAGCTTTCACACGCGAAGAAGGACTCTGCTTACGCATATTACCATATTACTCTACAATGGGTGTCCCACAGCTTTTTGCAATCCCTCGGAGAACGGGGATGAAGTTCGACATTTTAATCTTGGAGAATAAAATGATCCGCTGTAAGTTTATTTACAGCGGACCTTATCTTATATGATGGGGATGACGGGAATCGAACCCGCGCCTAGCCATTAGTCAGATGGCTGCTCTATCCACTAAGCTACATCCAATGCATTATAGCATATGTGTTCAAACATGCTTCAGACTGCAAAAACCTGTGGGCCACCCTGTCCCATGGCGTTACTACTCGTTGACCGCTCTGGCTCGTCGGTAGACCCGAGTGGCATAAGGTTCCATGAGGGTGGCTTGGAACTCAGGATCATCGAGGATGCGCTTGAAGATCGCCTCGTTGTCGTCCATCCTGCCCACTCCCCCGTAAGGCTCGGGGATGGTTGTGAGAGGCCTGGCTAGACCTCCCCTGATGCTTCTCCCCGACATCGGCCGGTACTTTTTTCACTTTCTGAGACCTCGCTCCCCCGCAATCCGTTTCTAAAAGGGAGAACACCAGCATCCTGCTTCGGCTCGACAGCGATGGGTGCCATGTGCCCACCACGCGTAACTGCCGGACGGCAATACTCACTCTTAACGAAAGGGACAGACAGGACCATGGCCAAGATCGACGATCTGCTTTCAGAGGTGGGTGACGACAAGCTTCGCGGACAACTCGTGGCTGCCGTCGCCGACCTACTTAGGAGCAAGAAGTTCGGACTGGTCTACCGTCGAATCCGAGACCAAGCGGGACGACGTCGTCGGCTGGCTACGCAACCCCGAGCGGAAGCCTTGGTCGCTATGCGTCCCCCGGAAGGGAGGTACCCAGTGGGTGCCGTTCTTCCCCGACTTCGTCTTCTTCCGCAAGGTCGGCGACGATGTGATCGACGACATTGTCGACCCTCATCTGCTGGCGGCAAAGGACATGCCGGAGCGGGCTGTCTGGCTGGCCAACTACGCCAACAAGCATGTCGATCAATATGGACGGATCGAGATGGTGATCTACGAGAGTGCGAACGATCAGACCGGCAAGCGCCTGGACCTGGTCAGGGAGGACCTACGAAGGAAGGTCGCGGCCGTTACGACCCGCGATCAGCTCAAGGCGCTCTTTCACGAGCAGCGGTAATGTCGTCAATGACACTGGGCAGTAGAGCCTCGCTACGAGCTGAACGGTTCAAGCCGGGCGTTGAGGGAGCTGGCTTCTCTAGATCCGCATGTTTGGGGTTGGGCGTCGCTCAAACACTCGGGGGTTAGCCGGCCCTAGCCCGCTGGTGCGGTCATGACCATGGGCGGCTCATGGCTCCAGTTGGCCGCCGAGTGCCTTCGACGGTCGCCCAAAGTATGTGGATATAGCAATGAACGACCTTTGCAAGATCGAGAACAAGCTCGCCGCCGGCGAGATGCAGCCAGGCACGTGGGAGCGCTTCGTCCAGGATGTATTCGTCAACGACATCCCCGGCTTCAATCCTGCCGATAAGGGCACGGACTGGGGGCGTGATGGAGACATCAGTGTCGAGGGAGACGACGTCCCACGTCGAGTGCTCATTACGTCGTCGGCGACATTGGACGGCGTTCGACAGAACATGCACGAGAACCTCGCGAGCCTCCGTGAGCACGAGGTAGCCGTCAAGCGCATCGTGCTCGCGAACCCCGCGTTGTTGTCGACCAAGGAGCGCTCTTCCCTTGTTGCGTCGGCACAGAAGAAGGGCGTGATTCTCCGCCTCCACGACATCTACGGTCGCTCGTACTTCGCAAGCAAGTTGCGTCGAGATGGGTACTGGCGCAAGGAACTCCTTGGGATGAGCTCGCACCCGATCACACTCTCTCTTGAACCGGTGGTGTTCGCCGAAAGCCCGTGGCGACACATTCCGCTCGTCGGTCGCTCAAGTGATGTCGCCACGTTGCATGAGATGACTGGGGACGTAGTGATGTCCGGCAAACCCGGGACTGGCAAATCGCGGCTCGCGATGGAGATCCGTGATGCGGTCTTTATCGATGGGGATGCTGACCTCGAGCAGGTGACGGCCGACGTGCGAACGTTCCGTCCCCGGGTCCTCGTTGTGGACGACGCCGGCAACAAGGAGCCGCTGATCAAACGACTTCTCTCGCTGCGCCGTTCCGAGAGCGACATCTTCGACTTCCGTGTCGTGGCAACGTGCTGGATCGACGAAGTGCACTTGGTTCGCAGCTGGCTACGGAGGGCCGATGTTCTCGAGGTCAGCCTGATGGAACGCCAGGACATTGACGAGGTCATCATCGCGATGGGCGTCAAGTCAGAGCTTCTTCGAGAGGAGATCCTTGGCCAAGCCGCGGGGCGAATCGGTTGGGCGACGATGCTCGCCCAGGTCATCCTCTCTCGAGTCGGTGGCTTCGCCAGTGTCTTCGACGGACGTGCTCTCTACGGTGAGGTCGGCCCCGTCCTTGGTCGCACTACCCGTGACAGCGCCGGCATTGATCTCCTTGCGACGATCGCGGCGCTGGGCGGCGTCGAGGATCGAGAACTTCCCGCACTGGCAACAGAGATCGGTGGTACTCCTCACGCCGTTGTTCATGCAATAGAGCAGGTGGCAACCTGCGGGCTGATTGACATCAGCGATCGGCCGCTCGACGACGGCTTTCGTAACCGTCGCTACGAAGTGCGTCCAGCTATGCTGGCGACAGCGCTGGTTGCTGAACGGTCCTTTGGTAGCAGTGTGACTGCTGTCAATCTGCGGCGCCTCGCCTCTCTCTTCCCGGACCATCTTGTGCAGCTCACCGAAGCCGCTATCGAGGCTTGTCGCCTGGGCAGGGAGGGAGCCGATACAACCGCACGGGCCCTGTTCCGGGAGATCGTCGAAAGGAAAGCGGGGAACCTCTCAAGGATGCTCCAGCTTGCAAGCCGCTTGGTGTGGTTCGATGGGGGCACGATCGACGAGATGCTCGTTTTTTGTCGGTTGTGTCTCGAAGCGTTGTCGTCGGGGAGCGTCGACTCCTGGCAGGCAGAGAGCGTCATCAAGGGCGTTGCATCTCTGGCTGCACACGCGATCTCGCCGCATGGCAGCGAGGATGCCGTCGAGCTGCTTCTCGATGCGGCGATGCTCGATAGCCGGCCGCCATACCAGTCCCCAGGGCATCCTCCACTTCGAGTGCTACGGGAACTGATCGAGGATTTCCACCCAGAGCTGAGACCACCCACGGAGCCCCGTTACGTGATCCATCGTGGCGCCCTTCGCTGGATGGGGCGCTGGGCCGACAATGAAGTCGCGCAGACAGTCTATGCGCACGCGTGCCAGTGCCTTCTCTCCGTCGAACGGAACGCCTACTGGGTGCATCCCAGTCAGGACGATAAGGTGCAGATCATCAAGACCGTCATCACAGCCGATGAGATGGACCGCGTGTACACGGATGTCTGGCCAGGTGTGAAGGGTTTGCTCGAAGGAGGCAATCGAGCCCTCGCGGCTGCGGCACTGGATGCACTTCTCGGATGGTTCCGTATCGGCAGCGGTCGCGACCAGCCATTCGGGAGAAGTCATCCCCAACCAGCGATTGACGCCGCCATGCGCGTTGCCACGCTGCTTGCGGAAGACCTCGGTAGGTGCCGAGGTATGAGCATAGGGGCGCTCGTTCGGCTGAGAGGGATGGCAGGGTGGCATGCCATCGACATTCCGGTCGTCGTGCCGCCAGACATGGCGCCGTTCTTCGAGAACCCGGACCCCAAGCGGTTTGCAGAGGACCCGAACGGGCCTATGGCAGCGCTGCATACCTCCATCGCTGAGCTGGTCTCCCGATGGGTTGAACTCTCCCCGGTTGAAGTCGCGTCCAAGCTCCTGGCGCTGCGCGACGAGCTCGCAGTCGCGCAGGTGCCCGATCTCGGTCGCATCGACTTTGCATGTGAGCACCTCGCCGAGCGGGTGTCCGAACCATACCGATGGTTCGTCGAGCGCAAACAGGTCGGTCTTCTTCCAGAAGGATTCCCCTTTGCTCGATCCGCGACGCAAAGCGGCACCCTTCCGGCTGGCGAACTCGATCAGCTACTCGCGGATCCACGGACACGCGGCTCGCTTGTATCGTGGGCGCTGACGGACGAGCAAGCACCGGACGACGTCGCTACCACCATTGAAAGAGCCGTGAGCCCGGCCGATTGGTTCACCCTAGATGTCCTGTGCATTCGGGGACAACTGAGTGACGAACGTCTGATCCGCATGTTCGGGTCGCTGCCTCCGCTGTCAGCGGGAGCTCTTGCGGCTGTTGCGTTCCGCTGCCGCTACGCAGATGCCGATTGGCCCTCTGACTACCTGAGACCGGTGTGGCTGGTGGCCCTTTTGCACTTTCGCGTCGTGTCGCTCCGCTGCAACGCCGACTACGACATCGCCATGTTGTTCAGGTGGCTGGCAGAGAACGAGCCAGCGACACTGACGCAACTGGTGATCGATACTCTCGACCAGGCTGAGGACGGCGACGCGTACGGAACATTGACGCACAGCAGTTGGGGCCATTTACGTCTACTGCCGCAAGAGCATCGCCTCGCCATCTGGGTGCACTTCTCGGAGCGCAAATCCTTGCAACACTTCCTGAGCTCGCAGCTGTTCCGCAACGATGCGCCGAGCCTGGAGCAACTACTCATCGACGGCCTCGTGAGCGCTAATGATGCGCTCAGGGCATATGGACAGGTGGACTCCAACACGGACCTGATCGCGATCGCACGCTTACTCGTACCCCGAGGCGTCGCTCCGGCGGATATTGCAGCGCTCGCCGGGCCAACAGGTTGGACGGGGCGGCCATCCAGCCGATACGAGGAGCTTGGGAATCGCTTCAAGACGCTGTTGGAACGATCGAAGGACGACCCCGACGTGCTGGCCGTTGCGAGAATGGGCGTCAAGATGTACTCGGAGCTGCTCCGGAAGGAACTCGAAGTTGAACGAGCAGAACGCGTTACCGGTCGTCGGCAGTGAGAAACCTGGTCCACCAGGCTTGTTGCTTCTGATTAGCCACGGTCTCGACGTCAACGAGGACGTGGCTGTACGTCGGTTTGCCCTCCGGAGCTGACTGGTTCCCTCGCCTTGGCCCAATGGGTGTCCTACAGACTTTTGCAAACCGTGAGCATGGAGCATAACAAGGAGACCATCTGGCGGAGTCTCAGGCTCACCTCTCCAGAACCTTGCAAAAATCTGTGGCACACCCCTCCACAATCGTCTCAGAAACGTTATGGCAATCGTTACAAGCTGCAGGAGCTCGGTGTCTTTCTGGGTGGATCTGATCTCCTTTGCCTCTACCATTCAAGAGTTTTTCAACACGCTGGTTTTTTCTGCGAAATCATGGAATAAGCAAAGCACTTTAAATTATTACCCAAATAGATGAAGGCTACCTTGTGATTATCAGTCCTAAGACAGAACCCAATATGATGACGAATACACTCATAGCAAGTAGGAAAGCATTCGATCGTCTTTTAGCAGCAAACCGTTGGAAGATGACGTATATTATACCAATTAAGACAACCATGAGAGCAATGTAAAACAGAAATTGGAAAGTGATAGGGGGATTCCCAGAAGTAGGTTGGGGAGTTGGGGTTGGAGCCGGTCCAGGTGTGACAGTGGCAGCGGCGGTTGGAGTAGGTGACGTATTAGGTGAGCGAGACTGCCTGGCTAGCAACGTGAATACTCCTGTAATGATGGCAGATACTATGCCTCCACCAGCACCAATTAGAGCTGCTAGAACGATTTCACTCATCCTGCCGGGTGGTTTCGTACCAGGCGGCTGTGCAGTTTGCAATGAGTTTTCCTCTTTCTTATTTCAAGTTCAGCCTTACGCATTATACTTGTTTGAATATAGAATGAGAAGGGGTAGATCACACAATAGCTCAAAAGCGACATAAGACCTATTTTTGAGGCTAAAAAGGGAATGAGGGATGGAGGAGGGTAAAGCTAAACAAACACAGCTAAACAGCCATTGGGTTATTATTTACGCATCTCTATGTGATGGATAATGGTGCAGAGAACCGCTACGCTATCAAACTATTGCTGCCTTCCCTTACGCTGCTGTAACGCCCACCTGTATTACAAGGTGAAAAAGAGCAGGATCGATGAAAGGAGCCGTTCCAACCATTATGCAGTCCCCGGACGATGGGAGCGAGCAAGATCGCTTGACCTGGCTGGCGGAAATGTACCGTGCCTATGCCGCCGAGCTGCAACGCTATATCTATAGCAAGGTTGGCGAGCCATTTCTGGCCGAGGATCTGACCAGCATGGTTTTTCTCAAGGCGCTGCGCTGGCTGAGAGGGGATCAAAGCCAGGGGAGTGCCCGCGGCTGGCTCTATGCGACGGCACGGACTACTATTGCGGATCACTGGCAGATGCTGGGCCAGTATGAGACGCGCACCCTGGTTAGCATAGAGGATCAGCTTTCCTCACAGCTGGAGGGCGCGGAGTTTGCCCGGCAACAGGCCGAGGTCCGGGTGCAGCGCCTGCTGAGCCTCTTACCTGAGCGCGAACGTAACGTGCTTAAGTTGCGCTATCTCCAAGGCTATAGCGCTGCCGAGATCGCCGAAGCGCTGGGGACAAACGCGGGCCATATCCGGGTCCTGCAACTGCGTGCCCTGAAACACGCTGCTCAACTGGAGAGACAAGAAAGGAACGTTTACGCGATGCAAGAACAAGGATCGCCGTTGGACTCGGTCGTCCAACTCCTGACCCCGCAGAGTCTGCGGGCGCTCGACCTGGCCCGCGAGGAGGCTGTGAGCTTGAAGCACAAGTTTATTGGCACCGAGCATCTGCTGTGGGGGCTGGTGAGCGAGGGCAGCCTCGCCTCATTT
>Ga0070697_100004057_pt1 | contig 11236 bp, 9 predicted proteins | sample KBSK1501metaG_FD_65475 | JGI IMG/M metagenome (GOLD analysis project Ga0070697, IMG submission 65475) | Corn, switchgrass and miscanthus rhizosphere microbial communities from Kellogg Biological Station, Michigan, USA - KBS K1-50-1 metaG | ecosystem: Host-associated > Plants > Roots >... | reverse complement strand
GTTCGACGGGCGATCCGGATCGCCGCCGCGGACGAGACGCGCCTGCGGGCCGATCTCGTCCGTGCCCGGCAAGGTTCCGGCCTCAGCCGCGAGACCGTCGGCCGCGCCTCTGGCCTCTCCCGGACGATCATCGAGAGGATCGAAGCCGGATCGCGACCAACCACGATCCACGAGCTTGCCGTGTTCGGGGCGGTCGTCGGCCTGGAGGTCCGACTCCGTGCGTACCCGGCCGGCGACCCGATCCGGGACGCCGGCCAGGCGAGGCTTCTCGCGCGATTGCGGCCGAGGCTCCATCCGAGCCTCGGATGGGCAACCGAGGTGCCATTGCCGGTCGTGGGCGATCTTCGCGCGTGGGATGCGGTCATCCGCGGCCCGGGCTGGCGGATCGGAGTGGAGGCCGAGACGGTCCTCGACGACCTCCAGGCACTGGAGCGGCGGCTGGCCCTGAAGCGGCGTGACGGCGACGTCGATCACGTGGTCCTGCTCGTCGCAGACACGCGCAGGAATCGGCGAGCGTTGGCCGGCGCGCCGGCCGCCGTTGCCGATCTCCCGATGCGCACCCGGGACATCCTCGCGCCGCTCCGCGATGGCCGCGATCCCGGAGCGAGCGGCATCGTCATCCTGTGACCGGCCGCGTGTCGGACCACGACTGGAGCTCGACGATGTTGCCCTCCGGGTCGGTCACGTAGGTCCAGGTGACGAAGCGGCCGTCCGCAGTCTCGAGCGTGACGACGCTGCCGATCGCGCGCCCGCCGGCCGCGAGCATCGCGTCCCGTGCCTCCGGCACGGACGGCACCGCGAAGGCGATGTGCTGGAAGCCGGGTCGATTGGCGGCCGGCGGCAGGCCGTCGGGCATCGTCTCGAACTGGTAGATCTCGAGGGTCGGGCCGGCCGGGCCATGGCCGGGCAGCCGGAGATGCACGCCTCGGAGCGCAGCCTCCGGGACGCCGGTTCCTGCCGCGAGATCGTCGCCGCGGTAGTCCCGCTCCGGTGGCACGAGCTCGCAGCCGAACATCCGGACGTAGAAGTCCGCGAGCGAGCGCCAGTCCCGGGCGATCAGGTTCACGTGGCCGAACCGAGCGTCGATCACGCGGGGCCCTCGAGTCGACGGCCGCGGACCCACGCCGCGCGGACCATCGACGGGTGAGACCGGAAGATCAGCCGGCCGACCAGGTCGGACGGGTCGTCGAGCAGCCCCTCGCGATCGAGCTCGGGACCCAGCGGCGCCGTCAGCCCGGGGTCGACGGCGATCAGGTCCGCCTCCTTGCCGACCTCGATCGAGCCGATCACGTCGTCGAGGCCGAGCACCCGCGCGCCATCGAGCGTTCCGAGCCGGAGCCACTCGAGCGGGCCGAGCGGCGGCGCGGCATCCGTGGAATCCGCGGCCACCCCGGTGTCGCGATCCACGAGCACCCGGCGCGCCTGCTGGGCATAGGCCCCGGCGCGCATCACCCCGAACAGCGACAGCTCGGCGCCGCCCGAGACGTCCGAGCCCAACCCGACGCCGATCCCCGCGGTCAGCCGCGACGTGAGCGGCATGACCCCGGCGCCGATGAACAGGTTCGAGGTCGGGCAATGGGCGATCCGCGTCCCGGTTGCGGCGAGTCGCGCCTCCTCCATGGGCGAGAGATGGATCGCGTGCGCGAGGATCGAGCGAGGCCCGAGCCCGCCGGCTCGCTCGTAGACGTCGACGTAGTCGCGGGCGTCCGGGAAGAGCCGCCGGACCTCCGCGATCTCGCCGGGGTCCTCCGAGACGTGGGTCTGCCACCAGCACCCGAGGTCGCGCGCCAGCTCCGCCGACTTGCGGAGGAGGTCCTCCGTGCAAGAGACGGCGAACCGCGGCGTGACCGCGTAGCCGAGCCGCCCGGCGTCGGCGCCGTGCCACCGCTCGGCCAGGTCCCGGCTCTCCCGGAGGGTGCGATCGAGGATCGACGCCGGATCGATGGTCGGGTCGTACGTCAGCCGATCCATCATCACCTTGCCGAGGATGGCCCGGATCCCGTGCGTCTCCGCGGCCCGGAAGGCGGCCTCCATCGCCGCCTCGTACACGACGCCGTAGGCGAGGACCGTCGTCGTCCCGGCCGCCGCGAACGCCCGGAAGATCGCCGGCGCCAGCCGCTCGGCGACGGCCGGATCGACCCACGACCGCTCGGTCGGGAACGTCAGCCGATCGAGCCACTCGAGCAGCGGCAGGGCGTAGCCCAGCCCGGCGTTCGGGACCTGCGGCAGGTGGGCATGGAGGTCGACCATCCCCGGCAGGACGACCCACGGCCGAAGATCGACGGCATCCGCCGGGACGCCAGGGGGCACGTCGGCGACGCCGGCAACGGAACCGATGCGCCCGCTGGCGTCGACCGTGACCAGGCCGTCGGGGAGATCGAGCGTGCCACCCGCGGCCAGCGGGCTGACGACCCGAGCCCGGATGGCGAACGGGGCCGAGGTCGGTGTCGGGCTCACTCACCGATCATAGGCGGCCCGGGTGACGCGGCGAGCGCCTACGACCCCGAGGTGAACGACGCGTCCACGAGATCCTGGACGGTGACCGGCTTCGGGACGAGGCCGAGCCTCGTCATGAACGCCAGCGACGCCTGCCAGCCCGGCTGGTCGATCGCGCCGGTGATCGGCGCCGCGGTCGGGTCGGTCTGCCTCCGCCAGTCGGCGACCGTGGCGGTGAGGATCGCCAGCTGGAGGTCCTTGTTCTTGGCCAGGTCGGGCACGGCCTTGACCGCCGCGTCGACTCCGACCGACGGCGTGGCAGCGATCTCGTTCATCGCCTTGATCGTGGCCCGGACGAACCCGGCGATCGCGGCCTTCTTGGATCCGATCGTCGCCGTCGAGGCGATGATGCCGGGCCCCGGCAGCGGCGTGGCCTGGTCGACGCGGAGGACCGTCACCTTCAAGCCACTCGTCGTGAGCTGGACGGGCTCGTTGTTGTCGAACCCCGTGGCCGCATCGACCGCACCTTGGCTCACGGCGGTCGCCTGGCCGAAGTCGGGGTACTCGACGATCGTGACGTCGTCGACCGTCAGGCTCGCCGAGGCGAGGAGCGCCTGGAGCATGATCCAGGAGGACCCGCTTTTGGCCGGAATGCCGATCTTGCGGCCCTTCAGGTCGGCCGCCGTGGTGATCCCGCTCTCCGCCTTCGCGAAGACGATCGAGGGGAACTTCGCGTAGATCGTGGCGACGTAGCGGATCGGGATGCCCTGGCTGACGGCGGGGATCACGCTCGTCCCGTCGGAAAGGCCGAGGTCGATCGTGCCGGCGCCGACCTTCGGGACGAGGTTCGCGTCGATGTCGTTCTGGAACGTGATGTCGAGGCCCTCGGCCGCGTAGTAGCCGGCTTGGTCGGCACGATAGAACGCCGCGAACTGGACGCTCGGGATGTAGCCGAGGCCGACGGTCAGCTTCGTCCGGGTGGCCGACGGTGAGCCGCCGGACGTGCCGCACCCGGCAAGGGCGGTGAGAAGTGCGAGGCCGACGGCAATGCCGGCGAGGGTGAAGCGGGACCTGGGCACGGGTTCCTCCTGGGCGATGGGGACGGCTACCGAAGGCCGACGAGCCGGCGTTCGGCGAGCACGACGCTTGCGTACAGCACGATCCCGAGCAGGGCGATCGTGACGAGGGTCGCGAACATCAGCGGGATGTCGAACAGGCTCCCGCGAGCGAGGTTGACGAGGACGCCGAGGCCCCGATCCGCGCCGGCCCACTCGCCGACGATCGCGCCGACGACCGAGAGCGTCGCGCCGACCCGGAGCCCGCCCAGGATCGATGGGAGGGCAGCCGGGACTTCGATCGTGACGAGCACCTGGCGCCGCGTCGCCCGGAACGACCGGGCCAGCTCGAGCAGGCCGCCGTCCACCGAGCGGATCCCGACCATCGTGGCGATCGCGATCGGGAAGAAGACGATCAGCCCGCAGATCAGGACCTTGGCCAGGAGCCCGGGCCCGAACCACACCGAGAGGAGCGGGGCGAGGGCGAGGATCGGGACGGCCTGGGCGGAGACGAGATATGGCGACAGGACGCGGTCGACGACGCGCGAGCGGGCGATGCCGTATCCGGCGACGACGCCGGCCGCGGCGCCGGTCACGAACCCGAGCAGCACCTCGACGAGAGTCGCCCAGGCGTGGGGCAGCATCGTCCCGTCGGTCCACGCCCGCACGAACGCGGTCGCCACTTGCGCCGGTCCCGGCAGGATGAAGACCGGCAACCCGCCGATCACGACCGTGAGCTGCCAGAGCGCGAGGAACGCGACGAACGCGGCGACGATCTGCCACGAGTCGGCCGAGGCCCGGACGATCCGCGGTGCCGTCGCGGCGGCCGTCACGCCGCGACCTCCGATCGCTCGAGATGGCCCCGGATCTCGGCCGCGGTCCGGGACGCGAACGCCTGGTCCAGCGTGGCCAGGGAGCGCGGCCGCGGCGCGTCGATCCGGATCTCCGAGGCGACGCGCCCGGGTCGTGGGGTCATGACCACCACCCGATCGGCGAGGAGGATCGCCTCGGGGATGCTGTGGGTGACGACGACGATCGTCGTCCGCATCCGCTCCCAGAGGTCGAGCAGCTCGAGGTTGAACCGCTCCCGGGTCAGCGCGTCGAGGGCGCTGAACGGCTCGTCGAGCAGAAGGACCTCCGGTGAGAGCGCCAGCGCCCGGGCAAGGGCCGCGCGCTGGCGCATCCCGCCCGACAGTTGAACCGGTCGGAGGCCGGCCGAACTCTCGAGATCGACGAGCTCGAGGAGCTCCGCCAACCGCTCGGCCCGACGCGTCGGGGGCCAGTCGGCCAGCTCGAGCGGGTACGTCACGTTGCGCGCGACCGTCCGCCATGGCAGCAGTCGCGGTTCCTGGAACACGAGGCCGATCCGGGGGTCCGGCGCACGGATCGGGACGTCGTCGAGGCGGACGTCGCCACGCTCCGGTGCGAGCAGGCCGGCCGCCACCCGCAGGAACGTGCTCTTGCCGCAGCCGTTCGGCCCGATGAGCGCCACGACCTCGCCCGGCTCGACGGACAGCCCGAACCCGTCGAGGGCGATCGTCGGGACGGCGGCGCCCGACCCGGCGCCCGACCCGGCGCCCGAGCCGGACCCTGAGCCCGGGAAGCTGACGCGGATGTCCTCGGCCACGAGCCGGCCGGGAGCCCGCACGATCACGACCGCCGCTCCGCGACATCGCGAACGATCGGGGCGATCGCCGGATGGAGCAGCCGGTAGGCGTGGAACGCCAGGTCGTACCGGCCGCGGAGCTCGGGGCGCGGCGCCAGGCGCCGACGGACGCGGGACATGCCCTGGATGGCGGCCGGCACGTCCGGCCAGGCACCGACGCCGGTCGCGCCCAGAATCGCCGAGCCCTCGACCGCGGTCTCGAGCACAGCCGGCACCTCGACGTCGAAGCCGGTGACGTCCGCCTTGACCTGGTTCCACAGCTCGCTCCGGGCCGGTCCGCCGCAGACCCGCATCGTCCGGACCTCGGCGCCGGCGGCGACGATCCCCTCGGCCACGTGACGGATCGCGAACGCCGAAGCCTCGATGATCGCCCGGGCGAGGTGGCCGCGACCGTGTGACAGGCCGAGGCCGACGAACGCGCCGCGGGCGGACGGGTCCCAGAGCGGCGAGCGCTCGCCGGCGAGATACGGCAGGAACAGGACGCCGTCGGCGGCCGGCGGGGTCGAGCCCGCCTCCTCCAGGAGCGCTTCGGTCGTCAGCCCGCCGCCGAGGACGTCGAGCCGGAACCAGTCGAGGGCACGACCGGTCGCGGCCATCGCCCCGCCGACCGAGAACAGGCCGGGCAGCGGCGCGATCGTCGAGAACGATCCCGGCACGGCCAGCGGCCGGTCCCAGTACACCCCGAACCCGCCGGCCGCGCCGCCCGGGTCCATCGCGTCGCCGGCCCGGGTCATGCCGGCACCGTGGAAGCTGGCCCAGGCGTCGACCATGCCCGCGACCACGGGGATGCCCGGCCGCAGGCCGAGCACGCCGGCCGGCTCCGCGCCCAGCTCGCCGACGACCGAGCCCGCCGCGACCGGCGGAGGGACCTTCGTCCCGGGCAGCCCCAGCCGGTCAAGGACCGTGTTGTCGGGGAACGGCTGGCCCGCGACGAGGCTCGTTGCCGCCCGCCCCGTCAGCCGGAGCGCCACGAAGTCCCATGTCGCGAGGTACCAGCAGGTCGCGCCGGCCAGCGCCGGCTCGGTCCGTTCCAGCCAGAGCGCCGCAGGCAGCCCGGCGAGCGCCCAGCCCTCGAGACCGGTCGCCGCGGCCAGCTCCGCCTGCTCCGCCGTCGAGCGGGTGTCCTGCCAGATGATCGCCGGCCGGGTCGCCCGGCCCGTCGCGTCGACGGCGACGAGCGTCGGGCCGTGACCGTCCATCCCGATCGCGACGACATCGCCCGCCTCGGATCGGGTCACCTCGCGGACCGCGAGCCCGATCGCCGCCCACCATGCCTCCGGATCCTGTTCCGCGCGACCCGTCGCCGGATCGGCGTCGGTCGCGTACCCGGCCCGGGCGAGCGCCAGCAGCCGCCCGTCCAGGGCGACGAGCCCGACCTTCACCTCGGTCGTCCCGAGATCGATCGCGAGGACCGCCGCCTCTCGAGACGGCGAACGGTCGCTCATGCGGGGCTCGCGGCGACGCCGAGCGCCACGACCGCCTCGGCGGTCGGCTGGTCGGTCACGAGGACGGTCAGCAGGCCGGCCCGCAGCGCGCCGAGGATCGGGAGGACCTTCGACGGGCCACCGGCCACGCCGATCCGGACCGGGACCCGGCCGAGATCCCGCGCGTCGAAGGCGATCGTCCGATCGCGAAGCGCGTCGCAGACGAACCGCCCGTCGAGGTCGTATGGGCTGACGAGGACCTCGCCCACGGCACCCGACCGATCGAGCTCGGCGGCGAGGTCCGGGCCCAGCGCGGCCGCGCTCCAGGTCGGGCCACCGATCCCGAACGCCGCCACCTCGAGCCGTTGCCAGAGATCGGCGATCCGGCGGACCCCCGCGTGGGCGACGAGTGAGCGTTTGGTCGCCGGATCGTCGACGAGGCCCGGCGCGAGCAGGCCGAGCGCGAGCCCGCCGATCCCGTCGGCGACGCGGCGGAACGGCTCGCGGGCAGGGCCGCCGAACCAGTAGCCGCCGCACAGCGGGATGACGGTGGCCCCGGTCTCGTGGAGCGGCTCGTCGGCGGCGATCACATCGGCCACCGCCGAGATCGACGCCCCCTCCCCGACTCCGACGACGGCCCCGTCGCGGATCGCCCCGCGGAGGACGTCCGCGGCCAGCCGGCCGATCATCCGCCGCGAGACCTCCTCGGGACCGACCACGGGCGGTGCGAGGTGAACGCCGGCGAGCCCGAACCGCGTCCGGATCTCCTCCCCCGCGGCGCTCGAGACCGACGCCTCATCGACGATCCGGATCTCGACGATCCCCTCGGCCCGCGCGCGCTTCAGCAGCCGCGAGACCTGCGGCCGGGTGATCCCGAGGATCTCCGCGACGCGGGACTGGGTCTCCCCGAGCTCGTAGTAGAGACGGCTCGCCTGGATCAGCTGCTGGACGTCCGACACGGGGCTCCGTGCGCTCCGGATGGGCTTGGCACATCTGCACGATACAGATGTGCAGTCCGGCTAGTGTCGGTGTTCGTGCCCGTGACGTCAACGTCCCGCGACGTCAACGGCGACCCAGAGCCTCACCCGCCGGCGAGCAAGGCCTCCGCGTCATGACGGTCGAGCGGGTCGAGGGCCGGACCCAGGTCCAACGCGCGCTGGACCAGCGCCCGTCCACCCTGGTCGTCGCCTTCGGCGATCCGGATCGCGCCGGCGTGGTAGAGGACCCGGGCGTCGATGCTGCCGCTCGCGAGCGCCTTCACGCTCTCCGAGCGCGCCGTCACGAGGTCACCGAGCCGGTACGCCGCCCAGGCGACGACATCGAGCCCGGCCGCATCCGGCCGGATCTGGGCGGCGGCCACCGCGCGATCGAAGACGGCCTGCGTCGCACCGCCGTGGTCGAGGTCGAAGCCGAGGATCTGCCGATCGAACAGCTTCGCCGACGTCCCGCCGAGCTGCTCGATGACGTGGATCGTGTCCGCGGCATTCGACGCGCCCGTCGCATCGCCGGTCGCAGCAAGCAGGTCGGCGAGGAGGCCCAGCGTCTCGGGTCGCGGCGCAATGGCTGCTGCGGTCCGGAGCTCGGCGATCGCGGCTGCGTTGGCGCCGGCGAAGGCATCGAGCCGCGCCTCCCCGAGGAGCGCCAGCTGGTTCGACGGCCGGATCGCGAGAGCCGCGTCGAAGGCGGTCCGAGCCAGATCGACCTGTCCGGTCATGCGCGCCATCTCGCCCAGCTGGGCTTCGTAGAACGACGGGTCCGAGCTCGTCGAGGCGTCCGCTCCGTCGCGGGCCTTCCTCGCGAGCTGCAGCGCCTTGTCCGCGTCGCCGGTCAGCCACGCCAGCCGGGCCTCTCGGGCATCGAGCGCGGGCCCTGGCAGGATGGCGGCGATCTGGTCGTACGTCGCGGCGGCCTCGTCCAGCCGTCCCAGCTCGAGCTTGGCATCGCCGGCCACGGCCAGCGCGTCGACGTTCCGCGGATCCTCCGTGAGGATCGTCTCCGCGAGCGACAGCGCTCCGGTGAAGTCGTGCGTCGCCTGGAGGACCGTCGCCTTGAGCGCTCGCGTCCCCGTCGACGTCGGATAGGCGGCGACGGCGCGGTTCGCCGCGCTGAGGGCCCGCTCGTAGTCGGCTGCGTCGCCGGTGAGCCGGCCGCGGCCGAGATAGAGGACCGCGAGGTTGCCGGCACTGATGTCGTCGCGGGCGTCGGCCGCGGCCTTCGGACCCCAGATCCGGATCTGGGCGTCGATGTTGTCCACGTCCGAGGAGCCGCCCGGGTCGACGAGGGCCCCCGCCGCGGCGAGCGTCTGGTCGCGGTTCTGGGCCGGGCCGCGCGTCGGGCTGGCTGGCCGACCTGCGAGCCAGGTCGCGCCGTATGTCACGGCAGCGATGGCGAGTGCCGCGAGCACGATCCCGGCGGGCCGGACCTTCATGCGGCGGGGCTGACGGATCGACGTGGGAGAGGCGGTCATCTGTTCAACGTCCCGATCGTGGTACCTGCAAGGAACGGTCGATGCGTGCGGCGGATGCGGGAGGCGGCACGAGGGCCGCCTCCCGCGAGGGATCAGTGGGGGATCCCGAGGTACGGCCAGCTGGACTGGTAGTCGCTGTGCGGGCCGACGCAGTCGGACGGCACGCCGCCCGTGGCATCGCGCTCCGGGAAGAGACCCAGCGGGTCGCCACCGGTCGTGATGTTCAGCTCGACGTCGATGACATCGTCGGTCAGGCGGCGGCCGTTGAGCGGACCGACCGCATGGGTGGCGGTGTCATACGTGAGGACGTCGGGGATCAGCACCCCGGCGAGCGCTGCAGCCTCGCCGTCGGTGTACGGCCCCTCGCTGTCCAGGGCGGACAGGGCGAGGAGCGTGCTCTTGACGTTGTTGAAGAACTTGCCGCCGTCCACGGTCGCCTGCTGGCTCGGTGGCGTGACGTTGAACTGCTCCTTATCGGCGGCCGTGTGGTTGAACACGGTGTTGATCGCCGGGCGGCCCATCTGGTCGCGCCCGACCCAGTTGCCGCCGATCAGCTGCTCGGTCGTCGCCCAGACACCGATGTGGCGACCCACGGCGGCGTCCGGGACCTCGACGATGATCGCGAGGGTGTTGAGGGTCTTGAAGAAGTCGGTCGGATCGCTGTCGCACAGCGTGTTCGTGTTCGGGCCGAGGCCCAGCGAGCCACGGAACCCGAGGAGGTCGAAGAAGAAGGGGTCCGACCGGAGGCCGGCAAAGAGCTTGCCGCCGCCGGCGACCGCGACCGTGTTGCCGGTCGCGCCGGCCGCAACGATCGTCCCGTTGCGGGACAGGGTCACGGTCTGCTTGTGGTCCGGACCGGAGCCGACGGCACCGAACCGGGCGACGTAGTTGACATCGGCGACGTTGTCGCCGGTGTTGTCGATGTGCAGCGTGTAGCGGACGTTCGTTCCGAACGCGAGCGGGCCGAGCAGACCGGCTGCGGGGCTGACGGTCATGGCGAGAACGGTCTTCGAAGCGTTCGAGCCGTCGAAGGCGTAGACGTCGTTGATGTCGCGGTCGCCCTGGAGCGAACCCGCGGAGAGTGAGCCGAGGCTCGGGGCATCGAGGTGGTCCGCGGCGTTCGCGAGGAACGGCGCAGCACCGATCGTGAGGATGACGGCCGCGGCGCCGAGCGCCGCGAGCCGACGTGTCCTGGGCATGGTTCGATCGATCCTTTCTCGGATCTGTGCGTGACGGCGTCCGGCGCCTCCAGCGCGGGACGGCCAGTGGGTCTCGATCGGTGGGTGTCGCGACCAACCCCCGATCGTCGGCCGTGAATGCGCAGCGCCGCCGCATTCGGATGAATCGAGCGGTGAGGATCGCCCGTCCGGGACCAACCCCCCCTCGCGTCAGTCCCGGAATACCCTCCCGGGGTTCAGGATCCCGAGAGGATCGAGCGCGCTCTTGATCGAGCGCATGACGTCGACCACGTCGGCGCCGACTTGGTCGACGAGCGCCTCGCGCCGCGACAGCCCGATCCCGTGCTCCGCGGTGACCGTCCCGCCGAGCGCGAGCGCGGCCGCGAAGATCTCGTTTCGGACCGTCTCCGTCAGCTCCGGGGCGCGCGGGTCGTCGCGGTCGAAGATGAAATTCGGGTGGAGGTTGCCGTCGCCCGCGTGGCCGAAGGTCGCGACCCGGACACCGTGCCGGTCCGCGGCCGCCTGGATCGCCAACAGCAGCTCGGGAACGCGGCCGCGGGGCACGCCCACGTCCTCCATGCGCACGACGCCTTGGCGCTCGAGCGCGCGGAGGGCGAGGCGGCGCGCCTGGCGGAGCCAATCCGCCTCGGTCGGGTCCTCGGCCCGGATGGTGGACGAGGCGCCGGCCGTGTCGCACGCGGCGACGGCCGCATCGAGCTCAACGGTCGCCGCCGCGGGCGAGAGGTCGCTCTCGACGAGGAGCATCGCCGCGGCCTCGCGATCCAGCCCCAGCCGGTGGGCGTCGTCGACCGCGGCGATCGTCTCGTGGTCCATGAGCTCGAGCGTCACGACCCCGATGCCGGCGGCGAGGATCCCGGCGACTGCTCGACCCGCCGCGTCGAGGGTCGGAAAGAAGGCGAGCATCGTCGACCGCGGCGGCGGCGCGACGTGGAGGCGCAGGGTCGCCTCGGTGATGATCCCGAGGGTTCCCTGCGACCCGACGAAGAGAT
>Ga0070697_100004056_pt1 | contig 11237 bp, 6 predicted proteins | sample KBSK1501metaG_FD_65475 | JGI IMG/M metagenome (GOLD analysis project Ga0070697, IMG submission 65475) | Corn, switchgrass and miscanthus rhizosphere microbial communities from Kellogg Biological Station, Michigan, USA - KBS K1-50-1 metaG | ecosystem: Host-associated > Plants > Roots >... | reverse complement strand
GCGGTGTTAGCGCGTTACATGCTGCCGGTGGTCCCTTTGGTGATCATCATTTGGGTCTCCACGCTATGGCGACGTGTGCGCCTGTGGTGGGCCGTAGTGGCAATGGTAGTGCTGGCGTTCGTCATTGGGCTATTCGTCAATCCTCCTTACGGATTTTCCTTCGAGGATAATCTCGCGTACCGGGATTGCATTCTGCTGCACCAGCGGGCGGAGCAGTTTGTCGAAGCCCGATATCCGATGGCGCGGGTTTTGACCGCCTGGCCTGCCAGTGATGAACTTACCCATCCTTATCTTGGTTACGTTACCCGGCCCATGCGTGTTTTACGTATTGAAGATTTCAGTGCCGAGCAACTGCTGGTCGCAGCCGAGGCCCGCTCCGCCTTCGACGTGGCGCTGTTATTTTCCACCAAATACAAGCCTCCGCATCTCTGGTTCGAACACTGGCGTGCGTGGCAAAGTTGGAAAATTCGATTTTTCGGATACCATCGCGACGTTCCCCCTGCCGCGGCGGCAGAAATTCTCGGCGGGAAATTAGTGTATTCAGAGACACGCGACGGCCAGTGGGCCGCAGTAATCGAACTCGAACAGATTATGGAAGCACAAGCTGGACAGAGTACCCACTACTTCAGCATCAGATGACAGGAGTATGTCTTCACCACCAGCCAAACCTGGCTTCCAGGGCGGAGACGCAACGAATCCCGGGCCGCCAGTGTGAGGTGAATGGCCATTTCCACTCCGCAATCCACCGTCGCGACAACTATCATGTCGCGTTGCTGCACTGAGATGATGGTGCCCCGGATTATGTTACGGGCGCTCAATCCGCTAGGCTGAATTGTGGCCAGGAGGATGTCCCCCGCACGAATTCCAACCCGCAGTGTCGCGCCCACGTCCGCTCGCACCATCGGGGTTTCCAATTCCACGTCGCTGGCAGTGATATGGCAAGTCATAGTGCCGCGGTCTTCGTGTATAGCGACTACGGTCACATCAAAAATGTTTTCGAAGCCGAAGAGCTGCGCAACGGTTTCCTGACGTGGAGCTGACATCACTTCGTGCGGCGTCCCCTGCGCGATAATCCGCCCATTTTCGAGAACCAGTACCCGCTCACCTAGGGCAAAAACTTCTTCCCGGCTGTGGGTGACATAAAGAATCGGAATCCGATGGTCATTGTTCCAGGCTCGCAGGTCTTCGATGATCTTTGATTTGGTCGAGGCATCCAGCGCGGCCATCGGTTCGTCGAGCAGGAGCAAACATGGGTTGGTCACCAGCGCGCGAGCCAGCGCCACCCGCTGACGTTCGCCTCCAGAAATTTCAGCCGGCTTTCGCGCTCGCAGATTGGAAATGCGGAACGAGGACATCAGGGCATCGCTTCGCCGGTGACGTTCGCTTCGCCCGACCGATTGAAGGCCGTACTCGATATTTTTTTCGGCACTGAGATGAGGAAACAGTGCGAGGTCTTGAAACACGTAACCTATCCTGCGCTGCTGGGCCGCCAAATTTGTTCCGTGCTCGAGGTCAAGTAATTTCTGTTTCCCAATTTCAATACGCCCTGAATCAGGAGTAGCCAGCCCGGCGATGCAATCCAGCAAAGTGGTCTTCCCTGCTCCCGAGGCGCCGAACAAAATGGTAATTCCGGCTGGAACCTCGAATACCGCGTCCAGTTCGAAATTCACTCCGCTGCCGGCAAACCGCTTGCGAATCCGTACGGAAAGGACGCCGTCTGAAGACGAGCTGGACGCTGTCGGGGAGTCTGTCATCCGCAGTTGATCTTCTACTTCCAGGGCCACACTGCCCACACTTTCCGATTCAAAGCGTACACCATCGAAAGAATCGCGAATGACATCGCCAACAGGATTAACGCCGTCATGTTCGCAGCGCCGTATTCGAGGGCTTGCACCTGGTCGTAGATTGCGATCGATACCGTACGTGTGACTCCCGGAATATTGCCGCCAACCATGAGCACCACTCCGAATTCACCCATGGTGTGAGCGAAGCTTAGCGCTACGCCGGTCACTAATCCGGACAGCGACAAGGGGAGAATTACCTGAAAAAATGTTCGCCACTTTGAGGCGCCAAGTATCGCGGAGGCCGCAATCAGTCGGGCGTTTACTGCGGCAAACGAGGCGGCAAAAGGCTGCACCGCGAAGGGCAGACTGTAGACAATCGAGCCGATCATCAGCCCTTCAAAGGTGAACGCGAGAGTGTGTCCCGTCAGCGATTCCCAAGAGCGTCCCAGCGGGCTTCGCGGACCAAGAGCTACCAGAACATAGAATCCCAGGACCGTAGGAGGGAGAACGATTGGCAGGGCGACTACTGCCTCGGCGAGAAATTTCCACCGCCAACGCGAATAGGCTATCCAATATGCGATTGGCAATCCGATGACCATCAAACAGGCCGCTACCAGCACTGCCAGCCGGATGGTAAGCCAAAATGCCTGCCAGTCCATCAAAGGCTTTTCCCTTTCGGGACGTTTTTCCTTGGGGATAGAGGGAGCGTCCCAACCTGAAGAAAAATTAACGTAAACTTTTGTAAATATTGCACAAATGTCCCGCCGCGGCAGCAGAATATACCATCAATTAAGATAGGGGCAGAAGGTTTCGAGTGAGCATTTGGCACTTGGCCCTTCCAGGGTCGCTCTCCTGAACGGACCATCCCCAGCCCATAATGGCCAAAGGCTAATTGCTAAGTGCTAATTGCTAAGTGCTAATTGCTAAGTGATGATTGGGAATAGAGGTTAGTTAAGTGGAAATGCTGAAACGTCACTGGTTGATCGCGGGTCTGGTGGTGGTTGCCATCGCCGTGTTTGCTGCCTTTCAATTCAAGGGGGCGGACAAGCCTCAATATTTCACGGTCAAGGTGGACCGAGGAGATATTCGCCAGGTCGTCGAGGCGACTGGGACGATTAATGCCGTGACCACGGTGCAAGTGGGCTCACAGGTTTCGGGCACAATTTCCCGCCTTTTCGCGGATTTCAATTCCAAGGTGAAAAAAGGACAGCTGATCGCGCAGATTGAGCCTTCTTTGTTTGAGGGCACCTTGCTCCAGGCAAAGGCCGATCTGGCTAATGCTCGCGCCAATCTACTTACGTCTAAAGCCAACTTGGAAAAAGCGCAAGCTACCGCTGTGCAAACCAAAGCTGACTACGCGCGCACCGTCGATCTCACGAAAGAAGGCGTGATGAGCCCGCAACAGCTTGATTTGGCGAAAGCCAATGCTGATTCTGCAACCGCGGGCGTTTCAGGGGGGCAGGCCCTGGTAACCCAGGCAGCGGCACAGGTCCAGCAGAAACAGGCAGCTGTGACGGTGGCGCAAACTAATCTTGACTACACCAGCATCCACGCGCCTATCGATGGAACTGTGATCGCGCGCAGCGTAGATGTCGGGCAAACCGTGGCTGCTTCTTTGCAGGCCCCGACTCTGTTCACTATCGCGCAGGATCTGACCAAGATGCAGGTTTACGCCAGCACTGACGAATCGGATGTGGGCATGATCCGGACCGGCCAGATTGTAAGTTTCAAAGTGGACGCCTATCCCAAAGATACTTTCACCGGCAGGGTTTCACAGGTCCGTATGAACGCGACCACGGTGCAAAACGTCGTCACCTACAACACTGTGATTGATTTTGATAATCCTGACACCAAACTCTTTCCGGGAATGACTGCATATATCACGCTTCCAGTTGCCAGCGCGAAAAGTGTGCTGCGTGTGCCAAATGGGGCGCTGCGCTACAAGCCGGACATGAAACCCGAGGACATCCGGGCGCTCTATCAAAAATATGGGTTGACGTCCGGCGAACAGGCTAGCGCAAGCGGAGGAGGGGCGGCCAATAGCGGCGGCGCCGCTGGCAGGCAGGCCCGCGCCCAGGGCGCTCAAGGTGGTGGAAGCGATGCCGGGCAGCCGCGTGTGCCCAGGATGGACGTATCGGTTATCTGGAAATTGCGTCCGGATAAAACGCTGGAACCCGTGAAAATCCGCACCGGGATTACCGACCATACCGTGACCGAAGTGGCGCAGGTTTTGAATGGGCAGGTAAACGAGGGCGATCAGTTGATAACTGGCGCGATCAATCAGACTTCGAGCGCGAGCAGCGCCCGTCCACCTGGTGCGGCCAGCCCGGCAACGCCACGCGGCCGGTAACTCGCGTGTCTTGAGCAGCGGCTTTGGTGTAAAGAATTGGGATAAACAAGTAAGAGCAATTGAATGGCTACTATTTCACAACCTGATGTGCGCGTGAACACGCCTGGTGCACACGACACAATCATTGAGATCGATGATGTGCACAAGTATTACGACCTGGGTGAAACTCGCGTGCACGCTCTGCGCGGGGTCAGCCTGCAGATTGAGCGCGGTGAGTTCGTGGCCATCATGGGCGCCAGTGGGAGCGGCAAATCCACCTTCATGAACATTTTGGGATGCCTCGATAAACCCACCAGCGGTCGTTACCTGCTGGAAGGAATTGAGGCCTCAAGTCTGACCAAGAAAGAGCTGGCCGCCATTCGCAACCGCAAAATTGGCTTCGTCTTCCAGGGATTCAATCTGCTGTCGCGCACCACGGCACTGGAGAACGTGGAGTTACCGACGCTGTATGCGCACATCAGCAAAGAGGAAAGCAAAAAACGCTCCGAGCAAGCGCTTCAACTTGTCGGATTGGGTGATCGCACCATGCACTTTCCATCGCAACTCTCGGGTGGACAACAACAGCGCGTTGCGATCGCTCGCGGATTGGTCAATCGTCCATCGATCTTGTTGGCTGACGAGCCCACAGGCAATCTGGACAGCCGCACCTCAGTTGAGATCATGGACATCTTTCAAAAACTGAACGGCGATGGCTTGACCGTGGTATTGGTAACGCACGAGCCCGATGTCGCTCAATTTGCTAAGCGCAGCATCGAATTCCGGGACGGGAAAATCCGCCGCGACGAACCAGTTCACGACCGGCCAGTCGCCGCAGATGTTCTAAAGAGCATGCCCACTCTGGAGGATTAACCGCCGAGCACGCAGAGCGCGCCCAGAATGAAGCTTAGGAATTAGCGTTGACCTAGACCGGCTAAATGCTAATTGCTAAGTGCCAAGTGCTGGTTTTTAGGAAAGCAATATGGATGTAATGGCAATTATTCGGATCGCGATGCGGGCTCTAGCTCGCAACAAGATGCGTTCCAGCTTAACCATGCTAGGCATCATCATCGGCGTGGGCGCAGTGATTGCCATGGTGAGCGTCGGCCAGGGTGCGCAACAGCAGGCGCAACAACAGATTGCCGCCATGGGTTCGAACATTCTCTTTGTCGGTTCCGGCACGGTCACGCGCGGCGGCATGCGCATGGGATCAGGAGCGACCAAAACCCTCATCTATGACGACATGACAGCCATCCTGCGCGAATCTCCCGCAGTGAAAGCAGCTGCACCGGGCAGCCAAAGCTCCGCCCAGGTGGTCTATGGAAACGACAACTGGGCGACACAAATCAACGGCACTGAGCCTCAGTACTTTGACATTCGTACATGGCCGTTTCAGGAGGGCAGTTCGTTCAGTCAAAACGATGTGGACATGGCCGCCAATGTTGCGGTGATCGGCGAAACCGTGCGCAAGAATCTGTTCGGAGCCACCGACCCCGTCGGAGAGACAATCCGTATCAGCAATCTGCCATTCAAAGTAGTCGGGGTTCTTGTGCCCAAGGGAACCTCGGCCGCCATGGGTCAGGATCAGGACGACGTCATCATTGTTCCGATCACCACTCTGCAGAAGAAAATCACCGGCCAGGACTGGCTGCGGTGGATCATGGTATCCGCCATCTCCCGCGAGGCCAGTTACACGGCGCAGCAACAGATCACCAGCCTGCTTCGTGACCGGCACCGCATTCGTTCCGGCCAGGATGACGACTTCATGGTGCGCAATCTGGCTGACGTCGCGGATCTCGCCGATCAGCAGGCTCAGCTGTTTACTGTGCTGTTGGCTTCGATTGCCAGCATTTCGCTGATCGTGGGCGGCATCGGCATCATGAACATCATGCTGGTCTCGGTTACCGAACGAACGCGTGAGATTGGGATCCGAATGGCAATTGGCGCAACAGAAGGCGATGTGCAACAACAGTTTTTGATCGAAGCCATAGTTCTCAGCCTGGTGGGCGGAGCGGTGGGCATCATGTCTGGAGTCGGAGCTTCCTACCTGATTACGCAGACTCTAGGATGGCCGGTGCTGGTCTCGCCCATGGCGATCGTGGCTGCTGTGGTCTTCTCGATGGCGGTGGGCATCTTTTTTGGTTTCTATCCTGCAAGAAAAGCGGCGCGAATGGATCCCATTGAAGCCCTGCGATACGAGTAGTCCACATTTTCCAGTTCCGAATTGGAACTGGCTCCCGCAATGAAACTCCTTTTGCGTTGACAACGGATAATTAGGGCTTCGATACTAAGGCTTCGGCCGTTCCTTACGCATTTCCCTTCCGGCCCCTAATCCTAATGACAATTTATCGATGCAGGCACTTGTGTGTCGCCATGGCCTTGGTTTTCCTCGTGGCCTTTCATCCGGCGTTTGTTCTCGGTCAGGGGACAAAAATCACCGTGGAGCACGATCCGGTTATTGACACAGACCGTGACAAGCCAGGCGAGCGCGAGCAGTGGTTCATGCGTGGACGGACCCTGCCTGGACATTCGGCAGCCGCGTTGCGCTACAAGGCTCACCTCCGGAAAATGCAAATGCGTGCGGCCCGCAAGACGGCCTTGCAGATGCAGGGAATGGCCGCTTTCCGCGGTTTCCGGAAGTTGGACGCCGTTGGGCCCCGCTCCGCTAGCATCCGACGCAACCGGCTTTGGAGGACAGGATTACGGCGCAGTATCGGGACGCGCGACTTCCGTCGCAATCGATCCCGCAGATCCAAGCGGAAATACGGTTTATGTTGGAGGCGCCTACGGCGGAGTCTGGAAATCCAGCAACGCAGGGTCGTTCAATCCGGCAAATGTTACGTGGACGCCACTGACTGACCAGGAAGCCGCGTTGGCGGTCGGCGCGATCGCAATTCAACCTCAGCCCATCAACCCACTTCCTGCGCAGAGCGTGATTCTGGTTGGAACCGGAGAAACCAATAGCTCGGCGGATTCTTACTACGGCCTGGGAATTCTCCGTTCCATGGACGGAGGTATGACCTGGAACCTGATCACGCAAGATAGAGGACTGCGCTCCTTCGCCGGCATGGGCTTTAGCAAGATCGCCTTCAGCACCGCGAGTCCCAACTTAGTGGTAGCCGCCGCCGCATCGGCCTCACAAGGGATTATCGAAGGCCTGGAAAATCCGGGTACGGTGAATCGTGGCATTTACTATTCGACTGACAGCGGAATTTCCTGGACCTACGCCAGCATGAAAGATGGCGGCGTGACCATTGCCCCAGGCTCGGCGACGTCTGTCGTTTTTAACTCAGTGACAGGAAAGTTCTTTGCCGCCATGCGTTCCCACGGCCTTTACTCTTCCAGCGACGGGCTTAATTGGGCCCGACTCCCCGCTCAACCCGGTGCCGGACTGAGTGCTGGCCTGTGTCCCCCAAGTCCGTCGTCTTCGAGTTGCGCGATCTATCGCGGCGAAATTGCCGTAGTGCCCGGACGCGACGAAATGTACGTCTGGTATGTAGATGGAAATGAAAATAACCAGGGCATCTGGAAGAGCACGAACGGCGGCGCATCCTGGACCCAACTCGATGACAGTGGCATCGCCAATTGTGGCGATTCATTCGGAGGTTGTGGAACCCAGCAAGGCTCATACAATTTGGAACTAGCGGCAGTTCCCAACGGCGTAACCGCTACCGATCTATATGCCGGGGCAATTAATCTCTATAAGTGCACCCTTACAAGCCTCTCTCCCGCATGTGGCGGGACAGGATCGAATCGGTTCCTCAATCTAACCCACGTTTATGGATGTCCGCCAAATTTCGGATCGATCGCGCACGTTCACCCTGATCAGCACGGCATTGATTTCATGGTGGTCAACAGCCAGGCAATCATGTACTTCGCCAACGATGGCGGTATCTACCGGGCGCTCAACGGCTACACTGGCCTGAGTTCGGGGACTTGCGGCGGCAGCAACTTATTCGACAGCCTGAACCAAACATTGGGATCGATGACTCAGTTTGTGTCCTTCTCCCAGCATCCTACCGATCCCAATATCATTCTCGGCGGAACTCAGGACAATGGCTCGCCCGCGACTGCCTCGTCGCAGAACAGTACCAGTTGGCTGAACGTCAATTCGGGGGATGGCGGCTTTAACGAAATCAATCCTACTAATCCCACTGAATGGTTTACCGCCAATACCAACGTCAGTATTCAGAAATGTTCTTCCGGCATCGCCTGCCACGCGCAAGACTTCCAGATCGTCGTGGACAACTCAACCGTGGGCGGGGATTCCGGCGGATTCTATACACCCTACATTCTCGATCCACAGAATTCGGGCGAACTACTCGTGGGGACCTGCCGGGTGTGGCGGGGAACGACTGCAGGCACGGGATTCGTGCCGCTCAGCCCGAATTTCGGAACCGGGGCCGGTGTTTGCTCCGGCAATGAAGTCAATCTCGTGCGTTCGTTGGCAGCCGGCGGTCCGCCCGGAAGCGTTTCCAACGTGGTTTATGCGGGGACGGATGGCTTCGGGCCAATAAATACTTTTCCGGCGGGCGGACATTTGTGGGTAACGACGAATGCGGCCGGAGGAGCGGGAACCTGGGCTGACCGGACCGGTGTAATCAATCCAGGATCATTTCCTATTTCGAGTATCGCAATCGATAGCTCGATCACAGGCGGAGGGACAGCTTACGCGGCGATCATGGGCTTCGGCGTCTCTCACGTATGGAAGACAACGGACGCCGGACAATCGTGGATCGACTTCGGTAAGGTCAGCGACGGTTTGCCGGATTCCCCGGCGAACGCCATTGTGGTCGACTCGAGCTCAATTCCCTCAATCGTGTACGTTGGCACCGATGAAGGAGTCTTCTCGACTGGTACAGCAGGCCCAAGCTGGGTGGAAGTCGGACCGATTTCGCCGCAGCCCGGATTTCTGCCGAGCGTATCGGTTACTGCGTTGCGAATCTTTAATTCAGGCGGGATAAAAAGACTGCGGGCTTCGACTTACGGAAGGGGCATTTGGGAGTTCAGGTCCGATTTCCAGGCCTCTTTTTCCAATAATCCTCTCACGGTCTTTGTCGGTCAAACAGCCGTATTCACGGGTACTCTGACAGCCTCCAGTGGATACAACGCCTCAGTCGATTTAAGTTGTGCCGCTCCCAGCTCTCTGGTCTGTGTCGTTTCACCCAACCAAGCGACACCGCTTCCTAGTGGGGTTCCAATGACGGTAACTGTCACCGGCCCCGTAGGAGACTACACGCTCAACGCGGTTGGGACCGATGCCAATGGAGTCGCGCATAACTTTCCTTTGACCTTGCACATCGTGGACTTCAATTTGACGCCGATGGTTCCACCGAGCATCACCGTCAACCGGCCCAACAGTTCCGTCCCCGTGAGCTTTCAAGTTTTGGCATCAGGTTCGTTCGCTGCCGCTGTGGATTTGTCCTGTAGCGGTTTACCAGCGGGGGCAATATGTAATTTTCAGCCATCGAGCACTGGCTTTCCCACCTCAGCCAACCCGGTTTCTGTCGCTTTAACTATAAGCACTAGTGCGGGCACACCGCCGGGGACGTTTCCTATAACCATTCACGGATCCACGAGCGGCATGAACAGGACTCAGAATTTAAGTCTGACCGTTACCGCCAATGCGGACTACTCACTGGTGATCAATAATCCGTCGCAGTCCGCATTACCATCCGGCGCCGCCACATTCAACGGCACGCTGACGGCATTCAACGGTTACGGCAGCACGGTGAATCTGAGTTGTGGAACAGGCGCGCCGCCAACCTGTACGCCTTCGTCGGCGGGCATCACGCCAACTGCCGGAGGCGCTGCTTTTACCATATCTGCCAGCAGCAACCTGGCGCAGAATTACACTTTCAACATCGTCGGCCATGGGACCGATCCTTCAGGGATCACCAGGACGGCTACGGTGACTCTCAGCTCAATTTTCGATTTCAATCTCACGAATAGTTCCGGCGCTCAAACTACCAAGGCGGGGCTTTCCGCAACTTACAATCTGGACGCGGCGCCTTTGGGCGGCAATTTTCCGAACCCAGTCACTCTCTCCTGCACCGGTTTGCCCGCCAGAAGCACCTGTTCATTTAATCCTGCTCAAGTGAACTCAGGCAGCGGAGATACCGCGATCATTCTCACCGTGACGACCAATGCACCGATTCCTGTTTCCGCGAAACTACAGCGGAGTCTGAAGTTAGCTGTTTACGCTTTACTGCTACCAGGCTTGCTGGTGGTTGGCGTTTTCCAGCGTTGGCTTCCGAGAAGCAGAGGGTATTCCCCCCTCTTGCTGCCACTTATGCTTCTGATGATTGGCCTTCTGCAGGCCTGTGGTGGTGGAGGAGGAGCAGGCAGTGCGGCTGGCGGTCAACCTGGCACGCCTCCAGGAAATTACAGCATTACAGTGAGCGCCAAGTCTGGTTCACTGACTCACACTGTTTCAGCCGCGCTCACGGTGCAGTAACGGCTGATAACTCTCCCAGTTCGTGCCGCTAAATACTTACTCGCGCTAGGGTATGTACTGTAGTATCGTTTTTCACTGGATTGATGACTAGCTGCATTTCCTCGGCGGTTTTGTGCAAGCAATTGCATACGCATTAGGAAAGCAAGCGAAAGAATCGCCTTGCCTCTCTGTAAGTAGCTCAGTCTACGACCATTAAAAGTGTGAGCTTCGCACAGGCAATTGGCTTTCGCCGTGCTTATAGAACGTCAGGCTGTTACGAATTCAAGGAAGGGTATACCCTATGCGCGCTGTTTCTTTTGGAAAGTTAACTTTAGCCGCCATTTGCATGGCTGGCCTTGTCCTTGCCGCGGCACCGTTAGCTTCGGCCACTAGTTTCACCCTAAGCAACACCAACCTCTCGGGCGTGACCAACGTTGGTACGGTTGACATAGTTGATTCGGGAACGGATCAGGTCACCGTTACCATCACCATGAACGCCGGTTTTTCGGTCAAGCTGGAGGGCGGGCAAGTCGGCTTTAATGGACCTTCGGGACTCACTGCGGGTAGTGTTGGCGGTCTAACCGGATTTTCCGGGGTTAACACTTATTCGGGATTGAGTTTCAATAATTTCAAGACTACTCAAAACGTCAGCCAATTCGGCACATTCGCTTTCGACTACGCCAACATCAAG
>Ga0070697_100004054_pt1 | contig 11239 bp, 11 predicted proteins | sample KBSK1501metaG_FD_65475 | JGI IMG/M metagenome (GOLD analysis project Ga0070697, IMG submission 65475) | Corn, switchgrass and miscanthus rhizosphere microbial communities from Kellogg Biological Station, Michigan, USA - KBS K1-50-1 metaG | ecosystem: Host-associated > Plants > Roots >... | reverse complement strand
CGGTCGGCAACGCGCTTGAAATCAAAGAAGCGATCGAGACCCTGGCCGGTCGCGGTCCCGCCGACCTGGAGGCGCTCTCGCTGCGGCTGGGCGCCGAGATGGTTCGCCTCGCCGGCCATGCAGCGGTCGATCTGCACCGGCTTCTGCGCGACGGATCCGCGTTACGCAAACTTGCGGAACTGATCGCGGCGCAGGATGGGGACCCGCACGTCACCGAGGATCCCGGCCGCCTGCCGGTGGCGCCCGTGCGGCGGCCGGTGACGGCCCGGGTCGGCGGCGACGTGGCGAGAGCCGACGCACTCGAGATCGCGCTCGCCGGCAAGGCACTGGGGGCGGGCCGCGATCGCAAAGACGCCAAGATCGACCTGGCCGTTGGCGTCGTGCTCGAAAAGAAAATCGGCGACCCGGTCAAGGCCGGCGAGGTGCTGGCGGTGATCCACGCCCACTCAGCCGAGGCTGCCCAGAACGTTACGGAGCGGGTTGCGGCCGCCTTCACCATCGCAGGCCAGGCGCGGCCCCGAGCGCTGCTGCTACGACGAGTTACGAAATCCGGCATCGAACGGCTCGATACGTAAGGCATCCGGCAAGGCGGTCGTCCGATGCTGATCTCGTGCATCGGGCTTCCCGTGGTCAGGTTGGCGCCGAATTCGCCATGGTGCTGGCGTTCGTGTTTGCGGTTGGCATCATGAGCGCGCAGTTCCTCGGCCTGGCGCTCAGCGCCGCCAAGGTGAACCACGCCGCGCAGGAAGCCGCTTTTGTCGCTGGCAGCAGCCTGGAAGCCGCCGACGCCAGTGCGACCCCGTGCTGGGCGGTCAGTGGCGGGCTCGGCCACCCACAGAGCTACGCGGACGCGGCCGTCTGCCGCACCGTGCTCGAGAATGTCGGCGACTTGAATCCCGACCAGCTGGGCGTCTCGGTGTCGCCCACCCTTCTCAATCGCAGTAAGAACGTGCCCATCCACGTGACGATCACGTACCACCAGCCGGTCACGTCGCCGCTGCTGCGGCTCTTCATGGGCGAAACCTTCACGACCACAAGCGACGCCTGGAGCCAGTAGCCGGCGCGTTAAACTCACCTCGGCCATGGGGGAGTTGCAATACCACATCCGCGCTAAACCGGGCGACGTCGGCGAGGTCGTCTTGCTTCCCGGCGATCCCGGCCGCGTCGAGCCGATCGCGACGTTGCTCGATCGGCCACGACTCATTGCGCGGAATCGCGAGTTCACCACGTACACGGGCGAGCTCGGCGGTCGGACGGTCTCGGTCTGCTCGACGGGAATCGGCTCACCGTCAACGGCGATCGCTGTCGAAGAGCTGGCGGCTATCGGGGCGACGACGTTCATCCGGGTGGGCACCACCGGATCGATCCAGAAGGGCGTGCACTTTTCTGACCTGGTGATCGCGACGGCAGCTGTCCGGGACGAGGGCACGACCCCGAGCTACGTGCCGCTCAGCTATCCCGCCGTGGCAGACGTTGAGCTCGCCACGGCCATGCTGGCCGCCGCCCGGGCGGCGAACCAGGTAGCCCACGCCGGCATCGTCCGCAGCCACGACGCGCTCTACACCGACTTGCATCCCGCGCGCATGCCGCGACGCGAGGAGCTCGAGCTGGCGCTGCAGGTCTGGAACCGAGCGCGTGTGCTGTGCAACGACATGGAGACGTCGACCATCTTCGTGATCTGCGCGCTGCGCGGCCTTCGGGGCGGGTCGGTGCTGACCGTGGTCAATGAGCCCGGCGAGGAGGCGATCGACCCGGCACGGGTCGCGGCGCTCGACCTGACGCCGATGTTCCGGGTGGCGCTCAGTGCCGTCCAACAGCTGGCGCCGCTGAAGGTCTGAGCATGGACATCGGCAAGACGCTCAAGGTCCGCAATAGCCTCGAGTGGCGCCGCTGGCTGGCGAAGCATCACGCCGACACCAAAGAAATTTGGGTGGTCTATTACAAGAAGGCCTCCGGCAAGTCGGGGATCAGTTATGAAGAGTCGGTCGTGGAAGGGCTCGCTTACGGTTGGATCGACGGCCAGGCCAAGACGATCGACGATGCGACCTATGCCTGTCGTTTCACGCCCCGTCGTCTCGGTAGCAACTGGTCGGCCTCGAACATCGCCCGCGTCAAGAAGCTACTCGCCCAAGGCCGTATGGCTGAGCCCGGTCTCGCCACGCTCCCTGACAGCCTCCGCCCTGCAGCTCCCCTCCCCCGCTCGCGGGGGAGGGTCAGGGTGGGGGCCTCATGAAGTCCAAGATGGGGGCTTCATGACACTTCACGTTGTCGAGCACCCGCTCGTCGCGCATTACCTGACCCGGCTGCGCGACCGTGAGACGACGCCGGATGAGTTCCGCGAAGCCTCGGACAAGATTATTACCCTGTTGCTCTACGAGGCGACCCGCGACCTGCGCACGCGGACGTATCGGATGCAGACGCCGCTGGAAGAAACCAACGGTTACGCGATCGGCGACCGGGTCGTCGCGGTCCCCATCCTGCGGGCGGGTCTCGGCCTGGTCGGGCCGGTGCTCGAGCTGCTGCCCCATGTGACCGTCGGCTACATCGGCCTGGAGCGGGACGAGCGGACGGCGGTGGCCTCCCGCTACTACGTCAAGCTGCCGCCGGATATCGCCGGCAAAGCCGTCATGATCCTGGACCCGATGCTGGCGACCGGTGGCACGGCGATGAAGGCCGTCGAGATCATGAAGGAATACCAGCCCGCAAGCGTTCGCCTAGTGTGCGTCGTGGCAGCTCCCGAGGGGATCCAGGCGCTGCAGGCAGCGCATCCGGACGTCCAGATCTTCACAGCGGCGCGGGACCGCGAGCTGAACGTCCAGAAGTACATCCTGCCCGGGCTGGGCGACTACGGCGATCGCCTCTTCGGTACCTGACCGCCGCCGGCCTGATCCTGGTCGTCTGCCTGTTGCTGCTGGTCCAGGCGGGCGCGACTGGTGTCCAACAGAAACCGGCAACCAGCGCCCTCGCGAATTGCTCCGCGACTTTCCGGGTCGGCTTCGTGGCCGACGTCGCCGGCCTCGGCTCCCGCGCTGACGCGGCCGGCTGGCGCGGCGTCCGCGACGGTCTCCGCGGCTTGACCTGCACCCACGCGGACGTCGCCGTCCCCAAGCGCCCTTCGGACTATCGTCAGTTGCTGCAGGCCTACGCCGGATATGACCTGGTGATCGCCGGCAGCTTCCTGCTCACGGACGCCGTTGTCGACGTGGCGCGGACCAACCCGGGCACACGGTTTGTGCTGGTCGACCCAATGGTCGCGCCGATGGCGCAGCCCAACCTTGCCGTTCTTGTCTTTCGCGACGACCAGGCCGCTTATCTCGCCGGCGCACTGGCCGGTATGGTCACAAGGACCGGCGTGATCGCCGGCGTCTATGGTCCATTCGGCGCCGCCGACCAGCGTAATCGCGCGGGCTTCGAACATGGCGCGGCCTACGTGAGGCCTGGCGTGCGCGTGCTCGGTGCCTATCAGCCGGCCGCCGACGGCCTGCCCTACGCCAACCCGGGATGGGGCGCGGCGCAAGCCCGCGCATTCGTGCGACAGGGCGCCGACGTGATTTTTGGCATTGGCGGGTCGACCGGTAAGGGAGCCTTGCGGGGCGCGGCGCAAGCCGGCAGCCCGTGCATCGGCCCGGATGACTCGTCCGCGGACCCTGCGGTCAGCGCCTGCCTGCTGGCCATCACGATCAAGCATCCCGATCGCGGCGTCGCCTTGATAGTGGCCGATGCCGCTGCGGGCCACTGGACCGGCGGCATACGGTCCGTGGGTCTTTCCGAAGGCGCGCTCGAGCTGGCTCCGGTCGAGCACGAGGTGTCGCCCGGGCAGCTGGAAGACTTACAGACTATTGGCGGCAGACTGTCCGCCGGGACCTTGCAAACTGGTGCCTGACGGGCGGCGTTGAGCAGAAAAATTTCCAACAATTAACTGCTACAATCGCCCGGAATCGAGGGGTCTCACTATCACTCAAGGGGATGACGCATGAGGAAGCCACCCGTTCGTTTGATCAGTCTCGGCATAGCCCTGACGCTCGCGGTCGTCTTGGCGGCCTGCGGCGGCAGCACCGGCACCGGCGCGTCGCCGACTGCAAAACCCATCAAGGTCGGCCTCGTCACCGATACCGGCGGCCTGAACGACAAGAGCTTCAACCACCTGGCCGCGCTCGGCCTCAGCAAGGCGGCGTCCACGGGAAATATCTGTTCGAGCCTGACGTGCGCGGGCGAGCTCGGGGTGCAGGGTGACGTCACCGAGTCGCACGCCAACTCGGACTACGTCCCCAACCTGACGAACTACGCCACCCGAGGCTATGACCTCGTGATCGGCGTCGGCTTCCTGATGGCCGAGTCCATCGGCACGGTTTCCGGCAACTTCCCCAACATCCATTTCGCGATCATCGACGGCGTCGGCACCGACTCGAAGGGTAACGACCTCAAGCACGCCAACGTCGTCGGCCTGCTCTTCAAGGAACAGGAAGCCGGTGCGCTCGTGGGCACGATTGCCGGCGTCCTGGAGAAAGACAACGCCGGCGCGAAGAAGAAAAACACCATCGGCTCCGTCGGCGGCATCAAGATCCCGCCTGTCGACCATTACATTGCGGGCTACCAGTGGGCAGCCAAGCAGGTGAACCCGTCGATCACGACGCTCAACGGTTACTCGAATAACTTCTCCGACCCGACCAAGTGCGCCGGGATCGCGGCCAACCAGATCTCCAGCGGCGCGGACATTCTGTTCCAGGTCGCCGGCGGCTGCGGCAACGGCGTGCTCACCGAGGCCGGCAAAAGCGGCGTGTGGAGCATCGGGGTTGACGCCGACCAGGGTGGCGTGGACAAGTCCGTCATCGCCAGCGCGCTGAAGCGCGTCGACGTCGCAACCTATACGGCCATTAAAGACGTCAAAAACGGTGCATTCAAGAGCGGCGTCACGCTCTTTGGGCTGGCCAACGATGGGGTTGGTTACCAGGCCGACAACGGCACGTTGCCGGCCGACGTACTGGCCGCGGTGGCCGACATGACGTCGAAGATCAAATCCGGCTCGGTCACCGTGCCGGACACCGTTCCCTAGAGATTCGCAGCTAGAGTGAAGCGGCCAGATGGCCGCAGCAACTAAGCGCAGCGCCCGGCAGGAGCCGCCGCAGATCGTCAAGGGTCTGCGGCGGACCGGTCGGGCGCTGGCCGTCCCAGCCCGCTCGGTGCTGCTGGCGTTCGTCGCCGGCGCCGTCATCGTGGCCGTTACCGGCGGCGACCCGTTCAAGGCCTACCAGGCCCTAGCCTGCGGCGGGTTCGGCCTCTTCTGTTTTGGCGGTGAGCCGTCCGTCCTGCAGCTCGCGAACACCCTGGTCGTCGTGACCCCGCTGATCATGGCCGGGATCGCGGTCGCCCTTCCCTTCCGGGCGGGCATGTTCAACATCGGCGCCGAGGGCCAGCTCATCATGGGCGCGGTCGCGGCGACCACGGTCGGGATTCACTTCGCGGGCTGGCCGGCGTTCGTGCTGCTGCCCTTTGTGCTTCTCGCTGGCGCCTTCGGCGGCGCTGTATGGGGTGGCATCGTCGGCGTCCTGAAAGCCGTCACCGGCGCCCACGAAGTCGTCACCACGATCATGCTCAATTTCGTCGCCCAGTGGTTCTTGCGATTCTTGATCATCGGCGGTCCACTCCAGCTCCCGGGGGGTAGCTCGAAGTCATCCCCGATTGGCACATCAGCCCAGCTCGCCACGCTGGTCCCGCATAACAACCAGCTGTTCCTCGGACTGCCCGGCGCCGTGTATCGGGCCCACACCGGCCTCTTCGTGGCGCTCGCGGCCGCCGCCGTGTTTGCCTTCTTGCTCTGGCGAACGTCCCTGGGCTACGAGATTCGTGCCGTCGGCCAGAGTCAGCGGGCGGCCCGCTATGGCGGCATCAGCGTGCGGAAGACGCTCGTCACTAGCATGCTGATCGCGGGCGCCTTCGCCGGCCTGGCCGGTGCGGTGCAGATCGCCGGGGTCGATCACAACCTGACCGACCAGTACTTCACGGACACGACCGGTTTCGATGCCATTGCCGTAGCGCTGCTGGGCCTCAACAGCGCCGTCGGCATTATTCTCTCGGCGATCTTGTTTGGCGCCTTGCACGCTGGCGGCAGCGTGATGCAAAGTGACGCCGGCGTGTCTGGCAATCTCGTCTATGTCTTACAGGCCTTGATCCTGTTCTCGATCGCCGCGAATTTTCTCCGGGGATTCAAGCTGCGGCTTCCGTCACCGGGACGGGTGCCGGAAACGCCGGCGGCCGACGCCTTGGCGTCCGCGGTCGCCCAGGAAGCCGACATCGAGCTGGCGGGGGATGACAAGGACACGGCATGAATCAGGTCGAACCATGAGCTTCTTCAGCGACATCCTGCGGCTGATCGGCACGCCCGACCTCTGGCATGCCTCACTGCAATATGCCGCGTTACTCCTGCTGCCGGCCCTGGGTGGGGTAATTTCAGAAAGGTCCGGCGTCGTGAATATCGCGATGGAAGGCATGATGCTGACCGGGGCGTTCTTCGCCGTCGCCGTCGACCTCGCCGTGCACAACGTGTTCATCGCCGTGTTGGGGGCGATGATCGCCGGGGGCCTGATGGCGTCGATCCACGCCGTCGTGTCCATCCGGTACCGGGCGGATCAGATCGTCAGTGGCGTGGCGATCAATATCTTTGCCGCCGGCATCACGGTCTTTTTACTCAACCGCTTCTATGGCCTGGCCGACGTCGGCCAGGTGGCGTCCAGCAACGCGCTCCCCAACTGGAATGTGCCGCTCCTTGGTCAGATCCCGTTCCTCGGCCGGGTCTTCTTTCAGCAGAACGTCATGGTCTATGTCGCGATCAGCGTTCTGGTCTTGACCCAGGTCGTGCTCTTTCGGACGCGGCTCGGCCTTCGGTTACGGTCCGTGGGCGAGCATCCGCAGGCCGCCGATACGGCGGGCATCAACGTCTACGTGCTGCGCTACGGCGCCGTGATCACCAGCGGCTTACTCTCCGGCCTGGCGGGAGCGTTTCTATCCATCGGCATCGCCAATACGTTCGTTCCGGGCATGACCGACGGCCGCGGCTACATCGCCCTGGCCGCCATGATCTTCGGCAAGTGGACACCGATCGGCGCCTTTATCGCGACGCTGATCTTTGGTTTCGGCCAGGCGATCTACGATGCCAACTCGAGCATTCATATCTCGCCCTACTTGCTGAGCATGACGCCGTACTTATTGACGCTGGTCGTGCTGGCGGCGGTCGTCCGCCGAAGCAGCCCGCCGGCTGCCGACGGCATCCCCTACGTGCCGGGCGCCGAATGATAGACCCGGGACGCGACACCAGCGCCGAGCGCCTGGGGACCAGCGCCGGGTCCCTTGCCGTGGAGATGCGCGGCATTGTCAAGATCTTCCCCGGTGTGGTCGCCAACGATCACGTCGATCTCGACGTCCGCCAGGGCGAGATCCTGGCGCTCGTCGGGGAGAACGGCGCCGGCAAGAGCACACTGATGAATATTCTTTATGGCCTGATTCACGCGGATGCCGGCGAGATCCTGATCGAGGGTAAGCCCGCCCCGATGCAGGGCCCACGCGATGCCATCCGGCACGGCATCGGCATGGTCCATCAGCATTTCATGCTGATTCCCGTTTTTACCGTCGGCGAGAATGTCGTGCTCGGCAGCGAGCCGGTACGGCCGGGTGGCTTCTATGACTACGCGAAGGCGCGCGCCGCAATCACTGACCTGACTCGTCAATATGGCCTGGCGCTCGACCCTGATGCTCGCGTTGAAGATCTCCCCGTCGGCCTCCAGCAGCGCGTCGAGATCGTGAAAGTCCTCTATCGCGGCGCGAGGATCCTGATCCTTGACGAGCCGACTGGCGTCCTCACGCCCCAAGAATCGCTGGAACTCTTCCGGGTCCTGCGCGGCCTGGTCCAGGGCGGTAAGACGATTATTTTTATTTCGCACAAGCTAAAAGAAGTCCTCGAGATCTCGGACCGGATCACGGTCATGCGCAGGGGCAAAGTCGTCGGCCACCTCGTCACGAAAGACACGGACGAGCAGGAGATCGCCAGGCTGATGGTTGGTCGCGACGTGCTACTAAGGGTCGAGAAGACCGAGGCCAAGCCCGGGCCCATCGCGCTGCGCGTCGAAAATCTCCAGGCGAATTCCGACCAGGGCGTGCCCGCTTTGCGCGGCGTCTCCTTCGAGTTGCACCAGGGCGAGATCCTCGGCATCGCCGGCGTCGAAGGCAACGGGCAGAGCGAGCTGGTCGAGGCCCTCGCGGGCACAAGACGTTCTTCTGGTGGCCGCGTGTTCCTGGCCGACCGCGAAGTCAGCAACCTCACGGCGGCCACCATACGTCTGGCCGGCGTCAGCCATATCCCGGAAGACCGTCGCGGCGCTGGCCTGGTCCTGAATTACTCCGTCGCCGACAACCTGATCCTGGGCCGGCAGCGGACGCCGATCTTCGCCTGGGACGGGCTGGTCCTGCGCCTCAAGGCGATCTTCAACTGGGCGCAGCGATTGATCAAAGAGTTCGACATCCGCACGCCGAGTTCGACGACGCCGGCGAGGACGCTCTCGGGGGGCAACCAGCAGAAGATCATCGTCGCCCGGGAGATGGCGACCCAGCCGCGCGTGCTGCTGGCCGCGCAGCCGACCCGAGGCGTGGACATCGGCGCGATCGAGTTCATTCACAGAAGGCTAATCGCCGAACGCGACGGCGGTGCGGCGATCTTGCTGGTGTCCGCTGAGCTCGATGAAGTCCGGTCGCTGTCGGACAGGATCGCCGTGATGTACGAAGGCCGGATCGTGAGCATCGAGCCCCCGGACGCGCCAGAGGAACGTCTGGGCCTCCTGATGACCGGAGGTGGAGCCGGCGATCGGCGCAAGGCTGGCTAGCCGGGCCCACTTTTCCCTCGCTTGCGCGCGAGGGACGGTCAGGGTGAGAGGCGGAAAGAATCTCCCTCCCGCCTTGCGGGGGAGGGTCGGGGTGGGGGGTCTGTGGGCCATGTTCGTCCTGCTGGCCGGACTCGCGGCGGCGTGCAGCGGGCCCAGCACGACTCCCGACAGCGCCCAGACGCACGTCTGCATCGCGACCGACGCAGATGGGTTGGCCGCGCATAGCTTCAACCAACTTGCCGTCGACGGCGCGCACAGCGCCGGCGCCGAGGTCCAGGTGGTCACCTCGCATGCCAGCAGCGATTACTTATCGAGCTTGCAGCGCTGTGCCGCCTCCCATCCGGATCTCGTGATTGCGATCTCACCGGACATGGCGACCGCCGTGTGGCGCGCCGCCCAGTTGCACCCGACCCAGAAATTTGCGCTTGTTGATGCCACCCCGATCGACGACAACGGCCAGTCGGTCGACCTGGGCAACGTGGCCGACTTACTGTTCAATCAGCAAGAACCCGCTTACCTGGTTGGCGCGCTCGCCGGTCTGATGGAAAAAGAAAAAGTCGGCAACGCCACTCACAATGTGCTCGGCATCCTGGGCGCCAATCATGGCCCCGCTGTAGATCCCTACCTTGCGGGCTACATCGCCGGCGCCCGCGCCGTCGACCCCGGCGTGGTTGTCAAAATCACGTACTCGGATTCGCAGGACCCAGCCTTCTGCAAGCAGCTCGGCATCACCCAGATCTCAGGCGGCGCGGATATCGTCTTCGAAATCACGGGCCGTTGCGCCTCCGGCTACATCGACGCCGCCTACGACGCGTCAGCGTATGCCATTGGCTCCAACAACGACGAGGCCTACGTCAGCCCGGCCGTGATCACCAGCGCGCTGAAGCACGTCGACCACGTTGTCGCGCTCACCATCCAGCGCCTTCAGAGCGGCCAGTTCCACTCCGGTCAGCAGGTCTTCTCGCTGCAGGATGATGCAACCGGCTTCAGCATGCCGAGCAGCATCGTTCCCCAGGACGTGATCAACCAGGTTCTGGACTTGCGGGTCAAGATCCGCAACGGCGCGATTATTCCGCCGGATACGATCCCGCCCGGCGTCTAGAGGCTGGCCTGGGCGTCGACGAACTCGTGCCGGAGCCGGGCCCGCGTCACCTCGTCGGCGAACCCGCCGTCGAGTGCCTGAAGATTCATCGCCCAGACCTGCTCGCGCGAGCAGCCCAGCACCTGTACGGCCGTCTGGAATTCCTGCGTCATGGTGACGGCCGAGACGGTCGGCGAGTCCGTGCTGATCGTCACTTTGATGCCGGACTCGTAGAAGCGTCGTAACGGGTGCTCCTCGAGACGTCGGACGGCCTTGGTCTGCGCGTTACTCGTGGGCGCCATATCGAGCTGGATGCCCAGCTCCCGTATCGTCGCCATCACGTCGGCGTCTTCCTGGGCGCGCACGCCATGTCCAAGACGGCGTGCGCCCATCGAAATCGCCTGGCGCACGCTCTCGGGTCCGGCCGCTTCTCCGGCATGGATGGTGAGATTCAGCCCCAGGGCGCGCGCCATGCGAAAGGCGTCTTCGTGCAGGATCGGCGGGTGGCCGGCCTCATCGCCCGCTAGATCGAAGCCGATCACGCCCTCGCTGACAAAGCGGCCGGCGACCTGGGCCAGCGAGAGGTTCTGCGCCGGCGGCATGTCGCGCAGCGCGGTGACGATCACGCCGCCCTCGACGCCGAACGCTTTGCGTCCGGCGGCCCAGCCGGTTAGTACGGCCCGGATCACGTCCGTCAATGAGAGGCCCTGCTGGGTGTGCAACCACGGGCCGTAGCGAATTTCTGCGTAGCGGACGTTGTCCTTGCTCAGGTCTTCGCAGAGCTCGTAGGTCGCCCGTTCCAGTGCGGGCCCGGTCTGCAACACGGCAATGGGCAATTGAAAATACTCGATGTACTCAACGAGCGACGCCGTTCGGTCCGTGGCCTCGAGAAAGTCCTTGAGCTTCTCCAGGTCGTTCGTCGGAAGCGGCACGCCGCCCTCCTTGGCCAGTTCGAGGACCGTGCGCGGCCTCAGCGCGCCGTCGAGATGGAGATGCAGCTCCGCCTTGGGGATCGCGTGAAAATAGGCGGCCTCATCCATCGAAGATTCCGCCGTATGCTACCAGCCCGTCTTTCTCCGACCAGCCCGTCTTTCTCCCTCCCCGTCTGGGGTAGGTTCGGGGTGGAAGCTGCCTACGCCGATCGCGAGCTGGGCCTCACGCGCCGGGATGGCGGGATGGCTTTGAATCGTCCCTCGCGGCGCTCCAGCGTCCAGCCTTCTTCGTGGACCATGCGGTGGTGCGGCCGACACAGCAACGCCAGGTTGGAAAGCGTCGTCGGGCCGCCTTT
>Ga0070697_100004053_pt1 | contig 11240 bp, 8 predicted proteins | sample KBSK1501metaG_FD_65475 | JGI IMG/M metagenome (GOLD analysis project Ga0070697, IMG submission 65475) | Corn, switchgrass and miscanthus rhizosphere microbial communities from Kellogg Biological Station, Michigan, USA - KBS K1-50-1 metaG | ecosystem: Host-associated > Plants > Roots >... | reverse complement strand
GTTTTTTCAAGCGTGCCGAATTCCGGGGTTCACTGGCACGCGTGCCAGTTACACCTGCCAGAGGGGTGACTTCTCTCCTACGGCCCACCTCGAATGTTCCTCCTCCGGGTTCCCGAGAGGATTTCGAGTAAGTGCTATAGTGTGATGCCACATTCAGATTTTCCGGGAACTTGAGGATGGAGTTAACGCGAATCGATCCGTCTCTGTACAACTCTGACCTGGCGCCGATTCCAGCTGAGAAGCGCTCTTGGGGCACCTACAACTACGCGTCGCTGTGGGTGGCCATGAGTGTGTGTATTCCCACGTACATGCTGGCATCTGGCCTGATCGCCGGCGGCATGAACGCGATTCAAGCCGTGTTCACTATTTTTCTGGGAAATCTGATTGTGTTGATTCCTATGCTGCTGAACGCGCACGCCGGAACGCGCTACGGTATCCCATTTCCGGTTTTTGTGCGCGCGTCGTTTGGAGTTCGCGGAGCGAATGTTCCTGCGATATTGCGCGCGCTGGTAGCCTGTGGCTGGTTCGGAATTCAGGCATGGATTGGCGGGCAAGCCATCTACTCAATGTTGCGCATCGTGTGGCCTGGAGCGACCAGCGTCCCCGGCTGTAGTTGGATCTGCTTCTTTCTTTTCTGGGCGATCAATATGATCGTCATCTGGCGCGGCCTCGAAACTATTAAATTTCTGGAAGGAATTGGCGCGCCGTTCATGCTGGTGGTGGGATTACTGCTTCTTTTCTGGATTACGCGAAAAGCTGGGGGATTCGGCCCGGTGCTGCACACGCAGAGCAAGTTTCACAGTACATCTGAGTTTGTACGGTTCTTCATTCCGGCGCTGACTGGGATGGTCGGATTTTGGTCCACGGTGGCATTGAATATTCCCGATTTCACCCGTTACGCCAAATCGCAACGCGCACAGATGGTTGGGCAAGCGCTTGGATTGCCTACGGCGATGACGCTGTATGCGTTCATCGGCGTTGCGGTTACGTCGGCGTCTGTGGTCATCTTTGGCGAGGCGATCTGGGATCCGGTTGTCCTGCTTGGACGATTCAATCAGCCGATCGTGGCGCTTATCGCGCTGGTTGCGCTGCTGCTTGCCACTCTGAACACCAACGTCGCCGCGAACGTTGTGTCTCCTTCGAACGACTTCTCTAATTTACGTCCGAGCCTGATTTCCTTTCGAACGGGAGGACTGATTACGGGCGTCGTCGGAATATTGATGATGCCGTGGAGATTGATCAGTGATTTCAGCGCTTACATTTTTGGCTGGCTGGTGGGTTGTTCGGCTCTGCTGGGACCGATTGCGGGAATCATGATTTGCGATTATTACTTGGTGCGTGGGCGTGAGCTGTTAGTGGAGGATTTGTATCGCCGCGGCGGCGCGTATGAATACCGTGGCGGCTTCAATCCGAGAGCGATGATTGCTTTAGCCTGTGGTGTCGGCGTCGCGTTGATCGGACTTGCCGTGCCGGCAGTACGTTGGCTTTACGACTATGCGTGGTTTGTCGGCTTTGTGGTTTCGGGCGGTTCGTACTTCCTGTTGATGCAAAGGTCATTCGTCGAGCAGCGCGTCCCCTTGTTGAAGTGAGTTTTTGCCCTCAGAATGTCTGTTGCAGGAAGCCTTCTTGGTTTCTGGCCTTCGTTCATCGCGGTTATGCAGCCATACTCTGGATTGATGAGCAGGAGGATGTGTTGACGGAATTTCCGCAAAGCACGGCGCGGGCGGATGCGCTCGGCGAACTTCTGCCGCCTTTGACGCAAAACGAAGCGGTGGTCGAAGCGGCGCGGTGCCTGATGTGCTATGACGCGCCGTGCACGCATGCCTGCCCCACGCACATCGATATACCGAAGTTCATCAAGAAAATCTCCACGAACAATTTGCGAGGTTCGGCGCGCGCCATCCTCGAAGCCAATCTGCTCGGCGCGACATGCGCGCGGGTATGTCCGGTGCAGGAATTGTGTGAAGGCGCTTGCGTGCTTGGCGCCGAGCATAAGCCCATCGCTATCGGACGGCTGCAGCGACATGCGATGGATTTCGCTTATGGGAAGGGAATCGACCTGTTTCAGCCAGGCAAAGCCACTGGCAAAAAAGTGGCGGTCATTGGCGCGGGGCCCGCAGGACTTTCTTGCGCCGGGGAGCTGGCGAAGCGCGGACACAGCCTGACGCTGTTCGAAAAGCGCGATCTGGGTGGGGGGTTGTCAACCTACGGCATTATCGGGCTGCGCGAACCGGTGGAAGTGGCGATGGCCGAAGTCAAAATGATCGAAAGACTTGGAGTGAAGGTGGAAACCGGTAAGGAGTTTGGCGCTAATCTTTCGTTGACCGATCTGAACGCTGATTTTGCCGCAGTGTTTCTCGGTGTTGGGCTAGGCGCGACTCCAGCTCTGGGCATTCCGGGCGAAGACCACATCATTGACGGACTTGAGTACATCGAACAAAGCAAAGTGGACGCGGACAATTTGGTGGTTGGTGACAACGTGGTGGTTGTCGGGGCAGGGAATACGGCGATTGATTGCGCGACGATTGCTAAACGTCTGGGCGCCAGTCGCGTGACGATGGTTTACCGGCGCACTGAACATGAAATGACGGCCTATCCGCACGAGTACGATTTCATCAAACGCGAAGGTGTCAATTTTTCATTTTTGACGCAGCCCATCCGCGTGCATTCGGAAAACGGCACGGTGAAATCGCTGGAGTGCGTTCGCATGAGCTTAGGAGCGACAGACGCATCCGGACGTCCTTCTCCGCAACCTGTTGCCGGTTCTGAATTCTTTCTCGCCGCAGATCAAATCGTAAAAGCCATCGGGCAGCAGAAACCGTCGCTGGCTGCGCAGTTAAAATTAAAAACTGAAAAGGGATTTATCCAAGTGAGCGCGAATTTCGAAACAAGTCTGCCGGGGATATATGCCGGAGGCGACTGCATCCGTGCGCGCGGCGCTGCTTCTACTGTGATGGCGGTCGAAGACGGCAAACTGGCGGCGCGAGCGATTCATGAAAGGCTGGTGGCGCATGGCTGACCTGAGCATCAATTTCGCCGGAATTCGGTCGCCGAATCCGTTCTGGCTGGCTTCCGCGCCGCCGAGCAACTCCGGAATGCAAGTGCATCGCGCGTTCGAAGCGGGCTGGGGCGGCGCGGTGTGGAAGACAATCGGCGCACCGGTGCTGAATGTTTCGAATCGCTATGGCGCATGGCACTACGGCGGCCAGAAAATGCTGGCGATTAATAACGTTGAGTTGATTTCCGACCGGCCTCTGGAAACAAATCTGCGCGAAATTGCGGACGTGAAGCGCGCATGGCTGGACCGTGCCGTGATTGTCTCCGCGATGGTGGAATCGAAACCAGAAGTCTGGCACGACATCATTCGCCGCATTCAGGATACCGGCGCGGATGGAATCGAATTGAACTACGGCTGCCCGCATGGCATGAGCGAACGCGGCATGGGCAGCGCCGTTGGACAGGTGCCGGAATATTGCGAGCAGATCACGCGCTGGGTAATGGAAGTTGCGAAAATTCCGGTGATCGTGAAGTTGACGCCCAATATTTCAGACATTGTCATGCCCGCGCGCGCGGCAGTAGCGGCTGGAGCCAACGCCGTGTCGCTGATCAATACGCTGAATTCCATCATCGGCGTTGATCTGGACACGTTTGAAATCACGCCAAATATCGGCGGCAAGGGCGGTCATGGAGGCTACGCCGGCCCTGCCGTAAAGCCTATCGCGCTGAATATGCTGGCGGCGCTTGGACGGGATTCGGTCGTTGGCGGATCGAAGATGCCGATTTCCGGAATGGGTGGAATTTCCACATGGCGCGACGCTGCGGAATTTTTGCTGCTTGGCGCGGGAAGCCTGCAAGTGTGCACTGCGGTGATGCACTACGGCTTCCGAATCGTGGAGGATCTGTGCGACGGCTTGTCCAACTGGATGGACGAAAAAGGTTTCGCGAAAATTTCCGATGTTGTGGGTGGCAGCTTGAACCGCGTATCGGACTTCAACAATTTTGATTTGTCGTTTCGCGCGGTGGCGCGCATCGATCAGCAGAAGTGTATCCGCTGCAATCTTTGCTACGTCGCATGCAACGACACCGCGCACCAATGTATCGACCTCATCGCCAGAGATGGCAGCGTGGTGCAGCCACAGTCTTACGACATTCAAGCCAATGGAAGGGAAGAAGCTGTGAATTCGCGTCCCAGCGTTCATGTGCGCGAAGCGGACTGTGTCGGCTGCCGGCTCTGCTTTAACGTTTGTCCGGTGGAAGACTGCATTCAAATGATTGAAGAACCGTCGGGACGGCCGCCAGTTACCTGGGGACAGCTCTCTGAATCACAACGCGAAGTGACTGAAGACTGGGAGAAGATGAAAAAATATCGCGAGAAGATGGGCATCGAGATTCATTGAGGATGGTAGTGATGTTTTGCTGGAGTAAACGATGGCTTTGCTGATTCGAAACGGCGAAATCGTAACCGTGGGTGCGCGCGTACACGGCGATATTTACGTCGAGAACGAGACCATCACGCAAATCGGCAAAAATCTTGAGGCGCCTCCGGACGCGGAAATTATCGATGCCACCGGCAAGCTGGTTTTTCCGGGCTTTATCGATCCGCACGTGCATATCTATCTCCCATTCATGGCGACGTTTGCAAAAGATACGCACGAGACCGGCAGCATTGCGGCGCTTATCGGCGGAACGACAACTTACATCGAAATGTGCTGCCCGAATCGCAATGATGATGCGCTCGAAGGCTATCAGCTCTGGAAGTCGAAAGCCGAAGGCAAGAGCGCGTGCGACTACGCTTTTCACATGTCGGTCACCAAGTTTGTGAAGGAAACGGAATCGCAACTGCGGCAAATCGTCGCCGACGGAACGGCTTCGTTCAAAATCTTTCTGGCGTACAAGAATTTTTTCGGCGTGGATGACGGCGAAATGTACCAGACACTGGAACTCGCGAAGCGCCTCAGAGTGATCGTCACCGCGCACTGCGAAAACGCGGAACTAGTGGCGCGCCTGCAGCAGAAATTGCTCGTCGAAGGCAAAACCGGCCCCGAATGGCACGAACCCAGCCGTCCCGAGTCGGTCGAAGCCGAAGGCACCGGGCGATTCGCGACGTTCCTTGAAAATACCGGAGCGACCGGCTACGTGGTTCATCTCTCGTGCGAGAAAGCGTTGCGCGCCGCACTCGATGCGAAATCACGCGGTGTGAAAATTCATGTGGAATCGGTTTTGCCGCATTTACTGCTCGACAAATCTTATGCTGAGAGGCCTGGGGTGGAAGGCATGAAGCATGTGATGTCGCCGCCGCTGCGTGCGAAGCACAATCAGGCCGCGTTATGGAACGCTTTGGCCGCCGGTTCGATCGACACGATCGGAACGGACCATTGCCCGTTTGACACCGAGCAAAAACTTCTCGGCAAAGATTCGTTCGTCAATATTCCCAACGGCATTCCGGGAATCGAAGAGCGCGTCAATCTGCTGTACACGCACGGAGTGAAACGGGGGCGGCTGGATCTCGACCGTTTCGTGGACGCGGCCAGCACTCGCGCCGCGAAACTTTTTGGACTCTTCCCGCGAAAAGGAACGATTGCGGTTGGCAGTGATGCGGACCTGGTGGTTTACGACACGAATTATCGCGGAGTGGTCTCCGCCAAAGCACAACACACGAACAACGACTACAATGGCTTCGAAGGAATGCCGATCGAAGGCCGCCCATCGGTAGTAACAGTGCGCGGCAAAGTGCAAGTGCGCGACGGAAAATTCGTCGGGGAACGTGGCCGCGGCAAGATGCTGAAGCGCGAGCCAACGCATTTCTGATTTTCGTCTATGAGCCTAAATCCAAAACGAGCGGTTTCCGAATTGAAGGAACTTCGTGAGCTGACCGCTGACGAAAACGGCGCGCAACGTGTGGCCTGGACCGACGTCTGGTTAAAAGCGCGCGAATGGTTTGCGGTAAAGGTGAAGGAGCTTCCCGTCGAGCAGCACTTCGATGCGGCGGGAAACAGCTGGGTAACCTTGCAGGGAGAATCCGAAAAATCTTTGCTGCTCGGCGGGCACCTCGATTCGGTGCCGAATGGCGGTTGGCTCGATGGCGCGCTGGATGAGCTTGCTGGTCTTGAAGTGCTGCGTCGGATTGCCGCGGAGTTTCGCGGGCGTCCGCCCGTTACGGTTCGTCTCGTAGACTGGGCCGACGAAGAAGGTGCGCGATTTGGCCGCAGCTTGCTCGGTTCTTCAGCGTTTGCGGGGACACATTCTATCGAAGCAGATCGCAATCGCACAGATCGGGACGGCGTCAAGTTGCAAGAAGCGTTGCGAAAATGCGGCGTCGAGATCGAGAAATTCCCTGATGCCGAGGCGGAGCAAAAAAACGCGGCTGCATATCTCGAGTTGCATATCGAGCAAGGCCCGGTCCTGGAGAGAATGGGATTGCCACTCGGGGTTGTTCTAGGAACAAAGGGCGTGGAGCGGCACAACATTACTTTTCACGGACAGGAAGCGCATTCGGGCTCGACGCCGATGAACGCGCGACATGACGCGCTTGCCGCCGCTGCCAAGCTTGCGCTGGAAATTCGCACGATTGCCAAAAAACACGCGGACGCTGTTTCGACTATGGGCAGCGTAAAGACTTTTCCTGGCATCGTTACCGCGGTGGTCGGCCGTTGCGAGGTTACGCTGGACCAGCGCGACTTGGACGCCGGTGTGCTCGCGGAAATGTATCTTGAAGCGCAGAACGCGAGCCAGCGATTTGCCGAGGAAGAAAGATGCACTGTGAATTGGTCGCGCTTGTGGAATATCGAACCGGTGCCGTTTCATCCGCAATTGGTGCGGCTGTGCGAGGAAGCCATCCGGGAAACGGCCGGGGCCGCTCACTCTATGCCGTCCGGGCCGCTGCATGATGCGGCCGAAGTTTCGCGCGCGGGAATTCCGACGGTGATGATGTTCGTGCAATCGCTCGAAGGCATCAGTCACAACAAGATTGAAGACACCAAGGAAGAGCACCTGGAAATGTCGGTAGTGGCACTGGACCGCCTGGCGTCCAAAACGATCAACTGGATTCTCAAGCAGCGCTGAAATCTTGTAAGATTTCAACGGTTTAAGGAAGGATTCGCCAATTATGGACTCTCATTCTCTCAAGGTAGTACAAGAAAATCGCGACTACACGATGTTCTCGTGGTCCGTTCAAGCGACATCGAATCCCATTCACATGAAGCGAGGCCAAGGCGTCTGGTTCTGGGACGGCGATGACAATCGCTGGCTGGATTTCAGTTCGCAGCTTATTAACCTGAATGTGGGTCATCAACATCCCAAAATGTTGGCAGCAATCAAGAAACAGGTGGATGAGTTGTGTTTTGCTGGACCAGGCTTTGCAACGGAGCCACGCGGCCAGCTCGGCAAAAAACTCGCCGAAGTCACTGGCCTGGCGAAAACATTTTTCACTTTGGGCGGGTCTGAAGCAAATGAAAACGCCATGAAAATGGCGAAGCTGGTTACCGGCCGCGATAAAATTATCACCCGTTATCGTTCTTATCACGGCGCCACGATGGGTTCGATGAGCGCTTCCGGAGATCCACGGCGCTGGCCGGTCGAGCCTAGCCTTCCGGGAATCGTTCGCGTCTTCGATCCTTACTGCTATCGCTGCCCGTTCGGACAAAAAGTCGAAACATGCCATCGCGAATGCGTTTCACATATTGAAGAAGTCATTCAGATGGAAGGCCCGAACACGATTGCGGCGATTCTAGTGGAAGGCATCACCGGTTCGAACGGATTGCTGGTTCCTCCCGACGATTACTACCCGAAGCTTCGCGCGCTTTGCGACAAATACGGCATTCTGATGATCGACGACGAAGTGATGAGCGGTTTTGGGCGCACCGGCAAATGGCTGGCTACGCAACATTACGGAATTCGCCCGGATATCGTGACCTGCGCCAAGGGTCTGACGAGCGGTTACCTTCCGCTCGGCGCGGTAATCGTTTCCGATTCCGTCGCAAAATATTTTGAAACCAACATGCTTTGGGGCGGACTTACCTACAGCGGTCATCCCGTTTGTTGCGCCGCGGCGGTCGCCAACCTGCAAATCTACGAAGAAGAAAGAGTCTTTGCCAACGTCGAGCGACAGGGACGTTATCTCGCTGCGCGCCTTGAATCCATAAAAGAGAAGTATCGCTGCGTGGGCGACGTTCGCTACAAAGGGCTTTTCAGCGTCATTGAGCTGGTGAAAGACAAAGCGACACGCGAACCGCTGGCTCCCTTCAACGGAAGTAGTCCGGAGATGAGCAAACTCGCGGGGCATTTGAAGAGCAGGCATTTGTACGCATTCAGCCGTTTCAATATGTTGTGGGTCTGCCCGCCACTCATCATCAACGAAGAGGAACTTCGGAACGGCTTGGACATTGTCGAGGAAGGGCTGGCCGTGGTGGATTCCGTTCTATTTCCCGCTTCGGCGACACCCGCCACGGAAGTCCTGGCGCGAAGCTAGGCAGGATGCGGCATGACCTTCCCGGATTGACGGCGGCAGCGCAGGCCGCCGAGTACGAGTCACTACCACATTACGATTTCGTGGTCGCCGGGTTCGTTGCCAGAGTAGTCTTGTCAGGCCACGCCAGGCAGGAAGAATCTACTGTCCTGATGGTCTAAGGTGTTCACTGGATTCTATCGACCAGCTTCACGCTCTATCCTGCGACAATTACTACGGCGAACTTGGGTAGCGAGAGGTTTTGTGGCCCGGATTATGATTGCAGAAGACCGCGAATCCATGCGCACCGCGCTGAAGGCTATATTTGTCATGCGGCCGAGCTGGGTTGTTTGCGGCGAAGCGCAGGACGCCAAAGAAGCGGTTGCCAAGGCGATGGAATTGCGTCCAGACCTGATCGTAATGGATTTCAAAATGCATCATTCCGATGGACTCACGGCGGCCGCTGATATTTTGAGGGTTTTGCCGTCCATCCCGATCGTGATGTTCACGCTGTACAAGACCGATGAGCTCGAAGCTGCCGCCAAAATGGTCGGAGTGCGCTGCGTCGTTGGAAAGGAAGATGGCGTTCGTACTCTGCTTCGCGCGATTGACGCTGAATTGCAGCTGCAGAACCGGCAACCACGCCCCGACCGGATGGAAAGCGCAGATTCCGCTTGATTGGTCAACCGGCGTAAACCTCCAATTTCAGCTCGAATAATTCCGTACGGCAGCCTCTTTTCTTTCATAGCTCCTTGACGTTTTTCGGTCGCAATTTCCTGCGACAGTTGCGTGTCGACTGTTGACAGTTTCGCGCAAATACAGCGTTTCAAGTATGTATTTATTGCCGGCATAAGGATATTCATAACGCTACGTAATGGCTCTTAGGGAGCTTCGTCCTGCGAGGAAAAACGGTTCCGGGCGACCATGACTGGTCCCATTCCGGACCGAGTCACACTTGCTTGATGTCCCTGCAGCGCGGATTCGCGTCGAAAAACGAAACGCTTTGATATCGAACCTGAGACACTTTGCGCTGCACCCATTTTTCGAGAAATATATGACCCAGGGTCCAAGAGCAGGCCGGAAACTTAAACGAAAGACCATTCAAGTAGTGCGGACCGCGTGCCGAAGTCCGATTCTCGCTCGCTCGGTGTCGCACTGCTACTGGCGAAAATTATTCAGCAGGCCGGACGGGTTTAGGAGCCGGCGATGAATCGTGTGTTGGTCGTCGATGACCATACTGTGATTCGAAGAGGGATTCAAAACATTTTGCGAGCTTGGCCCGAATGGGAAGTTTCGGGCGAAGCCTCCAGCGGCGAAGAAGCTATCGAACTGACCAAAGAATTGAAGCCCGATATCGTGCTGATGGACATCTCGATGCCCGGTATGGGGGGCCTAGAAGCGACCAAGTTGATCCGAAAGATTTATCCGCAAACGAAAATATTGCTACTGACCTTGCATGACTCGCCGGAGTGGGCCGAAACGGCTCTCCGTGCCGGCGCCCGAGGGTACGTATTGAAGTCCGATTCGGGAGCAGAGTTGCTGAGAGCGCTGAAGGTGGTAGCCGCCAATGGCGTTTACGCAAGTCCGAGCTTGGACGCAAATCGCGTGAAAAAAATCATTGGCGAAATGGGCTTGTCGGGCTAGTAATGGTTTTTTGCGCAAAAGATTTGGATGGTCTGACGCCGAACCTGCGACGGAGCAATGGTCCACAAAATGTCTGCATTTCCGATGCTCAATTGTCGACCAGTCACGATTACGCTTGTGATTCCCGCCTTCCCGACAAACGGCATTTTCCATAATAAGATCTTGGCGATTGCAAAAGAGTTCGTTCCGACTGAGTATGTAGAAAAAACTAGCAAGTGGCGAGGAGTGCCAACATGAAACGTATAGAACAAAATGGCACGGCAGTGCGGTCCGCCTCACCTAAGGTTTCCAAAGGACCATCTGGGAATGGCGATCTTGGTGGCGCGGAAATTTCCAAGGCTGATCTTGGGGCGATTCTCGTCAGCTTGCAAACCATGCGCGACGGCGACTTCTCCGTGCGTTTGCCCGGAGTTTGGACCGGCGTTGGCGGAAAGATAGCCGACACTTTCAATGAAATCGTAATTGCCAACCAGCGAATGGCTCAGGAACTCCGGCGCGTCGGTCACGTCGTCGGCAAAGAAGGCAAAACCAAAGAAAGAGTTCGATCGTATCAACCGCGCGGCGAATGGGGCGAGATGGAACTATCGCTAAATACGCTGATTGACGATTTGTTGCGGCCGACAACAGAAGTGACGCGCGCCATCGCTGCTGTCGCGCAGGGAAATCTTGCCCAGACGGTGCAGTTGGACGTGGACGGCCGCCCGCTCCAAGGCGAATTCCTTCGCCTGGCGAACATCGTCAACACCATGATTCAGCAGTTAAGTGTATTTACGGCGGAAGTTACGCGCGTGGCTCGCGAGGTGGGTACGGAAGGTAAGTTGGGCGGGCAGGCAAAGGTGCCGGGAGTTGCCGGTACATGGAAAGATTTAACTGACAACGTCAACTTGATGGCCAGCAATTTGACGGGCCAGGTGCGCAACATCGCGGAAGTCGCGACGGCCGTAGCCAGCGGCGACCTTTCGCGAAAAATTACCGTCGACGTGCGCGGAGAGATTTTGCAGTTGAAGGAAGCCATCAATTCGATGGTGGACCAACTGCGCTCGTTCGCATCGGAAGTGACACGTGTGGCTCGCGAAGTAGGAACGGACGGCAAACTTGGCGGTCAGGCGGTCGTGCCCGGCGTGGCCGGTACCTGGAAAGACCTGACGGATTC
>Ga0070697_100004050_pt1 | contig 11247 bp, 9 predicted proteins | sample KBSK1501metaG_FD_65475 | JGI IMG/M metagenome (GOLD analysis project Ga0070697, IMG submission 65475) | Corn, switchgrass and miscanthus rhizosphere microbial communities from Kellogg Biological Station, Michigan, USA - KBS K1-50-1 metaG | ecosystem: Host-associated > Plants > Roots >... | reverse complement strand
GCGCTCCAGTCGATGAACCAAGTTGCGGGTCAAGTGATTCTTGTTGAGCTTATCCAGGTAGAGGTCGCCGAGATCGTTGTAGGAGACGTTTTGGGAGACCATGTGATTGGCGATCGGCCATAAGATCTTGGTATCCATTCGGACCACGAGATGAGCGCGATGCAATCGTTCCGGCACTCTGGCTTACCGAAGCGCCGACGCTTTCGTCGCCCGCGCCGCACAACCACAGCTGACAAGGCGACAGCAAACTGGCCCCCATTTTGGAAGTTCACACTCTAAAGCGCCGAAAGAAATCCACGTATCCCGCATCTTGCAATGTGGGCCCAGCGGGAAGATGCCGACTGCCCTTTTGCGCAAGCACCGAAGTCGACAACCTTTGCGCGCCCATACAAAAATGTTTGCAGGCTTCATGTCTCGATGGACGATGCCCTCTGAGTGAGCCGCGTCAAGAGCGTCGGCAATTTCTATAGGAAGCGGTCTCCCAGCTATGCGGTGCTTGAGCGTCAGCCCGTCAAGGAACTCCATGGCGATGAAAGAACGACCGTCATGTTCGCCGATCTCGTAGATTGTGCAGATGTTCGGATGGTTCAGGGCAGAATGCGGACAGTCATTGCGTACCGCGATCCATTTGCGATCCGTTAACACTGTGCTGCACTGCTTTCCATGTACTAGATCGCCAGCCGTACATTCGAAGTTTCGAATCTCACTCTCTCCGCCAAGTCATTTATAATCAATATGTTAAGGTTGTTTTGTGGGCGAATCACTACCCCACCCTCCGCACTGGTTTTCATTCTTGGAATGAGGGACATGCAGCTTTGGGCAGTCAAAGAAAGGTCCAAGTAAGGTCAGCGATTGCCTCGCCCGGTTAGCGGGGACTCACCCCACTTGCTCGGGAATCATTAAAGTGGTTAGCTTCGAGATGCACACGTCCCGCGATCCGTAATTCCGGAATTACGAACTCGGTGAATCCGTTGTGTTTTACGGGGACGAGCGACTCGCAACATTTATGTTCTGGCGTCTCGTATCGGATGGAAGTAAACGTCCCTATGACCTGCACTTGCAGGCGAAGCGGCTCTTCAGCGTAGTTGACCAACTCGAGCACCTTCAGCGTTCTGCCGTGCTCACGATAGGGTACCGCGATTGTCGTCAAGCCATTCCATAGACTCACCAGTACATTCTGTTTCCCGAGCAGCCGACGGATGTCTTGGGCAAACATCTCCGGATCTGTGACAGGCTCCGAGAGCTCAAGGACTTTTCCGTTTCCAACGGCATAGGCCACCGCGTGTTCATTCAACCTGACTGGATGACCGTTCTGCCATGGATAAGAGCCATGCGCTTCCACAAGTACAACGGTCCTGCCGTGAGTTGCGAGGTCGGCGATTCGCTGACAAGCTCCTCTGTCAGGCTTGGCGAACACCACTACAACGTCGAAGCCTTCCAGGTCCCCCGAATTGAGGTCCATGGGACGCCAGACCTTGAATGGGATGTTGTGACGGGCCAGCAGATTCATCGCTTCGTCACTTGTGTCGAGATCATCGACCACAACTGCGACGTTGGCAGCAGCTTCCAGTCGTTGCTCGCTCGTGTCTGAATAAAACTTTGCGTAGGACCGCACCTGGTTCCAGAGTGTCCAGGCCTCCGGATCATGATTGCTGAGAGCTCTCTGCAGGCGCTCATCAAGCTGCAGGATTAAATCAGCATGAAACGCACCTGCCTCAGCCACTGCCAGCGAGTAATCCGTCGCTGTAAGCGCTGCTTGTTGCTGCCCGGAGTCTGACAGTCCTCCCCACGAAAAGGTGTACATTGGAATCTGCCCCTGAAGAGACCGCTGTTCAATCTTGACGAGAGCGAGGTTAGTGTCAATCCACGGTTGGGCGGTGGGACTGGATACTTCAAGCACGGAGTCTCGCTTGATTACCAGACTGCCCCGCATCTCCGGTTGCTTACCATCGGGGTTGAGGACCAGGAATCTGAGCTTGGGGTGAGCCGCTCGTAATTTTGGAAGAGACTTCTCTAGCTCTGCACGCTCAGACTGACGAACAGTCAGGATGACGCCTTCCAAGCCACTCGCGACAGTTTCAGCTGCAGCGGCAGACTGATGTAGCGAAACTTCGACATACACTCGATAGCCTTGGCTGCGGGCCGCTTTCACCTGCGGCGAAAAGCTGTCGTTCCAGGAGAGTACCAGATCGTTCAAGCCGAGTTCCTTTGCTGGGGGGAAAGCAGACCTTGTCCAATGTACGAACACATTGCTCCAAGCGGAGGTGGATGCTAAGACGAAAACCCATACGAGAATCGTGTCACGAATGCTCATGGAATTGTGCCAAGAACCAGAGAGTCTATAAGCCTCTGCCAAACAGAATCTGGGGACCGCCGGTCACCGTTTCCCCTTGCGCCTCATGTGAAATCCAAATCGCTGAAACCTCTGCCATACTCTTGATCAATTCCTTGCCCTTCGTCGGACCGAGCAGCAGCAAGGTAGTCGACAGCGCGTCCGATACGGTTGCGGTCCTTGAAACAGCGCTGACCGTGAAAACCGTTTTCAGGGGCATTCCTGTGTCCGGATCGATGATATGACCAGCTGCATCGTTTCCCAGCAAACTGGGCGCTGTCTGCTCCGACGTGGACACGCTTCCATCCTTGAGCATGACCTGCGGATCTATCTTGTTCGAGGGGTCTCTCAAGTGTACAAGCCAGGCTGTCTGGTCCGGAGGAGCGCCCATCGCGAAAATCGTGCTTCCCCCCGCGTTGATCAAAGCATCGCGGATTCCCAGGGAGTGCAGGACTTCAGCGGCGCGGTCCACGGCGTAGCCTTTGCCGATGGCGCCCAAGTCCAACTGCAAACAGGATGAGCGAAAACTGATCCGGTCCGGGGGACTTAATTCGATCTTCTCGTAGCCGACGCAACCTCGAACGTCTTCTTGCTGCGCCCGCGAAGGCGTGCCTTCACCGCGCAGCGCAGCTTTCCACAAATTCACCAAGGGCGCGATGGAGATGTCAAACTTTCCGTCCGAAAGCCTGGAAAACTGTACGGCCTGGTCAATGACACGGTATAAGTCAGAAGGAACTTTTTCTGCGTGAAAGTGAGCGGAGCGGTTCAGGTTACTCAGGGCGCTGTCAGCTTTGTAGTCGCTCATCAGATCGTCGAGGCGAACGATCTCCTGAAACGCCCTCTCGATCGCATTGGAGGCATGTTCGGATGATTGGTCATAGGCGGCGATTTCGAAGACCGTGCCCATGATGTACTTCTTTTTGTAGACAAGAATTTGATTTTCTGAGCTCTGGACGAAAGAGGCGATTAAGAAGAAGCTGATCAGCGCTGCCGCTCGTCGGTTATCGCAGCGCATAAACCTCACCGCTCAGGCTCGCTAGATAGATCGTGTCACCGGCGAGCACGGGAACCGACTGAACTGCCCCCGCCAGAGCAGCTCTCCACACTACATTGCCCGTCGCGCTGTCCAGGGCGAATGTACCTCCCGCTTGAATACAGACAACACCGTCGCCGATTACCGGAGGTGCGGTCACCACTTCGCCCACAGCGGCTTTCCAGCGCAAGCGGCCTGACTGGGTATCCAGTGCATATAGAAAACCGTCCTTGCTGCCGATGACTGCCAAGTCGCCCGAAACTGCCGGTGAAGACGCGATGCCTAATCCTGTTTCGTACTTCCAGCGCACCTCTCCAGTGGTGGTGTTCATTGCATAGAACCAAAAATCTTCAGAGCCGATGAGGAGCAGGTCACCGGCTTGGGCCGGAGATGAGTCGATGCCATTGCCGGTGGGTGTACTCCACATTGTCTTTCCGGATGAGGGGTCGAGGCTATACACTTTGCCGTCTCCGCATCCGAGATAGAGTTGCTGCTCGGCCGCATAAATGGTGGAATAGACTCTTCCCCCAAGTTCCTCGACCCATAGCGTGCGCCCGCTCGCTGCGTCAACGGCGTAAACCCGCGCGTCAGCACCTCCGAAAAAGACAATTCCACTGCGAACGACAGGAGAAGCCCAGACTTCAGCTCCGGTCGGCGCTTCCCACAGCTTGCTTCCGGCATGCCGATCAAGTGCGTACACCTTTCCGTCATCGCATCCGAACAGGATTCGATTTTCGGACAGCGAAGGCGTGGAGTGAACCCGACCCGCCGCCTGAAAATTCCATTTTGATGTGCCAGTGACCACGTCGAGGGCGTGCAGTACTCCGTTGACAGAGGTGACATACAAAATGCCATCCTCAAGTATCGGCGCGGAACGCACAGAGCTGCCGGTACGAAACTGCCAAACCGCTCGTTCCGGCGACCGCACTGGATGTTGCCCCTGCCCTCCCGTGCGGGCGTTGTCTTTGAGCAGCGTGGGCCAATCTCCCGGAGCTTTGGACTTGGCTGCTTCCGTCGTCATCAATTCACGCTGAGAGGGTACGGTGATCGATCTGCTTTAGGTCTGCTGCGCCAAGGCCGAGCTTCCCAGCCGCTGCAACGTGTCCCGGCTGGCGGAAAAACAGGTTTTTCGCCGCGTCATGATAAAAGTCATTGTTGTCTGCGGTGATGCTGTTGGGATCGTGTTGCCACAAGGAAGGCGCGCCCCGTTCGCGGCGCTTCTTTTCAATCGCCTCCAATTCGATGGTGTCCAGAGCGACTGGATCCGTTGCTACGAGGAGAATGCCGGCCTGATCGATGAAATCCTGGACTTGGGTCAGCGGTCCGCCATGCCATACCTGACGCATGCCGTCCATGATATGCAGCACCGCCTTCGAACGTAAGGGTTCGACGGTACACATCAGCCCGATCAGCGGGTTGGTAAAGGAATGGGGCGCACGATGTGAGCGCGCCACATTGTTAAACGTGCCGTAAGCCAGGTTCTTGAGGCATCCGGTGACACCGGATGCCGAATGGTCCTTCATCGTCGGCAGGTTGATTATCTTCGTGACTAGCTGAGCCACGATATTTGCCATGTAGGAGCGGGTTTCCCACTCGCCGAAAAAGTTGGCCGCGCAATAGACATTCGTATCGTAACCGGAAGGATCTGCGAAAGTGTCTTGAATGCCCACAATGCGCACGCCCGGAGGCAGCAGGGCCTGATAGCTGCCGATATCCATTTCGTACGAATACCGGTCATAGACCAGAATGTTACGTGCGGGAACGCCAACAGACTGGACTGAGCCGATGATCTCGCGGAGGATCTCGGGAGAGGAGCAGCAGGCAGGCGCACCCGATGGGTTGATCTTGATTCCGACAATGTCGTTGGGTTCAACAAACTTTGCCCACGCCGCCTGCGCCGACTTTTCTTCCGTCAACTCCTTCATCGCGTGCTCCAGCATCTGGCGCACGATCGACTGTGAGACGCGATTACGTACGATAGCCTTCGGGTCGCGGACCTCGATCACTCGGCCTGGAAATAATCCCGGCATGCCGAGCGGCGAAGGTTTGTAGTCGGGCGGGCCGTGGAGTTCGATGGGCGGCGCCGCAGGTGGGGGCAGGTCCGCTCGCAGCATCGGATCGAGCCCCTGCATCAGCAAAGAGGCGCTTCCAATGCAACCGGCCTTGACGAACGTACGGCGATCCATGAGTTGATTCCGATCCGAAGTCTGCAGCTTGTCGGATCGAACCCAAAAACAGCGATCAGCTTACGATAGCGGCGCTCTCCTTTACAACCCTGCCTGACCTTGACTCGCCAGGCATGGTGACAATCTCATTCCCACCGGATACACTTTCGGTTCGACAAAACAAGAGAAGGCCCTATGCAGAGTGGGATCAAAATGCCACGCGCAATAATTGCAGTAATCGCAATCACCCTCGGATCTCCTGTCGTGATGTTCGCCCAAGCCCTTCGTTATGACTTGCTGTTAAAGGGCGGACACGTGATTGATCCCGCCAATCACATCGACGAAGTGAGAGATGTCGCCATTTTCCAAGGCAAAATCGCTGCCGTGGAAAAAAACATTCCGGCTGACCAGGCGGGAAAGGTTGTGGATGTCTCGAAGCTCTACGTTACGCCCGGGCTGATCGACATTCACTATCATGTTGGTCATGGCGGAGCGCCGCTAAACTGGTTCGCGCCCGACGCGCGAGTTCATGCTCTGCCACTGGGAATTCCCGCAGATTTCGCGTTGCAGTCAGGAGTCACCACCATAGTGGATGCGGGCACCTCAGGTGCGGAGACGTTCCTCCAGGAAAAGGAAGAAGTCATTGACCGTGCCAAGGTGAGAGTTTTGGCTTTTCTTAACATTGTGGCTAATGGCATGAGCGGTGGACTCGAGCAAAGCCTGGACCAGATGGATTCGAAGCTTTGTGCCGACACGATCAAGAAATATCCAGACCTCATTGTGGGAGTAAAAAGCGCCCATTATTGGACCAAGGAGGCCTGGGATGCAGAACACGTGCCCTGGGCAGCAGTTGACCGGGCGATTGAATGCGCCACGGTGGCCAACGTTCCGCTCATGGTCGATTTCTGGCCGCGAGCGGAGAGAACTTACGAGGACCTGATACTGAAAAAAATGAGACCGGGCGACATACACACGCACGTCTTCGCCCAGCAATTTCCCATTATTCTTGCGGACGGAAAGCTCAATCCCGCCATCAGAGACGCCCGTGCCCGAGGCGTGATTTTTGATGTGGGGCATGGCGCCGGCAGTTTCTGGTTCCGCAATGCGGTGCCCGCTTCAAAACAGGGCTTCGTCCCCGATTCCATCTCCACTGACTTGCACATCGGCGATTACACGACTGTCAGCATGAACAATGTGATGTCAAAATTCTTAGCCCTGGGGGTGCCGCTGGACGATGTCATTCGCCGGTCAACCGTCAATCCGGCAAGCGAGATTCACCGGTCGGAGTTGGGGACATTGTCAATAGGCAAGGACGCAGATATTGCTGTGCTGGACCTGATGCACGGCCATTTCGGTTACGTGGACTGCGGCGTCGCCAAAATGGATGCAAATGCACAATTGATGGCCCGCATGACGATCCGTGCGGGACGCATTCTGTACGATCCCTCCGGTCTCAGCATGGTGCAGTGGGAAAAGGCGCGTCCGCAGTATTTCACGACTCCCGATCGAGGCGAGTCGTTGCCGGCACGAGCCGATGATTATCCACGAGACTGAATTTCGAAATTCCAAGATGTTCCTGGGGGGACATAGCGATGCGACAGATGAGTCGGCGAAAGCTGTTACGGAGGGGAACGCAGGCTGTTCTCGCGGGAGGTGTTGCGCTCTCCGGAATCCCAATTCTGGAGCCTCGGGCGTTTTCGAAATCGGCCCCTCAAGCTGTGGATTATTACCAGAAGCTCGGTGTGACTCCGTTCATCAATGCAGCCGGGACCTATACCGTACTTTCGGCTTCCACGATGCCTGACGAAGTGCAGGCGGCCGTCGCGCTCGCGGCGCGACAGCCAGTAAACCTCAACGAACTACTTGATGCGTCAGGAGCATATCTGGCCAAGCGACTACGGTGTGAGGCCGCTCTGGTCACGGCCGGCGCTGCCGCGGCGCTGGTGGTGGGAACGGCAGCTTGCATCAGCATGGGAAACGAGCAAGCCATTCTTAACCTTCCTACTGACATGGCTGGGCTTAAGAATGAAGTGATCGTTCAGAAATCTCATCGCTACGGGTATGACCATGCCCTCCGGAATTGCGGAATTCGCTTTGTGGAGGTGGAAACGCTTGAACAGTACGAACAGGCGTTCACCGAGCGTACGGTGATGGCCCACTTTTTCAACGCGGGTTCAGGCAAAATCAGCCGCGAGGATTGGGTGCGAGTGGCGCTCCAGCATGGAGTGCCTTGTTTCAACGACGCTGCCGCCGATATCCCTCCGATTTCCAATTTATGGAACTATACTCAGATGGGTTTTGATCTCGTGACCTTCTCTGGAGGGAAGGGCCTGCGGGGACCGCAGTGCAGCGGCTTGCTGCTAGGCAGAAAGGATCTGATCGAAGCGGCCAAGAAAAATAATTCACCAAACTCAAACACTGTCGGGCGCGGGATGAAAGTAGCGAAGGAGGAAATTGTAGGCCTGGTCGCCGCCGTGGACTGGTTCCTCAAGCAGGACGATGCCGCCATGGAAGCCGAGTACCGGCAGCGCGCAGACCGCATTGCCAAACACTTGAACTCGATTCCAACCCTGCAGACTCAGATCTTTATTCCTGAAGTCGCCAATCATGTTCCGCACCTGCTCATCATTTACGACCAGAACCGGATCAAGATCACGGGCGCGGAAGTCATGCAAAAGATGCGGGAAGGCAAGCCGCGGATTGAGCTGAATCCATCGACCGGAGGTTCCCCTGCGAGCGCGGGATTACCGGGCGGACCGAACACTATCGTCGTGGGGGTTTGGATGTTGCAGCCCGGGGAAGATATGGTAGTTGCCAAGCGTTTACGCGAAGTTCTGCATGAAGCGATCAGGGCGTAACGGACGGGCACAGTCACATCATTTTCGTGTGCGCCACCTCACGGCTGTCGTCCTGAAGAACCTTGCGTCTCTAACTCGTCCTCCTTTCTCGATCAGATAAAACTTATCGGCTTCGACATCGTGAAAGGTTTGCCGCTGCCCGCTGGGCCGGGTTATCTCGACGACTTCGGCACGCCTCGCCTTGCCAAGGCTGAGATTGGAGAGCGGGGACCCTCAGCTATTGCGAACTTCGCTGTTTATGGATTTCGACCAACCGTTTCTTCAAATACTCCCGGTATTCCTCCTGCAACTTAGGATCCTTTGGTGAGCCGTAGATCTCTGAGGACTTATATTTTCCTTCATCAAATTTCTTTTTTGTCCATTCATCATGGATATGGGTCTCATCTGCGTGGCCGAGGACTTCTTTGACCAATTGCGGCGGAACGAAATATACGCCCTCGCGGTCCCCAACCACGAGATCTCCTGGCATCACAGTCACACCGCCGATTCGGATTGGCACGTTGATGCCCGTCAGCATTACGTTCCCAATGGGCGTCGGATCGGCAGAACGGAAATATGCCGGCATGTCAATCTTGGCTATGCCATCCAGATCGCGGATGCTGCCGTCCACAACCAGACCGCCACCGTTCGTGGCTTTCATTACATAGTAGAAGAGATTGTCACCCACGATGGTGCCGTCCACCTTCTTTCCGAACAAGTCGACGACCAGGACATCGCCGGGCTGGAGCATGTCAATGGCGGTTTGATTGGTGAGATCGTGCAGGCCGCGTTGCTTGGCTTTGTCCTTGGTAATTTCGTCGACGTCAGCCCGCAGGGGCATGAATTGCACCGTGAAGGCACGTCCGACCATGGTCTTTCCAGGATGCAGCACCTGAAACCCATCCGCATACTGGTTCTTGAAACCCTGCTCGTGGAGATCGGCCCAGACTTCTTCGGACGACAGATCGCGGGCCCGCTCGATCATGGCATCAGGCACCTTGGGGCGTCCGTCGGCAAGCCTGTTGAATGGGGATTTGGTTGTGTAGTCGATCAATTCCTGCTTGGAGAACGTGTACAACTGCGCGTAGGCGGAGGTTGATGCAAGCAGGGTTATGACGAAAACACCCTTGAAGATGGTGCTCCTGATTGTTTTTAGGATGTGTGCCATTTCGGATGCTCCTCGATGGGTGGATTTTGGAACCGGCGTTCGCCGACGAGTTTACAATTCTATTTCTCAGGTTGAGATCTTTTTGCAACCAATTGTTGTTTTCGTGTGCGCATACCTGCTCACAGGGAGTAACGATGCCTGAAAAGAACTGGGGTATGTTGGGACGTCGAGAGATCTTGAAGACTTCGGCCATGGCGCTAGGCGGAGCCTTACTAGCCAATCCTGTTGAAGCCTACCCAAAGGCGGTCAACACGAATTCCAGTCCCTCAACGCTGAAGATCACCGATCTGCGCGTGGCAACGATCGTGAAGCCGGGACCCAGCCCTTGTCCGATTATTCGGATTGATACGAACCAAGGGGTTTACGGATTGGGCGAGGTCCGGGACGGCGCAAGTCCGACATATGCTCTTTTCCTGAAGAGCCGCATCCTAGGTGAGAACCCGTTACAACTCGACAAGATTTTCCGGAAGATCAAGCAATTCGGCGGACACGCGCGCCAAGGCGGCGGAGTGTGCGCCATCGAAATGGCTCTATGGGACATCGCCGGCAAGGTCTACAACGCTCCCGTCTACGCGCTCATCGGAGGCGGCAAGTTTCGCGATAAGATCCGCATCTATGCCGATACTACGGAGTCGAAGGATCCCAAAGTCTATGCGCAAAGATTGAAAGAGCGCAAGGAAGTCATGGGTCTGACGTGGCTCAAGATGGATCTCGGAATCGAGATGGTGGCGGATACCCCCGGCACGGTCACTAATCCTACCGACCTGCAACAGTGGGAGGCGAACCAACTTCCACATCCTCTGCTGGGTATGGAGGTAACTGACAAAGGGATCGCCATGCTCGAGACGTACGTCGCCGCTGTGCGCGACGCCGTCGGGATGGAAATTCCGCTCTCGATGGATCATCTGGGCCATTTGGGAGTGAAGTCGATCATCCGTCTGGGCAAGGCGTACGAGAAATACAACCTGTCGTGGATGGAAGACGTGATTCCGTGGATGTACACCGATCTGCTCAAACAGATTTCGGACGAGAGTCCGACTCCTATCCTCACGGGAGAGGACATCTACCTGAAAGAGCCTTTCCGAGTACTATGTGACAAGCATGCTGTGAGCAAGATTCAGCCGGACCTCGCCACAGCCGGCGGTATCCTCGAGACGCACAAGATCGGCGACATGGCCGAGGAGTACGGCGTCCCCATGGCTCTGCACTTTGCCGGCACCCCGATCGCCTGCATGGCGAACGTGCACTGTGCGGCTACAACCCAAAACTTTTTGGCGCTTGAGAACCATTCGCTTGACGTACCGTGGTGGTCCTCTCTGATCGTCGAGGGCGTCAAACCACCTATTGTCAATCGCGGCTGGATAACCGTTCCGGACCGCCCTGGGCTCGGTGTCACTCTGAATGAGGATGAAGTGCGACAGCACGTGGCTCCCGGAACCAATTATTTCGAACCTACTCCGCAGTGGAATCAGGAACGCTCCTGGGACCGGTTGTGGAGCTAAGAAATGCTGAGGCGAAGTTAGGAACCGAAAGCGCAGGCAGTGAAAGCATGCTTCGAGGGAAGATCAGTCCAATGGCGCCCGCTTCGATTTTGCGGTGCCATCCTAACGCTACCGTCTATCTGGCCACGAATTCGGTTTGGCTGCTAGGTCCAGAGCTGCAGGCCACCCTGAGAGCAGATACAGGTGACGGTGACCTAGTGACCATCTCTC
>Ga0070697_100004047_pt1 | contig 11253 bp, 7 predicted proteins | sample KBSK1501metaG_FD_65475 | JGI IMG/M metagenome (GOLD analysis project Ga0070697, IMG submission 65475) | Corn, switchgrass and miscanthus rhizosphere microbial communities from Kellogg Biological Station, Michigan, USA - KBS K1-50-1 metaG | ecosystem: Host-associated > Plants > Roots >... | reverse complement strand
TTGTGCGCTGTGGTTTTTCCCCAGCCCTCGGCCTTGCGCGCCGCTTCCACTGCATTGCGAATATCTTTGCGATTTCCCAGCGGCGCCTCGCCCAGCAATTCTTTTTTCCCTGCGTAGACCGCTACGCTGTATCCCGAATCTGGCCTGGCCTGTTTTCCGCCGATATAAAGTTTTACGGTGCGATCAATTCCGCTCGATGGATTGGCGACTTCCGGCGCGCCGTTCACAGCTGACGAATCGGACGCCAATGCTGGCGCGTTTTTGAACCATGCAGGCTCCAGGTATTCGAGCAATCCTTCCCGGCCGCCTTCGCGCCCAAATCCGCTTTCGCGATATCCGCCGAAACCGCACGCAGCGTCGAACAGATTTGTGCTGTTCACCCACACCACGCCGGCTTTTATTTGTGCGGCAGCCTGCAGCGCCAGATTCACGCTTTCGCTCCACACGCTCGCTGCCAGTCCATACACGGTGTTGTTCGCCAGCTCCACTGCTTCTCGCGGAGTGCGAAACGTCATCGCGGCCAGCACCGGGCCAAAAATTTCCTGCTGTGCAACAATCGACGTCGGATGCACATTGCTTAGCAAAGTCGGTTTGTAAAACAATCCGCGCGAAGGCAAAACCGTTTCCGGCTGCCAGCACGTTGCGCCTTCGGCGATTCCCTGTTTGACGAGGCTGTCGATACGTTCCAATTGCACGCGGGCAATAATCGCGCCGATATCAATCGCTTTGTCGAGCGGCGATCCAATTCGCAGAGTGCTCATGCGCGTCTGTAATTTCCTGGTCAGTTTGGCGGCAACGCTTTCCTGGACAAGGAGGCGCGATCCCGCGCAACACACTTGCCCCTGGTTAAACCAGATGCCGTCAACAAGCCCTTCGACCGCCGAGTCGAGGTCGGCATCTTCAAAGACGATGAAAGGGGACTTTCCGCCTAACTCCAGGGAAAGTTTCTTGTGTGATTGAGCTGTCGCGCGGCGAATCGCGCGGCCAACTTCAGTCGAGCCGGTGAAAGCAATTTTGTCCACATCGCCGTGCTTCACCAGCGCCTCGCCCGTTGCACCATCGCCAGTGACGATATTCACCACGCCTGCCGGCAATCCAATTTCGTTGCACAATTCCGCGAATGCCAGTGCGGTAAGCGGAGTGTATTCCGCCGGTTTCAATACCACGGTGTTTCCCGTGGCCAGTGCGGGAGCAATTTTCCACGCCAGCATCAGCAGCGGAAAATTCCAAGGAATAATTTGTCCGACTACGCCGCAGGCCGTGTAGCCGGCAAATTCCTGATCGAGCAGTTGCGCCCAGCCTGCGTGATGGTAAAAATGCCGCGCGACCAGCGGTATATCAATGTCACGGCTTTCGCGGATCGGCTTGCCGTTGTCCAGAGTTTCGAGAACGGCGAGGCGCCGCGAATGTTTTTGTACTTGTCGCGCAAGCGCATACAGATACTTCGCGCGCTCGTGACCGGAAAGTTTTTGCCAGCCACGCAGCGCAGTGCGCGCCGCCTGCACCGCCGCGTCTACGTCCGCCGCCCTTCCTTGCGAGACATCAGCGAGTTTTTCTCCAGTCGAGGGGTCAGTGGTTTCGAAATATTTTCCTTCCAGGGGCGAGCGCCACTCGCCAGCTATGAAATGTCCGAAGCGACGCTTACTGGCATCCAGCCACAGTAAGGATTCCTTGGCGTCTTCCGGAGCCGGCCCATATTCCATCGTTCCGAATTTTTCGATAACGCTCATTCGTCTCGTCTCATTTACGCAATTGGATGGCGATGTTCCGCCGAGTAGCGACCAGTTACATGAAATTCCAATTGCCGTTCAATATCAGCGAGCATGCCGCTGCTTGCGCCGAAGCGAAAAAGATGCGGCGCCAGCCATGCGTCGCCGAGCTCTTCCTTCATCAATGCCAGCCACTCCAAGGATTGCTTGGCGGTACGAATTCCGCCCGCTGGTTTGAAGCCTACGGCCATGCCGGTTTCTTCGGCGTATTCACGAATCGCGCGCGTCATCACCAATCCCACCGGAAGCGTGGCATTCACTGTTTCCTTACCCGTTGAAGTCTTGATGAAATCCGCGCCTGCCATCATTGCCACCATACTGGCTTTGGCGACATTGCGCAGCGTCAACAGATCGCCGGTTCCCAAAATCACTTTCAAGTGCGCCGGCCCGCATGCATCCTTGAACGCCAGAATTTCGTCGTACAACTTCTGCCATTCGCCGCCGAAAACGTGCGCGCGCGTAATCACCACATCAATTTCCTGCGCACCCGCTGCGACAGATCTATGAATTTCCGCTATGCGTTCCGGCAGCGGCGAAAGCCCTGCTGGAAACCCCGTCGAAACTGCGGCCACGGGAATTCCGCTGCCTTGCAACGCACGCACTGCCGTTTCCACGAACAGATGATAGACGCACACTGCGCCAACTCGAATCTGCAAGTCGGCAATTTTCAACTTTTCAAGCAATTCATTTTGCAGCGGCTGGCGAGCTTTGGCGCACAACCGGCGCACTCGCTCGTCGGTGTCGTCGCCAGAGAGCGTGGTTAAATCCATGCAAGTGATGGCGCGAAGCAGCCAGGCCAACTGCCAGTCTTTTTTCACCGTTCGCCGAGTGACCAGAGTAGCGGCGCGACGTTCGACGGCACTGGTGTTTACGCGGACCGATTCTACCCATTCCAGGTTGAGAGAGGTGCCGCGATTGACCTGCAATGGACGGCCAGCGAGAACAACGATGGCTCGCGAATCAGGGGTTAGTTGTGAGCGACCGGACGACGGCGCGATCGTGCTGGGGTCGGCGGCGGTATTACGGGGCGTGGTGTCAGAGGCCATAAGGAAACTCCGAAAAGGAAAGGGACATACTTAATGATGACCGCCAAGCGGTCAACACGAGAAAAGAGGATAGCACCGCAGGAACGGCCATGCGAATGGTGGCGGACTTCGAGTGAAACAGGAAGCCAGGGTGGCGGAAGGGGGCCGCCCCCCATTCTTCGTAAGTGTCGAAAATGAAGGGACTTATTTGTGCAAGAGTAAAAAGGAGCGAGAAAAAGTAAAGAGCGCGGACAGAAAAGAAACTTAGCGCGTCTATTTGGGGCGTGAGTTGCGCAAGAAAAACGAGAAGTGCGGGAGGAAAGAAGATAGATTCGATATCATAGCGGATAGTATCACGATAGTTATTAAAAAGCAAGTGAAATTTTCAATGGCGTTTTAGAGGCGGACACGGGAAAAAATTGTTCACGACCCAGAGTAGAGGAGGAAGGGCGCCCAATAAAATGGCCGGCGGTAATTGCCATTCGAATGAAGCAGGGTCAGCTTGGCATTGCGCAGCGCGGTGGCAGGATCTTCTCCGGCGTGGAGACCTTTGTATAGTTCATCCATCAACTGCGGCGTGGATGCATTGCTGACTTCCCACAATCCCGCGATTACATTGTGGGTGCCGGCGCGCAGAAATGCCCAGGAAAGACCGACCAGGCCTTCTCCAGCATAGGATTTGGTACCGGCGCCGTTGCACGCGGAAATGGTTACCAGGTAAGCGGCGAGAGGACGCTTTACAACGTCGCGGGCGTATAGTTTGTAGGAATCGCCCTCCGGCGAAAGAATGACCGCTGATTCCAGGGGACGGGTACGGCTGGCGGTGCCGTGAGTGGCGAAATGCAGATACGCAAATTTTTCCGGCTGGCTGGAGAGACACCGTGTTGCTGTGGCGTTTGCGCCGGTCAGTTCCAGTCTTTGTGTTGGGCTAAAGTAATTTTCGAGCAGGCCGACTTCCTTGCCGGCTTGCGGCAGGGGCGGAAAATCAGAGCTGGCCGCCAACGCATCGCCTACCACAAGCAAGCGTCCATCCTTCGGCGGCGGGGCAAGCCAAGTGCGCGAGAGCAGCGCAAGAGAGTTTGCCGTGGTGATCGTGGCATCTTCGATCCAGTAGTGCGGCTTAACTTGCGGTTGGGAACTCGGCACGATCAGGGTTTCGAAATTCAGTGAATTCAAGCTGCCGTCGGGAAGAATTACCACCCGCGAATTGCTGGGGATGAGTTTTTTGGCCGGCTCAATTAAGAGCGAATAAAGCTTTACGCCGTCGGCATTTCCAGCTTCGACTGGATCACGCGGTTCGAGAAATGATTGCCGATAGGACTTCACGGTCGAGTCGATATCCGCGCCACCAGGCAGCGTGACTAAAGAAGTCTTCCTGGAAGTGATGACCCAGAGAAAAGAGCGACTTTCGCCGAGCCAATAAAAAAGCAGCGTTGCGTTCAGCCGGCGGGCAATGGCTTGCGGGTCGAATGCGGCTGCCTGCAACGGTTTTTCCTGTGAACCCGATGAAAGGCCATGCTCGAGAGTTTGCGCGCGACTTAGGTCGGCAGTTCTAAGCGCATCGAGCGGCCGGTTGCGGTCAATCAAAAAGTTTACATAAGCGCCGTAGAAGCGGATAGCACTGGACAGAAACGAAAGCCGATAATCTTCGTGCTGCAGAGCGTCGCGGGCTTGGGAAATGGAGCGAATGGAAGACTGGAACGCGTTTTCAGCAAGCTCCGATTTCCCTTGCGTGGCATAGACCTGAGCCCGGCCGGCTTCAGCTTCCCATCGTACCGAAGTCGGCGCGACGGAATCGTGAGCGATGGCGGAATACTTTTTTTCTGCGCTGGTCGGATCTTGCGTGCTCGCTGCGAGGTTGGCCTTGATAAGTTGCGTATACGAATCACGCGGACGGTAGGGATTTGGACCTTCGAGAGCGACTGCTTCCTCAAGATATTTGCGAGTCTCGGTGAATTGATATTTCGCGAGAGCTATCGTTGCCAGCAGTTGCAAGCACTCGATGGTCGCATTGTCGTCTTTCAATTGCCGGGTCAGGGCAAGCGCTTTGGTGGAAGAAGCCTCGGCCGCGGGGTAATCGCCCATGTCGAAATAAACTCCTGCCGCGCTATTCAGCCAGTAAACGCGGTCGGCCACCAGGCCAGCTTTTTCCGAAACCGATTCGGCGTCCTTGAACTCCGCAAGAGCGTTCTCGAGATCACCCATCTCGTGATAGCTCCAGCCGGTGTTGCCTTCAATTCTGGCCACCGAACTCATCGCACCGAAGGAACGAGCCAATTCCAAAGCCTGTTTGTTGGAGTCGATTGCCTGGTCGTAGAGTTCCTGGCGGGTAAAAGCAAATCCTAAGCTGCCGAGGGCGGCAGCTTCCAGGAAGCGGTCGTTGTGTCCGCGAGCCAATTGCAAGGCGTTTCGATACCACGAGAGAGCGGCTGCAGCATCCCCGCTATGAAAGGCCAGGGTGCCTCTGCGGAGAGCACACTCGCCTAAAAGCTTCGGGTATTTGGAGCGAGCAAGAGATTCGGCATCTGTGAGAAATCTTTGGGCATCTGCGAAGCGTGAAATCCGGGCGCACGCCGCGGCCTGGGTTAGCCTTTGCCACACCGCGATGTCCGTGGATGCAAACGCGGACGGCAACGCAAGATCGAGGAATGCCATAGACTCTTTGTAGAGTCCTTGACGCATCAGGATCTCGCCTTTTAATGACCAGAAACGCCAGTGCCATTCCGAGCGCTGATCAGACGCTCGGCTGAGCGCGGTGTCGGCTTCACGCAAAGCAAGGTCCAGCTCGCCTCGATTGATGCGTAACCAAATGTCGCTTTCTAGGGCTCCGTAGCTCGCAGAAATCCGGCCACAACCTGCAAAACCAGTTGCGCCGATGAGCACTGCAGCGAAGGCTATGGCCAGGAACGCCCGTTGGTGGTGGCGGAGGTAGCGGAACCGCTGGCACTGGTTGTGGAACCGAGCTCGAAGCGGAGCATGGTCAGGGTGCGCTGGGCATGTGTGATGAGCAGTTCGGCAAAGTAGACTGTGCCAAAGCCGGGAACATAGAGCGAATGGCCACAACGCTCGACGCCCGGATAGTCCACATCCATGTCTTTGACCAAGGAACAAAGAAACACTCCGTTGTCGCCCTGCGGCTTCACGACCTGGCCGTCCTGGAAAGGTTCCTCCGCTATTTTCCGAAAATTGGAAGCGGGGTCAAGAAAGGCCTTTTGCGCCTGCTCATAGGTCTGGATGTCCTCGAAAAGACCCAAGTCGAGCGTAATATTAACAGGATGTCCGCAAATACTCAGGTTTTCGAACTTGCTGCCGTGCATGGTGATACGACCTTCGGCAGAAGCTTTGGGGTGCTTGGAGTAGAGGCGAGCGACGATGCGGTCGGCGGTGAGGACGTCCAGCATGTTCAGGCCTTCGAGCGCGGCGGTGACCAGCGTGTTGTTGCTGTCGTCTTCGCTCTGGTGCGCGCCGGATACGTGCGTGTAGGCCTTCTTGAAGGAGATGAATTGGCGGAACTGGAAACTCTCGACACGCGCGCAGCCATGACCGCCGGTGGCGGGAAGCGAGGACGCGGCCTGGACATCAATCTGTTCCTCAAACGGGCGTGTGAATCGTCCGCTGAACGCGTTGGCATAGGCGTGATAGTGAAAGAGAGAAACCGGTTCGGAACATGGGGAATCTGGGGCCATGGGGCGATCCTCCTAATAGAGTCACAGCAAAAAAGCGTTTCATGGTGCTGAATTCAATGCGTAAATTCAACCGTAAACTGCAAGCGAGCAAGCTCTTTTGCGGAGGCGGCGACCCGGCCGGACTCCGCCAGCCCCGAAACGACGATCACGTAGTTTCCTGCCCGCCTGCCGGGGTTGATGATCACGACTTGAGTCTTTTGTGCCTCCGCATAGCTTATGGATCGGAGCGGAGTGGTCTTTCCTCTCGGATCCTGCAATCGAATGTCGTAGGCCGAATACGCTGGGTCGGCAGGCACGTCGACGTACAAGCCTATGGGTTCGTCCGGATGCGCCACGAACTCAGGCATCGTTTCGCCGCGGGTGTTCGTTGCGATCAACGAAAACATGGGGAGGACGCGTGGAGCTCGCGATTCTTTCAGTTGCGGAATCGTGACCAGGTTCTGATAGCCGACGATGAGCAGTAAACCTGCCAGGACTGGGATCGCAAACGCTGGACGGAACCAGTGTAGCCAGCCGGCAGATTTCTGAACCGCGCGCGGCAGTGCAGCAAGCGCTGGCATCTCCGCGAAAATCCGCTGGCCCGCACCGATAAGTTCGGCGGCGATTCGCAGCTGAGTGGCGCATTCCGCGCAAGAAAAATAATGTTCTTCGTAGGCGTCACGCAAGTCGGGCGAAAGCTCTCCCAGCAAATACTTTTCGCAGGCTTGTGATTTCACCGCCAGGTCGTGGTTCATCGAGTGTGAATCCATATTGTTAAAGTAGTGTCAAATTGAGCCGATTCGTTTCTCATTCCATGAAAAGCATCTAACCCATTTTCTTTGCCGTAAGTTACAGACCCATCGCGATCCTGAATTTTTCTTTTGCTCGAAATAGCAGCACCCGAAGGTAGTCCCGGCCAACGTCAAACTGCCTGCACACCTCGTCCTTGTCTATCTCGTCCAAAAAGACTGCGCGAAGGATCGCCTGGTCGCGGTCCGCCAACTGCGACAGTATCTTGCGAACTGTTCGCCGGGTCTCTTCCGAAATCACTAAGTTCTCTAAATTCAGGGTCTTATCCGGCAATTCCAGGTGGTCGGATGCCAATGGAACGTCCTTTGATCCTGACCGGTAATGCTCCGACAGCACGTGATTGCAAACCGAGTTCACAAATGGACCGAGTCTATCGCCCTGCCGAATGCCGCCTTCCGCACGCAACGAGCGAATCACTCGGGTAAAGGTTTCTTGTTTCAAATCGTCCACAACTTCGGGAGAAAGATAGCGCGCGCGCAGTTTTAAAAGAATGAGCTTAGAAAAATAGTCGACAAAATGACTTTCCGTGGAAGGATCACCCTCCCGGAGCCGACCTACGTAGGCTTCGTCAAACGCGAAAAAGTCCAACACTTCCCCCGAAGTGCTGGAAAGTATAGCCGCGGCAGATGAACGGAGCAATCTGTCAACAGTCCTAGTTGTTTAGGGGCGATTAGGGTTGGCCTGAGCTGCGACCAATTTTCGTTACCAAAATGAAACGGTTGCTCGGTTCGAATCACTACTGGACATAGGAATCCTGCAGGTCAAGGAAACCTACACGCTGGGACGACCAAACGCCCCCCTGGCGTGCCCCTGAAGCGGCGTCCGGCGCTGATCGTTAGAGTTCAGCGCCCGGCGCTGAATCTTGCGAATTGCGAGCAAAGGACGGTGGAGTCTTGTACCTGAGCCCAGAGTTGCGACGGCAGACTCTTGCAAGGTCGAAACGCCTTCCGGAAGGAACGGTAGAGCAAACTGCAGCTGGAGTCATCATTCTGCGGGTCGACTTTGTGAGCAAACCCAGCAAATGTGAGATCGCTACGGAAGTCGGGGATCTTTTGGCAGAGGCTGGTCTGCATCAGAAAGGGTTGAAAGCAAGCATGCTGCTGGTTTCGGATCGCGAGGCGCGGGTGGTGACACTGCTAACGCTGTGGGACGCCGAACGATTTAACCTCGCCCGAGAGCGCCTTGCGTCCTGGACGATGAAGATTGTGGCGCAATTCGCGGACGGCCCGCTGCGCGCGAGTACGAGCGTCGCGCATTTCTTGCTCCCTAAAGAGTCCACAAAGCTCACGCTCTCTGACCTACGGCCGGCCGAGATTGCGGAACTGGTCGAAATCATGACTGCCGGATGACGCTGTTTCGATCGAAGTTGAATTGAAGCAGTAGCCAAAGAATCAGAAAGAATCGAATCCATGGGTACCAGGGGGGAAGACTGCAATGCGTGATCCGGAATCTTGTGATCGGCGCGGTTGCTCGCGGCCTGTCACTACTACCCTTTGTGAGGAAGCTCTTTGTCTTGATCATTTCTGTAGCCGCAGTTACGAAATGCTGAATGCCATGGATAGGCGCAATCGCTTGAATGCGGCTTCGCACGCGCCGACCGCCGATCAAGTTAAAATAGCGGATGAGTGCGCCCGCAGGACGCTCGATATCTGCATGAGCAAAACGCAACTGAACAACCTGGAGCGTGCGCGACTGTTGGATATTCTGCTGTGGTGCGGCGACGTCGTGAATTCTTCGCAACCCAAGAAGCTCGCCGGCAGGCCCGCTTTGCAACACGGACGATATGAAAAACCAGGCTTGCGGCGGCGACTATCCAGCGGCACGTCATCGAGCGACACATCATCCAGCGGTACGTCGGGATATTAAGTGCCAGCCAGGCCCGCAGATCTTCGCTTCTTCGTCGCCAGTGCAAAAATCTGAATAATCGGTGGCAAGAGTTACAAGGCGAGCGAAGAAACGACAGGCTGGCGCCAAATCCCTGTGTCCTTAAAGATAACAAAACAAGCGGCTTGAACTTTCTGTTTCCTTGGTACTACGGATGCATATATATGAACACGGCGCATGCGTTGGTTATAGTACCGCTAGCCGTTTTGATGCGACCTTATCCCGCTGGCTTTTCGTCCTTGGCATGTGATCTAAGGCGGCCAAAGCAGAGCATTTTTGGGCCTCTGTTGCGGGCTAAGGGTGTAGGTAGTTGCGGCAGATTAATCGAACGGAAATTACAGCTTTTCACGGATAGATAAATTTTTCAGGGATGGGCAGTTGCAGCCACAAATAGCCAATCCGGTGCCACGCTGGAAAGATCGCCTTGCCGCGCTGCGCAACACTTTGCCAATTTTCCGAATGGTTTGGGAAGCGTCGCCGCGCATCGTGGTCGCGAACATCGGCGTGCGCCTGATTGTTTCTTTGCTTCCGCTGGCGATGCTGGCGGTTACCAAAGTCATCATCGATTCGATCTACCGCTACACTGCGCACCACACAGCGCTGCCAACCTATTTCTGGTGGCTGGTAGTAATCGAATTCGTACTGGCTTGCATTTCGACAATTCTGGTTCGCGTAACGGATTATTGCGACACGGTGCTGGCCGACAAGTATGCGAAATACGTCAGCGTGCGCATCATGCAGCACGCTTCGCGTTTGGACCTCACGACATACGAAGATCCTACATTCCAAGACAAGCTGGAGCGCGCCCGAGTACAAGGCACTGACCGAGTGCTGATGATCCAAGCAGCCGGCCGATTGATTCAGCAGGTTGTAACGACCGCCAGCTTGGCGTTCAGCATATGTCTATTTTCGCCGTGGCTTCTGGTGGCGCTGATTGTGTGCGTAGTGCCGGCATTCCTGGGTGAAACACACTTTGCGTTCCTTGGTTATTCATTGAGCTTTGCGCAAACGCCGGCGCGGCGTGAAATGGAATATTTGCGCGTGCTTGGTGGAAGCAAGGAAAGCGCAAAGGAACTGAAGCTCTTTGGCATCGGCCCGTATCTGGTGGAACGATTCACAAACCTGGCGATGCGGCTGCACGGAGAGACAGCGCGGCTTGCCCGCAAGCGCCTGCTCATCGGTTCGCTTTTAACGTTGCTTGGCACGCTGGGTTACTACGGCACGTATGCGTATGTGATTTACCAGACCGTTGCCGGCGTACTTACGATCGGTATGTTGACATTTCTGGCGGGCGCCATCGCGGGCGCCAGCTCCAACATTCAACTGGTGTTCTCAACATTTTCGACCATCGCGGATCAAGCGCTGTTTGTCGGCGATCTGCTGGAATTCTTTGCCGTGAAGCCGGTGGTGTCGTCGAACCCCGGAGCCAGCAAGGTGCCGCGTCCGATTCGTCAGGGATTCGAATTTCGCAATGTATCTTTCGCCTACCCGAATGGGCGCGAGGTGCTGAGCGGCGTCAGTTTCAAACTTTCGCCAGGAGAGCGCATCGCGCTGGTCGGAGAAAACGGCCAGGGAAAAACCACCATCGTCAAATTGCTCACCCGTCTCTACGACCCGACTGCCGGGCAGATTCTGCTGGATGGCAAGGATCTGCGCAGCTATGACCTGGACGATTTGTGGAGCGAAATCGGCGTCATTTTTCAGGACTTCATGCGCTACGACTTGACGGCGTCGGAAAACATCGCCATGGGCCGCATCGAGGAGCGAGACAACATATTTCGTATCCGCTCCGCCGCGCAAAAAAGTCTGGCGGAGGATGTCATCCGCAAATTGCCGAACGGATATGTCCAGCAATTGGGAACGCGATTCGACGGCGGCACCGATCTTTCCGGCGGCGAATGGCAAAAGCTTGCGCTAGCACGGGCCTATCTTCGCGAAGCGCAGGTGCTGGTGCTGGACGAGCCGACTGCATCGCTGGACGCCCGGTCTGAGCACGAGGTCTTTGAACGATTCGCCGAACTTACCCGCGGGAAAATGGCCATGTTGATTTCGCATCGCTTCTCGACGGTGCGCATGGCAGACAGAATTTTTGTGTTGCAA
>Ga0070697_100004046_pt1 | contig 11253 bp, 8 predicted proteins | sample KBSK1501metaG_FD_65475 | JGI IMG/M metagenome (GOLD analysis project Ga0070697, IMG submission 65475) | Corn, switchgrass and miscanthus rhizosphere microbial communities from Kellogg Biological Station, Michigan, USA - KBS K1-50-1 metaG | ecosystem: Host-associated > Plants > Roots >... | reverse complement strand
TCGAGGCATCGTCGGGCAATACGGTCGTGCTCGGCTGGCCGGGTCCGGACGGCCGGCCACCCCTTCCGCCCGGGCCACCCACGACCACTCCCCGGGGTCGGGCGAGCGCGCGATCGGCCGCCGATGGCTGATCGGGTCGGTATCATCGACCGGTGACTGAACGCGGCCTGCCCCTCGCGGACGGCGCCTCGGCCTGTCCCTTCGTCGCGTTCGCAGACGATCGTGACGAACGGGCCTCGGTTCCCGATCATCGGCATCGCTGCTACGCCGAGACGCGCCCCGCACCTCGCGCCCTCGCCCACCAGGAGGCCTACTGCCTCTCGAGCGCATTCCCCGTCTGTCCGACGTTCCAGGACTGGGCCCGGCGTGAGGCGGCACGCGCCCGCGACGCCGCCGATGCGGCAGCCGTCCGGGACGCGGCGATCGCGGCCGGCGCCGGTGCGGCGGGGACGGCGGCGGCCGAAGGCGCAGCCGCGATGACCGGAGCCGCGGCAGGTGGCGCCGACGAGGGTGATCCACCCGAAGACCTCCCGGCCGAGGCGGGCCCGACGGAACCGGGCCCCGACCAGGAGCTCGACGACCGCTCGAGCGAGGATCGCGGCCTCTCTCGCCCCGCCGCCGAACCGACACGACCCGGCGCCGACGACTCTGGCCGCGACGCCGACGCCGACGAGTTCGGGGCCCGGCGGAACCCGCCCCGCGACTGGGCGGCACCGCCACCCTGGCTCGCGTCGGACGACAGCGGAGCCGGCCGGCCCGAGGGATCGCCGCCGCCGTTCCTCAGCCACCGCTCGAGTGAGCCCGGGCAGGGCCTCGCCGGCAGCGCGGCCGATCGCCTCGCGGGTGGCCCGGCGCCGGTCGCCGAGCCCGACGCCGATGCCGCGGCGGCCCTGGCCGCGGCCGCGGCCGCATCGGCCGCCCGCGCGGCGGCGGGCGGCGGCTCGGGTCAAGCCGGTCGGCGGCATTACGCCGACGAAGATCGATCAGGAGACGAGGCGAGTCGCGACGACGACCAGCCCCGCCGCCCGACCCGGCGGCCGCGGGCCTACGAGCAGCACCTGGGCGGGACCGACGATGGCCCCGACTGGGAGCGGCCCCGACGCTACGAGGCCTACCCGACCATCAAGACCCGGGTCGGGCTGCCGAACCCGCCGCGTCTGGCGGTCATGGCCGGAGCGATCATCATCGCCGCCATCGCCCTGCTCTTCCTGCCGACCATCCTCGGCTTCGGAAGCACCCCGGGACCGGCCGCGAGCGGCAGCCCGTCGGCCGGTGCCGGCACGCCGTCGCCGGTGGTGACCGACGCGCCGGGACCGACGCCATTCATCTACACGATCAAGAAGAACGAGACGCTCCTGAAGATCGCCTCGAACCACGGGATCACGCTCGAGCAGCTGCTCGCCGCCAACCCCCAGATCAAGAACCCGAACAAGATCGCGGAGGGCCAGCAGATCACGATCCCAGCACCCAGTGCGGCGCCGCCCGATCAGTTTGGTGGATCGCCGTCGCCGTCAGCCCAGTAGGGACGCCGGAGGCCGTTCGGTGCGCGTCGCCCGGGCGAACCCGGGCGCGCGCTAGCGCTGGGCCAGGTTGATCGAGGTGATCTTGCCCGCCTCGACGCGGAACGTGGCGTCGAGGTGGAACGACGGCGTACCCGGCCGGATCACGAGGATGTCGGCCTCGTAGGTGTTGCCCGTGTCCCGGACGTCGGCGGGGATCATCTTCAGCCCGGCGTCGCTCCGGAGGAACCAGCCGCCCACCCGGTCGATGCCGCGCAGGGTCTGGGCGCTGTCCCGGACGTGGATCCGCATCTCCGCGTTCTCGGCCATCAGCTTGACCGCCGACTCGCGATCGCCGGCGTTCAGCAGCTCGAAAAACGTGTCCATCGTGTCGACCGCACCCACGGTCCGAGTGTACCCGTCATGATCGGCCGATGCCGTCCGACCTGGCCCGCCACTGGGCCCTCGATCCCGCGGTCACGTTCCTCAACCACGGCTCGTTCGGGGCCTGTCCGCGGGCGGTCCTCGCCGCCCAGCGAGGGTGGCGGGATCGGATGGAGGCCCAGCCCGTCCAGTTCCTGGCGCGCGATCTTCCGGGGTTGCTCTCGGCGGCGCGGACGACGCTCGGAACGTTCATCGGGGCCGACCCGGACGACCTCGCCTTCGTCACGAACGCGACCGGCGCGGTCAACGCGGTCGTCCGCTCGCTCCGGTTCGCACCCGGCGACGAGCTGCTGACGGACGACCACGAGTACAACGCGACGATCAACGTGCTCCGGCACGTCGCCGAGCGGGACGGCGCCCGCGTGGTGGTCGCGCGGATCCCCTTCCCGGTGGTCGACGCCGAGGCCGTCGCCGAGGCGATCCTCGGCGCCGTCACCGAGCGGACGCGGTTCGCCCTCTTCAGCCACGTCACGAGCCCGACGGCCCTCGTCTTCCCGGTGGAGCGCCTCGTGCCGGCGCTCGCGGACCGTGGCGTCGAAACGCTCGTCGACGGCGCCCACGCACCGGGCATGCTGCCGCTCGACGTCGATTCGCTCGGGGCCGCCTGGTACACCGGCAACCTCCACAAGTGGGTCTGTGCGCCGAAGGGCGCCGCGTTCCTCCACGCCCGGCGCGACCGGCAGCTGGGCATCCGGCCGAACACGATCTCCCACGGCGCGAACGCGATCCTCGACGTGGAGGCGGGCGCTGCCGGCAATCCCCCATCCACCCGCTATCGGGCGGAGTTCGACTGGCAGGGCACGCTCGACCCGACCGCGTGGCTGGCGGCCGCCGACAGCCTCCGCTACCTCGGCGATCTGGTCGAGGGCGGGTGGCCCGCGATCATGGCCCGGACCCACGAGCTGACGCTCCACGCCCGCTCCAGCGTGGCCGAGGCACTCGGACTCGATCTTGCCCGGCTCCCGCCACCGTCAATGCTCGGCTCGATGGTCGCGCTGCCGTTGCCGGCGACCGGGCCCCTCGCGATGGCCGGCGCGGGCTCCTCGCCGCTCGATACCGACCCCCTCCAGCAGGTCCTCCTCGACCGCTTCGGGATCGAGGTCCCGATCGGCTCGTGGCCGGTCCCGGCTGCCCAGCCGCCCGAGCCGACGCGCCGCCTGATCCGCGTTTCGAGCGCGCTCCACAACGGCCCCGACGACGTCGACCGCTTGGCGGACGCACTACGGGCCCTCAGCTGAGGGTCGCGCGGACGACCTCGCCCGTCTCCTCTCCGGCACGCGCAACCGCAATCCCGTTCGGATCCCAGACTCCGGAGCCGCCGGCCGCCTCGGTGTATCCGCCGCCAGTCGATCCGGCGAAGCTCGCCGTCGCGACCCAGACGTGGTGCTCCGCGGCGACGCGCCGTGCCCGCTCCTCGGGCACGGCCGCGTCCTCGGCGGACTCGAGCGCGCCCGCGACGTATGCGTCGATCCCGAGGGCGGCGGTCTCGGCCGCGTGTCGGGCGACGCCGGTGTCCTTGCAGATCGCGAGGCCGAGGCGCCAGCCGTCGACGTCGAGCACGGCGGGCCGCTGGCCCGGGCTGAACCGGTCCGGCTCGGTGCCGCCGAGGAACATCTTGCGATACGCGATGCGCGCGCCGGACGCGTCGATCGCGACCATCCCGATGTGGGCGCGGCCCGCGTCGCCGCCCACCGGCGCGCCCACGAGGGCCAGCGAGCCCGTCGCGGCGCACGCGGCGACGATCGGCGCGAGGCGCGGGTCCTCGGCTGCGAGCGGCGGCGCGTCCAGCTCGTAGCCGGTGAGGGAGAGCTCGGGAAAAATGACGACCCGGGCACCCGCGGACCGGACGATCGCGGCATGGGTCGCCGCGTTCGCGGCGACGTCGTATGGCACGCACGCGGGCTGGGCGACGGCGATGGTCAGCGGCGGCCGGGATGGCGCCATCGGGTCAGCCGCGGCGCCGGGCGAGCTCGAGGGACCCGTCCGCGTCGAGAATGACCTGCGGTGGCCGGGGTCGGCCGTTGTACCGCGAGGAGAGCGACGCCGCGTACGCACCGGCATCGCGGATCGCGACGAGGTCTCCGCGACGGAGATCCGGCAGGTCGTGCGTCCCGAGGGCGTCCGTCGACTCGCAGATCGGCCCGTGGACCTCGACCGGCTCTCCGGCCGAACCGACGTTACTCGCCCCGAGCCCCGGCGCGACCAGCCGCCCGAGCGACGTCAGGGCGACGATCGGGTGACGACCGCCGTACAGCGCCGGCCGGATGAGCTCCGTCATGCCCGTGTCGAGCACGACCTGGCGGCCGCCCCGCTCGCGAACGTGGAGGACCCGGCCGACGAGCCAGCCGGCGCGGGCCACGAGGAAGCGACCCGGCTCGATCGCGAGACGCGCCGGCCGGCGATCGACCGGGATCGCGTCGAGGAGCGCGGGCAGCTCCCGGGCGAATCGCTCGGGCCGCGGCCCCGGCTCGCCGAGGGGCGGCACGCCGAACCCGCCCCCCACGTCGAGCGTGTCGAACTCCGCCAGGCCGCCTCGCAGGAGCGCCAGGAGAGCGAGGCCGCGTCGGACGGCGTCGCGCCAGGCGTCGACCGCGCCCAGCTGCGACCCGACATGGAGGTGGATGCCCCGGGCGCGGAGCCCGGTGCCGGCCCTCGCAGCCACCTCGACGGCGGCGGACAGCTCGGTTTCGGTCATCCCGAACTTTGAGCCGCCCGCCCCGACGGCAAGCCCGGCGTGGGTCTCCGGGACGACGTCCGGGTTCAGCCGGAACAGCACGTCCAGCGGTGGGCGACCGTCGCGTCCGAGGCCCGCCCGCGACGCGAGGCGTGCGAGGACGGCGGCCTCGTCGGCCGACTCGACCGCGAGCCACAGGATCGGATCGCCCGCGACGGCCGCCCGGACCGCTGCGCGCAGGTCCGCGTCGGTCTTTCCGATCCCCTCCAGCGTGATCCGGCCGTTCGGGACACCGGCGGACCGCGCCGCCGCCCATTCGCCCCGGGAGACGACGTTCGCCCCGAAGGCCGCAGACGGTCCATCGTCGGTCGTCACCCGGGCGATGACCGCCGGGACGTCATTCGCCTTGACGGAGTACTGGCGGACCCAGGGGTCGGGGAACGCGGCCGTAAGCTCGGTCGCGGCCAGCCGGATCGCGGCGTCTTCGGTGACGTAGACGGGGGTGCCGAACCGCCGCGCCGCCGAGCGGAGCGCGGCGGCGATCGCCGGCAACCGATCCGGACCCTGCGCGCCGGCGGCCCCTGGAGCTCTGCCGCGATGCTGCCGGGTCCGCGTCCGGCTTCGCGCCACGTCCTAGATGAGCCTGCGCGGCGTGAGGGCGAGGTTGGCGACCGTCGAGACGACGCTGATGATCAGGGCGGCCAGGAGTGCCCCGACGATCGTGTCGGACGTGATCGACGGTGGGAAGTCGCCGACCTTGAACCCGAGCTTCAGGCTGCTCGATGCGAGGGCCACGAGGAGGAGCATCGCGGCGTTGATCACGAACGCGACCAGGCCCATGGTCAGCAGGCCGATCGGCATCGAGAGCGCCTTGACGATCGGCTTGATGAAGCTGTTCACGAGGGCGAAGACCAGCGCAACCGCCAGCAGCTTCCACCAGTCGTTGCCCCAGTTGAAGGAGAGCAGGTTGCTCGGCAGGACCTTGACGGCCACGAACAGGGCCAGCGCGTTGACCAGGATCTTCACGATGAGCTCGACCATGGGTTTCCCTCCGATCGATCGACGATGAGGCCGGCACCCGGCCGGCCGATGATCGCAGATTGGGGTCAGCGCGCGAGCGAACGCTCCAGTCCCGCCCGAACGGCCGGCCATTCCTCGTCGATCACGCTGTAGTAGGCGGAGTGCCGCATCCGGCCCTCGGGCATGACCATGTGGTTGCGGAAGATGCCCTCGAACTGGGCACCGATCCCGAGGAGCGCCGTTCGCGACGGCTCGTTCAGGGAATCCGTCTTGAACTCGACCCGGCGACAGCCGAGCGTGTCGAACGCATGGCCGAGCATCAGCAGTTTGGCCTCGCGGTTGGCGCCGGTCCGCTGCCACCCCGGAGCGACCCACGTCCAGCCGATCTCGACGCGCCGGTGCTCGAGGACGACGTTCATGAACCGGCTGCTCCCGATGGGGCGGCCCGTCGCCCGATCGATCGTCGCGAAGGGCAGCTCCGTGCCAGCGTCTCGGCCCGCGAGGGCCGTGTCCGCCCAGGCCCGGAGCTCCTCGACGGTCGTCGGCCGGGCGATCGTCCAGCGCCAGATCGCCGGGTCGAGGGCGACCTCGGCGAGTCCGGCCACGTGGTCGAGCGAGAGCGGCTCGAGCCGGACGAGCCGGCCCTCGAGCGTCACCGGCTCGATGCGGGTGGCGGCGATCGTCATCGAGCGACCGCCGGGCGGTTCGCGTTCGTCACGGGCCGATGGTAGACCGGGCCGGGTAGACTCGACACTCGCCGCCCGTCGATGACCCGCACCAACCAGCGGGACGAGGGCCGGCCGCCCGGAGACGGAGTGACCGAGTTCGCCGCGCGCGCCGACGCATTCTTCGACGCCTTTTTCGCCCTCGAGCCGATCTACGCGACGGCCGCCGGCAACCACGCCCACGACGGCCGCTGGCCGGACCTGTCGCCGGCCGGCCGGGCCGCACGGCTCGCCTTCATCCAGCGCTGGACCGCGGAGCTCGGCTCCTTCGCCGACGACGACCTGACCGTCGACGAGCAGATCGACCGGGACCTGCTGCTGGGCCAGCTCGCCGCGCAGGCGTTCGGCGAGACGGAGCTCCGGGAGGAGGCCTGGAGCCCGATGGCCTGGGTCTACCTCATCGGCGAAGGGCTCTTCGGGCTCGTCGCCCGCGAGTTCGCGCCCCTCGCCGACCGGCTGGCATCGCTCGCGTCGCGGGCTGAGGGCCTGCCCGAGGTGCTGGTCGCGGCGAGCGAAACGCTCGTCGGACACGGCGACCGCGTGGTCGACCGCCTCCACACCGAGCAGGCCCTCGAACAATGGCCCGGCCTGATCGGGATCGTAGACGATGCGGTCGCCGTCGCCGAGGGGCTTGCGGCCCAGGACCCCGACGTGACGGCGATCCTGCCGCGGCTGCGGTCCGCCCGCGAGACCGCCGCCGAGGCGCTTGACGCGTTCGAGCGCCGGCTCCGAGAGGAGGTCCTGCCGGAGACGGCGGGCGAGGGCCGCCTGGGGCCGGACCTGTTCGCCGCGAAGATGCGGCACACGGTCCACGATCCGGCGCTGACCCCGGCGGTCATCCACGACCGCGCCGAGCGGGAGTTCGAGGCGGTCCGAGCGGAGATGATCCGGATCGCCCGGCAGATCGCGCCGCACTGGCTTGGCGACGGGCCGGTCCCGGCGGCCGACGGCGACGTCGTGCGGGCGGTCCTCGACGCGATCGCCGTCGAGCATCCGGAGCGCGACGAGCTGCTCGACTTCTGTCGCGCCGAGCTGGGCCGGGTCGAGGCGTTCTGTCGCGAACGCGACCTCGTCGGGCTGGCCGAGGAGCCGCTCGAGATCCGCTGGACGCCGTTGTTCCTGCGGGCGTTCGGCGGCGCGATGCTCAACTCGCCCGGGCCACTGGAGAAGGACCTCCAGGCGATCTTCTCGATCACGCCGATCCCCGACGACGCGTCAGCCGAGCAGGCCGAGTCGCACCTCCGCGAAGACAACGACCGGATGCTCCGCCTCCTGACGATCCACGAGGCGGTTCCCGGCCACTACCTCCAGGGCGTCTACGCGAACCGCTGCCCGTCGATCGCCCGGGCGATCTTCTGGAGCGGCGTCTACGCCGAGGGCTGGGCGGTCTACGTGACCCAGGTGATGATGGACGCGGGCTACGGCGGCGACGACCCGGCGCTTCTCCTGACCCACTGGAAGTTCTACCTGCGCTCGATCACGAACGCCCTGATCGACGTCCGGATCCATACGGCAGGCATGACCGAGGACGAGGCGGTGCGGCTCATGGTCGACGGCGGGTTCCAGGAGACTGCGGCCGCGCGCTCGAAATACGACCGGGCCCGGCTCTCCTCGACGCAGCTTTCGACGTACTTCGTCGGCTCACTCGAGTTCTGGGACCTCGAGCACGAGGTCCGGCGGCGGAACGCCGCGTCGAGCGGTGACCCGCGCGGCGCGGATGCGATTCCGAAGCCAAGAGTGGTCGGCGGCTATGGCGAGACGCCAGGCTTCGTGTACCGCGAGCACCTCGAGGCCTGTCTGGTCCATGGGGCGCCGCCGATGCCGCTGCTCCGCCGCCTGGTCCTGGGAGACTAGGCCGGCGCGCTCACCGTCGCCTCCGACGGGCGGTGTCCCGCGAACGCGAGGAGGACCGCCGACCGCCGACCACGGGCGACGTGCCGGCGCGAAGCTCGGCGTCAAGGCGATCGAGGCGATAGCCGGTGGTTTCGGCCGCCGCTCGCAGCACGCCGATCGCCGGCGAACGACCGGTTCGCCCGGTCGCCGCATCCAGCGCGGCCGCCAGCTCGAGCAGATCCCGCCATCGGTCCCGCTCCAGCCATTCGACGCCGTCCCAGTCGTGAACCTCGAGGAAGGTCCGGACCGTCGGATCCGCGAGCCATCGCGCGGCAAGCGCGGCGGGGTCGGCGACCGTCGCCGGATGCGGGAGGCCCATGGCGATGCGGGTGCGGGCGATCTCGCGGTCGTCGAAGCCCAGCCGACGGAGCACGTCGGCGAGTCGGAGCTCGTCGAACCGGGAACGACCGAGCGGTCCCAGGAGGACCGCCGCCCTGGATGACCGATCGACGGGACCCGTTGCGCCGAAGGTTGGCGCCGGCGCGCCGCTCAGCCCGACCTTCGTGGTCACCTCGACCCAGCGCGTGGCGACGTCGGCCTCCGGGTCGAGGAGCTGCGAGATCGCCTCGTGGACGGGCCACAGCCGCAGGTCAGCGAGCGCGTCGTCCAGGGACGGCACCCAGCCGTCGCCGAGCTGCTCCGCCAGCGCAGCCCACGGCGCGTCCGCGGTGGAGTCGACCTCGCGGAGCTCGTCCATGACGAGGCAGCCGTAAGCGTCCAGAGTCACATGCAGCCCGCGCGACCGGACCTCGCCGATCGAACGCAGGGTCTCGAGCCCTGCCCGCCGGTCGCGGATCCGCAACCAGCCGTCGTCCGACCCGGTGAGACCGAGCGCCGCTGCGAGCGTGTCCCGCCGCTTCGTCTTCGACCCGTTGGCCCGCTTCACGGCGAACGGGACCGAGTCGCGGATCCAGCCCGCCGCGGAGCCGAAGGCGTTGTGGTAGACGACGAGCGAGCGGTCGTCGCCCCGCCCGTTCGAGTAGGCGAAGACATCCTCGAGGAGCGCCCCGTCCTCGGCGACGACGTCGTACAGCCGGAAGTCGGCCGAGCCGGCGTACCGCCGTCGTTCCCGGAGGAGCGGCACGATCTGGGCCTCGAAATGGCCGATCAGCCCCTCATCCGGCCGCTCGTCGAGGCGGGCCCGCTGGAACTCCATCCCGTACTTCTCGGTGAAGCCCTCGATCTGGCCGTGGCCGATCATCGGCAGCCCGGGCAGGGTCGCGAGGAGGGTCGCCGCACCGAAGTACTTGTCGGCCGTGCCGAACTGCTCGATCGCCGTCTCCTCGTCGGGGTTCGTCAGGAAGTTCACGTAGCGACCGAGGATCTCCGGGTCGAACTCGACGGTGTCGCGGATCACCTTCCGGTAGCCCGCGTTGTTCTCGTCCCGGATCATGTGCATGAACGCGCTGTTGTAGACGCGGTGCATCCCGAGCGTTCGGACGAAGTAGCCCTCCATCAGCCAGAACGCCTCGGCGAGGAGGAGGGTGTCGGGTGCCTCGGCGGCGACCCGGTCGACGACCTCCCGCCAGAACTCGTGCGGCATCAGGGCGTCGAAGGCCTGCTTCGAGAGGGCATGGGCGCTGCGTGACGGGATGGCCCCGCCCTGGCCCGGCTCCGGGTACCAGAGCCGCTCGACGTGGCGCTTGGCGAGAACCATCGCGGCGTCGAAGCGGATGACGGGGAACCGCCGGGCGACGTCGAGGATCGTCCGGATGACGACCTCCCGGACCTCGGCCTTGAGGAAGTCGAGCTGGGCGGTGTCGTTCCACGGGAAGCTCGTGCCGTCGTTGCCGTGATACAGGTAGCGCCGGTCGCCCGTCGCTGTGTCGCGTCGCTCGAAGACCACCGCCGCGTCGGTGTCGTCCCAGTAATGGTCCTCGATCCGGATCTCGATCCGCGAGTCTTCGGCGAGGTTCCGGCCCTCGAACCGGTACGCCGGGAAGGGCGGCTCGTCGACCGAGATGAACCGCTCCGGATGCTCGATCACCCAGCGCGAGTCGATGCCCATGTGGTTCGGGACCATGTCGCTCGCCAGGCGGATCCCGTGGCTCCAGGCCCGGGCCCGGAGGTCGGCCAGGGCGGCCTCCCCGCCCAGGTCGTCGGCGATCCGGTAGTCGTCCAGCGAGTACGCGGAGGCGACCGCGTCCGCGTTGCCCCGCCAGCGCTTGATGGTCTCCGACGCCTTCGACCGCTGCCACAGACCGATGAGCCAGAGGCCGGTGATCCCACGGGCCGCGATCGTCGCGAGCTCGTCGTCCGGGATCGCGTCGAGCGTCCGGATCTCGCGGCCGTGCCGTCGCGACAGCTGGTCGAGCCAGACGTAGGTGCTCTTCGCGAGCAGCACGAGGCGGGGCATCCACTCCCGATCGACCGAGAAGCGCTCCGACTCCACGTCCGCGCCGGCGAAGGAGGGAGCCTCGCCCTGGCGATCGCCACCGCCGGCACCGCCGCCACCGAACCGGAGATGCAGCGCGCGACCCTCCTCCGCGAGGAGGTCCTCGCCGCCGACGAGCCGCTCGACGAGATCGGCCGGGAGGAGGCCGCGCCAGCGTTCGCGGATGTAGCGGAGCTGGGCGGCGAGGGACGAGGGCGCGTGGCGGGCCGGCGCCCGGAGCATGTCGATCAGGCTCTCGCCGTCGGGCCCGAACCCGGAGGCGAGCTCGTCCTCACCGGTCGCCGCCGGACCGAGCCGGTGATCGACCGCGGCGAGGACCTCGAGGTAGCCGGTGACCGAGGCGACGGGCGCCGGATCGGCCAGGGGGCGGATCGGATCGGCGGCGGGGTTCTCGCCGGCGAGGGCCAGGAGGAAGAGCGACTCGAGGGTCTCGGCCCGATCCGGCTCCGGCCCGAACTCGGTCCCCATCCGGCGGAGGACCCGGTCGACTGTCCGCTTCCCGATCGCCGTGTCCGCGTCGGCCAGCGCCGCCGCGATCGCGCCGGGCCGGACCTCCGCCTCGTACCGATCGATCAGGACGTGGGCGACCTCGTGGAGGAGGCC
>Ga0070697_100004045_pt1 | contig 11253 bp, 8 predicted proteins | sample KBSK1501metaG_FD_65475 | JGI IMG/M metagenome (GOLD analysis project Ga0070697, IMG submission 65475) | Corn, switchgrass and miscanthus rhizosphere microbial communities from Kellogg Biological Station, Michigan, USA - KBS K1-50-1 metaG | ecosystem: Host-associated > Plants > Roots >... | reverse complement strand
TTTTGGTAATTGAGATAGTAAGCGTGTTCCCAAACATCGACTCCTAGGATCGGCGTGTTTCCGTCCATCAACGGGCTGTCCTGGTTCGGCGTTGAGATCACTTCCAGCTTGCCGCTTTTGTTTTTGATCAACCACGCCCAGCCGCTCCCGAAGCGTCCGACACCTGCCGCGGAAAATTTGTCCCTGAACTGATCGAACCCGCCAAAAGTCGATTTGATGTCGTCGGCGAGTTTGCCTTTCGGGTCCCCACCCGCTTTCGGGCCCATGATTTTCCAGAAGAATGAATGATTGGCGTGACCGCCGCCGTTATTCCGCACAACCGTGCGAATGTCTTCCGGAACTGAATTTAAATTGCGAATTAGATCCTCAACCGATTTCTTTTCCAGATCGGCTTTGCCTTTGATCGCGTTGTTAACGTTGGTGATATAAGCCTGATGGTGCTTGGTGTGATGGATTTCCATCGTCCGCGCGTCGATGTGCGGTTCGAGCGCGTTGTAGTCGTAAGGTAACTTCGGTAATTCGTAAGCCATAATAAACACGTTAGGCCGCGAGCAAAGGCGGTCAATCGTCAGCGAACGAGAAGATGTCGATCTTCTAATGGAGGGACACGCGCCGGCGCCGACAGCGCGGCGCCATCTCCACTTATTTGGACTGATAAAATCCCGGCTGCGTGATGAAACCGTTTCGGTAATTCACGTAAGTCGCGAGCGCGAGGAGCGGGAAATTTTCGCGATACATGTCGTATTTCAAATAAAAGACGCCCGGAAATCCGGTGCCGGTAATTTCCGGTTCGTCCCACGAACCATCTGACCTCTGGGAACTCAATAGGAAACGCAGACCGCGTTGAATACTCAGACGATCGAGATCGCCGCATGCGCAAATTCCCATGATCGCCCACGACGTTTGCGACGCGGTGCTCGCGCCAATTCCTTTCATCGGCGGATTTTCGTAAGTCGCACAAGTTTCGCCCCAGCCGCCGTCGTCGTTCTGACAGCTCTCCAGCCAATCGCGTCCGCGCAAAATCCAATCCTGCGTCATGTCGTAGCCAATCGCACGCAACCCGCGCAACACCTGCCACGTTCCGTAGATATAGTTCACCCCCCAGCGACCGTACCACGAACCGTCCGCTTCCTGAGTTTCGATCAAATAGTGAACCGCATCCCGGACGCAACGCGCTTTCGGATTGAAACCAATGTAGCCAAGTAATTCGAGCGTGCGCGCGGTCAGATCGCTGCAAGTTGGATCGAGAATCGCGTTGTGATCGGCGAACGGCATGTCTTCGAGCCACGGCGTAGTGACATTTTTATCGAACGCGGCCCAGCCGCCATCGCGGCATTGAAAACTGAGTTCCCAATCCAAAGCGCGTCGAAAAGCGTGTTCCAGTCCCCAATTCTCCTCCGGCCTGGCGAGCCGCAGCGCCATCAACACCATCGCGGTGTCGTCGACGTCGGGGTAATAAACATTGTTGTACTCGAATGCCCAACCGCTCGCTTCCGAGTGTGAATTATTGAACGCCCAATCGCCGCGAATTCGCACTTCCTTGTCGAGCAACCATTTCGCCGCGCGACGCAGCGACGGATCTTCGGCCGGCAAACCCGATTCGGCCAGCGAGATCAACGTGATCGCTGTGTCCCACACCGGCGACCGACACGGTTGAATGCGAAAATCCTCGGGATCATCGACAAACAAGCCCGTGAAATCTTGCGCAGCTTTTTTATAGGCCGGGTGATCTTTCGAATAACCGAGGACTCGCAGCGCGATCATGCAGTTGAGCATTGCCGGGTAAACCGCGGCCAGACCGTCGCTCCCTTGCCCGATTCGTTCCAGCATCCAGCGCTCCGCTTCTTCGAGCGCGCGTTTCCGCATCGGGCGGACCCGCAACGGATGCAAGATTTTCAGAACATCGTTGAGCCGAAGGAAAAAGTTTCGCCAGGTCCAAAAGCGTTCGCTCCGCGGCAATCGCAAATCGCTCTGCTCGGTGCCAAGCGGATAAAGTTCGTGCAGTTGTTTGTTGCCCGGCAGTGAGCGCGTCGGTTTGAAATGATTGATTATCGCAAGCGGAATCAACATCGCCCGGCTCCAGGACGACATTTTGTAAATGTGGAACGGCGCCCAGCTCGGCAGCAAAATCATTTCCACCGGAATGGTCGGCAGATATTTCCAGGGGAATTGGCCAAGCAGCGCAAGGTAAAGTTTGCTGAATGTATTCATCCGCGGGATGCCGCCGAGACGCAGAATGTTCTCGCGCGCTCTGCGCATGAACGGCAGATCCGTCGAATAACCAGCCAGCTTAAGTGCGAAGTAGCCTTTGACCGACGCATTGATCTCGCTCGGGCCGCCGAAATAAATATTCCAGCCACCATCCGACAGTTGCCGTTTCAAAATATGACGGGCGCAGCGTTCCTGAAGAGAAACGTCGATCTCGCCCAGCCAGTGCATGAAAAGCACGAAGTCCGAGCAAAGCGTGCTATCGACCAGCAATTCACCGCACCAATGGCCGTCCGGACGTTGTTGCCGCAAAAGATTCTGCTGCGCGCGCGCGATCGCGTCCGACATTTCCGCATCAGTCGCCAAATACGGTTCCGCCCGTTCCGGAGCTGCGCTTGGCAATGCGATGACGTTTCGTTTCGAGCTCATTGGAATGTCGATCTTACAATGTCGACCGAGTGATTGTCGCTGTTACGACGCTTGCGCGGCGTCGACTTCGGCATGTTTGCCAGTTTTGTGGCCGTTTCCGCAACTGACGCCGTTGAAGGCGAGCGTTTCGCTGCCGCGTCCCGTCGGTTTCGGTTTTGGTCCGAAATTAAACTTGATCGTCTTCCAAGTATCGCCGCGCTTCGCCTGCAGACCGAGGCTCGCCGTCGGTTCATACCCGCAGTGCACCATGCAATTCTCGCAACGCGGATCGCGCGCCACGCCGTCAACCACGCCGTATTTCTCCCACTCCACCTTCTCCAGCAATTCCGAATAGCTCGAATAATGGGCGTCGGTCATCAAGTAGCACGGGCCTTTCCAACCGCGAATGTTTCGGGTCGGAATCGCCCAGGCCGAACAGGTCAGGTCGCGATGGCCGGCAAGAAATTCGAAATAAATCGGTGTACCGAAGAATGTGTAACGTTGCATCCATTCCTCGATCTTGCTGAACTTCTCGACCGTCATTTTGCGAGTGAGAAAGAAATTCTCGGGCTGCAAGTTGAGTCGCTTGATCATGTCCTTCTTGGCCGCATCGTACTCGTAGCCGGGCGAAATGGTGTGGCCATCCACGCCGAGATCGGAAAGATAATCGAACATCTGCTCGACCTCATTCATGTCGGTCTCTTTGTAGATCGTCGTATTGGTCGCGACCTGATAGCCGAGCAGCTTCGCCATCTTGATGGCGAGAATGCATTCCTTAAAGACGCCTTCGCGTTCGACGATGAGGTCGTGAATCCGCTCCAGCCCATCGAGATGCACGTTCCAATACATCCACCTGCTCGGCCCAATGGTTGGCTTGTTTGGATCTTTCGGACCGTTGCGAACTTCAGTCGCGTCTTTTCCCGTAATCAAACCAGCCGCCATTAATTCGCCGAGCGTGTCTTCCACAAACTTCGGTTGGATCGACAATTGCGATGCCATCCATTCGCGCATTTTTTTGCGCATGAACATGGCGTTGGTGCAGATGTAAATAATGCGCTTCTGCTCGAGCAATCCCTGCACGAGCGCCTCGATGTGCGGATAAATCAGTGGCTCGCCACCACAAATGGAAATCATTGGAGCATTGCATTCTTCGGCCGCGCCCAAACAATCTTCCAGACTCATCATGTCCTTGAGCGAGGTGGAGTATTCGCGAATACGTCCGCATCCCGTGCAAGTGAGGTTGCACGTGTGAAGCGGTTCCAACTGCAGCACGGTCGCGAATTTCTTCGTTCGGCGCAGCTTCTGCCCGATGATGTAGGCAGCGATTTTTGTCGTTAGAGCGAGCGGAAATCTCATAAGCGCGTGGAAAGTAACAACGCTCCCAGGCGTGTCAACCGATAGGTGATTGGACGAAATAGAGCCAAATGTATTGCAAAAGCGAGCAAATCTTGCGCAACGTCAGGCCTCACCCGTGGTTGAATATTTTGAACCTTTTAGCGTCACAGGAGACGAACTTAGGTATAGATAAGGCAAAGACTATGAAAACATTATTGGCAGTTGGGATTGCCGCACTGATAGCCGGTTCCGTTTACGGTCAGAGCGCATCCGGCGGCGGGCAGCCGGTCGGTCCGAAGACGACCGGACCTGGCGCCTACTCGCCGGCTAATTCGCCGTACCGCAAATGGACGACCAAACAGTTGCAGCAGCGACGGCTGGATCTGTATCGGCAAATTCCGCAGACCCAGACAAACCTACCGGGACACCGAGGAGAGCCTGTATTCATTCATCACGGGGGCGAAGCCTTCTCCGACCAGCAAAGGGAGATCTACGTCATCGAGGGTGAGCTGAATTACCGCTATCAGCATGGCGACAAGGACGCCGAGTTGAAGCGCGCGATGCCCGGCCAGCCGCATCTGTAACCGGCAACAGGGTAAGTTGATTGAGCGACAGGCACGCGCTAGTGCGTTTGCCAACCGCGGCGGATTAGACTGATTGCAATCGCGGCGAGCAGGAGCGCGATAATCTTCGATACGCCGCGCAGACCTTGTGTTCCCATCCAGCGCGCGAACCGTTCGGCATTGCAAAGTGCGACGGCAACAATCGCGAGATTCACAATTAGCGACAGCAATGTGAAAACCACACCGACGCTGTCGACCAAAATCAAAAGCGCAGTCAGCAACGCCGGGCCCGCGATCAACGGCATTCCGAGCGGCACGACACCGAACTCGCTCCGAATGCTTTCGGAGTCATGCGGGCCGAAGCCGACCAGCTCGCGAACGGCGAGTGCGAGCAGGATCAATCCGCCCGCAACCTGAAAATCAGCAACGGTGATTCCGAGCGCTTTAAAAATAATTTTGCCGAGAAAAATAAAACCGACCGCGACAAGCAGGCCGGTGAGAATTCCGAGAAACGCCTGGCGCTTTCTGTGCTCGCTCGCCGCGCTCGTCCCGAGTCCCAAAAAAATCGCCACCAGTCCGATCGGATCGATCGCTACGAAAATGGGAATGAAAGCGAGCAGAAATTTCTCGATCATTTCGCCATAGATGAACACAGATAAAACACAGATTCAGCAAAATTCCGTCTGTTATCCGTGGAAATCTGTGTAAATCTGTGGCCGATTCTGTCTGGACGAAATTTATGAAAACAACCTCCCTGCTTGTGCCAGTTGTCCTGCTCGTCAGTGGGATTGTCAATCTTCGCGCCGAAAATGTGAAAAGCGTGGACGACTTTCGCGCCGCCGCCGCCAAAGCAAACGCGGTTTTGACCATTCCTGACTGGGAACAAACGCCGGAAGCGGTCGACGCGATGATGAAAGACGCGATCGCGACCGCGAACAAAGCGCTCGATCAGATCGGTGCTCAGGATTTAAGCAAAGTTACGTTCAAGAGCACAGTCATTGCGCTCGATGATCTCACCTGGCAAGCCGGTAACGCCGCGAACAAGGCAGTGGTGACCAAGGAAAGTAACACCAATGAAAAAATTCGCGCTGCGGCGGAGAACGCGGTCAAAGAATTTCAAGATTGGGCCGTCGGCATCGATTATCGCGAAGACGTTTATAAAGCGCTGAAAGCATTCGCCAACACGCACCCGCAACTTTCCGGCGAAGACAAAAAGCTTTTCGATGAGACGATGCGCGATTATCGGCGCGCCGGTTTGGATTTGCCGCCGGACAAACGCAAGGAAGTCGAGCAGCTGCGAAAAGATCTCTCGAAACTCGGGACCGATTTCGACACCAACATTGTCAACGCCAAGGCGCCGCTCGTTTTCACGAAAGCGGAACTGGACGGAGTCCCGGAAAGTTTCTTCGCATCACCTGGCGTCAAAACCGGCGGTGACGCCTACACCGTGCTTGCCAACGTGACCTGGCAATACAATACCGTCGAAGACAACGCCAAAAGCGAGGCCACGCGCAAAAAACTTTATGTCGCGCGCGATAGTCTGGCCAAAGACACGAACCAAACCGTGCTCAATCAAATGCTGGCGTTGCGAAACAAGATCGCGCTCCGGCTCGGCTACAAATCGTGGGACGATTACCAAACCGAAATCAAAATGGCGAAGACCGGCGCGGGCGCGAAATCGTACATCGACAATCTGATCTCAGGGATTCAGCCAAAGTTCGCGGCCGAAGTCACGGAGTTCCAAAAAATGAAGGCAGAGGACACGCACAATCCCGACGCCAAGATCGACATCTGGGATTGGCGCTACTACACAAACCAGGTCAAAAAACAAAAATACAACGTCGACTCCGAAGCGCTCCGTTCGTTCTTCCCGTTCCAAAAAGTGCTCGAAGGGATGTTCAACATCTACCAGAGCATTTTCAGTTTGAAGTTTGAGAAAATCGCCGCGCCCTACAAATGGATCGACGATTTGCAGTTTTACATGGTGACCGATGCCGCCACCGGCGAACCCCTCGGCATGTTTTATCTCGACATGTTTCCACGCGAAGGAAAATTCAATCACTTCGCCGAATTCCCAATTATTAGCGGCAAACTTCTGCCGGACGGCAAATATCAACGGCCTGTGACCGCTCTCTTGTGCAATTTTCCACCGCCAAGCGGAGACAAACCGTCGCTGATGACGCACTCCGACGTGGAAACGCTTTTCCACGAATTCGGTCACGCGCTGCACGAAATCACGACTCGCGCGAAGTTCGGACGCTTTGCCGGAACGCATGTGCCCGGTGATTTCGTCGAAGCGCCATCGCAAATGCTGCAAAACTGGGTCTGGAACAAAAAGGTCCTCGACACTTTCGCCGCCGATTATCGCGATCCATCGAAAAAAATTCCCGGCGACATCATCCAGAAAATGAACGACGCCAAGAAAGCGACTGCCGGCGTTTTCTACCGACGGCAGTTCGCATTCGCCACGCTCGATCTCGCCATGCACGATGTGCATCCCGAGAACGCGCCGTACGATTGCGTCGCTATTTCCAATCCGGTTCTCGAAAAAGTTTTTCTCCCGATCGATCCGAGCACGACCTTCGTCACCTACTTCGGTCACATGAATGGCTACGACGCCGGTTACTATGGTTACGCCTGGGCCGACGCGATCGCCGCCGACATGGCGACCGTTTTCGAAAAAGCGAAGGACGGTTATCTCGACAAACAAGCCGGAATGAAATTGCGCCAGGAAATTTATGCCCAGGGCGACGGACGCGATGTCACGATGTCGATCGAAAAATTTCTCGGCCGCAAACAATCGGTTGAGCCATTCCTGAAAAAGATCGGCGTCCAAGCTCAGGACAAAAAGAAAGCGCCGGGCGGCCCGTCCCAGGAAAGCAGGTGATGTTGAGGAGCGCACGCGCCTCGCGTGCGGTTTGCCGCGCCCTCGCAGCAAACATTTCTTTACTGAAACAAGTGACCCGTTCGGCGGGGCGCCGAACGGTGCACGCGAGGGCGCGTGTGCTCCCCAGACGTCAGAATCTTGTGACGCTCATAGAGCGCCGCTACAGAAGAATTGTCCTGTCGAGCGAAGCCGAGACATCTCTTACTATTTCAGCCATGAAAGCGTTTCTCCTTTTCTGCGTCGTCCTTCTAGGAAGCACATTGTCGATCTTCGCCGCCGACAAGGTGGCGGAAAAATTAAAACCCGCGCCTGATGTCATCACACCGGACGCATTGCTCGCGCACATTAAAATTCTTTCGTCCGACGAATTTGAAGGACGCTCGCCCGGCTCGAAAGGCGAAGAGCTATCGATCAAGTACATTTCCGATCAATTCAAAGCCGCCGGACTACAGCCGGAAAATCCCGACGGTAGTTATTTTCAGGAAGTGCCGCTCGCCGGAATCAAGAGCGATCCGAAGGTGGTTCTCACCGTCGTCGGCAAGCCGCCGATGGAATTGAAATTCCCGGATGATTTCGTTGCGTCGTCCGCGCGATTGCAGCCGGAAATCAAGATCGACAATTCCGATCTCGTGTTTGTCGGTTACGGCGTCGTCGCGCCGGAATACGGCTGGGACGATTATAAAGGTATCGATGTTCGCGGCAAAACGATCCTGATGTTGATCAACGATCCGGCGGTGCCCGATCCGAAAGATCCGTCCAGGCTCGACGAGAAGATGTTCAAAGGGAAAGCGATGACGTATTACGGTCGCTGGACCTACAAATACGAGATCGCGGCGCAAAAAGGCGCGGCCGCGGCAATCATCATCCACGAAACGGAGCCGGCGGCTTATCCGTGGCAAGTCGTCAGGTCAAGCTGGGCGAAGGAAAATTTCGAGCTCGATAATCGGAACAAGAACATGGACGCGGTGTCGGCACGTTCATGGATCACGCTCGACGTCGCTAAAAAGTTGTTTGCCGGTTGCGGCCAGGATTTCGACGCGCTCAAGAAATCCGCGATTACCAAAGAGTTCCGACCGGTAGCGCTGACCGCCAAAGCGAACATCGACATCAAACAAACGCTGCGCTCATTCAAATCGCATAACGTGATCGGCAAGTTCGAGGGCGCCGATCCGACTTTGAAAGATGAATACATCATCTTTACCGCGCACTGGGACCATCTCGGCCGTCATACAGAATTGCAGGGAGACCAGATTTTCAACGGCGCGGTCGACAATGCTTCCGGTGACGCGGCCGTGATTGCACTAGCGAGCGCATTTCCAAAAGCCGATCCGCCGCCGAGGCGTTCGATTTTGTTTATGTGCACCACCGCCGAAGAAGCCGGGTTGTTAGGCGCAAAATGGTATGCCGAGCATCCGCTTTATCCGCTCGAGAAAACGCTGGCCGACATCAACATCGACAGCATGAACGTGTGGGGAAAAGCGCGCGACATTGAAGACGTCAGCTACGGCGTCTCAACGATGGATGACGCGCTTGTTGCTGCCGCGCAACGGCAAGGCCGCACCGCGATTCCGAATAGTCGACCGGAGAAAGGCGCAATTTATCGCGCCGACAATTTCGAATTTTCAAAAGTCGGCGTGCCGTCGCTTTACATCGGCAAAGGCGAACATCTTCTTTCCCGCCCCGAAAACGCGCCGCTTCGCTCCGACGAATTCGATCTTCACGATTACCATCAAGTCACAGACGAGGTGCACGCGGACTGGGACCTCTCCGGCGCCGGGCAAGATGTCGATCTTCTATTCGAAGTCGGTTATCAGATCGTCAACGCGGACAAATTTCCGGAATGGAAACCCGGAGTGGAGTTCAAGCCGAAGCGAGACGCAATGATGAATAAGTGATGGATTTAATTCTCATTAGAGTCATGCGCATGCAGAGTTGCTTCGCGGTTGCGGCTGTGGCGCTGTTGGTTCTGAGCGGATGTGCTGTCGATCGCTATCGTTGGAATTTAACTCACGCATACGTGTTACCGAAGGCGCGACAGCTTCCGCGAGCCGATCTTGAGGGGATTATTCGTCTTGCCTCATACGCAACGCCCGAAGCCATTATTGGGATTGGCCAATCATGTAGCGACCGCAGGCTTGACGAAATCCACGTAGTCACCGGATACACCAATGACAGAGTAACGGTTTTCGACCTGAAAAAGTCCGGCGGAAAGTGGCACATCGTTGATCATGGCGATGGCTCGCCATCCTTAAGCACAGTTTGGTATAATTGCTAACCGTCTAACCCCGACGCTGGAGCTAATTGTCATCGCGTAGAGGCGCTTGTGCCAAGCGCCTAATTTGTCATTCCGAGCGGAGTCGAGGAATCTCTAGATATTCTTCTGTCACTCCTCGCTTCGCTCGCAAACAGTTAGAGATGTCTCGACTTCGCTCGACATGACAGTAGGTACAAGCACCTCTACAACGCTCCTAGTCATTTTCCGAATCTGTGAAAATTTGTGTCAATCTGTGGCCAAGATATGCGCGTTGATTTCGTAATTGGCGGGACGCAGAAGGGCGGGACGTCGGCGCTGGATTCGTTTTTGCGGCAGCATCCGGAGATTTGCATGCCGCAAACAAAGAAAGAGCTGCATTTCTTCGATCGCGAAGCTGACGATACGGATTACAAAAAGTATCACGCGAATTTTAAGCCGAAGCCACAGCATCGCGTGATCGGTGAAGCGAGTCCGATCTACATGTATTGGGAAACGGCGCCGTATCGGATCTGGAAATACAACGCAAAAATGAAATGGATTCTCGCGCTGCGGAATCCGATCGAGCGCGCCTTCTCGGCCTGGAACATGGAAACGAAACGCGGCAAAGAGAAATTATCGTTCGCCGAAGCGATCGAAAAGGAACCCGAACGCTGCCGTGAGGCGTTGCCGTTGCAACATCGCATTTATTCCTACATCGATCGCGGATTCTACGCACATCAGGTCCGGCGATTGTTCAACATCTTCGGCAGGGACAATTGTCTCATTCTTTTGAATGAAGAGCTCAGGAACGATCACAAGAAAACGCTACGACGAGTTTTTGAATTTCTTGGGGTCGATTCCTTGTTTGTTCCGCCGGAAGCGAGCGTGTTCGAGCAGGAATACTCAGACAAGATCGACAATCAGTTGAGATCGCGCTTGATCGACATCTTTTATTTCGACATCAAAGAGCTGGAGCGAGTTTTGGGACGCGATTTATCGAAGTGGTATGAAAGGTAACAAGCTGTTGGCAGGGCCGGTTCACCGAACCGCCCGCGGGCGATTGGGGGTCAATCGCCCCTACCTGGACACGACAGAACGATGAATCTGCCTATTCCAATTCTGAGCGTTGCCATCGGCGTGGTGATCTTATTTTTCGGGAGGAAACTGTTCTGGCTTTGCGTGGCCGCGGTTGGATTCGCTGCCGGCGTGGAGGTCGCGCCGCATCTTGTCCACGAACCGTCAGCGATTCTGTCGTTAAGCGTAGCGATCGTGTTCGGATTTATCGGCGCGTTGCTGGCGATTTTCCTCCAAAAAGTCGCGATTGCAGTTGCCGGATTTCTCGCCGGCGGAAAACTCGCGATGGCGATTGTGGCCGCATTCTTTGTCCACGGCTCAAATTATCCCGGCGCCACATTTATCGTCGGCGGCATCATCGGCGCGATTCTGTTGCTCGCCTTGTTCGACTGGACGCTGATCGTTCTCTCCGCGGTGGTGGGGGCGTATTTGATTCAACACACGATCGTCTTGCCCCAAACAGGCGCGACGATTTTGTTTGTCGTCCTGGCCGTAGTCGGAATCATTGTCCAAGCGGCGGCGTTTCGCGGAAGATCGGCGGCCTA
>Ga0070697_100004044_pt1 | contig 11253 bp, 12 predicted proteins | sample KBSK1501metaG_FD_65475 | JGI IMG/M metagenome (GOLD analysis project Ga0070697, IMG submission 65475) | Corn, switchgrass and miscanthus rhizosphere microbial communities from Kellogg Biological Station, Michigan, USA - KBS K1-50-1 metaG | ecosystem: Host-associated > Plants > Roots >... | reverse complement strand
CGAACGCCCGCCAGGACCCCTGACAAGAGCATACGGTGAAAAGAAACTATGACACTTTTATGACTCGACGAATTATGTTAATCAGGGAGCAAAAGCAGAACTGAGGAACCCCTTGAAAGTTCAAGGGGTTGAATGGTGGGGCTGGGGAGGTTCGAACTCCCGACCTACGGTTTAGGAATTCAGAGGGCTGTTTTGATTGGAGTTGAAAATTTCCGATTATATATGCAGTGTCAACCTCTTACGAAGACCGCTCGTTGATTCGTTCTGGTCCGTTCTGCCAGGTTCTGATCCGAAAACTATGACACTTTTATGACACTTGGTTCCTCGACAAGGGTACGGGCCGAACGAGCCGACATTTGCTACAAAACCGTGTGAAAAATTACTTGTTCCGCAACCGCGTTCACCAGGCATTTGCTGTCGGGACTTACTTCTTCGGTGGCAGCGGCAACCGGACGGCGCGTCGGGAAGCAGGCGAGACCGAACTTGTTGCCGAAGTTGTACCAAGCTCCGTTATTGTGGACCTCGTAGATGCTGAGGTTGCTTTTGAACAGCGAGGCCACAAATACGAACGGCGCAATAAAACCCTGCCAGAGCCCAAGCCAGAAGCACGCGACCTCGCTGTGTTCGTTTGCCGTTCCTTTGTACTGGTTAGGTCCCGCAGCACATCCAGCCAGAATGTTCATAAACAGTAGGAGAAGCACAAGCAAAGTCAGAGAGGATTTCATCGCAATCCTTCCTTTCCTATAGTTACGAAACATCGGCATGAAAAGTCTCAGATAATGAATGCCAGATAGCGCCCCACCCGTAAGCTGCGCGGTTCGGAAGTCTAGTCCTATTACCTGTACTCTTTTTGTTCTCCTCGGCAGTAGACACACCGTGTCGTCATATCTATCGTCTTCGTAAAGGGGGAAAGTCCCATGCAATCTGGCTTCGAAAACGAACACATTCACGGAGCACGTCGCTTCGTTTCTGAATACCAGTTTTTCGTCGGGGAATTGCCGCAGATGGTCGCTGTGAGGTTGTATGAGTCGCTCGACAGAAATTGGATCGAATTCGAGCAAAGTCACTTCATAAACACGCCGCTTCAAATTGATGCGTACAGGACAAACGCGCCTTACGGAGACAATGAAGACGATGCTTTGCGCCTCGCCGTGGGGTTTTGTCTAGTGCAGTGGTACGAACAGGCGGTTCGTGAAGGTCATCAGCCAGACGAATCTTGGCTAGTGCCAAACCCTAGGTTTCACAATTTTGTTGAGCCTTATTCCGTGCGGTCGTAAAACGGTAACCTCAACATCGGCACCTTCTTGAACTGATTTGCCGCGGCTCTGATCAGAGCTCCTAGGACGGGGATTCGCTTGTCTGTACTGATATGCACACGAGTGAACCTGTCCCTATTTGCACAGACGTTCAACTCTCAACGCGTTAGCCTATTCCGAAACCCTGATTCACCGGCATCATCAGCTACGCTCGAATAAAATGCAAATCCTCGCTAAGTTTCGCATCGCAACCGTCTTGATCGTGCTCGCAGCTTCCTCGGCACTCTTCGCGCAGAGTAACGGCCCCGATAAGCAACAGAATTACTTAAGTGTTCTGGACGCGGACCAGATCGTGCGTCAATCGGTCTCGGCCACCGAGCGCAGTTGGCAGGCTCGGGACCAATACATCTACATGGAGCACGATGACGATCGGCGCCTGGACTCGCTCGGGCAAGTGAAGTCTGAAAACGTTAGCCTCACCAGAGTGATTCTTGTGAACGGTGCTCGCCTCGAACAGCTAGTGGAATATAACGGCCAGCTTCCATCGGTCGAAGAACAGAAAAAAATCGATCAGGATTTCGAGAAACTCAAGCACGAAACGCCGGACGAACAGACTGCGCGGTTCCGCAAGGACCAGGAAAACCGGTCTTTTCTCCGCGACGTCATCGAGGCCTTCGACTTCCGTCTTATCGGCGAAGAAGTCGTCGACGGCAGACCGGCCTATGCGCTTCAGGCCACGCCGCATCCGGGCTATCAAGGGCGCGGCAAGTACGGAAGGATGTTCAGTAAGGTAGAAGGCAAGCTTTGGGTCGATAAACAGGACTTTGGCTGGATTAAGGTCGACGGCCAGGTAACGCAGTCGTTCTCGATGGGGTTGTTCGTGGCCCGCGTGCAGCGTGGCTCGCACATCATTCTGGAACAGACTTGTGTCGGTGATGCAGTCTGGGTGCCCAAACGCCTCGAAGTTCGCGCAAGCGCCAGAATACTCTTCCTTAAGAGTCTCGACATCGACAGAATTCTCACCTACTCCGATTATCGGCGAGCCGCGGACGGTGCATACTCGGTGAGCAAATAGCAGTGGCTATTTCCAATCGGCTCGATTCGATTGCTGCGACATCGCTTCCCACTGAAACAGAAGCATGCCGTAGACCTGAGCACTTGTTTCGTCTGTGATCGTTTTGACTCACGGGATGACTTCACGCCCGCGCCTCGTCTGCAACGTTACGGACGGTAGGAGTTCTTTGTTGGCCTTAATTTCCGCGGCCAAGCTGCGCAGTCGTTAATTCTTATCCCGATGGCTGCGGCGCCAATTCCAGTATTCCGACCGCTGCTTCTTGACGTAATGAATAATGCGTCCTTCGTCGTCGCAAAGCGCAGAGGGGCTGCTCGAAGAAGGGCAGGCGTTCGAGGCTGGGATCATCAGCGGTGCGGAAGATGCTCCGGATGCGGACAAGTCCGAAGTGACCACGCACGAGGTTCCGCAAGACGATGTTCCCGGCGAGTATGACGATAAGGACCGGCCGTAGATCTTTCGCCCTCAGTCTTAATTCACCAATAGCGAGCCCCGCTGGCATGAAAGCGATCATCGCGTCCTCACGTTATTGCCAAGAGGTATCAGGGTACGCTTGTGCTCCGAAAAAATTCGCTTGATGGCGCAGACCACTCACATGCATAAGGCAGGGCTCCCGGCAGAAGTTCTCGTTGCGAAAATCAGGTCAAGCTTTTGTGATTTCGATACCTCGCCCGCAGCCCTAGGAGCTTTAAAAAGTGCAGGTATTGCGGACAGCATAATTCTGTCAATGTGGAAGCTCCCATTCCCCATTCCGCGACAGCTGCTCCGGCAACTCCCGACACCCCTGCAATTGCTTCGCCCTACTCGGCCACAAATTCAACTCCCGAGAACAGAATTCAGAAAATAGGCTCAGGTTCGACCTGCGTGATCTTGAAGAGGATGGGGCCCGCAGACCAAATCACTAGCCACTTGTACGCCTTCGGGTTGCGCGGCAAGCAATTTCAGTACGTCGAAGGTGACCTGCCTAAAGGCGTAAAATTCCACGGGAGTTTGACGGACCATGATGTTAGGGCCGTCCAAGATCACGCCGGTAAGGTCTTAATCCTCGAGCCAAAGTACAGCGTTGCCGACCTTGAAGAAGCGCGGAAAGGATGTCAGACGCCTTAGTATTGTTCACGTATTTGTCTCGGAAGTGCGTAGCGCATAGTTTTCCGTGACTCGCAGAGACTGCTCTTTTGTCCGATTCGTCGTCCTCACTTTCGCACTCTGTGTATTAGCTTGCGGTCAATAAAGACGTTCATATGCCGTAAAAGTATATATATCGGATAGCATATTGCCGTAAGCACGATCCGTCGCACTTCCGGTTCGTGAATCGCGTCAAACAACCGAATCTTCCCACACGCGCCATCGGTCCGGCAGTTTGCGCAAGATCGCGGACACAACGAAGTTGCGAAATACTTGCAGAAACTTGGATTGACCCCGTAGCGGTTCGCGAGTAACGTTAGCGCGCAGTCATTTCCCACGCCCATGACCTTCCCGGTTTACATTCCTCTCGGCGCATTGAAACTTCATCCTCATTTGGTTTTTGAAACGGCTGCGTACGTGATCGCGTTTCGCGTGTATCTGCTGCTCCGAAAACGAATGGGCGATGCGCTCGACGATGGAAATCGCTGGTGGGTGATTGCTGCCGCCGCGATGGGCGCAGTGGTTGGAAGCAAAGTTTTGTATTGGTTCGAGGAGCCCGCACTCACGCTGGCGCATTGGCGCGAGCCTGCGTATTTGATGGGCGGTAAGACTATCGTTGGCGCGTTGCTTGGCGGGCTGTTGGCGGTCGAAACAGCCAAACGCCTTTTAGGTATCAGACGGCGCACCGGAGACTTGTTCGCTGTGGCCTTGTGCGTTGGAATTGCCATTGGCCGTATCGGATGTTTTCTGACTGGACTGGATGATCACACTTCGGGCATCGCCACATCTTTGCCCTGGGGCGTGAACTTCGGTGACGGAATCACCTGGCACCCTACCCAGCTTTACGAAATAGGCTTTGCACTGACACTGGGAGCATTTCTCTGGCGGCGAATGCAGCGGCCATTTGTCTCCGGCGACATTTTCAAAATGTTTATGGTCGCTTATTTCGGGTTCCGGCTGGCATGTGATTTTCTTAAGCCTGACGTAAGAGTGTTCCTTGGCATGTCGTCCATCCAGTTGGCTTGCGTGGCGATGCTGGTTTATTACGTGCGGGACATCGCGAGATGGTGTGGAGTCGGGAGCAAACGCAACACAAACGTTCAGAGGACGTCATTGCAAGAGTCTGTTCCGCTCTCGGCCAGAGACCATGACTAATGCTAGTCCACAAGAAAAACGTACGCGGCTAAGATACACTCCGATTTTCATCACTTTGCTCGCGACGCTATTGTTGTCCGGCGGATCTTTTTATGGATGTGCGGTCGAGTTTGATCGGACATTTATGACCCCGCGAAAGTCGTGGTGGGGCGGGTTATTCTGTTGCCGCCCTGATCTGGTTGATGGTCGCTTTACATCGTAAACGTTCTGCGTGACGCGCGAGAGAGCCGGGAGCGAGGGTTCTTCTAAGCTGGGGGGAAGGAATTCGATGGGCGAACAATACGATTCAGTGGAATCAAGGCCTGGAAACCAGATCATTGCTTTCATCTTATTTGGCGGAGGTGAATAGTGGATACGGGCCAAATCCCAGAGCCTCCCGTCAGGAAAGCAAACTACAAACCGATTTTGTTGGTGATGTTGTGCGCTTTCGTGTTGGGAGGCGGAAGCTGTTTTGGTTTCGCGTCCACTCTGACTTCGAACGGAAACTCATCAATGAGCGGCATATTTGCGGGATGTTTCTTGCTTTGCGTGCTGGTGTTTTTGGGTTCCATCGTGTGGATAGTAGTCAAAGCAGTACGTGAAAGCAGTGGCGGCGTACGATGACTCAGAAACCACAACTACGGGTGATTCCGATTGTCATTACGCTCGCGGTAACACTCGTTCTGTCGGTCGGCTCGTTTTATGGATGTTCGCGCACTTTTATGGCAGCCGGGCAAGCAAAACTCAGTACCTTCTTCTTCTGGTCTTTTTTTGTGTGCGCCGGCGCTTGCGTGGTTAGTTTGATATGGCTCTTGGTCACGGTCGTGGTCAACTTCTTTCGCGAACGTACGGAGGGCCAATGAGCGAACGAGTCCGGCCGTATCTTTTTTACGATGTAGCGCTGACCATCTGCTCGAAATGCTTTCGCAAGCTGGAGGGCAAAATTGTTTTTCAGGACGATAAAGTCTTTTTGCTGAAACGCTGCCCGGAGCATGGCGCAGAGCGCGTGCTGATCGCCGACGATGTGGATTATTACCGGCGCTGCCGAGAAGTGTTTATCAAGAAACCCGAAATGCCGCTGGTCTACAACACGCCGGTGAAGTGGGGTTGTCCTTACGATTGCGGCCTGTGCACCGATCACGAGCAGCATTCATGCCTCTCGCTCGTGGAATTAACCGACTCCTGCAATCTGCGTTGCCCAGTGTGCTACGCGGGCAGTGGGCCGGAGCGCACGGAGCATCGCTCCCTGGCGCTGATCGAAAAAATGCTGGACGCAGTCGTTCGAAACGAAGGGCATCCGGACGTGGTGCAGCTTTCCGGCGGCGAGCCCACGCTGCATCCGGATTTTTTCAGCATCGTAAAAATGGCCAAGGCACGGCCAATTCGTCACCTGATGGTGAACACAAACGGCCTGAAAATCGCGCAGGACGAAGATTTCGTAAAGCGTCTCGCGGAGATAGAGGACTTCGAAATCTATCTGCAATTCGATTCGTTCGAAAGGGAAGCACTGCTCGATTTGCGCGGCGGAGATTTGCGCGGCATTCGCGAACGCGCGATGGAGCGGCTGAGTAAGTACAACATTTCGACAACGCTGGTGGCGACTCTGCGCAAAGGCCTCAACGACGGAGAAATCGGCAAAATGATCGACTACGCCCTGCAGCAGCCGAGTGTGCGCGGCGTGACCTTGCAACCGATACAGGACGCGGGGCGCCTGGAACGCTTCGATCCTGCAACGGACCGGCTTACGCTGACCGAAGTGCGCCGCAAAATTCTCGAACAAACAACAATATTCCGCGCCGAAGACGTGATTCCCGTACCTTGTCACCCGGACTCGCTAGCGATGGCCTACGCTCTAAAAATTGACGGGAAAGTGCTTCCACTCACGCGTTTTGTCGAGCCGGACGTCCTGCTGAATGCCGCTCGTAACACCATCGTTTACGAAGAAGAGCCAGGCGTACGCGATTGCCTGTTCAAACTTTTCGCCACCAACCAGTCGCCGCAGTCCGGCGCCGAATCGCTTCGCGAACTTCTCTGCTGTTTGCCCAAAATCGCCGCGCCCAGCGGTCTTTCCTACAAAAATATATTCCGCGTGTTAATCGTGCAATTTCTGGACGCGCATGCCTTCGATGTCCGTTCCGTCAAGAAAACCTGTATCCACATCGTGCATCCCGATGGCCGCCTGATTCCTTTCGACACTTACAATCTCTTCTATCGCGATCAACTGGAACAATCACGGTTAGCTCCGCTGCGAGCTTCTGTGGGACGCTCGGAGCTGACCACGATCAGTAGCCGGGCTGACGGATCGTAGATCCCTAAATGAGTTGCACTTAAAGCTTAGTGCTAGCGGATCGGACGTTTTCAAATCTGACGCCGCGACCCATCATACTTCGCGTCTGACGGATAGATGGCGGCGAGGCTGCCGCTGACAGGTCGGCCAAGGAGGACGATATCGGGGGTTTCCCAGAGCCAATTCACTGAGCCACGCAATTTCCAGAGACGCACAAAAAAAGCCGGGAGGTACTCCTTGTCTTTGCCTACAGAACTTTCGACAAGCTCGGTGTGAAAACCCGGCCTTCAATGTGCCAAGAAAACCGTCGAAGTATGGCACTCGTCGGCGCTCAAGAGCGGTTTCAAACAGCAGGTCGCAAAATTTGCATCAAGGCGCGAGGAAAGAGAACTGATCCTTTGCCAAGCGTGCCGGGCGTGGTTCGTTGTGCTCCTCGCCCATAGCCAGCTGCTTTTGAAAGCAGTGAAGCCACCGAAAGCGGGCGCGTAGCGTACACTTCACAAAATACTGCCAAGTGATTATTTTAGCCTCAGGATCAAAAATGTCTGTGTGCGTGAGGGCGTCGCATTATCACTTTGAGCGTGGGTGTATCACTTTTCCCCTCTCTGTAAGCTACCCCCTCGACACGTTGATAGGTGCTCGGAGCGCGCTAATACTGCGACCTAAATCGAAGCACGGTGAGAAAGAGGATTTTGCAAAGGAGGCGGGGCGATCCAGCGCAGAAGACTATGACACTTTTATGACACTCGCCGAATTATGCTAACCAGCAAGTAAAATCAAAACTGATTAACCCTCCGAGCCTTCAAGGAGTTAAATGGTGGGGCTGGGGAGGCTCGAACTCCCGACCTACGGTTTAGGAAATCACCTGTACCGCCCGCGACCACGGAGAATCAACGACTTAGACGGCTAACAATCGGCGTAACTTGGCGTATTTGGGTACAAACTGGACAGGATGGGTACAGCTTTTGGGTACAACTGGGTACAGAGTGTTGGTGGGCCTGAGCAGGATTGAACTGCCAACCTAGCGGTTAGGAACCGCTTGCTCTATCCATTTGAGCTACAGGCCCACGACCGCATAATATCACGCCTTTCCCGCTGCCTTCCTCGCCTTCGCAACGCCCGCCTTGATCGCTGCACGATGCGCAGCCGACAATTTCTTGCCCCGCAGTTTGTTCCCACGGCCAGCATGCGGCTCGCTGCTATTTCCACTCAACGCAGCGATAGCAGTCCGCAGACCAGTGAGCCGCCCCGCCAGCTTCCGTTCTTCATCCCGCAACATCTTCAACAGGTCCATTATTCCCTCCGATTTTGATTGTAACAGCAGAGACGGCTTATGCCGCGAAGCTCGGCCCTGCTGCACTCGTTGACACCATTGCGCAAACCCCATAGGATTTGCGCGTGCCGGACTCGCAACCGTCATTGGACCGAGTTGTTTCACACTACCGTGTCTCAGAAAAGTTGGGCGGTGGTGGCATGGGTGTCGTCTATAAAGCCGAAGACACCCGGCTGCACCGCACCGTTGCCCTGAAGTTTCTGCCGGAACATACCTCCACCGATCGCATTGCTCTTGAGCGATTTCGACGCGAGGCCGAAACCGCTTCTTCGCTGAATCATCCCAACATCTGCACCATCTATGACATTGGAGAAGACAGCGGTCGCGCCTTCATCGCCATGGAGTATCTCGAAGGCAAGACCCTAAAGCATCTGATCGACGGAAAGCCGTTGCGCACGGCGGACTTGTTGAATTATTCCATTCAGCTCGCCAGCGCGCTCGAAACCGCGCACTCCAAGGGAGTGATTCACCGCGACATCAAGCCCGCGAACATCTTCGTACTCAAATCGGGATCGCTGAAGGTGCTCGATTTCGGGCTGGCTAAATTAATTGCGGAGCGCGGCAAAGACGCTGAAGGGTACACCGGCGATGGTGCCACTGCCACTGGCGATCCATTGCTCACAAGTCCCGGCGCTGCGGTCGGCACCGTTGCCTATATGTCGCCAGAGCAGGCTCTCGGTGAAGAAATTGACCCCCGCACCGACTTATTTTCCCTTGGCATTGTCATCTATGAAATGTCCACTGGACGTCCAGCGTTCCCCGGCGCTACGTCCGCGGCCATTTTTGACGCGATTTTAAATCGCACGCCAATTGAGCCATTGAGCGTTAACCCACGACTCCTTGCACCGCTGCTTGGCATCATTCAAAAAGCGATCGAGAAGGATCGCAACTTCCGCTATCAGTCTGCGGCCGACCTCCGCGCGGATCTGCAACGCGTGAAGCGCGATTACGACGCGCAGGCGCGCGTGTCAGGTCCGGGATCTTCAGACTCTAGCGCGCGGGTCTCGCTTTCGCTGGCGAACGCTCCATCCGCATCCTCGCTATCCATCGACAAGCGCGCGCTCTATGGGATTGCCGCCGCCATTTTAATAATTCTTGCTGGCGCCTATTACCTCGGCTGGAAGGATGGGCTGTCGAATTCGATCGCGCCGCCGAGGTATCGTCAGTTAACTTTTCGCGGTGGAACGATTCGCATGGCGCGTTTTGCGCCTGAAGGGAAATCTATCGTTTATAGCGCCGCGTGGGAAGGTAACCCCTACGAGCTTTTTCTAAGCCGCTCAGACAGTCCGGAGTCTCGTCCCATCGGCCTCAAAGGCGCCGAAGTGCTTTCCATTTCTCCGGCCGGAGAGATGGCCGTCCTGCTCGACAGCCACAACATCGATCCCTACATCAACGAAGGCACGCTAGGAAGAATTCCGCTCGCAGGCGGTGCGCCGCGCGAGGTTCTGGAAAAAGTGGAGTGGGCGGACTGGTCGCCCGACGGTTTATCACTCGCCGTGGTTCGCGAGGAAGCCGGTCAGAGCCGCATTGAATATCCGATCGGAAAACTCCTGTATCAGACCGGCGGGTGGATCAGCCATCCGCGCATCTCGCCAAAGGGTGATCTGGTGGCTTTTCTCGATCATCCAAGTCGCAGGGACGACGCGGGACGTGTCGTCGTGCTCGATCTTGCGGGTAAATCGCGCATTCTCTCAGCCGGTTGGGAAACGATTTGGGGATTGGGATGGAGCCCAACCGGAAACGAAATTTGGTTTACCGGCACCAAGGTAGGCTACGGAAGGTATCTGGCTGCAGTCACCCTGAATGGAAAAGAACGCCTGCTGGCCAGAGAGCCGGGCACGCTCACTCTACAGGACGTTGCTCGCGACGGCCATGTGATTCTGACTCGCGATGTTCCTCGGGTGGGAATGGTCGGCATCGCTCCCGGCGACACCAAGGAACGCGACCTTTCCTGGCTTGATTGGTCCGCTCCAAAAGACCTTTCCGCTGACGGTAAGACATTGCTGTTTACCGAATCCGGAGAGGCTGGCGGCGAAAATTACAGTGCCTACTTGCGTGACACCGACGGTTCTCCCGCGGTTCGTCTCGGTGATGGCTTTGGTTTCGCGCTTTCTCCTGACAAAAAGTTCGTAATTGCCGGTCTTCCGCAGGCTCCGGTGCAATTCACTTTGCTTCCTACCGGAGCCGGTCAATCCCGCATAATCACTCACGACCAGATTAATCGTTCGATTGCCCATTGGGTTCCCGACGGGAAACGATTCGTATTCGCCGGCTCGGCGCCCGGCCAGGGCGGCAGACTCTATGTCCAGAGCGTGGATGGCAGCGAAGCTCGTCCCGTCACTCCAGAGGGTGTGAACACCAGCCTGTTTGTGATTTCACCAGATGGGAAAAGCGTCGCAGCGATCGGTCCGGATCAAAAGGGCTACGTTTATCCTATTGATGCGGGAGCACCCAAGCTGATTCCAGGCATCGAACCCTACGAAGGTCCCATTGCTTGGTGCGACGACGGTCAGTCCCTCTTTATCTATCGCCTCGGACAATTGCCGGCAAAAATTTATCGCTTGAATGTCGTCACCGGGAAACGGCAGTTTTTTCGGCAACTCATGCCCCCGGATCTTTCCGGTGTAACCGATGTTTCCGCGATCTTCATTACTCCGGACGGGCGCAGCTACGTGTACGAATATGGCCGAACCCTTTCCGATCTGTATCTGGTTTCCGACGTAAAGTGAGCTAAACCTCGCGCGGCCTAGAGGGGACCAGCTCGTTGTATTCAAATCAGACAGGGGTGATCGGTTCCTCCTTGAAGTTGGCACGACACGCAAGGAAGGCCGCTTGGATGTCTGCTATTGCGAGTTCTTGAGGCATTGCCAAGCCTTTACGCTTCAACGGCTTACTACCAGCGCACTAAAGAAGCCGCGCAATTGAGGTTCTTAGTAGCGAATTATTTTGAGTTCAAAAAACGCCACGGAGGGAAGTTCAGTGGCGCTCGTTAGCGGAAGGCTGAGGCTTGTCCAGAAGCCAGCGCCGCCAACCGTTTCGTTGAGAT
>Ga0070697_100004042_pt1 | contig 11255 bp, 10 predicted proteins | sample KBSK1501metaG_FD_65475 | JGI IMG/M metagenome (GOLD analysis project Ga0070697, IMG submission 65475) | Corn, switchgrass and miscanthus rhizosphere microbial communities from Kellogg Biological Station, Michigan, USA - KBS K1-50-1 metaG | ecosystem: Host-associated > Plants > Roots >... | reverse complement strand
GATCAATCGGCGCTTCCAGAAAGTTCACAATTCGGGCCGTCGTTTCCAGCGGTTTGGCGCAAAGATCTTCAAAGCGGATCGGCAAATAATTTTCGCGCAGACTGGCCTCACCATAATCCGCTGCGCGGAGATTCACGTCCGCCCACAACAACATCGAACTCTCCGCCGTCGAGTGAAACACCCGCTCGCGCCAGCTCAGCACCGCGCGTCCATGTTTGCGGAGCTGATTTTGATTGGGTGAAAGCGCCATGTCACGGCCGTCACGCAACAGGTGAATGAATTTCAATTGGGCGAATTGCGCATGGAGGAACGGCAGCAGATAGATGCTGCGCGGCGCTTTCCAACCCCAACGTGTTCCGCGTCGCTCCGCTTCCGGGATGTGGCGCACGAGAGCAGCCTGAAAATCCTCTTTCATCCGCGCGGATCGCCAGGGCGTCACGGATTCCCCCCGTCGCTGCGAAGAAACAAACGGATTAATCCAGGTGTCGTGAAACGAATAAAATTCGAGCGCATCCTCGGATGAGTTCAACCTGCTCCCGAGATTGTAGCCGGCGTGTTTGGCGATGCGCGCAATCACACGTGTGCCGGAGCCACCGGTCGCACCGATGACTAATGGAGCCAAATGGGTCACGCCGACACTTGCCACGGCGAAGGCTGATGAGCAATATCCTGCGCTGCTGCAAATTTCCGCATGTCGATGAAAAGCAACCGCGCAATCGTCTTTTTCGCCTGGGGCACGGACTACGTGAATCGGGTCGCCAGTTGTATCCGCGAAAGTCAGCTGCCGCCGTATCCGATATTCATGATCACCGATCTGGCGACAGATGTGACCGGTTTACCGGCGGGCATTGAAGTTGTGCGGCGCGATTCCGAACTGTCCGGCAAAGCAAAAAAAACAGAATTGTTCGGTCGCCTGCCAGATCAAATCGAAACGGCGCTGTTACTCGATGCCGACACGCGCGTAATCGATGACATATCGCTCGGTTTCGAAAAGGCGGAGAAACACGGCATTGCCATGGTACCGGCACCGCATTACTCGCTGGCTGATTTTCGCGATTTTCGGCAAGTTATGTTGAAGGAGGGAATCAGGCCGCTTGGCCAAATAATCTACAACTCAGGGGTGATCTTTTGTAGGCCGCACCGTCCGGATGTGTGCGCCGTGTTCGATCGGACGCTGGCGTTAGCACAGAAGTATCGCGACAGAGAGTGGAGCGATCAGACCTATCTTTCGCTGGCGATGGAGATTAAGGATTTCAATCCATACGCTCTTTCTCCGAGCTTCAACTATCGAGCTTTCGGCGAGTTAATCAGCGGCTCGATTCGCATCTGGCATTCTTATGAGCCTTTGCCAGAAAATGCAGCGTCGCTCGAAAAAGGTTATCTTCATCGCTATGAGAAAGGGAAATTAGTGAAAGCGGTAAAGGTCCCGCTGTGATGCCGGCAAGCAGTTCGCCCCGAATCGTCCTCCATGTCGGCGCTCTCAAAACGGCGTCGACTTACTTGCAGCGACGGATGGGTGCGAATTTGGCGCGTTTGCGCGAGCATGGCATCTACCTGCCGGTTTTGCCTGCGGTCGCGCAAATGGCTGGCAACGCCAAGCTTCTGACCACGGCGCTGAATAGGCGGCCAACGTCGATGTTTCAGCGCGCGTTTCCGAACATTGATGTGAGCAAGCTCGACCCGGCCCAAATCGTAGCTGAGCTTTTAAAAGGCTGGCGTCCGGCACGGCCCCACCGGCGAACTCGATCGAAAATTCGCGGAAACCGCCAACGAAAAGATCGACAACGCGCGAGAGCTGCGGGCCAATTACGCGGGAAAACTAACACTGATCGACGATCAGATCGGCCAGATTCTCAAGGAAATTGAAACCCGAGGAGAATCGGACCGGACCGTCATCTTGTTCACTTCCGATCATGGTGAAATGAATGGCGACTACGATCTGATTCATAAATCCAACTTCTTGAACCCGGCGGTGCGCATTCCACTGATCGTGAGCGCGCCCGAGATGAAAAGATCATCTCTCGCCGGAAAAATCGTCGATAGTCCGGTCGAATTGTTTGATGCCGGCCCAACCCTGAGCGATTTCGCCGGAGCAAAAATCCATTACGCCCACTTCGCGCGTTCATTGGTCCCAGTTCTTCGAGATCCAAACATTGAGCACCGGGGTTTTGCGATTTCAGAACTGACGCTCGAAGTGATGTATCTCGACCGCGATTGGAAGCTGATGCTGAACCGGGATGGCGAACCGTATCGCTTGTTCGACGTCAAAAAAGATCCTCACGAAATGGAAGACCTGATGGGTCGAAAAGAGCAAGAAGGTTTAATCGCCGAACTTAAGAGCAAGCTTCTCGATCGACGCGCGCGCAAACTCAGGACGTGTGAGCTCCGGTCGAACGCGTTACCTGCCGCTGCGTTCGTTCCACCATTTCGACAGACGTGATTCCGGAATTTCGGGAATCGCACTTCCGGCTTTGTCGTAATGCGAAGTGTCGTTGAACAAAGTGAGCCGCGCGCGAGTGGCGTCGCGAAAATCGACAACGTTTAGCGCAGCGGGTTTTTGATCGAGATTGTCGCGATATCGTCGCGGATCGAATCCGAGCAGGGAGCTGAGTAGCAGCCGGATAGTCGCTTTGTGTGAGACGACCAAAATATTTTGGCCCGCGTGTTGTCGAACAAGCTCAATCAATGCCGGCAACGCCCGCGCCGTCACGGCCAATCCACTTTCGCCGCCCAGCGGCGCAAACGTGTACGGGTCTTTTTCCCATTCTGCGGCTTCTTCCGGAAATTTTTCTTCAACTTCGCGCCGCGTCATCTGTTCCCAGCGTCCGTGGTTAATTTCACGAAACCCGTCGCGCGTTTGAACTTCAAGTTTGTGCGGTGCAGCCAAAATGCTCGCCGTTTCAACGGTGCGACCCAAAGGCGACGCATAGGCGGCCATGATTTTCTCGTGACTCAAGCGATCGGCCAATCGTCGCGTCTGTTCACGTCCCTCATCGGAAAGCGCGACGTCGGTCGCGCCGGCAAAGCGATCCTCAGCGCTCAATACTGTCGCGCCGTGCCGCACCATGAAGACTCGCGTTACCGCCGGCTTCATATTCGTCGATTCGTCATCGCGTAAATTCAGCGAAAACGCAATCCTGCCGATGGGATGTCGATCTTGCGCGCGAATCGATCTTAGCGCTCGATTTCGGGCAGCGTCGGCGTAAAGGCGAAGAAAAGGATCGGAATGAGGGCGGCAGAAACGGCAGACGCAATCGCCAAGATGTTCATTATCCAAACGAGCGCGGCGTTATCAGGAGGTCGCGACAACCCCAGGATTGCCAGCGGCAGAAGAACAGCCAACGCGGCGGCTTCGCAGGCAATGAATCGGCGCAATTTCATTTTGCGGCGTTGCTTCGCGAGCTCGGTCTCGCTGTTTTGCACGAACATTTTAAAGAAGTCCGCTTGAGGATTGGAAACGGCGCGTGGGCGCAGGCTTTCAGGTGCACGCTGGACAGCGGTTGGACGCGCTGTTTTCGCGGCGGAAATCGGCTCCGCCGGCGCCGCACGAAAAAAATTCTGAGCCATCGCAATCTCCGGCGACGGCATAACCCGCCGTGGCCCCGCGGGGCTTGCGGGCTTCATTGGAATCGCATTTTGCGCCGGCGGCGTGTGAGGTAATTGCTCTGCACCGTTGTCCGCGAGCGGAGCAGACTCCATTGCCGGTGCGCGATTGTTCCAGCGCACTTTTGGTTTGAAACTCGGCGGCAGCGGAATCTTCTTGACTGGCGCCTCTGGAATTCGCGGCGGCGGCGCGCTTGCGCGACGCAGGGCCGGATTCGGCACAGCTTCTCGATGCGCTGGCACTGGCTGCGTCTGCGGCCTAGGCAGGGGTACAATCGAAGGTCTCTTTCGTCGCGTTTCGACCGGTGCCACCTGTCGTTCCTCGTTCTTCGGCTTGCGCGAAGGCGTAACCGTTTTCGTGAAATGATCGGGAAAGCTGTACGATTCGCTCGGGATCAGGGACATAATCCGCAGGTGGGAGCCCAAATTTCTAGCGATTCTATTTTTTTTCGTCAATCCAAACATCACCGTCGCGGCACATGAGCTTACCTTGTTTTGAAGCTACATTGGCGCGTGAGAACCGATGCCGCTGCGCGCGCAATCATTCATCTCGACATGGATTGCTTTTACGCGGCGATCGAAGTGCGGGACCGGCCCGCTCTGCGCGGAAAACCAGTCGGGGTCGGCGGCGCCCGCGATCGCCGCGGAGTGCTGACCACGTGCAATTACGAAGCGCGCGCATTTGGCGTTCACTCCGCCATGCCGACGTTCATGGCGTTGCAGCGTTGTCCGAATCTGATCGTCCTACCGACGCGCTTCGATGTTTACCGACGCGAAGCGGCCGTCGTTCGGGAAATCTTGCATCGCTTCAGTCCGTTAGTGGAACCGCTTTCGCTCGATGAAGCGTATCTCGACGTGACGGCGCACCCCGGCGCGCCCGGACCGCTCGCGCAGGTAATTCGCGATCTAATTTTTCAAAAAACAAAACTGACTTCGTCGGCCGGCATCGGGCCGAACAAGTTGATCGCAAAAATCGCCAGCTCGATGCGAAAGCCGAACGGCCAATTGGAAGTCAGCGCGGCTCAAGTCCCTGAATTCATGGAAAACCTCTCCGTACGCGAAATCTGGGGGATCGGCGCGAAGACCGAAAAAAGACTTCAAGAGCTCGGCGTCAAAACTTGCGGCGACCTTCAGCGGTTCTCGCGTCCGGAACTTGTCGATCTTTTCGGAAAATTCGGGAGCGAACTGTTCGATCTTTGTCGAGGAATCGACGATCGGCCGGTTCAGCCCGACCGGCCACGCAAGTCGCTTAGCACCGAAGAAACTTTTCCGAGCGATCTGGAGACGCTCGAACAATGCGAAGACCGTCTCGCGGAGCTTTTTGAGGAACTCATGGCCGATTTGGCCCAGAAAGAAACGACCCGGCGCGTGACAAAAATTTTTGTGAAGCTCAAATTTACGGATTTTACCCGGACCACTGCCGAACGCGCCGGTTTGGAGCCATCACTTTCCGCATTCCGCAATTTACTGGCGGAAGCTTTTGCTCGCACTGGCAAGAAAGTGCGCCTGATCGGAGTTGGCGTGCGTTTTGCCGAGAGCCTCCCCGCGGAAATGCAGATGCCTCTGTTTTCCGAGGCGTCGAACTAATTCATGACCAGCCGCGCCAGGACCAGCGCGACAATCCCGCCGGCAAATAGCGCGACGACTACGATCTCTCGTTTCGTCAACAGCGGCTCGGATTTTCCATTTGGAATGGTGACCTCGCCATTGTTCTCGATCACGCCCATTACGTCGTCGCACAGCTTTCGGACATCCGCCGGCATTGCCTCTTCACTCGCGAACTGCTCACCGTTGAACACAAATTTTTTCTTCACCGCGCCATCATGCAGCGCTTCTTCGTAAGCCATGCGAACGTCGGGAGGCAATTCGGCCGGACTGGAATATTCCTGCCCGTTGTAACGAATCTTGCGTTTCAGCGTGATGCTCATTGCTGGGCGGAAATCACAGCATTTCACCTGCCAATGGCTCTCGCGCTCTCGTTCTTGTGATAAATTGACCGCCAAGTGACTAGTGCCGCCACCGAACAGAGGATCCGCGCTTCAGGCTGCGACGTGCGTTTCGATAATCTCACGCGCCAGCTTTACGCCACTGACGCTTCCATTTATCAAATCGAGCCGCTTGGCGTCGCCTTCCCAACCAGCGCGCAGGAGGCGAGTGCGATTATCAAAGCCGCTGCCGATGAAAACGTTTCAATTACTCCGCGCGGCGCCGGAACAAGCTTGGTCGGAAATGCGGTTGGTGAAGGATTGATCGTCGATTTCTCGCGCCACAATCGGAAGATCAACAATCTCAACATCGACAACCGCAGTGTCCGCGTCGGCGCCGGTGTCGTGCTCGATCAGCTCAATGCGTTTCTCAAGCCACACGGATTTTGTTTCGGACCGGACGTCGCCACCAGTTCGCGTGCAACCATCGGCGGCATGATCGCGAACAATTCGTCAGGCGCGCACGTTCCAGTTTACGGCACGACTGCCGATCACGTTCTTTCGACCGAAATCGTTTTGGCCGATGGCCGAATCGTCACCGTCGGCTCGGCGAGTGAATCTTTACGCGACGAACAAAGCAAGATCGACAATCTCATTCGCGCACACGCGGCGGAAATGGCGGAACGCTGGCCGCCCGGTTTGCTCAAACGCTGGCCGGGCTACGGCATCGAGCGTTTCTCGCGAGCGCCAAACAATCTCAACGCAATCCTTGCCGGCAGCGAAGGAACGCTGGCCGCGATCTTCTCGGCCGAGCTCAAAATCTCGCCCCTTCCAAGCGAAAAAGGGTTGGGCCTGATTTTCTTCGCATCCGTAGCCGAGGCGATGCAAGCAACCGTTGCCCTTCTCGATCTTAAACCGGCCGCAATCGAACACATCGATCGGCCGTTGCTGGACCAAACGAAAGGACAACTGCATTTCCAAGCCGCGCGCGATTTGCTCGAGCTCGACGCCCAACCGTGTGAAGCGATTTTGATCGTCGAATTCTACGACGACGTCGCCGAGCGATTGTCGGTCTTGCAGTCGCGCTACCTCGGTTTGCGTACGAGAATTTGCCGCGATGCAGACGAAATGAATCTCGTTTGGTCGGTCCGAAAAGCCGGCCTCTCCCTTTTAACCGGCTGTGTCGGTCCATCGAAGCCGGTTGCACTCATTGAGGACGCAGCGGTGCGTCCGGCGCAATTGCCCGATTACGTCCGCGGGTTGCAGTCGATCATGAAATCGCTCGGACTCGAAGCCAGCTATTACGGACATGCCGCGAGTGGTTTGCTCCACGTCCGGCCGGTTCTCGATCTCCACAGCAGAGATGACCTGAGAAAATTCAGGCTGGTGGCGGATCAAACTTCCGCGCTCGTCCGGCAATTCAAAGGCTCGCTCTCAGCCGAGCACGGGGTCGGCATCGCCCGGACCGAGTACATGCGCGAGCAACTTGGCGATGCGCTCCTCAATGTCATGCGCGAAATCAAGCGCACGTTCGATCCAAAAAACATTTTCAACCCCGGAAAAATTTTCGGGTTCGCCTACAAGATCGACAACCACCTTCGGAACAATTTCACGAAGCCGATTGAGCTGCCCTTCGAGCCGCGACTTGCTTTCGCATTCAAGGACCGGTCGTTCATCGGTAATCTCGAGCAGTGCAACGGTTGTGGTGGTTGTCGCAAAGACGCGCCGATCATGTGCCCGACGTTTATCGCAACCGGCGACGAGATTATGTCGACGCGTGGACGCGCCAATATCATCCGGCGCTCGCTCGAGTTACGCGGGAACGGTCACGATCCGTTGAAGTCGGCGGAACTGGACGCCGCGCTGAGCAACTGTCTGTCCTGTAAAGGCTGTACGCCCGAATGCCCGTCGAACGTCAACCTTGCGTTGCTCAAAGCCGAGATGCTTTACGCGCGCTACAAACGCGACGGCTGGCCATTGCGCGAACGGTTCTTCAGCAACGTCGATTTGTTAGGCCGAATCGGCTGCACGCTGCCGCGACTCGCCAATGCAATTGTTGATCTTGCCCCAATGCGCGGCTTGATGGAGAAAACGCTCGGAATTTCCTCGAAGCGTTCGTTACCGCATTACGCAAGTGAACGATTCGATCGGTGGTTTGAAAAACGTTCTTCTGTAGCGGCGATCTCTGATCGTCGCACGAATGGCTCGAGGGTCGGAGACCGCCGCTACAGAGGCAAAGCGATTCTTTGGGACGACACGTTCGTTCGTTACCACGAACCCAACATCGGGATTGCGGCGGTGAAAGTGCTCAACGCTCTTGGGTTCGAGGTCGAGCTGCTGAGAAATCGCAAATGTTGCGGCCGGCCGGCGTTTAGTCAGGGAAATCTCGACGCCGCAGCAAAGCTCGGGCGACACAACATTGATCTTCTTTCATCGCTCCATGACTCCACTACTCCAATCTTATTCCTCGAGCCGTCATGTTGGTCGATGTTCGTGGACGATTACCGCGAGTTGAAGATTGCGAACGCCAAGAGCGTTGCGGCGCGTTGTTTTCTCTTTGAAAAATTTGTGGACGATTTGATGGAGGAAAATCCAGATGCGCTCCAATTCAAAGATCGATCCGTGAACGTCGCGATCCACGCGCATTGCCACGCCAAGTCGCTAATGAATCTGGCGTTCATGGCGCGGCTGGTTGAACGATTACCCGGACATCGCGCGACACTTCTCGATACCGGATGCTGCGGAATGGCGGGCGCATTCGGCGCGCTGGCAGAGAAATACGAATTGTCGCGGCAAGTGGCAGCCGATTTACTTCGCAAGATCGACAATCAACAACCGGACATCGTCGTCGCTTCCGGCACAAGTTGCCGCCATCAAATTGTCCATCTCAGTAGCGTCTGGCCCAAGCACATGGCCGAACTGCTCGCGGACGCGCTCGCGTAAAAAACTTAACCTTGCGGTTTGGGCGGAGGCGCTGGCTTCGCGGCTTCGCCTGGTTTTGGCGGAGCAGCTCCCGCAGGTGCACCGCCGGAAAGTTCGGCGTCGGCGGGGACTGCGATTACATCTGGTTCGGTGTACGAATCTGGATGATTCGCTAATTCTTTACGCAACGCTGCGATTTGTTCCGCGGTCACGGGACTGGCGCTGTTCCCCCACTCGCTCCGCTCGTAGGTTAAAACGTCGGCAATTTTTTGATCGGTCAAGGTCTTGTCCCACGGTTGCATGACTGCGCTGCCGAATTTTTGGCCTTTCACCGTGACCGGGCCCTGCAAACCTTTGAGAACGATCATTGCCGGCCGCTTCGAACCGCCGGTGGTGAATTCCGAGCCGGCTAATGGCGGATATTGTCCTGGAACACCGAGGCCGTTGGCTTGGTGACACGTTTGACAGTTGGCCGCGAAAATCTTTTTGCCGCGGTCGTGCGGAGTTAATTCTTGAACTGGTCCTCCCCCGCCTGGACCAAGGGCGCCTTTCTTCGCGGGTGGCGGTCCGCCGAGCGGATCGAGCCCGTCGCCGGAAAAATTTCCGGAGTAACGACCGAGGTACGCGCCACCGGTAAAAATCGCGAGCCCGTAAACAGCGATCAGCCAAATCGAGAGCGGCTCGAGTCCGACGCGCGGCTCGCGTTTCTCGCGCTGAATCGCGGCGTGCACTTCTTGAACGTCGGATGTTTCGCCATAATCCATTCCCTGGCGGGTGAGCGATGAGGGATCTGGAGTTTGGTCGTTCATTTCTTCGGTTGGGCCGGCGCTGGTGAAGCCGCGGGCGATCCAGCCGGCGGCGCTGCGGGTGGACCGGCTGGCGGTGCCGCACCGCCGGCAGTCTTAACTTCTTTCAGCGGATGCGATTGATCGAGCGACATCAAATAAGCAACGAGACATTTGGCCTCGTAGCTCGGAACAATTTCCCAACCCGGCGGCGGCGCATCGGGACCAGTCAACTGAAGTGCGTCGGCCGAGCGCTCACCACTGATCGGATGTTTCTCGTAAAGAAATCTGTAAGCCGGCATGGTTGAGTCTCTGTTGTCCGGATTCACGCTTCGCGGTGAATAAAGATGCCGATGATGCCAGGCCTCGGAATAAATTGGCGGGACTCCATTTGGATTTGGCGAAGCTGAAGGGGAGGGATTTGCAGCTGGAGCTGGAGGAGAGCCCGCTGGCGGCGGCGAACCACTGGCGGCGGGTTTGGCCGAACCGGCGGGCGCTGGAGCTGCAGGTGACGCCGCAGGCGCATTTGCGGCCGCAGGCGTTTTTTCTTCTTCGACCGGCGCACGCTTCCCGATATTGGCGAGATCCGGACCCATCCGTTCTTTTCCGAGCAGCACTGGTCGATCAAAAATGTAGTCGCGCGGCGCGCTGCGGCGTTCGCCCCATTTTCGATCAATATCCGCAGACGCGTAATCGGGACGGACCTGCTGGCTGTGGCAATAGATGCAGCCGTTGGCGGCGTAAATCCGACGGCCGCGGTCCGCCATGCCGGATTTCGGCGCCGGATAAATGTCGGTGCCTTCTTCATCCATCTGTGGATTAAGCGCTCCGATTTGCAGATTCGGAATGACGGTTAGCCCGACCCACGAGAACGCGAACGTCCCAAAAACTCCGAGGAAAAGCGGAACTAAACCTTTCACAAGTGCCCCTCCGATCCTTCCGCTTCGACCGGATTCAAGAATGTTGGGACGGTTGAAGTGCGGCCAAGACCAAACAGCATCAGCCCAAAATGGAACGCGAAAATAAAATGCGAAATGGTCAGCAAGAGCGCCGCCAGTGTGCGACCGCGAAGATATGGCAAAACACTTCCCGTGCTTTCGATAAACGGCAGCGACGGATCGTTTTGGCTCACACCCTGAACGAATCCCCCGACCAGCAACATTAACGACATGAGGCCAATGCCGTAAGCCGACGCCCAGAAATGAAGTTTGATCAACGTCGCGTAACGCCATTCGCGACCAACCAGACGCGGCACGATGTAATACATCGAACCAAACATGATCATGGTGAAAAACGCGTAGAGGCCGAGGTGCGAATAGGCGATGCTGGCCTCCGTAAAATGCAGATAGCGTGCGGTTGAGCGGAGCGAAATGAGAATGCCGACGACGCTAAACACGGTGTACGACATCGCGCCAAAGACGGTGAAGCGCAGCGTCGGGCTGTAGCGCATCACCGGGAAATATCCTTGCATCGTCATGTGATGATTTAGCCCAACCGTCGCGACCGGAATGATCGTCAGGATGGTGGCGGCGATGCTCGCCGTGATCATCCACGCCGGAAACGGTCCGTCGACAAGGCGCTGCATTCCGGTCCAACTCGAGAAAAGCGCGTAGGTCCAGAATCCGATCGTGGCGAGATGATAACTGTAAACCGGGCGCCCGATCACTTTCGGGATCATATAGTAGGCGGTGCCGAGCGCGACGGCACCGAGCCAGAGAAAGAGCAGATTATTCGCGTACCACCAACCGACCGCCGCCTGCATCACGCCTTGGACCGGGACCACGAAGAGCATTGCTTGGGCGGCGGCATAGAGCCATGGAAACCAGAGAAACGCGCCGAGCAGATACCATTGTGTGATATAAATCTGGTCGCCGCGGCGAAAACGGAACATCAACACCGCCCACGAAATGATCAGCGCGTAAGCGACAAAAAGAACAATCGCGGCATAAGGCGGAAACTCGAGCCACTGGTAGCCAGTGCTGTAGCCCATGAGAATTCCGATTACGCCAATCAGCACACC
>Ga0070697_100004039_pt1 | contig 11257 bp, 8 predicted proteins | sample KBSK1501metaG_FD_65475 | JGI IMG/M metagenome (GOLD analysis project Ga0070697, IMG submission 65475) | Corn, switchgrass and miscanthus rhizosphere microbial communities from Kellogg Biological Station, Michigan, USA - KBS K1-50-1 metaG | ecosystem: Host-associated > Plants > Roots >... | reverse complement strand
TGTTCGACCTTCTGCTCCGCACTGGCCTGAGTCCAGGCATTTTTATCGGCTGGACGGTTTATTTCATCGTCCTGGAGGAAGTCCACTGGCATGTTCATCTGGATCGATCACTGCCGGGCATTTTGAAGTTCGCACACAAATATCACTTCGCGCATCACGACATTCCTAACTCGCGTTACAACGTATTTTTGCCGGTGTTCGATCTTGTGCTGGGGAATGTGTCTACAGAACGCGCTGAGCCCCGAACTGGCAGGTAGGAATTCTCAAATTACGGAACCGCGACTCGCCTCTGTGGACGCCGGTCCTCGGTTGCCTTCCGATGCCAGCGTCCAAGCCTTGCCATCCAAATGCGCCGGCAGCTTCAGACCGAATAGCCTCAGAATGGTGGGCGCTACATCGACGATGGCCGGCTTCTCATCTGCGATCTTGCGGTTACAGAACAGAACGCCGGGAACCAGCCGTGGATCGATGCAATGATCGCCGCTCCAGGCTTTCACGTTATCTTCGAACACTTCTCCGGTAACCCGCCCCGTGACCGTATCCCATGACGCCCGGAATCCCTCTGCGTAGCCGACAATCAAGTCCGGCGCGTTATCCAGGTACGGCCCCGCATATACCGCATCGCAGTCGAACATGCCCGAAATTCCCACTCGGCCGCTCGCGGGATCTACCAAGCCGTTCAGCTTGGCCCGAAGTTCTTCTTTGAGTGCCTCCGCCTCTGCACCCGGCTCGACAGTGCCATAGCGCTCCCGGCCCTTGAGGTTGAGATAGAGTCCGTTTAGTCCAATGGTGTAGGCGTGGGTGCGTGACCAGTCCACATCGTGGAACCAGTCTCCGCTTTCATTCTTTCCGGGCTTCAGCGCGAGATAGCCGTTCTGATGCAACCACGCATTCACATTAACGCAACGCGCGAACGACTTGAACCCGTGATCGGAAACGATCATTAGCAGAGTATCTTTACCAACTTGTTCCATGACACGCCCGATCAGCTTGTCCACGCGCCCATAGAGTTCCTCAATCACGTTCTTCCGTTGGTCCCGAGGCACGTTGCGCGCCGCCGGATGGTCCTCTTCCAGGTAGCGCCAGAACATGTGCTGCACCCGGTCCGTGGTATCGAAGACGCAGGCGCAAAGGCCTTCCGGCGTCTTCTCCAGAGCGTCAAACAGCATGCGCTCGCGGTCTTCGTGGTTACCGTAGGCCTGCTGCAGGAAGGCATCGTCGTCCAGAACTTCTTCATTGAGGGCCCAGGTATCTTCCGCAAGGCCAAGCGTGGCGTAAGGCCCGAAGAGTTTGGAAAGATAGATAGAGTAGGTCACGGGATGAGAGATCGGCAAATCCGGCTTGCCGGGATCGATGTTCACCGGCGTGACGTACACCTCCACTTCTGGCGCGACCTGCTTCAGATAAAAGCGGCATATGCCGTGCGCGCCAAATCCGAATGCAGCTTTGAACTTTACCGCGATCCATTCCGAATACTCGCCGACTTTCAGCGTGAAGCTCTCCCCATCAACCGTGATCCGTGCTTGCTTGCGGTTAGCGTCGGGGCGAATCTCGAAGTCGACACGCAACTCGCGGCTCGAATCGCCCCCCAAGGGATCGTCAGGGCCTGGAATGTAGGAACGGCAGAGTCCATTTTTCCGTTCGATGGGAATGCGCACTCCGCCTTCGCGAAACTTGTCGCTGCTGGTTTGGGTGCTGCAGAAACAGAACGTTCCCTGACTTCCCTTCAGGTCGGGGACACACATTCCCGAAAGTAGAACTCCCGAAAACTTCTCCGGTGGAAAGGTGACCGGCACGCGAATCACCGAGCAGAAAATTCCCGCATCTCCCAGCCAATGCCAGAAAGGAATTCCCTTGCGCATGCCCTTGATCTGGGTCTTGCCGAGTGGAATTTTGTACTTGCCGATTTTCAAAGTGCGCTTTGGGCCGCGGATTTCAGCCGAGGAAAGAAATGGCAGATAGCTCATCAGGTCACGGTTGAGAAAATCGTAAATATTGTGCTTGCCCGGATTGACCCCGGTCATGAAGGTTGACCACGCGACTGGAGAGATGGCTGGAAATGTAGTCCGAAGTTTACGAAAGGTTCCGTTCTCAATCAGCTTGGCCAGGTTCGGCAACTTGCCTTCGCGCATGAAGCGCTCGGCGAGTTCAGGATCCATCCCGTCAAAGCCAAGAATTATGGCGCGTTTGAATTGCGCCTTTCCGTACGCCTTCTTTCTTCTGAACAGCCGCAGAATGTGGCGGAACGGCCAGGTGAGCAGCGCGTACGCGGAATAAAGAAACGCGACAAAGATCGTCCAGAACGATGACAAAACTGCGAAGCCCGCACCAGGACCAACATAAGCTTCACTGCGCAGCGGCCAAAACAAGATGATGCCGAGAGTCAGCACTACTAGGCGCGTGAGGCTATGTCGCCGGACCTGGGACGATGATGCCGTTTTCTCGCCGCCAATATGTCTACGCCGAAACGTCATACTTCAATCCCTAACATTGTCTTAAAGAAGAATCCCGCCACCAGAGACGCCACAAAGAAAAAGACGATCCAATTCCATTCAATCCAAAACAGCCGAATGGAGCGCGGGGAGTACGTCACCGCGATCGATTGAATGGCGCTGGTATCGGGCAAAGCAGATTCTCCCGAACTCAAGAAGCGCTCCCACCATTGATCGCGCAGCCGAACCGGCGAAACCCGGCTCAGGGCGGGCGAGACGACCACTTCTTTAGAAAACGTTTGACCGCCCGCCAGCACGTTCACATCGTACTTTCCATTTTCATCCGCGACCAGCCGCCAGACAACCTCATTGCTTGCCGGTACGTGCACCGGGGGAGCGCTTATTTCCATCCCCGCCGGCAATTGCAAGGAAACATCATTCAGAGTATCCGGAGTCGTCTGCACCTTGACCAGGAACGGCCGCGAAGGTTCCGCCGGCATCCAGCCGAGATAACGATCTAGTTGTACGATCAGCAGCGTGATCGGGATCACCGCAAACAGTAATGGCCGGAACGCCAATCGGATGTAGCGTCCCGTGCCGCGGAGAATTCTTCCATAGGAGCGAAGCACCACCGGAAGCTGATCCTGATATAGCCGCACGGCGAGCAGATGTGCTTTAAGCTGATCCTTGGCCACGTGAATTGCTCTCTGGTCGGACAGGTAACGAAATACCAGAACCATTAGCAGCCCCACCACCAGGGAGATCGCGACGAGAATCGCTTGCGGACTTCGGATCAGTTCACTCATTTGATGGACCGAGGCTGAGCATCCAACGCGACGGAACTACTCGATGTATCCCAATCCTTGCAGCCGTTTCTTCACCAGTTCGGCCGAGGCGGAGTCGCCCTCTTCCGGCGGCATGATCTTCTTGATCTCTTTCTCCAATACGTGGGTCACGAACTCATCGATCGAGGCGTAGCCTGCAATCTCACTGCAGCGCTTCACCTTCTCCAGCAGCTCGCCCTCGATCTTTACTTTGTATGAACCAAACATTCCATCCTCCGGGTTTAGAAACGATCAGCGGCTGGCCCGCTCCAACTGAAATACAGAATGCCCCGTTAGTCCTTTGGGCGACGTGATGCCGAACTCGGCAAAAATCGTCGGAGCTATATCTGTGAGTGCGGGAGCATCGGCCTGAATCTTATGATTGCTCAGCAGCACGCCGGGAACCTGCGTGTAATCCATGCAATGATCGCCACTCCACGGATTACTGTTGTCTTCGAACGCCTCGGGCGGAAAAGCGCCCAGCACCGTCTTCCATCCCGCGCGGTAACCGCGGGTGTAACCCACCAGCATGTCCGGGCCTTGGTCTGCGTAGGGACCTTGATATACCTCGCGGGCGACATCCACTCGAGTGATTACCGGTGAATTGTTCTTGGGATCACGGATCGCGAGCAGCTTGGCTTTCAACTCCTTGATCAGGCCGTCGGCCTCAGCACCGGGCTGAACGATTCCATTGCGCTCCCTGCCCTTCAAGTTAAGGTACAACCCATTCAGTCCCAAACCATAGGCACGGGTGCGCCTCCAGTCTACATTCACGAAGGGCTCGTTTTCGTCGCCGCTCGACCCACTCTTCAATGCGATGTAGCCATTGTTCAGCAACCAGGTATCCAGATTAAAAGAGCGGTTGTAGGGAGCGAATCCATGATCGGAGAGCACCAGCAACGTGGTCTGATCATCCAATTTGGGCAATACCTCGCCCAGCACCTGATCGATTTGGATATAGAAATCCTCGATTGCAGAGCCGTAGTGCGCCGCCAACGACGCATCGTATTCTGGATGATGTGGATCCATCAGCCGCCAGAACATGTGCGAATTCAGGTCAAGACTGGAAAAATAAAAGAAGAACACTCCCTGCCGGAACTTGGGAAACTCAGCATCGAAAATTTTGCGATGCTCAGCCAGGACAGTTCGCGCCTGTTCGAGATATTCTCCGTCGTCGAACACGCCTGCCGAAAGCGCCTTCGTGTCCTCGGCGATTCCTTGTGTGTAGAACTCGCCGGCATCCTCCGAGAGCTCTCGCGAATAACTCGCTGGAGTAGAAAGCGGAAGCGCAGGATTGGCAGGGTCGATGTTGATCGGTGTCACATAAAGCTGAAATCGCGGGTGTGCCTGCTTCAGGTAAAAGCGACAAATACCTTTCACGTTGCCCAGCAGCGGCATCAATTCGAACTCAACATGAACCCAATCGCTCCACTCGCCTTCTTTTAGAACAAATTCCTGGTCCGAAACGGCAATCCTGGCGACCGATTCCAGAGGATCGACCGAAACCGTAAACGGCAGAGTCGACGGCGGGCTCCCCTTCTTGAACGTGTTGTCGGGCCCAATCAATTTCGCGCTGACCTGCGAGTTGTTGAGTTCGACAGGGATGATCTGCCCGCCCTCGACGGCGCCCGCTGTGGCAGTAGCATCATCGGTGTAGAAAGAAAAAGTACCGTAAGTGCCGCGCAGATCAGGCGTGCCCATGCCAGACAGGGTGTACCCCTTGGTCTTGATCGGCGGAAAATTCGCGGGGATGCGAAAGACCGAATTCGGTACCCCGTGCTCGTCGAGCACTTCCCAGAATGCTTTTCCTTGCCGAAGCTGATCCGCGCTGCCACTACCCAGGGGAATCACCCAATCTCCGAAATGAAGAGAGTGCTTTGGCGGTTCGACCCGGGAGGCCGAAAAGTACAATTCCATCGTCTGCGGATCGCGGTGAATGAAATCAAAAATTCCGTGGCCTCCGGCATTCATCCCCGTGATCAGGTTCGACCACGCCACCGGACTCTGGGGTGGAATGCTGGTCGTGAGCTGCCGAAACGAGCCTTTCGCGGCTAGGGCGGCGAAGTTCGGCATCTTGCCTTCCTGCATGAAACGCGTCAGAAGTTGAGGATCCATGCCATCGATTCCAAGGATGATCAGCTTGTGCCCACTCCGCCCGTTGCCCCGGGCGCGCTCGCACGACACCAGCAGCGCACTCAGAGCGCACAGCAACAGCATCGAACCAAGCCAGGCAATTTTCCTCAATCCCCAGTCCTCTGCGCGGCAGTCCATTCCCCAGTCCAACGCCGGCTTTGCTTTGTCAAAATCCTGGTGGAATTGACCACTGATGGAGACAAGGATGGAAAGCCCAAGTTGTACGTAGGTGTTGATTTTAGCTTATTGACAATACTCATGTCACGGACGGCGCCTCGAACCGGCGCAACGGACCCAGCGCGTGTTCCACAAAATCTGGCGAACGGTTTAAACTCGTCTGGATGCTCCGTCGAGTTTGCGTCTTCCTATTCCTCACTCCTCTCACTCTTCTACCTGCATTCGGTGCGGCCCCCAATAAACCCAATATTGTTTTGATCACGCTGGGTTCCACGCGCGCCGACCGCATGGGATTTCTGGGTGCTGCGAAGGCTGCAACCCCGAAGCTGGACGCACTGGCAAAAGAAAGCATCATTTTCGAACACGCCTATGCGCAAGCGCCGGGAACAGTCGCCTCGCAAGCCACTCTTCTTACGGGCACGTATCCGCAGACACACGCAGCCACCGAATTTGGGGCGACGCTCTCTTCCTCATTGCCTTATCTGCCAAGCCTGTTGCATGCGAATGGATACCACACTGCGGCCTTCGTCGGCACAGTCGCGCTCGATCCAAAAAATGGTACGGCGCCCGGTTTTGATCGCGGCTTCGACAGATACGACGCAGGTTTTCACCAGCCGCAACGCGGCGAATCTCCCTACCGGTCGGTCGAACGCCGAGGCGCACAGGTAGCAACGCGTGCGATAGCCTGGGTTACAGCGGCCAAACGCCCCTTCTTCCTTTGGGTGCAATTGAATGACGCCCATGTGCCCTTCGAAGCGGGTTACGAGGACGGGATAAGGGCCGCCGACGTAGCCGCAGGAAAGATTCTTGCCGCAGTCCGCGCGCAGAATGCGGACGACAATACTCTGATCGTGGTTGCCGCGGATAACGGCGAGAGCCTTGGCGCGCACGGCGAAGATACTCATGGCGTCTTTCTTTACGACGAAACCATCCACGTGCCGCTGCTGATCAAGTTGCCGCAGAATCAGCTAGCGGGGAAAAAAGTTAGCGGCAAGGTTCGCCTGCTCGACGTTGCCCCCACGATTCTCGAAGTGGCTAGCGTGCCTGTCCCCTCGCAGATGCAGGGCCAGTCTTTGCTGCGTATAGCGAAAACCAACGCCGACCAGGCGGTTTATTCCCGGAGCGATTTTCCGCAACGTGGATTTGGTTGGAGCGCGCTGGAGTCCTGGCGAGCCGGGAAGTATTTATACATCCGAGCTCCGAAGTCGGAGCTGTACGATCTGGCCGCCGATCCGGGAGCGACCAAGAACCTAGCGCAGTCCTCAAAAGCCACCCTCGACACCATTGCCGCCCAACTCGATGCGTTCAGCCGCCGGTTCACCGAAGCCGGAAAGTCCGGCGAAAGTAACCTCAGCTCCAGCGAAATGCAAAAGCTGGCATCGTTGGGATACGTCGGATTGCAGAAATCCGGCGCAGGAGTGAACGCCGCTTCGACGGGAACCGATCCCAAGGACGTAATTGCTACGGCAAACAAGGTGCAGAGCGCCCTGGCCTCGATCGAGAGTGGACAGCCGGAGAAGGCGTTGGCCGTGTTGCAGCCAATCGTAGCCGCGCAACCGGGGATCTATCTTGCGCAATATGCCTTGGGAGTCGCTTATCTCCAGCGGCAGCAGTATCCGCAAGCCGTTCAGGCGCTGCACAAGGCGATTGAACTTCAGCCCGATTCCGCCTGGGCCCACAACCAGATGGGAAAGAGTCTCCTTAAGACCGGCGACTTCAAGACCGCTGCCGTTCACCTTGAGATTGCCGCGTCACGGCTGCCGGAGTTTGCCGATGCCCACGTCTCGCTGGCACAAGCCTACGATCACCTGGGCCGCTCCGACGATGCGAAGCGCGAACGCGCCAAGTTCCCGGCCCCAACAAGATAGCCATGAGCAGCACCGACAGATCAAAAAACTACTTCATCACAACTTGAGCACTTCCCTGCCGATGACTACAATTTCCTGATTCATCCCCGGAGAATCCTCAATGAGAATTGGCTTTGCTCTTCCCAATGTTGGACCGATTGGCACCCCGGCAGCGGTTTCCGCCGTTGCTCAACGCGCCGAGGCGCTCGGATACCAGAGTTTGTGGACCATTGACCGCTTGTTATGGCCAGTCAAGCCGCAGACGCCCTATCCCGTCACGCCGGATGGCATGCTCCCCGAGCCCTATAAGCATGTGCTCGATCCACTGGATACGCTGACCTTCGCCGCGGCACAGACCAAGACTGTGGCTCTGGGCACGAGTGTGCTCGATATGCCTTACTACAACCCCGTGACACTGGCACGGCGCCTTACCACCATTGACGTGCTGTCCAACGGTCGGCTGCGCGTCGGTCTGGGCCTGGGCTGGTCACAGGACGAAATGCAGGCCGCAAACGCCGACATGAAGAAACGCGGTGCCATGGCAAATGAATTCCTTCAGGTGCTGAAAGCCATTTGGACCACTAATCCGGCCGAGTTTCACGGTAATTTCTACCAACTCCCCAAGTCGTATATTTCACAGAAGCCGGTCCAGAAGCCGCACCCGCCGATTTACCTGGCCGCGTTTGCGGCTCCCGCCATGCAGCGCCTGGCCGAGATGGCGGACGGCTGGAACCCGGTTGCGATTCCCCCTGCCGGCATGGCCCAAATGTTTGCGGGGTTGCAACAGATGGCGAAAGCTGCCGGACGCGATCCTTCCGCGCTGCAAATGATTGTGCGCGCAAACGTAGAGATTTCTGCCCAGCCGCTTGGGGACAAGCGCTTCCCGTTCAGCGGAACCATGGAACAGATCAAAGAGGACATAGTGGCGACCCGCCAGATCGGCGCCCATGAACTCTTTTTCGATCCTACGTTCTCTCCGGGAGCGCAGGATTTGAAGAAATGGCTCTCATTGATGGAGGACGTCTGGAAGCTTGTGTGAGAGCCTTGGCTCCGATTTTGGCGCGCGCGCGTCCATCGGCTGGATTAAATCTTTCCCCACCAGGTCATCCGTTCTGGAGTGATCCGGATAACCAGTGCCTCGGCGGGAAGCATGCTCCCGGAATATTGGGGGTACTTCGCTCTCAGCTTTTGAATAGCCCTGCCATGTTCCGCGGAAGCTGTTGGCGGAATCATATCCGCGTGCCCGTGTACCAGGACATACCAGAGCTCGTTCCAATCTTCGGAATAATGGTCGATGATCAGCGCTGCTTCTGGATGCGCTTGCAAATTTCGCACCCGTGCGAGATTTTCCGGTGGCACTCTCTTTGGCTTGCGGTCGAGCGCGGTAAGGAACTGGCCCTGGTCAAAGACAAAACATACCGGCAACACGTGCGGCTGGCCGTTCGGCTGGATGGTGGCCAAACGCGCCACTCGTGCTTCGGCCAGCTTCACGGCGACAGTCTCTGGAATATCTAGTGGCTTGCCGCTCATATGGATCGCGATTCATTGGATGGTATGTTCGTCGTGAAGTGGGGTCAACCGTGAATCGGAAGCTGCGGATGCCTTATCTTTGGACCGAGTATTCTGAATCCACTAACATCCACGCAATGATCTCTAGCGTAACCCGCGCATTTCGCAATCCTGTTGTCCTCCTGGCCATAGTGGCCGGCCTGCTAGCGTTCGTCGTGCAGTCTGGAGAGTTGGGATCGGCCGATACCGTGCACAGGCTGCAAACCGCGCATTCCTTTTGGACCTCAGAGCCGCCGGTGTTTCCCCAGGAATACCCGGAATTCGGCGTCCACGGACGAGGGGGCAAGCTTCATGACTGGTATGGCATCGGACAGCCACTGCTGATGTTGCCTTTCGACATTATCGGTACCGGCCTCGAACGACTGTCTGTATTTGCTAACTATGACGGTAACGATCCCACCGTGCGCGACATTTTCGTGAGTTACTGCACAAATATTCTGGTGTCCGTGCTCACGGCCCTGATCTGCTTTCGCCTCCTGCGCGACCTGAAGTTCTCGGTATCGCAGTCGGTTGCAGGTGTGCTCGCCTTGCAGTTCTCGACTACGCACCTCCATTACACACAGAACATGATGGAAAACAACTACATCATGCTGCTGACCTTGGTGGGCTTCACCTTGCAATACGAATGGCTGCGCACCGGCAATGCACGGACGCTGCTTTTCGGCTCAACTGCTCTCGGACTAAACCTGCTGACCCGCCTTACTGCGGGTCTGGATCTTCTCGCTTGCGGCTTTTTTCTTTTGCTGGTGCTATGGCTGGAGCGCGGACGCGGACGAGCGCTGCTTGAGAAATTCCTGAGCTATATCAAGATCGCAGTGCCTGTTTATGCAGGTTTCATACTCATTGATCGTGTTTACCACTATTACCGCTTTGGAGAGTGGTTCAGCACCTACGTGAAATTCTTCACCTTGGAGCATCGTAGGCTCGACCCTTCCCTGCCTCCGAACTATCCGTTTGAAACGCCATTTCACGTCGGCTTCCTCGGGCCGTTGATTACTCCCGAGAAATCGATTTTCCTTTTTGATCCACTGATCGTGCTCACGGTGATCATCGCGATCCTCGCCTGGAAGTATTTTGCCCCAGAAGTAAAAGCCTATGTCATTACTGCCTTCCTGCTGCTGCTTGGATACATCTGCTTCTACGCGCGATACACCGTCTGGAGCGGCGACTTCGCCTGGGGCGACCGCTATGTGTCGACCGCGGTGGGGCTTATTGCATTCACTTCCGTGCCTCTGCTGCTGCGTTATCGATCGCAATTGGGCAGACCTGTGACGATTCTGGGCGTTGGCCTTCTCGCGGTCAGCACGGTAATTCAGTTTGCCTCTCTCGTCTTTTGGCTGCCGCTGGAGATTTATCAGATGGAAACCCTCGACCACCCAACGTTTGTTATTCTCCTGCGTTTCAGGAACATCGCGGCGTTTGCGCTGGGAAAAATGCAGCAGTGGGGGCTCAACAACCATGCCATGGTTGAGGATCCCTGGGACTATGTCCACATTAGTACCTGGAACTTCCTCCCTTTCGTGCTGCGTAGGGTGGGAGAAGCTCCGCGCTGGGTGGTGGGTTTAGCATTCACTGCCTGGTCTATCGCTCTCGCTGCTTTGGGGGCTGCGTTATGGCGCTTGCGGACTCTTCTAGCCAGCCCGGAAATGCGGGATATTGATGCGCCAATGACAGTTCGTTAAAGCAGAGCACACGGAGGTTCATCGTCTTCCCGGGATTAGGGACAGGACCATCCGTACACTGGCCCCTGAACTTTCCGCATCTTCTGATCGCACGCCGACCGCTTTAGCATTGCCTCTCGGAGGTCCCATGCATCGTCGTTTGACCAGCGTTCTTGCTTTCTGCTTGTTCTTAGCTTCAACCGGGTGCTCGAAACCGGGCGACACTTCCACCACCGCGACGGGATCAGGGTCGTCTTCCGGCTTCTTTCATGCCAAGGAAGCCAGCCTGCCCGAGGGTACCGTCATTACGGTACGGCTGGCACAGGCCGTGGGGTCAAAGATCAGCAACAGCGGTGATTCGTTCACCGCCAGCGTGGCCCAGCCGGTCGAAGTCGGCGGCAAAACCGTTATACCCGCTGGTGCCGCCGCCACCGGGCATGTGGTGGAGGCTGTTCCCGAAGGCCGATTCAAAGGCGGAGCCAGACTCCGAGTAGTGCTCGACTCGGTCACCGTGAATGACGACAAATACGAATTGCAGACCGCATCCGTGACCCGCACTATTAAAGGCAAAGGCAAGCGCACAGCCACAATGATTGGCGGTGGGGCAGGAGCCG
>Ga0070697_100004038_pt1 | contig 11257 bp, 9 predicted proteins | sample KBSK1501metaG_FD_65475 | JGI IMG/M metagenome (GOLD analysis project Ga0070697, IMG submission 65475) | Corn, switchgrass and miscanthus rhizosphere microbial communities from Kellogg Biological Station, Michigan, USA - KBS K1-50-1 metaG | ecosystem: Host-associated > Plants > Roots >... | reverse complement strand
TATTTTTCAAACAACGTTCTGTTGCACTTCAAATCTGAATTCGCGAATGTCAAATGATATATGGAAAATCTGATCTTCCGACCTCTGACCTCTGACTCCTGACTTCTGACTTCTGACCTCTGACTTCTGCCCTTGGCGGTCTTGGCGTCTTGCCGGTTCAATCAAACGCGCCTTTATGAGGCATTCAGCACGGGCAAAAGTCGACACGCTGTCTTTTTAGCGTACTTTGACCCATCCAAACGGGAATACTTCAGCCTTGGCACGCAAAGTTGGATAAGTTCTTACTTCGTATCGATATTCGAGCTTGTGTGCGTGTTGTCCGCTGTCCTATACTCCTTACGCGGAAGTTGATCTAGCCCAACCCGCATAATCATCCGGTGGTTAGAACGAATCTCCTGCCCCAGTTAGTCCTCTCGAAGAAGCATTTCAGTCGAAATAGTAAATCGATCTAACAGCTCCGTTGGCACAATCCTGTTCGCCCGAACGCCTGTTGGTCACTATCGACTTTCGGTTTCATCAAGCTTGCACACCTTTGAATGGAGCAATCCAATTGACTGCATCCCACGAATTCGGGTCCGACGCAGCTAACACTCCGTTAGCGCCGGACGTAGTCTTACAGAATCGCTACCGCATTGTGCGGCAATTGGGCCGTGGTGGGATGGGTGCAGTTTACGAAGCTGTAGACGAGCGGCTCGGAATATCAGTAGCGCTTAAGGAAACGCTATCTTCTGAAGCGTCCATGCGGAAACAGTTTGAGCACGAGGCGCGGCTGCTGGCAGGGATGCAGCATCCTGCGCTGCCGCGTGTTAGCGATCACTTTGTCGAAGGCAATCGGGCTTTCCTGGTGATGCAGTTCATTGGCGGTGTTGACCTGGCCAGAATCATTGCCCAACAGCCGGGACCACTTCCTCGTGAACAGGTAATCGCCTGGGCCGACCAGTTGCTGGATGCCCTCATATATCTCCACTCCCGCGATCGACAGGTCATTCACCGCGATATCAAGCCACATAATTTGAAGCTTACCTCGACCGGCCAGATAGCGCTGCTCGACTTCGGGTTGGCGCGCGCCCAGTCGTCCCAGTCGTCGGATGTGTCCCTCACGTCTTCCCAGGCCTTTTTCGGTTACACGCGGCATTATGCTCCGCTCGAGCAGATTCAGGACCAGCGAACGGATCCACGCACCGACATTTATGCGCTCGGGGCAACGCTCTACCATCTGTTGACTGGAATAAAACCCCCGGATGCGTTGGTTCGAGCGACAGCGCTGGTAAACGGCGAGCCTGACCCGTTGAAACCCGCCAACAAAGTTCATGAGGCGGTTGGTTCTGAGATCGCGGCCATCTTAAACAAGGCCATGGCCCAGAAAGCCGAAAATCGCTACGCCAGTGCAGACGAATTTCGGGAAGCTTTCCGCCGTATGGGCCGAACTAATGAAATGGCAGTGGGCGCCGAAGCATATAATCCAGGGTCCAGTGGACCTAACCACTTTGGTAAAGATAAGGTGCTCGCTAATCGACCGGATGACGGTACCGTTGTCAGAATGGCAATGGTGGAATCGGCCAGACGATTTGGTCCAGCGTCCGTGACGGCAGTCTTTTTCGCTCTTCTTACCTTGGGCGCCGCCGCTTTGTACGGCTCGCAAAGATGGTTCCCCGGCCAGGTTCCTGCTGCGCTTTCATCGAAACCTGCCAGTGCCGCCATTCAGCGTCAGCCGTTAGTGGTCCCCAAATCAGACCGTCCCATTACTGCGACTACTATCAAGCCCAGGGCAATCAACAGTGTCGTCATAGCCGAGCGTTCTGACGAAAAGGCGCCGCTGGTTAATGAGGCAAATTCCAATGCGGCGCCCGTCGAATCGCGGAACAACAGTATTGGACGACGCAAAGGCAGGAACCGTATCGGCGCCCCCAGCATACGATTTCCAAGCCCTGAGTTTAGAAATAACACTGCAGAGCCTGCTCGCGAGTCGCCCATTCGTACTTATACCTCTTCAAGCGCGCCGCCAAGGCCTTTCAATGCCTCGCGCGCCCGCACGTACAGTTCTACGCCTGTTCGGAGATACAGTCGTCCAAATTCAACTCCTAAGTTCTTTCGCGCTCCAGACGGTACGCAGATCGTAAAGTTTTCTGGTGGCTTAACTCGGATTGTACGTCCGGGAGAGAGAAGTGCGCGGTCTGAAGCTTCTTACCGGTAACGAATAACGCCAGTCACTTTGGTTGGGGAATTTTATCGGAAACTTCCTCAGGCATCTTTACTACTTTCTGCCAATCGGAATTGTCCGCGCGCATTTGAGCGGTGAGATCATCTCGCAACTTTCGTAGCCTGTCGCTTAGCACACACGGATAGTTGTCGATGTCCGGAAAACGTTTTCGCTGTTCGGCAACAAACAACTTCTGCTTCTCAATGGACGGGATGGCCGCATGCTGGCCATTTTCCCAGAACGGGACCAGCAAACGTTCGACCTGCGCGGCGCCTGCAATCTCAATCTCCTCTTCGTCCAATCCAGTAACGTCTCCGACGTAATTGCCGCGATCATCGCTGCCGCGGAATAGTTGCAGGCGACCCGGCAGGGTTGTCTTTTCCTCGGAGTTGGAAGCTTTCAGGGTTGGCCGGCCTTCGATCATGCATTGCTTAAAGATGACCCCAGCCACGGCCGGAACCTCGCTCGATAGTTTCGTACCAATACCGAAGCCGGCCACCCGCGGAAAGTCTTTGACGATCCGCCGCACCTTTTCTACATCGAGATCGCCGGTGAGGTTTGGACGCAGATCCTGAAGTCCGTTGGCTTCGAAAAACCGCAAGCACCACTCGCCCAGCTCGGCGAGATCGCCCGAGTCAACGCGGAAACCCTTGAACGCACGCCGGCGTGCCTCCGTCGATGTAGCCGCCATGACCGCGTGGACCGCTCCCATGTAAACGTCAATCGTATCGAGTAGGAGTGTGGTGCCGTTGGGATTCGCGTCGAGCCAGCGCTCGAAAGCAACCTGCTCGAAATGCTTTGGCTTGCCGGTGCGCGGCTCGATCTCCGGCTGATACATGTACTCGATGTAAGACTGCTGCCAGTAGTGAGCTTCCGTGCCGACGGCGGGTATGTCCAGGCGGTGGGCGGCTTCCATGTTGGAAGTGTCGTTGAAGCCCCCAATGAACGCGTAAACAGCAATATCAACCGCGCGTTCGATGTCTCCGTTTCGGCGCAGCGAAAAATCAGACAACCAACGATCCTCGCCCGCGGCCATGCGAAACTGCATGGCCGTACTCGCAGTTGTCATCGGCAAATCGAAAGCGTGCTCAAACTTGATCTCTTGCGCTTGCGTTAGTCCGAATGCGCCCATGATGTCGGCGAAGGGTTGTTGGGCAAAGACGATGGTACCCGGCCGCACTGCCCGAATGCTGCCGACGAACTGGATGTCTTCTATGGCTTTAGCAAATCGCTGAAGACCACCGCGGTCCTGCTCAAGAAATCTCAAACGTGGACGGTCGATCTGGCTATCAACGAGGAGACGCACCAGCCGGGCGTGGCCCAGGCACGGCGCAAAGGACAACTTGCGTTGGGTTACATAAAACGTCGCCTCGGCGTCGCTTAAAGCACGCTCGTGCAGCCGAGTCACGTCTTTGTAAGACGCGTCGCCCATTGCGGCGTGATAACGATCTATGTTGAGTGTGCCCATTTTTGATCAGGAGGCAGGAGACAGGGAGCAGGAGGCAGGACGCAGGAGGCAGGAGCACGAGGCAGGAGTACGTCTCCCAATCGATATATTCACCTGCCTCCCGCTTCCTGCCTCCTGCTCTGGCCTTCACCTGCCGCCTGCCCCTGCCTCCTGCTCCTGGCTTTCACCTGCCGTCTGCTCCTGGATTTCCGCGCCGGCTGCCTGCATTTCTTCAATCGCGCGTTGGCCATCGCCCGCATTGACCTCGACGGGGCGCATCGCATCCTTTAATGCCTTAACTTGAAAGCCCTGTTTAAGCGCATCGAGCACGGTGTTTTTAACACAGTAGTCTGTTGCCAACCCGCCAACCCAAACCTCTTCCACCCCAAGCCGCCGAAGTTCCAAAGCCAGATTGGTTCCGTCAAACGCCGAATAGCAATCTTCATCGCCGAGACCCTTCGAAATCACGCGAATGTGAATGTCATCCATCAGCTCGGGATGAAACTCCGCTCCCCGAGTGTTCTGCACACAATGTACTGGCCATGTGCCTCCATAGTCAGCGAAGTGCTTCGTCTTTTCCGGATGCCAGTCGCGGCTCTTAAACACCGGCTCACCACGCTCAAGAAATTCCTCAATCAGATTATTGAGGGGTGCAACTACTTCATCACCATGAGCCACCGCTAATGCTCCGCCGGGACAGAAATCGTTCTGAACGTCTACAACTATTAAAGCTCTTTTCTTCTCGCTATCCACAACTTATCATCTCCACTGTTTTGCCGTTGTCCACTTCTCCGGATCGAATAAACTATCATCAAGAGCAACGTTGGCGCGCATCTCGGAGTACGCCTCGGTCGTCGTAGTTTTACCATCAATCTTAAAGATAACTTCAGGCGCGATCCAACCACCGCCAAGCCGCTCATACTTATTAAACTGCGTTTCCGATGTCAGCACCCCGTCTTTACCGGCTGGCCGGAACATGCGAACAAAATACAGCCGCTGCTTGTCAATCCAAAATTGGGGTGAATGCAGGTCGCCGGCGTTGGCTCCGACGACGTAAACCGGCCGTCCTTGCCACGTGTCCTCGCGCAAGGTCGAAAGGTCAAATTTCAGTTGCTTCAGTTTGGCTATTGTCTGATCGACGGGAAGAAAATAGACGTCGAAAGCCAGCAACACCAGCGGGTGAATTAAGGGCCGGGAACCTTCGAGCTTGCCGTTTTTGTATGAATAAATCTTGTCGTTAGCGAACAGAATTCCATTGCCGTCTTTAGCGGGATCAAAGTCTATGCGAAGCCGCCCGGGAATAGAGATCGCTTCGTACCAAACGGCCTCCTTTTTGGTTCCATCCTTGTCAATATCCGTGGTTACCTGCTTGAAGGTCGTGTTTTTGTACCACGTCTTCGCATATTTTTTCCGCATAGCTCCGATTAAGTCTTCCGCAGTCTTAATCGTGGCTGCCTGAGTAATACTCGTTAGCACCAGCAAGCCAAACACTACTAAAAGCCCCCGCCTCGTAACCCTCATAATTGTCTCCTCATTTGTTCACCTATTCATGACCGCGATAGCTGTCAGAACCACCTGCGTAAGCGGGTGGCCTCACGTTTTCATGTCGCACGCCACCCGCTAACGCAGGTGGTTCTGACTGTTGGCAGCCGTGTTAGACTATTTACTTCCCAAAACAGCGAACAGTACGACATTAGATATCGAGGCCTGATTATGAAGGATGCAGGAATTGAAGCCAAGCTAGAGACCGAGACAGGAAAACAACGGCAAATTGAGGACTCCACAGCCAACCCGGTCCTGGATACATCACTGGGCGCATATGATGGGCCGGTGCGAGCTACGCTCGAACGCGCCGGGAAAGAGAATGTGTTAAAGCGCATCTGGGAAAAGGATGCTTCAGTCTGGAAGAATGAAGAGACTCACAAGAAGATTATCGCGAACTCTCTGGGCTGGTTAACGGTTGCGGGAGAAATGCTGGAGGCTGCCGGCGAACTAAAAGCTTTTGCGGAAGATATTCGGGCGTCGGGAGAATTCGAGCATGTGATGGTTTGCGGAATGGGCGGCTCCTCGCTTTGCCCGGAGGTGCTACGACAGACTTTCGGCCCTCAGCAGAACTTTCCGGCATTGTTGGTCCTTGACTCAACCGATCCCGATGTCATCAATACCTTTGCAACCCAAATTGATATCACCCGCTGTTTGTTCATTATCGCTTCCAAGTCAGGGACCACTACAGAGCCGCTGGTATTTCATAAGTATTGGTACAACCAGGTCGCGCGAAAGAGTGCAGCACCCGGCCAATCGTTTGTTGCGATTACCGATCCCGGGTCCCAAATGGCGGACACCGCTGTGGCTGAAGGGTTCAGGCGCATATTTCTGAATCAGCCGGACATCGGCGGACGCTATTCGGCGCTTTCATTTTTTGGCATGGTCCCTGCCGCGTTAGTCGGTTTGGATATCGAGGAATTGCTCGAACGCGCCGAAGCGATGGGAGCCGCGTGCGGGCCGACTGTTGCTATCGATTTGAATCCTGGCGCGAGACTTGGTTCGGTCATGGCGGAGTGTGCGCTGGCCGGCCGCGATAAGTTAACTATCGTTACTGACCCGACAGTCGGGGCCCTGGGCTTGTGGATAGAGCAACTGATCGCTGAGAGCACCGGCAAAGAAGGCAAAGGAATCGTGCCGGTGGTTGGCGAGCCATTGGGTGCAGTATCCGCATATGGTGATGACCGTCTCTTCGTCTCAGTCTCAGTTGGAACGATAGATGTCGAGATAAGATCGAAACTGGAAGCTCTCGAGGCAGCCGGACATCCGGTGGTATATCGCAATTTGGCGGATCCTGATGATCTGGGCGCGGAGTTTTTCCTCTGGGAAATGGCAACAGCGTTTGCCGGATGGCGACTGGGGATTAACCCTTTCGACCAACCCAACGTGCAGGAATCGAAAGATGCAACCAGGGCGTTGCTGGACAAATTTACTCGAGAAGGAAAATTACCGGAGCCGGCGCCGCTGGCAAGTGATGGAACACTTACGATCTACGGAGGTGGTCCAGGCGAAGCGCCAGGAGGCTCATCAGTTGCAGATGTTTTGCAACGGCACCTTGCCAGGATAAAGCTGCACGATTACGTCGCCCTCCTCGCTTACATCGAAGAGACGCCGGCAATAGACGCGGCCATCCAGGGAATTCGCATGACATTGCGGGACGCCACGCACTGTGCCACCACTACAGGTTACGGACCCAGGTTTCTGCATTCTACGGGTCAGCTGCATAAAGGTGGACCAGACTCGGGCGTCTTTATTCAAATCACTGCGGCGGACAAAATCGACCTGGCGGTACCCGGAGCACCGTACACCTTCAGCGTTTTAAAACAGGCACAAGCGCAAGGCGATTTTCAGTCGCTGTTATCACATGGTCGTCGCGCCATTCGCGTTGATCTCGGCGACGATGCTCTGAATGGATTGGCAAAACTGCAAGAATTGATAGAAAGCATCCTGGCGGAAAAAGGAAGAGCAGGGGCAGGAGGCAGGAAAGAGATATAGGACCAATACGTCCTATAGGCCCTATATCTCTTGCCTCCGGCCCCGACTCTTTGAATTCAAATTACTATGACTAAAGCTGCTATTGGACTGATTGGCCTCGGCGTGATGGGCCAGAACCTGTCGCTCAACATCGAACGCAACGGCTACCCGGTCGCGGTCTACGATCGTGAACCGCCGGTGCTCGATGCATTTCTCGCGCGTCAAACCGGCAAGAAGATTTCCGGTGCCCACACTCCAGAGGAGTTTGTGAACTCGCTGGAAAGGCCGCGGAAGATCATTCTTCTGGTCAAAGCCGGAGCACCCGTGGATTGGACCATCGACCTGATAAAGCCATTTCTCGACCAGGGCGACATCATCATCGACGGAGGAAACTCACACTTCAAGGAAACAGAACGGCGGGAAAAGGAATTGAAGGCGGAGGGGTTTTTCATGATCGGCTCGGGCACCTCTGGCGGCGAGAAAGGTGCGCTGCTGGGCCCCAGCCTGATGCCCGGCGGCGACAAACAGGCTTACGAGCAGATTCGTCCGATATGGGAAGCGATCGCGGCGAAGGTTCCCGATGGTCCATGCGTGACTTACATCGGTCCTGGTGGCGCCGGACATTTCGTCAAGATGGTTCACAACGGCATTGAGTATGGTGACATGCAACTCATTGCCGAGGCTTACGGCCTGTTTCGGGATGGATTAGGTTTAACTGCAGATGCGATGGCCGGCATCTTTGATGAGTGGAACCGAAGCGATCTGGAATCGTATCTGATTGAGATCACGGCAAAGATTTTGCGCGTCAAAGATCCTGAAAGCGGAAAGCCCCTGGTCGATCTCGTTCTCGATAAGGCCGGCCAAAAGGGAACTGGAAAATGGACCAGCCAGATTGCGCTGGATCTGGGAGTGCCGATTCCAACCATCGACGCTGCGATCGTGGCGCGGATTCTCTCGTCGCAGAAGGAGGCCCGTGTTCAGGCCAGTTCGCAGATCATCGGCCGCGGTGCGGGAGAGTTTGCTGGATTCAACGACACCCTGAAAAACTACGTTCACGATGCGCTGTATGCGTCCAAGATTTGTTCGTATGCGCAGGGAATGAATCTGATCAAGGCTGGTTCAGACGAGTTTGGTTGGAACATCAATCTCAGTGAGGTTGCGCGGATCTGGCAAGGCGGCTGCATCATTCGCGCAAAGTTTTTGGGAAAAATCAAAGACGCCTATCTGCGCGATCCTGACCTCGTCAATCTTCTCCTCGATACCGAGTTCAAATCCAAAATGGAGCAGGCACAGCCCGGATGGCGCACGGTAACGAGCACAGCCCAGCAGCAAGGCTTGCCGGTGCTGGCCATGTCTTCGAGCCTGGGATACTTCGACATGTACCGGACGGCCAACCTCCCGCTCAATCTTACCCAGGCGCAGCGCGACTTTTTCGGCTCGCACACCTATGAACGGGTGGACAAGCCAGAATTAGGTTTTATTCATACTGAATGGGAAGAGCTGTTGGAGAAACAGTAATCAGAAGTCAGAGGTCAGAAGTCAGAAGTCAGACACTAAGAATGTCTTCAATGGATAAGGAAACCATTGGTGAGGTATTGGTGTTCGATACCTCTGAGGAGGTGGCGCGAGCCGCGGCTAAAAAGGTTGTCGCCTACGCAAGGGAAGCAATCGTGGACCACGGTGTTTTCAGCGTGGCTTTGGCCGGCGGCAATACTCCCCGGCGAGTTTATGAGCTGCTCGCCTCGGATCCTTTCAAAGGCCTTATTGAGTGGCCCAAAGTACATCTCTTTTTCGGTGACGAACGCTGCGTTCCTCCTCATCACCAGGACAGCAACTACGGAATGGTGTACACGGCGTTGATCTCGAAGATTGAGATTCCCGGAGTGAATGTTCACCGTATGGTCGGTGAAGGTAACCCTGAGGAGAACGCCGCGGCCTATGAAAGGGAATTAAGAAGTTTCTTCGGCAAACGCTCGTGGCCGCGATTCGATCTGGTTTTGCTTGGAATGGGAGAAGACGGTCACACAGCTTCCCTTTTCACGGGAAGCGAGGCGCTGAAGGAAGAATCAAAATGGGTAGTCGCAACCAGAATGAGGAAACTCGAACAAGATCGCATGACGCTCACGGCTCCAGTCCTCAATCATGCGGCGCACGTGGTGTTTCTGGTTACCGGACAGGGCAAAGCCAAGCGACTGTCAGAGGTCCTTGGGCATCAACTCAAGGCAGAACCTCTGCCGTCTCAGCTAATTCATCCCATTGATGGAACGTTGGAATGGCTGGTCGACAAATCTGCAGCCTCATTTCTGTGATGCCTGCTAGCATCTGACATATCCCAGAAGCCAGAACACGATAATAAATACCAGGATGGTTGAAATGCATCCGCCGCCAAATTTCCATGCGGCTGCTCCAGCGAGAAGTCCACGTAAAGGTCCTTCCATATTTTCCCCCTGCTAACTCGACTTATCTTGAGACCGATTCAACTTCTTGGGGTGCGGCGCTAGGCCGCCGCACCCCAAGGAGCTAATGCTGGCCCAGGACAGTTTTTATCGCGCTGCTGCGGCCTTGATTTGTTCCTTCTTCGCTTCTTCCATGCGCGTGCCTAATGTCTCCGCGTCTTCTTCACTCAGGACTTTACGCGCCTTCTTAAACATCTCATCTTCCTCTTCCTCGACGTGATGCTCGATGTTTTCCTTCAGCACCGTAAACTTTGCGGTCCACTGTTCGTCACCTTTGTCTGAAGACTCCAATTCACCCAGAAGCTGTTTGACGAGACGATGCTCCTCAAATGCCTCAAGGGTTATGTCGCGAGTCTCCTCGGCCTTCTCTAAGGCTGGGTAGAAGATGGTCTCTTCGATTCGGGTGTGAACGTCGAGCTCGGTCTTCAGTTGGGTAAAAAGCTCTTCGCGAGTTTTAACTCCTCGCTCGGTTGTCGAATCGATTTTCTCAAGAATCCCGGCGACCTTCTTGTGGTCGGCCTTCAAAAGCGTAAAAGCGTTCATGGTAAACATCTCTCCTTAAACTGTGCTGCGATTTAGTAACGTTGTTCTTTGTCTGGTAGCTGCGATCACGATCCATACAAAAGTTAACGAAGAAAGTTTTAGTGCTAGCGTGACTTCGGCTCATTCTTTAAATCTGGTACGCCGACACGGATTACCGTGGTTCGCATGCTATCCGAACAGTTTTCATTAACCTTATTGACAGGAGCAAAAGCGATGCCACTAAGTCATTTCGCGGACCTTTGCTTCATTCATGAACCGAAAGCGATTTAATCCGCAGATTACGCGATTACGCAGAAACATTTGGCAGTACTGATGGAGTGAAGAACCGTTTATGGTCCAATATGCTTCTTCTTAATCTGCGTAATCTGCGGATTGTTCTTAATTTGCAGCCATTCGTTTCATAAAACTGAGGAGAGATTTTTCGGCAGAATGAAGTTTTCTTCCGCGGTATGTAACCAGCTCACCGAGAGTATTGAAGTAGTGGTTAATGCATTTGCCCGTTTCGAAGCTATTAATTATCTCGGGACAAATGTAGGAGCTGCGGCAGACTGCAGGCGTGTTTCCCAGCGCCTCCGCAGTTTCTTTGATTGCTTCGACTATCTTCCTTTTTCTCACTGTGGGCTTGTCAATAATGTCAGTGCCGGCCTTCGCTAGGGCGCACGCACAGACCAGCGTCCCGGCCCAGGTGCGAAAATCCTTGGCGCTAAAGTTTTCACCCATTACTTCCCGGATGTAGGCATTGATGTGCGGGCGAGTGACATTGACGAATTCACCATTTCCATTCTGATACTTGAAAACTTCGCGCGAGGGATGCTTGAGCAGTCTTCTGACAACTTTCGAAACCTTGCGGTCCTTGATCTGTCGAAACTGCCTGACTCCAGATTTGCCCGGAAAATCAAATTCAACTACATCGCCCCTGACCTTAACGTGTCTGGGCCGAAGTGTTGCTATGCCAAAGCTGCCGTGTTCATTGGCATACACGTGGCTGCCAGGTCGGATAAAGCAACTTGATAAGATCCGCAGGATGCAGGCCATCACGCTATCACGCCCCAGATCGGGTTGTCTTAGATTCGATGCCACGGTCGCCCTCATTTT
>Ga0070697_100004036_pt1 | contig 11259 bp, 9 predicted proteins | sample KBSK1501metaG_FD_65475 | JGI IMG/M metagenome (GOLD analysis project Ga0070697, IMG submission 65475) | Corn, switchgrass and miscanthus rhizosphere microbial communities from Kellogg Biological Station, Michigan, USA - KBS K1-50-1 metaG | ecosystem: Host-associated > Plants > Roots >... | reverse complement strand
AGTGCGCGCCAAACGTCCGCTCTCGAAACTGGAGATCATGCAGCGCGAAATGGAAAGCGCGATCACCAAGGAAATGTACGAACGCGCCGCCGAATTGCGCGACGCCATCAAGCTGCTGAAGACCGGCGGCGCGCTCTGATTCGGGGGAGCGCCGCGACTCCAAATCATCATTCGGTTTTGGACACACCGTACCGAAGACAGCCAAGCCCGCACTAAGCGCGGCGCTGTTACTCGTAAACAGGCTCGAGTTGTTGATCGATGATTTGCCCTGTAAAACGATCGATCGCAACGTGTAGCCAGTACCGCTTCTCGCCTTCGACTACGAAGTTTGCCAGACTTGGGGCGTTTGGAGGATATCGCCCAGTTTGCGCGATCACGTCGATCATCAAACCCCAGGTTCTAGTTTGAGCTACCTCGGCGAGCGCACGGGCAGTCGTTTCCTTCGTTTCTTCGTTTGGTGTAAAAGTCGAATGCGTGACGGCGCTCGCGAGACGTGCAACATCCTGACGTCCAATTGCGGGCAGGCTCGTCGTTGCGTTTACGATGCTTGTCGCTGCTGGCGTCGCGGCGCTCTTTGGAACAGTTGCGGATGATGATTCGGTTGTAATTGCTCCCATGAGAATCGCAGCGAGCACGTAACTGTTTTGCGTATTCAAGTTGACGATCCCAGAGCGCCGAGTGGCCGTATTGTAAGTGAAAAGGTCAAACAAGGGCGCGTCGGAACTGCCCGCTGTGTGGAAATCAAGGCTTGTAGAGCCATTTTTGTATGCGTAACCTAACTCCCCAACATTCCTGAAGTCGCGATTTAGAACTAATACTGTCGAGGGCGGAGGAGGCGCCCCCGGTTCTGTGGATGCATTCTTATCTACGCCGAACGCTTTCTGAGGGGCCGCGGGATCTCCGAATTCGATCCAAGTTGTGTCGTCATTTTGGTCACGCTGATCGATCAAAGAGGCTCCGATTGAAAGAATCTCACTTATCGACGTCTCAGCTGGTAATGCGTACTTGAGTAAGGGGAACAGGTCTGGACTTTGGTTGTTTCCGCTTACCGAAGGAATTGCTGATAGGAGCGTATTGCCGGATGTACCGCAATATCGCCAATGCTCAGCAGTGGGCGCAGATGCCGGCACATAGTTCAGGCCGAAATATTGTTGGATAGCCGCAGCATTGTTAGGAGGCGTGATTGCGAACAAATCGAAGCGACTAAGTGGAAATCTGCCAGCCAACTCAGTTCCGGAATTACCCCAGGTGGAGTGATTGGATTCTCGCGAGAATGTGCCCAAATATTGCAGCATAGTGGCCGCACCGGCTCCCGTGTCGCTTCGAAGCTTTATTAGCTCAGCCCGGGTGATGAAACCTTGATCCGTCCGATTGGATGAAAGATTCGTCGCAACCGTTCTGAAATCGCGACTTGTGTCCAAAAAGTAATTTACAAAGTTCGAAGTCGCGGCCGCAGTGAAAGTAAAGCTGGGGAAAGTGCCAGTTGGTTGAACAGTCGCATAATTTCGCCAGCCGATTATCCTGTTTATAACAGTGTTGCTTACAAAACTGGAACCGGTTGTCGGCAAAGCTGTGAGATCTGCAAAAGCGATAACACCTTTCCTTCCCACGTAGGTTACTGGCGCTGGAGTCGGCGAAGGAAACCCCGCAACGTTGATATCTAACAAGCCTCCCTCATCGTAAACAGCATAGGCATAACGGCCAATCACGTAATTTGAATTTCCGTTTGCTGCGTTATTCAATGCGCTTGAACCACTGCCCATGCCGGTCTGGACTGATGGTCCGCCTCGGCTCACAAGTACCCAGTCTGGTGCAATGAAGCTGGTCACAGGCGCCGGATCATCGTTAGACGTATCACTTTTTGGGATCAGGTAGTGGGTGTTCCAGCGATCTAAGCTGACCGAGCGGCCATTGCCGGAAACATCTGTTGAAGAGTTAACCGCCGATGCGCGGCTGGGAACCGCCGGGGCGACGAGGCCATCCGATCGGACGCTACGGCGGATCAAGTTTGGCACGGTGCTTGGATTGCCGCTTCGCATTGGTACGACGTTGGCGTTGCTTGTTGGAGTATAAGGAGGGCTGGCCGACGTTGATCCATCGACGATCTCCTGTTTGAAGTCGCCCACGACAATATCCAGCGCGCTTCGCGCTAGAAGATCGGCGCTGGTGTCTTCAAAACTGGATTTGGCGAGCCGCCGATCCGTGCTGGTCCTGGACAGATAAGCAACGACTAAGCCGCTGAGTAGCACAACAAAGGCCAGAACGAGCACCAGTGCAGCGCCTTTGTTTTGTGGCTGCTTAAGCGAGCAATAGAATTGGAACTTCATTACTGAGTCGGAGAGAGATAAAAATAACGCTCGTAAAGACGAACATTCGAAATTACCTGGCGGGGGATTCCAGTGATACCATCAAGAGCGCTTTGCCATCCCGCCAACAACTGTCCGGGACCCATCGACGCCGCGTAATCGGACAAACTTCCCGCAATCGTGGCAATCTGCGAATTCGTGACAAGTACTTTGCTCTTGGGGTCGATGGCTGCGATTGCCACCACAATTGCCGCCGCATCCTTAATGGCGACTGTGTTCGTAGAAGTCCAAGGCCCAGGAGACAACGCACCCGTAGTTAGGAGATAATAATACTCAAACCGAAAAACGTGTGGTCCTACTAGTTCATAATCTGAATCACTCGTGGAACTGTTTGTAGCCGCAGGCCAGATGTTGTCGATCGTGGTCGTGGGGGCGCCAGCGCTGGGCGCAAGGAAAAGGATTGGGATATAGGTCGGAGAAGCGCCGCTCCATATAAGGCCTTTTCCCATTCGCTCTACCTTGTTGTAAGAGGGTGAAGAGGAGTTGGAATTAACCCTGTAAGCGACTAGTGAAACAGGACTCTGCTTACTTGGTGAGGGATAGTATCCAGTTACCGCGCTGTAAAAGGCAATCTGATCGTTCCCCACCTGCGTGTTTGCCTGCGTCTTTACAAAATAGCTGACATCACTTCTTTTTACCATCTGAGAGAAATCGACGCCCATTCGATCAAGCAGTGGTCTCGCGCTTGAGTCTGCATCCATCCGCTTGGTGCCCAAAGTGGTGATGGTAGACGCGCTGTTGAGAAACCGTGCAAACAGAAGAATTAGAAGCGTCAGGATAGCGACCGCGACCAGCACTTCGGCCAGTGTAAAAGCTCGATCCGATTTTCGCACAAGATGAATGTGATTAGTGGCGGTCAAAGGCGGCAAAGGATTCCACGAAGCCTGCGGGTGGAGTTGTCGCAGGATCCACAGGCGCCGGCCAACTTACTTTCAGATGGGCGAATGTGGCCGCGTGCGTACCGGTTGGATTTGCGGGAAAACTGATCGTGAGACGATAACGAGAGGTTGTAATTGTCGCGGACCTGCCATTGCCATCGAAATACAATGTCGTTGGGGAGCCAAAGGTGAGGCCAAATTGTGGTGAGGTAGTAGTGGTTCCGGGCGTCGCACGCAGGTCCGCGATCACAGCGGAGAGGATACTCGCGGAGGCGGTTTCCGAGATGGCGTCTTGACTTGTCCGGATCCCGACCGGGAGCAGTCCGAAGACCGCAATCAAGCAAAACGAAGCGACACCGAGAGCAAGTGTTAGTTCGACGAGTGAAAACGAACCTTTGGCATGTGAGAAGAGCTTCACTTTCTATAAATCTTGAAATTGCCACCGATGCCGCCAAACTGAATAGCAACTAGGTTTGCACTGTTTGGATCGACAATATCTCCGCGAGTCGGTTTTATTCCAATTTCTGCGGCACGTTTTAGCGTATATGTGCTGTTTATGTTCGCTTCTTCACGCGGATTGAATCGAATTGTCTTATAGAATGTGTAGTCCTGAGCTGCGAACGCAAACTGAGTCGCGTCGGCACTATCGCTGCTGATTCGGTTGAAGTGATCGAATGGCGCCCCCTGCGTGTAAGGCAGGCTAGGTCGTCCATCGAGGGCGTCTGAGTTTCCGCCAGCAGGCGCACCAATATCAGTAATATGGACGCCCTCGATCTTGATTAATTTTCCTAGTTGTGTAATGCGGCTCGGTGGCAGCACCGGGCTCGGGTCTGCATCTTCTAAAATCTTCGTCCCATCATTCGAAAAAACAGTTGCCATAACTACTCGTCCTTTTCCCGGATAGGCAGGAGTCGCGTTGGTTGGCGAGAGCGCAGATGCGTTTTCTTCGTAAAATCCGACCCATGTGTACGTGTGATTTGCCTTCGCATAGCTTCGGGCCTGCTCGCACACCCCTTTGATCGTATAGGCCGCATTCGTAATGTCGTCCGCGTTCCTGTTCGTGAAAGCCGGTGCTACGAGCACCATCAAGATCGCGACGATGCTGATAACGACGAGGAGCTCCAGAAGCGTGAACGCGTTGCGCGTGTTCACGCGGCAATTGTAAAGTGTAAAGTAGAAAGTAGAAGACCGCGAACCGGGAAGCGGAGAGCGGAAAACGGAAATGCAGCGGCGGGAAAACACGGGAAATTATAAGTTAAGAATTAAAATTTAGAAAAGGCGAAAATTCAGATGTCAGGTTGACTCGGCCCTCCCCGCCGCAGGCCGTTGGAAATAAAGCTCGGCGCTCTGACGAGCGATGAATTCCGCGTTCTCGGCAAACAGTTGGCGGCATTACTCAAACTCAACTTGTAAACGCCACTCCGTTCCTGATTAGAATCCGCGTCGAATCGGTGTAATCCGCGGTTTGTTTTCCCTCGAGCCTGAGAAAATCGGCAGTTTTTGAGAGGGAATTAGGGGCGAGGCGGCTGCCAGGGGCATGTTTCTAGCTTTTACAGTGCCCCGTGCTGGAACACGAGCTGTCGGAAGAAGAACATATCCAGATCGTCCAGACGATCGAGATGTTTGAGGCGATCACCCAAACTCAGCCTGCCGACTATCAATCGCTGGAGATTCTGAAGGAGGCCTACCAAAAGATTGGCAGGCACGAGGACTCGTTCCGCACCTCGCGCAAGCTGGCGGAAGTGTATTTCAACGTCGGCTCGTACTCGAACGCGTTGCAGGAGTGTGAGGCGATTTTGGTGAAGGAACCGAACGCGCCGGACATCCTGGCGATGCTGGGCGAAATCGAGACGCGACTGCAAGCTTCGGGCGAGGCGATTGCCAACGCGACCACCGGAAGCGGTTCATTGATCAATATCCACTCGGGCCGCGGCGCGCGGCCCAAACACGGGAACCTGCTGGACCGGGGAGATGATCATCTCGCGAAATTTTTGATCGTGCAGCAGCTCTTCAGCGAAGAGGAAGTGACCGCCGCGCTGGAAATGGTCAAACAACTCAACAAAGATTTAAGCGGGCAGGCACTGGCGGCTTCGCTGGTGGATTCCCTTTGCAAGGAGGACGCGGGCCGGCTGGATGCGGTGCTCTCGGCGTTGATCGACCGGACCAAATTCGCTTATGTGCCGCTCGAGTATTATGAGGTGGATCGGCAGATCGGGCCGATGCTGCCGGATTACCTGACGTTGGGGCGCTTGTTTGTGCCGTTCGATCTGGTCAGCCGCACGATGATGGTGGCGTGCTGCAATCCTTTCGATGCTGCCGGGCGCGACACGGTGCAGCAAAAAGTGGATTACTCGGTTTCGTGGTACCTGGCGCGGCCATCAGCCATCGTAAAAAGCTTGCAGTCCATCTACCGGCTGGAGACGCGGGATTAAGCGTTCATCGACATGACAAGCAAATCTTTCGCAGAACGCATCGCTGAGGTCCTGATCGAAGACGGTCTCCTGCTGCCGAACCAGCTCGAGGAAGCGGTCAGCATTCAGAAAACCGAAGGCGGTCGGTTGTTAAAGATCTTGACGGACAAACAGTTCGTCACCGAGCAGGACATGGCCTTCAGCACGGGGCGCTGTCTCAACACGCCGCCCATCAATCTGGCGAAATTACATGTGCCGGAAGAAGTGATGGCGCTGGTGCCGCGCGATATGGCCAAGACGAACAAGCTGGTGCCGATCGCGCGCTTGAACGGGAAACTTTTCGTGGCGATGGCTGATCCAACGAACGTGCTCGCGATGGACGATTTGAAGCGCCGGGTGCAACTCGAAATCATTCCGATGATCGCGACCGAACGAGCGGTGAATGATGCGTTAAGCGGGGTCCATGCCTCTAGCGCCAAGATGAGCCAGGTGCTCAAGAAGGTGGCCGAGGAAGCGGTGCAAACGGGCGAGTTAGAAGTGCAGGCCGCGAAACACGAGGAGATCGATCTCGATCGGCTGGCTGCGGATAGCGAGGACGCGCCGGTCATCAAAATCGTCAATCTCATTCTGGTGCAGGCACTCAAAGAAAAGGCGTCGGACATTCACATCGAGCCGTTTCAAAACACACTCAAGTTGCGTTACCGCATTGACGGCGAATTGGTCGTGGCCGAGTCACCGCCCAAGGCGCTGCAGCTGGCGGTCACTTCCCGCATCAAGATTCTTGCCGCTCTCAACATTGCTGAGCGACGCGTGCCGCAAGACGGCCGTTTTCGCATCAAAGTTGCCGGCAAGGAGATCGATCTGCGCATCTCGGTCTTGCCCACGACGCACGGGGAGAAAATCGTCATGCGTCTTCTCGATAAATCGGCGCTCACGGGCGGCATCAACCAGATGGGTCTGGAGGAAGGGACGCTGGAAAAATTTCGCAAAGCGATCGACGCGCCGCATGGGATGATTCTGGTGACTGGGCCGACCGGCTCGGGCAAAACGACGACGCTTTACTCGGTGCTGCAGGAGCTGAACAACCCACAATACAACATCGTGACGGTCGAGGACCCGATCGAATACGAGCTGCCCGGCATCAATCAAGTGGCGGTACGCACCGAGATCGGGCTCGATTTTGCCTCGGCGCTGCGTTCGATCCTGCGCCAGGACCCGGACATCGTGATGGTCGGTGAAATTCGCGACAACGAAACAGCCGATATCGCGGTGAAAGCGGCCCTTACCGGGCACCAAGTCTTGAGCACGCTGCACACTAATGACGCCGCCGGCGCTATCACCCGCCTCGATGACATGGGGATCGAACCCTTTTTGATTTCAAGCTCCATTCTCATGACCTGCGCGCAACGCCTCGTGCGGCGAGTCTGCACCAATTGCCGGGATGAGTTTGTTCCCGAGCCGGAGATTTTAGAAAAGCTCGGCCTCAAGGAAAGCAAGGAAGCTGTGTTCTATCACGGCGCGGGCTGCGATCGGTGCAAGGGGCGCGGTTATCTCGGGCGCGTGGCGCTCATCGAAGCGTTGCCAGTAAGCGAGGCGGTTCGCCGTTTAATCATCAAGCGCGCTTCGGCCACGATCATCAAGAACCAAGCCATGAGCGAAGGGATGAAAACCTTGCGCATGGTGGGCGTGGAAAAAGCGCTCGAAGGCATCACCACGCTGGAAGAAATCTGGCGCGTGACGGCAGAAGACCACTAGGCACATGACGATTCCCTTTGTCGATCTTCTCAACAAGGCAAAAGCGCGGCTCTTTCCTGCGGCTGCTGATAGTACCCCTGCGCAGCCACGGCCAGCTCCCATGGAAAAACCGAGTAGCGAGCGCCTGGGCAAAACGGTCTTGCCGAATACGATCCGCACGCTGACGTCGCCCGATCCTATGAAAGTCGCGACTGCTCCGGCGCGGGTGGCAAAAGCCGCCTCGGCGTCTGCGCTGCGACCAGTTGAAGCCAGTTCCCGGCCTGCTGCTGCGCACTCGCCTCAGCTGCCGCGGTCCGGTGTGCTCGGTGTGCTCGGGCTGGAGCCGAAAGTGGAGCGCACGATCTCGCTCGAGCTTGCCGACATTCTTAGGCAGATGCCGGCTGGTTACGTCAAGTCGCAAGAGACCCTCGATCTGTCTCACCGCGTTGTCTTAAACGCGTTGGAGATCGAGAAGGGGATGGGGGAGAGCAAGCCGAGTGTGTCGCTGGCGAGCATCTATAAAGAAGCGCCAGAAATTTTTGTGCACCGGCTCGCCCCTACGGAGTCGGCTTGCGTCCCATTGCCATACGAAAAAGTGCTCGAGCAATTCAGGAGCCTGCGGGTGCGGCCCGATCAAGTGCACGACGATACAGTTCCCCAACTCGACACACCCTTTTTGAAAGTCACGCTCGAGGATACGGAGCATTTTGGAACAACCATGGAGCCGCTGCAAACCTCACTGCTTCCGCCCGTGCGTGTGGAACCGGCGATTGCGGAGGCAATTGCCGCCGCCGCACCGGAAGCGGTCGCGAGCGAGATGATCAAGCGGCGGTCGCCGCCATTGCTTCGCCCCTGTATTTCGTTGCATGATCCAGCTTCGAAAAAGCAGGAGGCGTCGCAAACAAAACCCCCCGCCCCGGTTGGGCCAAGGAAAATTTCAATTCATCTTCCACCGAACGGAACGGGTGCGCCCGCCTCTGAGAGAGTTCCAGCCTCAAGCGGGCCGCCCGTTCCAACTAGCTTACCAGCGCCGGCGAGAGCTGAGGAAACTCCTTTTGCAAAGGTAACCGCGCCGTGCGAGGACCTGGGTCCGAAATTTCAGCGAGGATCGCTGGCTGGACCGGCGCGTGGGGTTTCCGGACCATCCTCTTCTCCGAAAAGAGGCGAAACCAAAATCGCCTTGGCGCTCAATCGGCTCCTGCAAGAGCTGCCAGCATTCCAGTTGAATGGAAGCCCATCGGCCGTTCCGGAAAATGTTCGCGTGGAATTGCCATTGTCTTTGATTGAGCCCCAGCTCGCCAGCGGCCGGGTCGTGGTTTCACCAACGCTTCTTCAGAAGGCAATGCCCGGGATTTATCGCCAGCTTCTCAATGTCGATCCAGGGGAAACGCCGATCTCATTGCCGTTGCAGGAAATTCTCAAGAATCTGCCCGCGACGGCCCTGCGGTTACGCGACGACCAGGAAGAAACCGTAATCGCAGAAACGTTTGAGACGGCGTTTTCGATCAAAGCGGACGAAGACGCGAAACGTTTGCACGCCGGCGCCGGGCTTGCTCCGAAGGTTTACGAGAAACCGGCGGAGCAACCACGAATCCAAGAAAAGGCCGAAACGGCGCGCGAAGACCTGCCGACCTTGGCCTCGGCGAAAGAGGAAAAAACCGAGGCCAAAAGCGTGGTCGCGCGCGCCAGCGCACGTCCTGGAGCCGGGGAAGTCGCAGTCGCAGAACCATCTCAGGCGACGATCTCGATCAAGGCGGGCGAAGAGGCGGAACGTTTCCGTACCCGCGCCGAACCCGTTCCGAACGTTTCCGAGAGGCCGGCGGAGCGAGCACAAGTCCCAAAAAGGATCGAGATAGAGCGGGAAGAGCTGTCCGGGGCAGTCTCGGCGGAGGAAGAAAAACTCGATGCCAAGAGCGTGCTCGGCCACGCCTGTGCGCTTCCTGGCGTGGCAGCCTGCGCAATCGCCTTCGCCGATGATGGCTTGACTTTGGCCGGGAGGCTTCCCGCGGAACTCGCCGCCGACGGCTTGTGCGCGATGGTACCATCATTGCTACAAAAGATCGACAATCACATGCGTGACACCAAGCTCGGCCTGTTCACCGGGATGACGCTGCATTGCGCGCAGTGGCCGCTCACATTTTTCATGCACGGCAACATCTGCCTGACGGCGTTGCATGCCGGAGGCGAACTTACCTCCGAGACCCGCGCCGAGCTCGCGAGGATTACGCAGGAACTTTCGCGCACCTACTCACAACCGGAGTCTTCTTCTCATGTCGATCATTAATTACGCGAGCCGCGAGATTCAATTTAAGATTGTCTATTACGGCCCGGCCCTCTGCGGCAAGACTACGAACCTAGCCTACATTCATCAACGGGTTAATCCGCAGAACCGCGGCGATCTTGTCTCGCTCGCCACCGCGGCTGATCGCACACTCTTTTTCGATTTTCTGCCGCTCAACGCCGTCGTCATCAAAGGTTTCGTGACGAAGTTTCAGCTCTACACCGTTCCTGGCCAGGTAATTTATAACGCCACCCGCCAGCTCGTTCTGCGCAGCTGCGATGGACTCGTCTTTGTCGCCGACTCCCAGTGGGAAAAAATGGAGGAGAACGCCGAAAGTTTCAAAAACCTCGTGGACAATCTCGCCCGGCAAAATGTCGCGATCGACGATTTGCCTTGCGTGCTCGAATACAACAAGCGCGATTTGCCGAACATCGCGCCGATCAATTATCTGGAATACGTCTTAAACAACCGGAAGAAGCGTCTCCAGAGTTTCGAGGTCATCTCGAGCACGGGACAGAATGTTTTCGCGACGCTCAATGCCGTCTCACAAATCCTGCTCCACAAGTTCAGCAAGCAAAACGAGGTACCGCAAACCACGCCTCCGCCGGTTGCGATCCCGGTCGAGCCGCCTAAGAAGCGGAGCGCTCCCGTATGAACTCGATTCCGGTCCTAACCGTTAAAGACGTCGCGATGCTCGACGGCGTGCTTGGGGATTTTTTGAAAAAAGCGGAGGCAGACTTGACGGTCGTGATCGATCGCGGCGGCAACGTCATCTCGCAGTTTGGCGATATGAGCGTGATGGATGTCACCATCTTCGCCGCGCTCGCCGCCGGTTCCTTTGCCGCGACGCGCGAACTGGCGCGGCGGATCGGCGAGATCGAATTCAACGCTCTCTACCATCAAGGCAATGGCAGCCACATGTTCATGAATTCGGTCGATGACGACACGATCATGATTACTGTCTTCGGAACTGACACGAACGTTGGTTTGGTGCGATATTATTCTGTCGCCGCCGCGCAAAGCGTGGCTGCGATTCTAAAATCGCTTCGGTGCACTAACCAGGGTTTTACCTTCGACGCTTCGGACGTTTCTGCCGCGCCAATTTTTGCCGATCGCTAAGATCGAGGATCGTGGCTGTCCTTCCTGAAAAAGCGGCACTGGTCGCGCCGATTAACCTTGGAGTGCGCGGACGTGTCCGCGCTTTGGAACGACACGGCAAGTATCTGTGTCGCTGCATGGTGGTCGCCACGGAGCCATCTGGAAACTCAAAGGCCTTCAGGTGGTTGCCCACGGCGCCGTAATTACTGCGGTAAACTCTCGGGCGACTCCGCCGCCCACACGATGCCATTGGCCGTGTCACTGGCTGAGATGCTCGTCGTTGTGCCTGGATAAGAGCGCGCGAGTTTTCTTTGCATGATTCGGAGTTCGTCATTCGTCCCTCGTCATTTTCTTCGCGTTCATTGGCGTGATTCGCGGGTTACGACGCCCTTAGCCCTCGAACACTGTCGCGACGAGGGTGGCGTTGTGGCCGCCGAAGCCGAACGAGTTGTTTAACACGACACGCACTTTCTTTTCCCTCGCCACGTTCG
>Ga0070697_100004034_pt1 | contig 11263 bp, 10 predicted proteins | sample KBSK1501metaG_FD_65475 | JGI IMG/M metagenome (GOLD analysis project Ga0070697, IMG submission 65475) | Corn, switchgrass and miscanthus rhizosphere microbial communities from Kellogg Biological Station, Michigan, USA - KBS K1-50-1 metaG | ecosystem: Host-associated > Plants > Roots >... | reverse complement strand
CCACACCCGTGACCACGGAGAGGGCCGCGCCTGCCGCACCGGCGCGAGTGGTCAAAAAACCTGCAGGCGAACGGTTGAGCAAAACCGTATTGCCGCACGCGACGCGCTCTTTTTCGCCGCCGGATCCGTTTCGGAGCGCGGCCGGCGCAACTTCTGCGCGAACGAGCACGCCGCCGCTTGAACTCGGCGCCCGCAAAATCACCGCTTCACCAAGAAAAGCTCAATCGGGTCATCTGCCGCCGGCGCTCGCGCGCGCACTCGAACCGAAACTGGAGCGCGCCATCTCGTTGCGGATAGCAGATTTCATCGATGGCGTCCCGGCTGGTTATATTAAACCGGTCGAGATTCTCGACGCGGCCGCGCGCGTTTCGTTAAAAGCTTCTGAGATTGAGAAAGGAATGGCGGAGAAGAATCCGACTATTTCGCTTCCCAGTCTTTACCAGCAAGTGCCGGAAATTTTCCTGCGCGGCGTCCGACCGGATGACGACACGCGTGTTGCGCTCCCGTATGAGAAAGTGCTCGAGCAATTCCAGAGTGCGCACGTCCGCGAAGATCAGATGCGCGATCCGGCCGTTCCCCAACTCGACACGCCGATTTTGAAAGCGACGATCCAGGATTCGGCGCGTTTCGGAACCAAAATCGAGCCGCTCGAAACTTCAGCACTTCCGGCCGTGCCGATGACACCGGCAACCGCGGAATCGCTTGCGGCTGCCGAACCGGAAGCGACCGCGCAACAGGCGACAAGATCGACATCATCTGGTCACCCTGTCATTTCACTTAAAACACCCGGGCTCAAACCGAAGAGCGAGCCGCCGCGTCCGAGCCGGACTGGCTTTAAAGTCCCTTTTGATACTTCGCCGAATGGAACGGGTGCGTCCGCATCCGAGAGAGTTCCAGCCTCTAGCGGGCCGCCCGTTCCAACTCCTTTACCGTTTACGCCCGAGCTGCCGAAAATCGCATTTCACCCGCCGGCCGAAAAGCCCGTGGCGCCACCGACGAAAACACCGGCGAAGCCGCTTGTCTCGAAGGCCGATGCAATTTCTGCGCCAGGGAAAGAGGAGACGCCGATCACTCTCTCGTTGAAAGTGGTGCTACAAAATCTGCCCGCCTTCCAATTGAATGGAGATGTCGCCGCCGTTTCAGATGAAGAGCGGCTGACGTTACCGCTCGCGCTGATCGAGACGCAGCTGGCCAGCGGCCGGATATCGATTCCACCCGATGTTTTCCAGGCGGCGTTGCCGGAAAAACATCGCAACTTGTTTGAGATCGATGAAGCCGAGACGGCGGTGGCGTTGCCACTCGAAGAAGTGCTGAAGAATCTGCCGGCCACGATATTAAAACTTCGCGACGATCAAGAAGGCTTCGCGTTCGATACGGATTTCGAGACGCCGTTCTCGATCAAAGCAAAAGAGGACGCGCAACGCTTCGGAGCCGGCAAGGCGCCCGGGGAAAAAATTTCCGATAAAGAACGAGTGGCTGTCGAACCCAAGGCCGAGATCGCGTCTGTCGCCGAGAAAAAGATTGATCCGAAAGAAGTGGTTGCTCAAACGACCGCGTTGGCGGGCGTGAAAGGATGCGCGATTACTTTTTCCGACGGTTTGAGTTTGGCCGGAGAATTGCCGAAGGAAATTGCAGCCGAAGGTTTGTGCGCGATGGCGCCCGCGATTCTGGAACGGATCTCTCAGCATGTGCGCGAGACGAAGCTCGGTTCGCTGGTGGCGGTCACGCTCTACACGAGCGGCTCGGCGATGAGTTTTTTTGCGCAAGGGAACATTTGCCTCACGGCGTTGCACGCTGAGGGCTCACTGCCGCCACGGACCCGAACACAAATTGCCGAACTGGTGGAGAAACTTTCGCGCACTTACGCGCAGCCGGAGACCCTGCATGTCGATCATTAATTACGCGAGCCGCGAGATTCAGTTCAAAATTGTTTATTACGGTCCGGCGTTGTGCGGCAAGACAACGAACCTGAATTATATTCATCAGCGGATTAATCCGCTGAATCGCGGCGATCTGGTCTCGCTCGCCACCGCCACAGAGCGCACGCTTTTCTTCGATTTCCTTCCGCTGAACGCGGTCGTAATTAAAGGGTTCGTGACCAAGTTTCAGCTCTACACCGTCCCCGGTCAGGTGATTTACAACGCCACCCGGCAACTGGTTTTGCGCAGCGTGGATGGAATTGTTTTCGTGGCCGATTCGCAGTGGGAAAAAATGGAGGAGAACGTTGAGAGCTTCAAAAATCTCAGCGACAACCTCGCGCTTCAGAACATGGTGCTCGAAGAACTCCCGTGTGTGCTCGAATACAACAAGCGCGACCTTCCGAACATCGCGCCGGTCAATTACATGGAATACGTTTTGAACAACCGGAAGAAGCGACGGCAAAGTTTTGAAGTCATTTCCAGCACCGGGCAGAACGTATTCGCCGCATTAAACGCGGTCTCGCAGGTTCTGCTGCACAAATTCAGCAAGCAGAGCGAAGCGGCACAAAGCGCGCTATTGCCGGTGGCGATTCCGGTTGAGCCAACCGCAGGGCAAACGCAAAAGCTTTCCGCATGAACGCGATTCCGGTTCTAACAATCGAGGATGTCGCGACGCTCGATGGCGTGCTCGGTGATTTTTTGAAAAAAACCGAGTCCGATCTCACGGTCGTTATTGACCGCGGTGGAAACGTGATTTCGCAGTGCGGAGACATGGACGCAATGGATGTAACCGTGATTGCCGCGCTTGCCGCAGGCTCGTTTGCCGCCACCCGCGAGCTCGCGCGCCGCATCGGCGAAGTGGAGTTCAACGCGCTCTATCATCAAGGCAATGGCAGTCACATGTTCATGAATTCGGTCGATGACGAGACGATCATGATCACCGTTTTCGGTTCGCGAACCACGGTTGGGCTGGTGCGTTTTTATTCCACCGCCACCGCGCAAAACGTTGCTGGAGTTCTTAAATTGCTCCGGCGTACGGCGCACGGACTTTCTTTCGACGCGAAAGACATTTCGGCGGCGCCGGTTTTTGTCGATCATCCGTAAGAGTGCGGACTGAGGGCCGCAGGCTTCTCTTTCTCTTCCCCTTAATCTTAATCTCGTATCTTCCCAAGACGAAGAGGAAGAGGTAACGGAAGATTATAAAGCAGAAAAGGGACGGATCTTTCGATCCGCCCCCTCCCTGCCTACGAGCTTCTCCTAGCTCTTGTTTTGGGAAATCAATGCGATTGGTTTTGTGAAACCACTTCGTTGAGTTTGAAGATGGGCAGGAACATCGCGATCACGATGCCGCCGACGATCACGCCCAGGAAAACGATCAGCATCGGCTCGATTAAAGAGGTGAGGGCATCGAGCATCGCTTCGATTTCTTCGTCCCAGAAATCGGCCATTTTCTCGAGCATGTTGTCGATCTTGCCGGTAGCTTCACCGGCCGAGACCATTCGGAGAAGCATCGGCGGGAAGATCGATTTCTTCGACATCGCGACCGACAAATTGTCCCCTTTTTCAACATCTTCGCTAACTGACTTGATGCTTTCTTCGATGACGTGATTGCCGGCGGAACCGCCGACGATATCGAGCACTTCAAGAATTGGCACACCGCTGCGGATGAGCTGGGCGAACGTGCGCGCAAAACGTGACATGCAAATCTTGTGCACCAGCGGCCCGAACACCGGCAGCTTCAATTTCCAGCGGTCGGCAAATTGCTTACCGCGCTTGGAGCGCAGAAAGGTACGGATTCCGAAAAACAGGGAGCCAATTCCAAGCAGGAGGAAATACCACTCGCCGCGGACGAAATCGCTGACGTCGATCAGGAACTGGGTCGGGGCAGGCAGCTTGGCGCCGAAATCTTTGAAAATCTCGCCAAAGATCGGCACAACGCGGACGATCAAAAACGTAGTGATGGCGAATGCGATGCAAACCACGATGACCGGATAGGTCATGGCTGATTTGACTTTCTTTCGCAAACGCGCGCTGGCTTCAAGAAACCCGGCAAGGCGTTCCAAAATTTCCGCCAGCAAACCGCCGCTTTCGCCCGCTTTCACCATGCTAACGAAGAGTCGGTTGAAAACGCGCGGATGCTTCGCGATCGATTCATGAAATGTCTCTCCGCCTTGGACGCGTGTCGTTACGTCGCTGACGACATGGCGCAAACTGCGCTGGCGCTTGGGATCGCATTGGTCGTAAAGCGCGGTCAATCCTTGGACCAATGAAATGCCGGCCTCGATCATCGTGGCCAGCTGGCGGGTAAAAAGGACCAGATCAGTCTCTTTTACCGTCCAGGTTTTTTTGCGGGTTTTGCCGGCGACGGCTTTCTGTTGGAGCGACAAAACCATCAGGCCGCGGCTCATCAGACTGGTGACGGCGTTGTCTTCGTTAAGTGCGTCTTGGATGCCAGAGACGATGCGGCCGGAGGCGTCTCGAGCTTGGTAGGCGAAGGTGATCATCGTATAATTTCTATAATCAATAAAGCACCTATAATGCCACCGCCTTGCCTTCTCCCTTTAATCCCTCAAACTAGCCACGTAATGCCTGTCCCTTACGACCTCTATCAACCCTTCCCCGATCTCTTTGTTTGGCAGTATTACGACGCCGCGGTAAAGGCTGAACTCTGTTCCAGCGCGATCCTGACCTCCGGAAAAATTTATCTTGTCGATCCAATCCTGCTGGAGGCTTCTCAACTTGACCGGCTTCGCCGGAAAGCGGCCCCGGCTGGCGTCATCGTTACGAACGCCAACCATGCGCGCGCCTCTGCTTACTATTCGAAAGAGCTTTCGGTGCCGATTTTGGCGCAGCGTGGCAGTTTTCACGGTAAGAGGCCGCCACAGTTTGAGGAGATCTCCGGTGGTACAGAAATTTGCGATGACCTGGAGGTAATTGCGATCGAGGGCGCCGCCGCGGGCGAAATCGCACTATACCATCCTCTAAACGGCGGAACGCTCATCCTCGGCGACGCGTTGATTAACTTCGACCCTCCTGGTTTCGCGGTTCTTCCCCGGAAATATTGCCTGAACGAAAAGCAACTGCGGCGGTCGCTCCAAGAACTTCTGACTCGCCAAGCAGAGCGAATGCTATTTGCGCACGGCACGCCAATTCTTTCCGGCGCCAATGCGCGTTTGCGACGCTTGCTCGAAAGTGCTTCCTAGGTCGCTGTGTGAATTTGGAAGATCGACATCTTCGGAGCGATATACGATCGGGCAGTGCGCTGGAGCGCTTTCTTCGATTGATTCGATTCTCGCACACAATTTTCGCGCTGCCGTTTGCTCTTGGCGCGCTCGTGGTGGCGGCGAACGGCCTGCCCTCAGCTCGAACATTACTTCTGGTCTTGTTCTGCATGGTTTCTGCGCGCACCGCGGCGATGCTTTTCAATCGCTTCGTTGATTGGTCGCTCGATCAACGCAATCCGCGCACGGCTTCAAGGCATTTGCTTCTCTCAAAATCGGCCGTTGGCGGATTGCTCGTTGTCAGTTCGGTCGTGTTCTTGGTGTCAGCCGCTGCGATCAATTGGTTGACGTTTGTGCTCTCGCCGTTCGCGCTCGCACTCGTGTTCTTTTATTCGCTGACCAAGCGTTTCACCGCTGCGACCCATTTCTTTCTTGGGTTGGCGCTCGCGATCTCTCCGATTGGCGCCTGGATCGCCCAACGAGGAAATATCGACCTTCCACCATTCGTTCTGGCCCTCGGAGTTATCTGTTGGGTGGCCGGATTCGATCTGATCTACGCGACTCAGGATTTTGACTTCGATCAACGCGAAGAAATCCGCTCGCTCGTGGTAAAACTTGGTATCACGCGTAGTCTTCGGCTCGCGCAATTGCTCCACCTGTTGCTGCTTGCCGCGCTAATCGGCTTTGGCTTTGTAGCGAAGCTCGGACCGATTTATTTTTGGGCGATGCCATTGGTCGCAGCTGCTCTGATTTACGAACATCGAAGCGCGCGATCGCTCGACATCGCCGGCATCAACCGCGCTTTTTTTCAGAGCAACGCTTTCGTCAGCGCTGTTTTTTTGGTCGCAGTTTTGCTGGATCGGCTGACCTGAAAAATGCCAGTCCGGCTCGGACTCACATCGCGTTCAATTGCGCGACCCGCTTCTCGTGCCGGCCGCCTTCAAATGGCGTTTCCAGCCAAACCCGCACAATTTTCAAGGCGAGATCTTCGGGAATCGTGCGCTGGCCGATGGAAAGAACATTGGCGTCGTTGTGCTGGCGCGAGAGACGCGCGGTTTCTTCGTTCCAGCAAAGCGCGCAACGAACGCCATGAACCTTGTTTGCGGCCATCGCTTCACCATTGCCGGATCCACCAAAAACAATGCCGCGCTCGCATTCGCCGCGCGCGACCGCTTCCGCCGCCGGGCGAATGAAAAGGGGATAATCCACCGGATCTTCGCTGAAAGTGCCGTAGTCTTTCACCTCGTGACCGAGCGAAGTGAGGAGTTCCTTCACCTTTTCCTTGTAACGAAAACCGGCATGATCGGTGCCGAGTGAAATTTTCATGGTGAAATCTATTATTAACGGGGCACGCCTATAGTCGAGGACAACCCTTTTTTGTCATTCCGAGCGGAGTCGGGGAATCTCTAAATGTTTCTGTCGATCTGTGTGAGCGAAAAAAGAAATAGTAAGAGATGTCCCGACTTCGCTCGACATGACACTCACTAGCTCCCGTACAGCTTCGCCATCTGGCTCCAGATCTCGCGTTCGCGCTCCGACAATTTTTTCGGAATGTCTATTTGCGCGACCACATAAAGATCACCTCTCTTTCCGGAAATACTGGGCAGGCCGCGTTCGCGTAAACGAAACCGCTGACCGCCTTGCGTGCCAGGTGGAATCTTCAAGCGGACATTTCCTTCAAGTGTTGGCACCTTCAGTTGCGTCCCGAGCGCCGCTTGCCATGGCGCGATTTTCACCTCGTGGATGAGATCGCTGCCCTCTACTAAAAATTCTGGATGTTTTGCCAGGCGCACCCGCAGAAAAAGGTCGCCACTTTTTCCGCCGCGGGCGCCGGCTTCTCCCTGGCCGGCGAGGCGGATTCGCTGACCTTCATGAACGCCGCGCGGAATTTTGACCTGATAATTTTCGACTTTGTTGGAGCCAGCGCGACGCAACGAAACCGTGCGCGTCGATCCGTGCAGCGCTTCTTCAAGCGTGACCAAAATGTCGGCTTCGACATCGGCTCCGCGTTCGGCCGTTGCTTCGCGTCCGCCGAATCCGCCGAAAGCCGAACGACCACGCCCGCCGCCGAAAAAAGCTTCGAAGAAATCGCTGAACCCGGTGCCTCCGAATTCAAATTGGACGCCGCCGCCATCGCCGCCCCATTGATAAAATCCTCCGCCAGGTTGACCACTCCACTGCGGTGGCGGCTGGAAACCGCCCGGTTGGTTCCAATCGGCGCCGAGCTGATCGTATTTCTTGCGCTTCTCCGGATCGCTCAGGACTTCGTAGGCTTCATTGATCTGCTTAAATTTTTCCTCGGCGACTTTTTTGTCCTTGGCAACGTCAGGATGATATTTGCGCGCCAGTTTCCGAAACGCGCTCCGGATCTCGTCCTCCGTTGCCGTTTTGGAAACGCCGAGCGTTTCGTAATAATCTCTGAACTGCACTGCCATCGAGCCTCAACCTTGTGCCGCCGTGCAATTCGCGCAACCTTCTCGCACAGTGCGCGAGCTCGGAAAATTCCTGGTGATGATCGGTGCGATTGTCATTTTGCTGGGCGCGATTTTGTGGAGCGGCTTTGCTCCCAAATGGCTGGGGCACTTACCGGGCGACATTCGGATCGAGCGCGAACACTCCGCTTTTTATTTCCCAATCGTCACCTGTATCATCATCAGCATCGTGCTGAGCGTGCTCTTCTCGATCTTTCGACGCTGATGCCAGCGTCGGCGAAACAGCTCGCTTTAGGTCGACATGTTGCGCGGTTGGTTCGCTGCCGGCGTTGTCCACGAATGAAATCGGCGCCGGTGTCCGGTGGCGCGGTTGTCAGCGAGGTAATGTTGATTGGACAGGCGCCGGGCCCGCGCGAGCCCACTTTGAAACGCCCATTCGCCCACACGGCTGGGCAGACACTTTTCCGCTGGTTCGAGCAATTTTGCGGAATAAACGAAGCCGCCGTTAGATCGACAATTTATTTCGCGGCCGTTTGTCGCTGTTTTCCGGGCAAGTCATCCAGCGGGACCGATCGCGTGCCGGCACCGGACGAAATTCGCAATTGTTCGTCCTGGATGAACAAAGAGATCCAAATCTTGCAGCCGGGTCTGATTATTCCGGTTGGCCGACTCGCGATCGCGCAGTTTATCGAATTCACAAAGTTGGAGGAGATTATCGGTCGCAAGTTTCGCGCGCACCGCGCCGGACAAAGCTTTGATTTGATTCCGCTGCCGCATCCTTCCGGCGCTTCACCTTGGCATAAAATTCCGCCGGGAAAACAGTTGCTCGAGAAAGCGATGCGCAAAATCGCGCGCCATCCGGCGATTAAAGATCTCGCACGAAGGTCACGACGGTAAAATTCTGGTGTTTCTTTGCGTCCTTTGTGGACTTTGTGCGAGAATCTGCCGTGCATGTCCCAAACCGCGCTGAAATTCCCGAGTCCGACAAATGGGATCTGGCACATCTCTTCGCCGACGTCGGCAAATGGCAGGAAGATTTTAGGTGGGTGCAGCAAACCTATCCGCGAATCAAAGAGTGGAGGGGCAAACTCGGCGCGTCGGCCAAAAATCTCCTGGAGTGTTTGGAATTTGAGAAGGAACTCGATCTAAAGCTCGAACGGCTTTATCACTTTGCCTCGCTCCAGCTGGCGGAGGACAGCGCCAACACTGAATATCTCGCGCGGGTCGGACAGATCCAAAATTTGCTGACCAAAATCGCCGAGGCCTTCGCATTCGTCGTTCCCGAAATTCAAGCGATCGATGACGAAGCGTTCGCGAAGTGCATTGTCGATCCAGCGCTGGCTGATTGGCGGATCAAGTTGCACAAAATTCGCCGACTGAAGCCGCACGTGCTCTCAGAATCGGAGGAACGCATTCTCGCTCTGGGCGCTGCGGCGTTGAGCGGCTATGACGACACGTTTTCGCAGCTGACCGATGTGGACATGAAGTTTGGTGTGCTGGTCGACGACACCGGCCGCGAAAAACCGCTTACCCAAAGTTCGTTCAGCTCGTTTTTAGTGAAACACGATCCCGAACTCCGCAAACGCGCATTCGAGCAGTTCTATACCGAGTTCCAAGACCACCAATATACACTTGCCAGTTCGCTCGCGTATTCGGTGAAAGCCGACGTGTTTCGCGCCCGCGCCCGAAATTATTCTTCGTCGCTCGAAGCCGCCTTGTTTCCTGACGATGTGCCTGGTGCGGTTTATGAGGGATTGATTCAATCTGTTCGCGCGAATTTGGCGCCACTATTTCGCTATTTCGAATTACGCCGGCGCGTGCTCGGTTTGAAGGAGCTTCATCACTACGACACCTACGTGCCGATGGTGGCTGAGATCGAGACGCACATTTCGTTCGATCAAGCGGTGGAGCACGTGGTCGCCGCGTTACAGCCGCTTGGCAAAGAATATGTCGATGTTTTGGAAAGCGGTCTGTGCGGCCGTTGGTGTGATCGTTACGAAACGAAAGGCAAACGCAGCGGCGCATTTTCGTCCGGAAGTTACGGCGCGCCTCCTTACATCCTGATGAATTACAAGGAAGACGTGTTTGCCGACGTTTACGCGCTCGCCCACGAGGCCGGCCACTCGATGCACACCTGGTTCTCGCAAAAATCGCAGAAGTACCAGGATTACGATTATCCGATTTTTCTCGCGGAAGTAGCGTCGACCTTCAATGAAGAATTGCTCACGTATCATCTGCTGAAGCAAACGCGCGATCCGAAAATGCGCACCTACATCATTAATCGGCAAGTCGACGACATTCGCGGCACATTGTTCCGGCAGACGATGTTCGCCGAATTTGAGAAGGTCATCCACGAGGTTGAGGAAATCGGCGACGCGCTGACATTGGATGTCTTTAAGTCGGAATACCACAAACTCCTCACCGCTTATTTCGCGGAAAATTTCGCGCTTGATCCTCAGCTCGATTTGGAATGTCTGCGCATCCCGCACTTTTACGGTGCGTTCTATGTTTACAAATACGCTACCGGAATTTCCGCTGCGGTGGCGCTTGCGGAAAAAGTTTTGCGCGGCGATGCTGGTGCAGTCGACGCTTATCTTGGGTTTCTGAAATCGGGCGGCTCGAAATTTCCGCTGGAAACGTTAAAAGTGGCCGGGGTCGACATGACGACTCCAAAGCCGATTGAGAGCACGTTGCGGCTGTTCGAACGGCGCCTGAGCGAGCTGGAAGGCTTGTTATTGTAGGGCAGGCGTGTCGCCTGCCGAAATGGCTTCTGTAGGCCGGCGGTCTATGACCGTCGCGTGAATTCCGGCGCTCGTAGAGGGCCGCGACGGCGCCCCTTTGGCAAGCTCTTTGCTTAAAGCCATGGGTGGACTTCGAATGGCGATTACGGGCGGCGGCCGGTTATGCCGAACTCGGCATGAACCGCGAGTCGATCGCCGAGTTAAACGCCATCGACACACCGTCGCAAATCCAGCCGGAGGTCCTGCAATTGCGACTCCACCACCTGATGCGGGAGAAAAAATGGGCGCGCGCTTTGACGGTCAGCCGCAAGCTTTGCCAGGTCGCGCCGCACTGCAGCGCCGGATATCTTCATGCCGGATTCTGTTTGCACGAGCTCGGTAAAACCCTCCAAGCTAAGAAGCTTCTCCTGAAAGGGCCGGTCGCTCTTTTGCGAGAACCAATTTATTATTACAACATGGGCTGCTACGACGCGCTTCTCGGCAACCCGAAATCGGCCCAGGTCAATTTGCTCACCAGTTTCAAAATGGATCCATCTTTTCGCGACATCGCGAAGAAGGATCCCGATCTCAAAGCGGTCCAGGAACTAATCTAATTGGAGGGACGTCCCGCGAATGCGGGATCGCGTCCGAAGAAAGTGTGGACGACACAGAGGTCGTCCCTCCATCTTGCAGCAAATGCAACTGGATGCAGATAAGCTGCGCGCGCGGATCGAACCGCTGTTTCAAGAGAACTTCGACAAGCTCGGCGAGCTCGGCGCTGCGGTTTCCGTTTGGCAAAACGGAAAGGAGTTGCTCGAGCTTCACGGCGGATTTCGCGACCTCCGCCGCCAACAAGCGTGGAAAAAAGACACGATCGTTCTGATTTGGTCGGCGACGAAGGGACTCGGCAGCGCGTGTCTCTTGCATGTCTTGCAGGAACACAAGATCGACATCGAACGTCGGGTGGGAGA
>Ga0070697_100004032_pt1 | contig 11263 bp, 10 predicted proteins | sample KBSK1501metaG_FD_65475 | JGI IMG/M metagenome (GOLD analysis project Ga0070697, IMG submission 65475) | Corn, switchgrass and miscanthus rhizosphere microbial communities from Kellogg Biological Station, Michigan, USA - KBS K1-50-1 metaG | ecosystem: Host-associated > Plants > Roots >... | reverse complement strand
GGCGCGGGTTCGCTCTCGGCGCCTTGGGCGAGCGGGCTGAGGGCCGCGCGGACACCCGTCGGCAGCTCGACGCTGAACGTCGCGCCGCGGCCGCTGCCCGCGCCGCCCGGGTCTACCGTGATGTTTCCTCCATGCTCTTTGACGATGCCCAGAGAAATGGATAGTCCGAGGCCAGTTCCTTCTCCCTCGGACTTGGTGCTGAAGAACGGCTCGAAGACGCGTTGCGCGACGGCCTCCGGAATGCCCGACCCGTTGTCGGAGATGTTGACCGAAAGGCCGTCCGGTTCGCATTTGGTGGCGATTTCGATCCGTCCGCCGCCTTCTCTGGCGCGTGCGCTCGCGATCGCCTGGGCGGCGTTGTTGATGATGTTCACGAACACCTGCTTGATCTGATTCGCGTGCACCTCGACTTCCGGAAGGCCCGGTTCGAAGGTGAGCGTGAGCTCGATCCGCGCGGCGAGCAGCTGATTCTTCAGGAGCTGATGCGTGGATTCGAGAATCGGCCGGATCGATTGCAGCTGGCGCTCGCCTTCCTGGCGACGCGCGAACGACAGCAGGTTGCGCACGATCGCCGAAGCGCGCTCGGCTTCCTGGCGAATCACCGCGAGCGGCTCGGCCAGCCGCGGGGGCACATCGGGTGCCTCGCCGAGCAGGTCGCTGAACCCGACCACCGAGGCGAGGGGGTTGTTGAGGTCGTGCGCCACACCCGCAATCAGCTGGCCGATGGCCGACATCTTTTCCGATTGCAGGAGCTGGTCCTGCAGGCGGCGCTTCTCGGTCTGATCCTCGAACAGGAGTACGGTGGCACCGGGCTCACCCGTGGGAATCGCGGTCACGAGCAGCGTTCGTTCGCCCGCTCTCACTTCGGTGGGCGTTGCCGCGCCTTCGGGCGTCAGCAACCGGGCTACTGGCTCGGCCCACGCCGGCGGCAGCAGTGTCAACCAGGGCCTCCCGGTCAGGGCGGTGACCGGGAGCTTGATCAGCTCGGCGAACATGCGATTGGCGCGGCGCACGGCGCCCTGGGAATCGACATAGCAGATGGCCTGATTGAACGCGTCCACCGTCTGTTCCCATTCGCGCTTGCCGCTCGACAACAGCTCGACAAGCCGTGCGTTTTCGAGCGCGATACCCGCCTGAGCCAGGACGGCGCGCGTGAACATCAGCGCCGCGTCGTCCAGAGGGTTGCCGACGTCTCCCTCCATTGCCACGGCTCCGATTGTGCGCGAGACCGCGACGATCGGGACGCCGAGCCAACTCGACGGCGCGGGTTTATCGACCTTCACGTCGAGCTCGGCGGCGCGCGCCGCGACCTTGTCGGGAAAGACGAGCGGCCCGCGGCGCAGCGCGAGCTGCAGGAGTGGTTCGTCCGTGGTGGCAGGGCGGGGGCCATTGTGATAGGTCACGACCAGCCGGTTGGTATCGATATCCAGCAGCATCACCGAGAGCCGGCCGGGAGCCAGCTGATCGGTCAGTGTCCGGGCCACGATCTCGACGATGGTCACCGGCCGGAACGCGCCCGCCAGCTCCTGCGAGAGCGCGGTCAGGCGGGTGAGGATTTCCGCGACTGAGCCCCCCCTCCCCCCTCCCCCAGTCATTTGCCTTCGTCCAGAAAGCGAGTCGGCACCCGTGTCGCTGCGTCGACGAGCGCTTCCGCCGACTTAATGAAGCGGACCACGATCGGCAGTGAGCCCTGGAGGGCGACCTTGCGCTGCATGATCCCGGCGATCGGGCCGAGCTCCTTCTTGATGATCTGTTTCCAAAAGCGGTATTCGGCCGTCAGAATGAACGGAGCCTGCTGCGCGTCCGTGCGCGCGACGAGTCGCGCGTCCCGGCAGACGCCGCGGTCGAGATCGAGCAGGATCGCCACGTCATCCGGTACACCGATGGCCGGCTGGGCGGGCAGGACCAGGGCGACGGAGCCATGGGTCCATTCCGTGGACGCGGTGCGGTAGTCGTCGCTCGCGTTGATCGCCGCGCCATACGCGGCGACCCACTCCGGTGACGGAAAGGCGTGCTGAGCGGCGCTCATGCGACCGCTCGTGCGAATCCTTCGAACAGTGCTCGCTCCGTGAGATCCTCCGGATGCCATTGAACCGCGACGATCCACGCCTCTTTCGGATTCGCCGGCTCCGCGCCCTCGATCACGCCATCGTCGGCCCATGCGACCGCCTTGAGTCCGGGCGCAAGATCGCGAATCGCCTGGTGGTGCCTGCTGTTCACGGTCGCGGTGCGCGTACCCAGCGTGCGTTCGAGCAGCGATCCCGCCTCGACGCGCACCGCATGACGGCTCGTTTCGTCGCTGTGCGGCACCACGCTGGGGCGCTCGCTCGCCAGGTCCTGATAGAGCGTGCCGCCGAGTGCGACGTTCAGAATCTGAATCCCCCGGCAGATCGCGAGAATCGGAAGCCGGCGCGCGCGCGCCGCCTGGATCAGGGCGAGCTCCGCGGCGTCGCGGACGGGATCGACCTCACCGAGACGGGGATGCGGCACTGCGCCGTAGCGGTCGGGGGCGACGTCTTCCCCACCGCTGAGGACGAGTCCGCGCACCGCCGCGAGTGCGGCGCCCGCCCGATCGGCCGCCAGCATCGTCGGCACGGCCAACGGGACGAGGCCCGCGCTCTCGAGCGCGCGCACGTAGGCGGTGTTCAGGGTGACGCGCTCGCGGCCATCGACGAGGCGGCGCGGCGCCGTCACGGCCACGGCTGGCGCCGTGCTCACGACGTTTGGGACGCGGGGCCGCCAAACAAGGGACAGCGGGGATTGCTGACGCTCACCCAGTCTACACGAACGCCGTACAGGTTCAGCGCGCTGCCCCCGCCGACGATCGTGCCGATCGACGGATGGTTGGCCGGCTCCTCCTGATCGAGGATCATGACGCCCATCGCTCGCTGCGACGTATCGTCTACGACCAGCAGGCCGTAGCCGCGCGTGGGGAACGCCGGCCCCCGGAACTGCATCGAAATCTTCCCATCGGCACCGCGACTGACGATGACCGCCCCGCGATCATTCTTTTGCAGCTGGATGACCAGCGCGGGCAGCGAATCGGGCGTGCCGCGCGGCGGATCGGTCAGCACGGCGCGGCCGTTGGAAAGCTGGGATGTGATCATCGCCGGCCCCGCGAGCAAGGCGATGCCGCAGGTGGGCGACCCGCCGGTCCCCCGGCCGCACGCAACCATGGCGAGCAGTAGGAGCGGGGGGGTGACCAGTCGTTTCGTGGATCGCATGCGCCAATCTAACGCTAATGCGTCCAAACCGCGGTCAGGGTAACCGTACGGACGGGCGCGAGCGTCTCCGGTACGAGGTTGTAGATGTAATTGAGCACATTCGCAGCCAGCAGGCGGAATTCGACAGGCCCGTTCGCGGACTTCCAGTTGGCACGCAAGTCGAGAACCTTCACGGGCACGCGGCGCGGATCGACGAATCCCTCCAGCTCGATGCGCTCCGGCCGGCTCGCGAAACGGAAATCGGCTCCGACGCCGAGGGCCCCAAGCTTGTAATCCGCGCCGAGCTGGAGGAGGTGGCGGGGGCGAAACGCGAGCGGCCCCTCGGTACTATCGCCGGCAAGCTGCCGGCGCGTGTAGAGATAGTTATAGCCGAGCGTGGCGATCAGCCGGTCGGGAATCGGCGCGGCGATCACGCTGGCGTCGAACCCGGCGATCCGGGCGCGCACCACGTTCTGGAGCTGAATCCTCACCGTGTCCGGCGGAATCAGCAGCACCTGGGGTTCGATCAAGTCGCGCGCTTCCGTCCAGAACACGGCGGCGTCGAGCCGCATGAATCGGAACAGTGGCGCGGTCGTGTGCCCGATCTCGAACGACCACGAGTCCTCGGGACGCAGCGTGGGGTTGGGGACGACTTCGAACCCGAGCGCCGTCGTATGCACGAACCGCTCGGCCATGGTCGGTGAGCGGAACCCGCGGCCGACCGATGCGCGCCACGTTGCTCCGCCCGAGCCGCTGAGCGTGGCGCCGATGCGTGGACTCACCACGGCCGTGAGCGAGCCGCCGTCTACCGCGAGGAAATCGAGCCGCGCGCCACCGCTTACCCGAACCGGCCCGACCCGCTGCTCGCTCTGGCCATACGCCGCGAACTCCGATTGCGAATGGCTGCCGAAAATGTCGCTCGTGACCGTCGAGTACGTCGCCTCGGTGCCGACGATCACGGTGCGGGCAGGGTCCGGATGCGCCTCGATCTGTCCCGCCGCCCCAAACCGATCGCCGATGCCGAACTCCGTCGCACTGCGCCGCACATCCACGAAATGCGTGCGCAGCCACGAGCCCCTAGCTGTCCAGGCGAACCGCGGCGAGATCGTCGTCCGCACGCGGGCCGAGAGAAAGCCCTTGCGCGAATCGGTGCGCGCGCCGCGCTCGGTGGTGTCGATCATGAAGGGTTGAAACACCTGGCCCTTGTCGTCGCACTCGGCGCGGCTGCACCAGCTGAGCGGCACATCGTAGCGGTCGGCGGCCCACGCGCCCGAGAAATCGACGCGCGTGTTTGCGTGCTGCCAGCGGCCACGGGCGGCGAAATGTAGATGATCGTCTTGATCCTGTTGCCGGTAACCGTCGGAATGGCGATCGCCGCCCGAAAGGCGGCCGCCAAAGATCTCGGTGCCGTAGGACGCCGAGAAATCGCCGCCGCCCAGCATTCCGGGGCTGTCGCGGAACCGCCAGATCTGATGCGGCGGATCGCCGTACACTCCACCCGTCAGGCGGAGGCCGGTGTGGAATCCGGTGGGGACATCGCGCGTCGTCACGTTGATCACACCGCCGAACGCCGCCGAGCCGTACAGCGAAGAACCCGCGCCCTTGAGAATCTCCACGCTCTCGATCTCGTCCAGCGACAACAGGTCCCAGTTGATGCCGCCGCGGTCACCCTGGTTCATGGGAACGCCGTCCACGGTCATGAGCACGCGGGAGTTCAAGCCCTGCACGTAGCCGGTCGAGCCGCGGATGTTAGTCTGGCCGTTCACCATCTGTACGCCGGCGACGTGTTCGAGCGCCTCATCCACCGTGTTCACGGCGCGACGACCCAGCTCCCGTTCGGTCACCTGGCCCACGCTGGTCGCAGGTCGGTCGCCGAAGTGCGGGACGCGATCGCTGACGACGTCGACCGGCGGGAGCGCGAGCGGCGCCGGGACGAGCCGGAAGTCGACCGTCGTCGAGTCGCCGCCGGTGAGGGCGACGACGGTATCGACAGGACCGAATCCGAGTGCGGCGGCGTACACGCGCACCTGGCCGGGCGGCACCACGGCGATCCGGTACACGCCTTGGAGATCGGATCGGGTCGACAGCGTCGTGCCGGGGATCGCGATGCTGGCGCCGCTGATCGGCGCGCCGTCCTTGTCGCGAACGGTGCCTCGCACGATGCCCTGCGCCGCCGCCGTGAGCGGCGCCACGACGAGCAGCAACGTCGCTATTGCGCGGTGCATGTGACGAAGTCTGTGGCGGGCCGCAGATTGTCGAAATTGACGACGAAGTTGATGCTGTCGGCCTTCGCGCCGGTCGGCACCGTGACGACTCCCGGCTGCGTGGTGTCCGCGGGATCCCGGTAATAACCGGCGACGCGCAGCAGCGTGGTGTCCGCCGCACTGAGAGTGAGCTGGCCGCGTTTTTTCCAGACGGCGAGCACCCAGTGATAATCGCCGGGGTCGAGGGGCGCGCCGTACGCGGCCGACGCACTAGTGTAGGGGACCGAGCCCGGGTAGACCGGGCGGCGATTGAGGATCAGATCGGAGCAGGTTTGGGGGAACGTGAGGTAGGCAGCCATGAAGAGATTGTCGGTGCTGTCCGGAATCGTGCCGCGAAATTGCAGTCGGCCGCACACACCCACGAGCGCCGGCGCGCACACCGGTTCCGGCTCGAGGCCGCTGCCACATGCTGCCACGACCGCCACGAGCAGCAGGATCTTCCGCATGCCAGCAATTTGGGACCACCGGGGGGGGCGTCAACTTGACCCCCGTTTTGCGGGGGAATAACGTTTCTCCATGCCACTGTACGAGTACCGTTGCAAGGTGTGTGATATGCGATTCTCGCGCACCGAGTCGATGGCGGAGCATGCCGCGCGGCCGAGTCCTACCTGTCCGAAGTGCGAGTCGCCTGCCGTGGAGCCTGTTTTCTCCGACTTTTTCGCCAAGACCGTTCGCAAGAGCTAGACACGTTCGAACGCTTGCGGGACGCCTTCCGCGCCGCCCTGGATGCGGCGTCGACGCCTGACTTGCGATCGCTCGCGCGGCAGATGCGTGAAGCGGTCGTCGACGCCAAGGTGGCCGTCGCCGAGGTCCAGGAGGCCGTCGAACGTACGGAGCGCGAGATCGCCGTCGAGCGCCAGCGGCTCGCGGATGCCGAGCGGCGCGGCCGGCTCGCCGGCGAGATTCAGGACGCCGAGACCGTCGCCGTCGCGGCTCGGTTTGCGGCGAAACACACCGAGCGCCTCGGCGTGCTCGAGCGGAAGCTGGCCAACCAGCGTGAGGAGCTGGCGCTCGCGCAGCGGGAGCTCGACGACATGCAGACGCAGCTCAAAGCCGCCGACCGCGATCGCCCCGCTATGGAAGCTCGGGCGTCTGCGCAAGCAGCCGGGAGTGCAGAGGCCGCGGTGGATCTTCAGGACGAGCTGCTGAAATCCGACATGGATCGCGCGGCGCGCGACGCGGCCGCAACGCGCCAGCTCGAGGAGCTCAAGAAGAAGATGAGAAAGGAATAGCCGAATGCTCCTGCTCGCGGTTTTTCAGATCCTCCACCAGCCTCCACTTCCTCCACCAACTGATTTTACCAAACGCGCCCACACCTACAGCATCGTCGCCTACGACTCCGTCACTGGAGACCTGGGGATCGCCGTGCAGTCGAAGTTCCCCAACGTCGGCGGGCTCGTGCCGTGGGCCAAGGCCGGCGTCGGCGCGGTCGCGACGCAGGCGTTGAGCAATACCGACTATGGCGAGAAGGGCCTGGAGCTGCTCGCGCGCGGCGCGACGGCGCCCGAAGCGATGCGAATCATCATGCGCACCGATCCGCAACCATCCCAGCGGCAGGTCGGGATGGTGGACGCCCGCGGGAATTCGGCCAGCTGGACCGGAGACTCGACGTTCGATTGGGCGGGAGGGCGGACGGGCGGACGGTCGGACGGCCAGACGGGCGGTAAAGGCCAACTGATCACCGGCCGCGATTACGCGGCGCAGGCGAACATCATGGTGTCGGACGCGACGGTCCGAAACATGGCCGAGACGTTCGAGCGCAGCCGCGGGTCGCTCGCCGACCGGTTGCTCGCGGCGCTGGTGGCGGGGCAGGCGGGTGGCGGGGACAAGCGCGGGATGCAGTCGGCGGCGCTGCTCGTCGTGCGGGCCAAAGGCGGCTACCTTGGCGGCACCGACCGGTACATCGACATCCGCGTCTACGATGCACCCGATCCAATCAAGGAGCTGCAGCGGCTGTACGCGCTGCACAAGCTGTATTTCTTCACCAGCGACTCGGCGGATCTCATCGTCATCACGCCGGCATTGCAGAAGGAGCTGGAAGCGATCCTCCTGACCGAGCCGGTGAATCAGCCGCAGAAGTGGCTCGCCGCGCCCCAGCCCTCGCTGAACACAACGTTCCTGACCGCGCTCGCCAATTTCATGTACTGGGAGAATTACGACGTGCGCGTGCGAATGGACGGCAAGATCGATCGCGTCGCGCTCGAAGACATTCGTAAAAACCGCCGTCCGCGGAGGTAACCCATGGATGTGAAGCGAGGCCGGATGGTCTTTCTGGGCTACGGGAAGTACTGGCGCTCGGATCGCATTATCGGCCTGACGCCCATCGAGCAGGGACGCGGACCGGGGCAACGGACGAACGTATTCATCGAGGGCCAGGCGGAGCCGATTGTCGCCTCGCGCACCGAGCAGGCGATCCTCGAGGACATGGGCGCGAGCGATGACAGCTTCCAGCAGGAGGCGCTGCGCCAGGCGACCCGCGAGCTGCTCGAGGCGACCCACGAATTCTCGCCGGTACTCCGGCGCGCGCTGCAGAACGAACACCACTTTGACGTCGAGAAGTGGGAGGGCCGGCTCGGCACCCTGCTGAGACCGGCCGAGCATCCCGACTCCGCGGCACAGGACGACCTCTTCGAGCCATGAACGGCGAACGAAAGTTTTTCGGGCATCCGCGCGGCCTCGCCACGCTCTTTTTCACGGAGATGTGGGAGCGCTTCAGCTACTACGGGATGCGGGGCTTCCTCATTTTGTACATGACGAAAGCGCTCGCCTTCACCGACACGCAGGCGAGCAACGCCTACACCACCTACGTCTCCAGCGTCTGGCTCACGCCGATCCTCGGCGGATTGATCGCCGACGCATGGCTCGGGCAATACCGCAGCGTGCTCCTCGGCGGGATCATCATCGCGCTCGGCCATTTCACCCTCGCCTTCCACGGCCTGGCGTTTCTCTATGCCGGCCTGGGCTTGATCGTCATCGGCACGGGCCTGCTGAAGCCAAACATCAGCACGATGGTGGGCGGACTCTACGAACAGGGCGACGAACGCCGCGATGCCGGTTTTTCGCTGTTCTACATGGGCATCAACCTCGGCGCCTTCCTGGGCCCTATTATCGCGGGCCGGATCGCCGAAGGGATCGATTGGCACCTGGGTTTCGCATGTGCCGGGTTCGGCATGCTCCTCGGTCTCGCGCAGTACGTCCTCGGTCGTCGCCATTTGCAGCCCGCGATCGAGCGAATCGCCGCCCAGAAGGCCGCACGCCGAGCAGCCGACGTGACCGCGGCGGGAGGGCAGGGCGGGCGGAGTCCGCTCACCACCGACGACTGGCGCCGGATCTCGGCCGTCTTTGTGCTGTTCATTTTCGCGTCGCTGTTCTGGGGGGCTTACGAGCAGGCGGGATCGACGTTGACGCTGTTCGCCGATCGCTACGTCCACCTCGAGCTCTTGGGGCTCAAGTTGTACGCCTCGTGGTTCGTGTCGGTGCAGGCGGCGTTCGTCATCCTGCTCTCGCCCTTGTTCGCGTGGCTGTGGGTGCGGCTGGGCCCTAGGCAGCCGTCGAGCCCCGCCAAGTTTGCGCTGGCCCTCCTCTTTGTCGGACTGGCGTTCCTGCTCCTCATCCCGGCGGGCTCATTGGCCCAGCAAGGCATCAAGGTGTCGCCGCTCTGGCTGATCGCGGCGTACTTCATCCAGGAGCTCGGCGAGCTCTGCCTGAGCCCGGTGGGTCTCTCGCTCGTCACGAAAGTCGCGCCGGTGAAGCTCGTGAGCTTCGTGATGGGCATCTTTTTCCTCTCCAATTTCCTGGGGAACCTGCTCGCCGGTTGGTCGGCGCGGTTCGTCAGCACCGTGCCGCTCGTGACGCTGTTCGGCGTCACGGCTGCCGTGACGATCGGCGCCGGGCTCGTGCTGTTTCTGCTGCTGCGCCCCATCGGGAGGCTGATGGGCGGCGTGCGGTAGGTGGACACCGCCGGCTGGTTCGGCCACCCCCGTGGCCTCTCGACGCTGTTTTTCACCGAGATGTGGGAGCGGTTCAGCTTCTACGGTCTCAAGGCGTTGCTGATTCTCTTCATGACCGCAGCGGTCACAAAGGGCGGCCTGGGGTTCACCGACGAGCACGCCGGCAACGTCATCGGCTGGTACGGCTTTGGCGTCTACGCGTCGGCGATTTTCGGTGGCCTGGCCGCCGACAAGGTCTTCGGTCAGTATCGCAGCGTTCTGCTGGGCGGCATCATCATCGCGCTCGGCCATTTCAGCATGGCGGTCCCGACCGTCCCGACGTTCTATCTCGGTCTCTGCCTCATCGTCGTCGGGACCGGGCTGCTGAAGCCGAACGCAAGCACGATGGTCGGCGCGCTCTACGACCCGGAGGACGCGCGGCGCGACGCCGGCTTCTCGATCTTCTATGTGGGGATCAACGTCGGCGCATTCGTGGCGCCGCTGATCGTCGGAACGCTCGGCCAGGAGGTCAACTGGCACGCCGGCTTCGCCTGCGCCGGCGTCGGCATGATCATCGGCTTGATCCAGTATGTTGCCGGCAAGCCGCGCCTGCTTCCGGCGCTCGCGCGACTCGGGCAGACGGAACGCCACGCGGCCCCCGTGAGCGAGCCTTGGTGGCAGTTCACGCGCGACGAGTGGGGCCGCGTTGCCGCTATCGCGATTCTCTTTGTGTTCTCGTCGATCTTCTGGGGAGCATTCGAGCAGGCGTCCTCGAGCCTGAACCTCTTTGCCGATCGCCTCACGGAGAACCGGCTCTTCGGCCTCAATTTCCCTTCGACCTGGTATCAGGCGCTGAATTCGATGTTCATGATCTTTGGCCTGGCGCCGCTGATCGGTTGGATCTGGGTCCGAATGGGGGACCGTCAGCCCTCGAGTCCCGTGAAGTTCTCGCTGGGATTGCTTTTTGTCGGACTCGGTTTCGCGCTTATCGTGCCGGCCGCGATGATGACGCAGCAGGGGATCAAGGTGAGTCCCTGGTGGCTGATCGGATTGTACTTCCTGCACACGATCGGCGAGCTGTGCCTCAGTCCGGTCGGGCTGTCGATCGTGACGAAGCTCGCACCCGCGCGGATCGTGGGCTTCATGATGGGATGGTGGTTTCTCTCGATTGCGGTGGGGAACAAGTTGGCGGGGATGGCGGGAGGACTGTTCGCAACGTTGCCGTTGCCCAAACTGTTTGGGGCGGTGGCGGGCGTGACGTTTGCCGCGGCGTTGATCTTGTTGGCGCTGACGCCGTGGCTACGGAAACTGATGGGAGGAGTGCGCTAAGGTGCATGCCAGGTTAGATCGGCTATCTCGGAAGCCGCTCGGGTCTTCACGGCATCGGAATCGATACTCACGCCTACCGACACAATAGGTTTCGGCGCACGATTCCACAGGCGGCGATAATCGCTGAACGGATTGCGACGCTCCTCGTGCCACGACCCATCCGCGTCCTCGGCGCGCTGTAAGACCACCACCATCTTGTTGTTCCCCGCCCAGCTCGCAAAGCTCTCGCCGCGGCTCTCCCGATTGCCCCACGCATAGGCGATGGAACGACCATCCTGGAACGTGATCACCACGCGGATGGGACTGTCGTCTGCGGCGCGGCGTTTCAGGTCGGCGCCGCGGAGCGGCGTGCCGGCGCGCCAGCGCCACGTGATCGTCCCCTGGCGCAGCGATGGCGGCGGACCAATCGGACTGCGCAGCCGGTAAGTCGCGGTCCCGCCCTGGCCGACTGCGATCAGGCGCATGGTGTGCGACCGCGTGATTTCGAACGTCGGCGGATCGACGCCTTGTATCCGGTTGAGTTTCCAGCCCGACGGCA
>Ga0070697_100004030_pt1 | contig 11268 bp, 13 predicted proteins | sample KBSK1501metaG_FD_65475 | JGI IMG/M metagenome (GOLD analysis project Ga0070697, IMG submission 65475) | Corn, switchgrass and miscanthus rhizosphere microbial communities from Kellogg Biological Station, Michigan, USA - KBS K1-50-1 metaG | ecosystem: Host-associated > Plants > Roots >... | reverse complement strand
ATCCCGGCAGGTGCTCAACCAAAAGCTCGCCGGGATGAGAGTCCCGATCAAGCGGATCACTCGCATTCTCATTACCCACATCCACCCGGATCATTTCGGCCTTGCCGGCGAGCTGCGAGACCGGTCCGGCGCCGAGCTCATCATTCATCGGTTGGAGGTCGCGCTGATGGAGCCGCGCTACGCGCGCGCCGAAGACCTGGTGCATGACGTCGGCAAGTGGCTGAGCATGAACGGCGTACCGGCGGAGGATGCGGAATTCGTCAAGAGCGCCTCGATGGGGGCCCGTGAGTATGTTTCGGTCGTTGAGCCGGACACGCTGCTGGAGGGCGCGGAGCGGCTGCCGGTCGACGACACCGAGATCGAAGTCATCTGGACGCCTGGTCATTCACCGGGCCACTGCTGCTTCTACTGGCCGGCGCGCGGCGTGCTGCTCTCGGGGGATCACCTTCTGCCGAAGATCAGCCCGAACATCGGCTTACACCCGCAATCGGGCGCTGATCCCCTGGACGATTACGTCGCCTCGCTGGAACGCATTCGCCGGCTCGAGATCGAAACGGTGCTGCCCGCTCACGGCGATCCCTTTTTCGATCATCGCAGCCGCATCGGGGAAATCGTCGAGCACCACGACGCTCGCAAAGCCGCACTGGTCCGCCTCGCCGGTAGTGGTCCCAAGTCCGGTTGGCAGCTGGCGGCGGAGCTGTTCCAGGGCATCATGCAGCGCAACGTGTTCCAGCAGCGCCTCGCCTTGCAGGAGACGCTAGCGCACTGTCAATCCCTGGCGGTCGAGGGCCGGCTGCATAAGGAAGTCAGCCGCGAGCTGGTGACCTGGAGGGCCGCCTAGGCTCGCTGGCGCTCGACCTCCTCGACGAAGTCCTCCACCAATCGCAGCACCGTCGGGAACTGCTCGGAATGGACCTGGTGGCCCCCCGGGTCCAGGATGTGCAGCCGCGCGTTCGGCAGCGCGCGTTGGAGTTCTTCGGCCCGGGCAACCGGCACCATTCGGTCCTGCCGCCCGTGGAGGATCAGCACCGGCTGTCGGATTTCGCTCAGCCGATCGCAGAGGTTGTGCTGCTTGACCGCCTGGTCCTGGCGCACGATCGCGTGCAGGGGCATCTTGCCGAAATGCGCCGCGTCTTCCTGGACCCAGTCGGGATGCTCGGCGATGAAGCGCGCATCGTAGAGATTCGCGAAGCGGCGCAGCGGGCCCTCGATCGCCGGCGCACTGGCCGTCGCCGGGCGCTCACCGCCGCAGTGGGTAGCGCCGAGGATCAGGCTGCGAACGGCCTCGGGATGCGACAGCGCGAGCTGTTGCAGGATCATCCCGCCCATGGAGAGGCCAAACCAGTGCGCCGAGGTTTCGCCGGCATCCTGGAGGACCGTCAGCGCGTCCTCCGCCATCAACGGCGTGCTGTACGGGGTGGCGGGCTTGTCGGAACCACCCGTGCCGCGATTGTCGAGTGCGATCACCTTGAGGCGCGGCTTCAGCGCGGGGATATAGCGCCACCAGGCTCCCTCGATATTCGACGTCTTGCCGCCCACGAGCACCAGTGGCGGACCGCTTCCCTCGACGATGTAATGCAGGCGTGTCCCATCCGCGGCAGTCGCGATCATTCGCGCATTAGCATGATGGTCGAGATGGCAGGAGCGTCGTCATCCGGCAGCAGCGCGGTCCCCGAGCCCGCCTGGCGGGCGCTCCGGGGTCTCGACCCCCAGGTGGAAGACCAGATCGTGACGCTCGCCACCTGCCTGGCGTTGGCGGAGCAGCGGTTCCAGTTGCTGTTCGAGGACGTGCTGCCCCGGTTTGCGCAAACGCCGGATGACCTGACGGGCGAAGCCGACGTCCTCGCGGATGCGCACCACGCGCTCACCCTGCTCCAGGAGAGCCTGCATGCAACCTCGCGGCGGATGCTCGACGTGCTCGACCGGGTCAGCCGCGAACTCGGCGAGTAAGGCCTAGAGTCCCTGGCGGTCGAGGCGCTCCCATGGCGGGTGCTCACTGCCGAGCTCGCGCTTGATGTCGGTGGCGCGCTCGACAATGTCCAGGCTGTGCTCGTCGGTACGCGGTGGCTGCACCTGCCAGGGAGCCGGGTCGTATTGGGAGTGATGGACCGCCGGACGGAATCCCCAGGCTCGGCGCGGCATCACCCCGGCGGTCTGACGCAGGACGAGCGGTTCCGCCAGCGGCGCGTCGTACTCGAGTTCGCCCGAGCCGGGACGAAGCGCCATGACCAGGCCGGTGGCGATCATGGCGAGCGTCCAGCCCCCCATGATGATGACCGCCCAATTGACCAGGCTCATCGACTCGCCATTGTAGGCTGCGTGACTTTCGTCCTCGGCGTTTGCAGCATGCGGGCGCCGGTGAAAGCCAGGTAGCAGCCGAAGAGCAGGCGCAGAATCGCATCCGGGCTGGCCAGCGCGAGGTAGGCGCCGCCGATCGCGCCCACGACACCGCCCGCGGAGAGCCAGGCGGCCGTCTGCATTCGGATGTTGCCCATGCGGAAGTGCGTGATCGACCCTGAGACCGCGGTCGGGATGATCACCAGCAGCGAGGTTCCCTGCGCGAGGTGCTGGCTCATTCCCATCAACAGGGTCATCGCCGGCACCATGACGGCGCCGCCACCGATGCCAAGCAGGCCACTCAGCACCCCGGCGACGGCTCCCACCAGGAGGGCGATGATCCAGAGCGAAATTCCGGTGGGACGGAGGCCGCCGGCGAGGTGCGCATTGGCGCCGACCGCCCGGAGCACGGAGTCGGCGATCATCACCATCCCAGCGGCGACCGCCACGATGCCGAAGGCTCGACGGAGGCCGATGTCTGAAACGCGGCGGGTCAGACGGGCGCCGAGCACCGCCCCGCCGACGGCCGCGATGGCGAGGACGATGCCGACCTGCAGGTCGACCTGATGCCCACCTCCGAGGATAGTGGCACCCACGATCGCCACCGGCACGATGACCGCCAGCGATGTGCCGTTGGCTTCACGTTGAGGCGTCTTCATCAGGTAGACCATGGCGGGCACCATGACGAAGCCGCCGCCCACCCCCAGCAGGCCGCCTGCCAGTCCGGTGACCAGCCCGATCGCGAGGAGGCGGGCGACGCGACCGTTCACCACGCCACCATTGACACTCAGTTTAGGGGCGGGCCAGGGCCTAAACTGAAGAACAGACCACGCCAAAGGAGGAGCAGATGGCCACCGCCACCGCGACATCGCTCAGCAAGCTCGAGTCGATCCTCGGAAACGATGCCCAGGACTTGCTCGAGCATGAGTGCAAAACGATCCCGAAGTCGCAGCTGCTCCTTCCCGGGCCCGACTTCGTCACCCGGATCAATTCGATCAGCGACCGCCCGACGCGCGTGCTGCGCAGCCTCGAGTCGCTCTTCGACCACGGCCGCCTCGCGGGCACCGGCTATCTCTCGATTCTCCCGGTCGACCAGGGTATCGAGCACTCCGCCGGCGCGTCCTTCGCGGCAAACCCCGCCTACTTCGACGGCGAGAAGATCGTCGAGCTCGCCATCGAAGGCGGCTGCAACGCGGTCGCCTCGACCTTCGGTGTGCTCGGCTCGGTCGCGCGCAAGTACGCGCACAAGATCCCCTTCATCTGCAAGATCAATCACAACGAGCTGCTGACCTATCCGAACAAGTTCGACCAGATCCGCTTCGGGACCGTGAAGGAAGCCTGGGACCTCGGCGCGGTCGCGCTCGGCGCCACGATTTATTTCGGCTCGGCCGAGTCGGACCGGCAGATCCAGGAGATCTCGGCGGCCTTCCACGAAGCGCACGCGCTGGGCATGGCCACTGTGCTGTGGTGCTATGTCCGCAATCCCGCATTCATCAAGGACGGGGTGAATTACGAAGTGGCGGCCGATCTCACCGGACAGGCGAACCACATGGGGGTCACCATCGAGGCCGACATCATCAAGCAGAAGCTGCCGGAGACGAATCGGGGTTTCGAGGTCTTGAAGTTCGGCAAGACCTCCAAGGCCGTCTACGAGAAGCTGACCACGGACCATCCCATCGACCTCACCCGCTACCAGGTCGCGAACTGCTATATGGGCCGCAGTGGCCTCATCAATTCAGGTGGCGCCTCGTCAGGGGACAGCGACCTGAAGGAAGCCGTCAAGACGGCGGTGATCAACAAGCGCGCCGGCGGCACCGGCCTCATCACCGGGCGCAAGGCCTTCATGCGGCCGATGAGCGAAGGCATTCAGTTGCTCAATGCCGTGCAGGACGTCTACCTGATGGACGAGGTTACTGTCGCCTAACCCGCCGGTGGCGGCGATACAATCCGCCCATGGCAGCCCCCCGTCTTCGCGCGACTGATTCCGGGCAGGTCTACAACATCGATCTGCCTGAATTAAAGGTGACGCGCGACGACGTCGACGGCATCTATGTGCTGCACGGCCGGGGTTATTTCCAGACGTTCGACACGCGCGAAGAGGCGTTCGAGCGCAAGAAGGAGATCGACTACAGCACGTTCCGCTAGCCGCGGATTCCAAGTCCGGGTGGCCATTTGGCATTTGGTTAGGCCGAGCATCGCAACGCGTCGCGTCATCGTGATCCGAACCAGGTCGTCAGCGCGTCGCGCAATCCGGTGTCTGTGCCGTCCCCCACCCAGGCGACGTATCCATCCGGTCTGATGAGCACGGCGGCGGGGGCTGCGACTTGGCCCAGGACCGGAAGCTCCCAATTGCCGTCATATTTGGCGTCGATCGCCAACACTCGGTGTGCCCATGGGGAGACGTCGAAACCCCAGGGCTTGCCGAGGTTGAGAAGGACCGCGTGGGCGTCGTGGAGGAGGGTGAATACTCGCACCGTGCCACGGGAGGTGACCAGGTCGAGATCGGGCATGCGGCGCCCGAGCAGCGGGTGTCCCTCGCCCAGGTCGTACGCAACGTCGAGGCCCGAGATCATCGCCGCGATGTGCTTGCGCGGTTGGTCCATCGTCAGCACCTCGGCCAGGATTGCGCGCAATGCGACCGTGCGCTCGTCGTTGGCGCCCACCGCGCGCTGCGCCATCGTGTACTGCAGCGCGCGGGCGGCAACCGGATGCCGTTCAGCGTGATAGGTGTCGAGAAGGCTCACCGGCGATGTTCCGCCGACAACCTGAGCCAGCTTCCAGCCCAGGTTCACCGAATCCTGCACGCCGATGTTCAAACCCTGCCCGCCCATTGGAGCGTGCACATGAGCGGCGTCACCCGCGAGCAGCACGCGCCCGCTCCGATACTCCACCGCCTGACGCGTCATGTCGGTAAAGCTCGAGATCCAGTGCGGGCTGTGCACGCCGTAGTCCTTGCCGTCAACCCGGATGAGCGCGTCGCGAACGTCCTGGAGGGTGGGCTCATCGCTGCGGTCCAGATCGGGCACGATGAGGGTGACGCCCACCCGGCCACCTTCGGCCGGGCCGATGCCACCACCGCCACGCAAGCCGAATTCCGGCTTCTCCTCCATCTCGACCTCGGCAATAATCCAGCGCGTGGTTGGATCCCAGCCAGCGAAATCGATTCCAGCCGCCTTGCGCACAGCGCTGCGGCCCCCGTCGCAACCCACGAGATACTGCGCCCGCAGCGATGTGCCGTCGGACAGCGCGACGTCGACGCCGCTGACGTCCTGCGTGAAGCCGGTCACCTCACGCTCGCGCAGGAAATGAACGCCCAGCTCGTCGAGCCAGCCCGCCAGGATGCGCTCGAAGTGGCTCTGCAGCAGCGCCATCCCGTAGTTGTGGCGGGTGGGGAAGTCGCTGATGTCCATCGGAACCCCGGCGAACGCCTGCACCTGCACCGCCTTCCCCTCGGCGAGGAAGCGATCGACGACGCCGCGCTGGTCCAGCACCTCGATGGTGCGGGAGTGCAGACCTCTGGAGCGCGAGCTTTCGAGCTTGAAGCTGGCGCGTCGCTCGACGATGAGGACGTCGGTTCCGGCCAGCGTCAGCTCCGCCGCCAGCATCATCCCCGTCGGACCGCCACCGGCGACCACCACCGCACGTTCGGCCATACGCCACCCCTCCCTTGGATGTGTCCCGTGTCTCCAGCTGGAGCACGACTTGGTTCAGCGAAGCGAAATCTTGACTTGCGGCAGGCCAGCGTCCCCGCTCGTCATACCTCAGGGATCGCCCATCCAGTCGGCGGCGTGGGGGAGGGATTGACGGCCGCGGCTCGGCTGCAGGTCGAGCGCCCGCTGCAGGTCGCCTCGACGGTAGAGTCTCGCCCGCTTGATCCCCTGACGGTAGCTCTTGAGGACGCCCCGGCTGACGTAGGCGTAAAGGGTCGCCGGCTTGATGCCGAGCAACTCACACGCCTCGGGGGCCGTCAGGTAGGGCTCCCCCTGGATCTCGATCACGTGGCTCAAAGCCTACGTGAGTTGATCGTTGCAGTCAATAGATTGCAATAGAAATCAACATATGCATACAATGAGGCGTGCTGGATCGCGCGGAGCCCAATCTGCTGCGCGACGACTTTCCCTACAGCCGGATCCCGCCGATCCGCTTCGAGGCGAATGGCGTACCGCAGGCCATGCCCGCCGATATCTGGATCACGGACACGACGTTTCGCGATGGCCAGCAAGCCCGAGCCCCCTACACCGTCGAGCAGATCGTCCAGCTCTACGACCTGCTGAACCAGTTGGCCGGGCCGGTGATCCGCCAGACCGAGTTCTTCGTCTACACCCCGGTCGACCGTGAGGCGATCGCCGCCTGCCAGCAACGCCAGGGTCCCGAGGTCACCACCTGGATGCGCGCCTCGCTGGACGATCTCAGGGCCGTCCAGGCGACAGGCGTCACGGAAACCGGCATCCTGGTGTCCGCCTCCGACTATCACATCTACCTGAAGATGAACCGCACGCGCCGGCAGGCGGCCGAGGACTACGCGCGGGTTGTGTCGGCCGTGATCGATGCCGGCATCCGGCCGCGATGCCACCTCGAGGACCTGACCCGCGCCGACCTGGACGGCTTCGTCGCGCCGCTGGTCACGTCGCTGCAGGAGCTGGGCCGGCGAGCCGGCGTGCCGGTCAAATTCCGGCTCTGCGACACGATGGGTTTCGGGCTGCCCTGGCCTGAGGCGGCCCTGCCCCGCGGTGTCCCCCGGCTGGTGCAGTTCTTTACCGGCAGGCTCGGCGTCGCGCCCGAGCATCTGGAATGGCACGGGCACAACGACTTCCACCGAGGCGAGGTCAACACGGTTGCCGCCTGGCTGTATGGCTGCGCGGCGGCGAATGGTTCGCTCTTTGGGTTTGGCGAGCGGACTGGCAATCCGCCGCTCGAAGCGCTGGTCATCGATCACATCGGTTTGCGCGGGGAGACGCCCGGGGTCGATCCCACGGCGATGACCCGGGCGGCGGCCTATTTCCGCGACCAGCTGGGGACGCCGCTGCCGGCGAACTATCCGTTCGCCGGAGCCGGGTTCAACGTCACCAGCGCCGGCATCCACGCCGACGGCCTGCTAAAGAACGAGGAGATCTACAACATCTTCGACACGGCTCGCATCCTCGACCGCCCGCTCGGGATCACGGTGAACGACCGGTCGGGGCTGGCCGGGGTCGCCTACTGGATCAACAGCACCCTGGGGCTGAAGGGCGCCGCCCAGGTGCGCAAGGACGACCCCCGGGTGGTCGCCATCCACCGCGAGGTGGAGCGGCAGTACCAGTCCGGCCGGAGCACGGGCTTCTCGCCCGACGAGATGCAGGCCCTCGCCAAGTTGCATTTCGGCAACGCCCTGGCAACGAGCACGCGCAGCTAACAAGTTGCCCGAAGCCCGGGAGTTGATGCAGTGAGGCATCCCCCGGATGAGCACCGAAGGCGACCTGACGGCGGCCCCCCAGCCCGATCCCGGGCACGGTATTCCGCCGGCCGTGCCGGCCGCTCCTGGCGCAGCGTCTCAGTCCTGGTTGCTTCGCCACCGACGCCTGTTGATTCCGGCCGGGGCGGTCCTCGCCCTCGGCGCCGTCAGCGCCGCAGCGGTGTTGATCCTCGCCAAACAGGCATCCACGATCGAGAAGATGGTCCCGGCGAGCGCCGACGTGATCGCCGTGGCGAACCTCGATCCGTCCGTGACGCAGAAGGTCAACCTGTTGCGCGCGGTGCATAGCTTCCCTGACACCAAGACCGACAAGGCGATCGACGACAAGCTCGACGCGGCGTTCAAGGACTCTGGCTTTTCATTCACCGGCGACATCAAGCCCTGGCTTGGCCCTCAGATTGGCATCAGCGCCAAACTCAACCTCGGAAGCACGAAAGACAGTCCCACCGCCGTGTATGTCGCGTCGCGCGACGACACGAAGGCGCGGGCCATGCTGGTCAAGCTGCGCGCGAGCAAGTACGGCGCGAAGTTCCAGTGGAAGGATGAGACCTACAACGGCATCACGATTTCCGTGGGGACGCCGACCGACAAATCCGAGAAGGCGGCAGCGTACAGCTACGTCGATCACGTGGTGGTGTTCGCCACGTCGAGCGCGCAGATTCACGAGATCATCGACACCGACCAGGGCCGTGCCCCACGCCTGGTGGACGCGAGCGATTATCGGGCAACACTCGCGGGGTTGCCCTCCGACCGGCTCGGTTACCTCTACGTCAACAGCAAGTCCCTCGTTGCCAATGTCAAGAAAGAGATGGCCACCTCGCCGGCCATCAAGATCGCGCTCACGAACATGAACGATCTCGATGCACTGCAGGGGATTGGGGCCACGCTATCGGCGAATGGCGACGGCGTGCTGGCCGACGTGTTGGTCAAGATCGATCAATCGAAGCTCACGCCGGCGACCCGAGAGGCGCTTACCCATTCGGGACGAGCCGATGCTGTGGTCAGCTGGATCCCCAAGACGAGCGACGCCTTCCTCGCCATCACCAGCCTCAACAAAACCATCCAGACGGTCCTCGACCAGTCGGGCAACCAGCCATCCGTGAAAATGGGCACCGACGCGGTCGGCCTGACCGGCCCGAACGGCGTCCTTAACCATTTGACCGGCGACGCGGGCCTGGAAGTCGAGCTCGGCCGCAGTGGCCTACCCGCCGGCGCAGTCCTCCTGGGAACCGATGACGCGCGCAGCATGAATGCGTTCTTCGCCAAGATCCTGGTGCTGGCGGACGGAGTGGCCGGCTCTGGTTTCGGCAGCTCGGGCGGCGCCGGCTCAAGCTTCGGGTCTCCGCCTCCGTCGAAGGTCGGCCATGTGACGACGACGACCTACCGCGGCGTCGTGATCAGCTCCTTTACGTCCTCAACGCTCGGCCAGCTGGGGGCCAGTTTCTTCACGCCTTCGTACGCCGTGGTCGACGGCATGGGGATCCTCGCGTCCACCCCGGACGAAGCCAAAGCGATCATCGATGCCCACAAAGGTGGGGCGACGATCGCCTCCGATCCCACGTACAAGACCGCCAGCGCCGCATCGCTGGCCAAGCCGTCGGCCATCATCTACCTGGACATCGCCAAGCTCCTGGATGCGATCCGCACATCGCCGTTCGGAGCCCAGGCTGGGCTCAACTCGGGCAGCACCCTGTCGGCCAACGTAGAGCCGCTCAAGGCGGTCATCATCACGGCGGCCAGCGATGGGGACAAGGCCACCGAGCGGTTCTTCGTGATCGTCCGCTAGGCCCGTTCGCAATTCGCCTTGACTCTGGACAGTGGCTCCTGGCACCTGCTAGAGTGGTGACTGACGTGTCAGTCACCAGCCGAACCACCAGCGAGTCACCGCTGACCGAGCGGCAGTGGGTGCGTCGGGGCGAGCTGCTCGAGGCGGCCCGCCGGGTCTTCGAACGTGACGGTTACCACGGCACGACGGTTAGTGCTGTCGTGCAGGCCGCCGGCCTTTCCCAGGGCGCGTTCTATCTCTACTTCGCGGACAAGAAGGGGATCTTCGCCGCGCTGCAGGACGAAATGGCAACCCTGCTGCGCCGCCGAATCTACTGGGCCACCCGGGACGTGCCGGACGCCCGCCAACGGCTCGAGGCCGGCCTCGAGGCCTTTTTCGAGTTCTACGACGACTACTCGGCCTATAACCGCCGGCTGACGATCGAGGCGCTCGGCATCGACGAGAGCTTCGAGGCTCGCCAGACCGAGCTGCATCAGACCCTCGCCGCAGCCTTCGAGCCGACCCTGCGCCAGCTGGGGGTGCGGGCGACCGCAATGGCCGCCTTCGGCCTGCTCGGGATGGCGGCCCAGATCGCGTACTGGCAGCACTTTCAGCGCCGGCACGAGCCCTCCATGAGCGCCACGGCGCTTGCTCGGGCGTGCGCGACCCTGTTCCTCGACGGCGCCCCATCGATCCCAACCTCGCTACCACAAGAAGGAGGCACCCATGCCTGAAGCCAGGGAAGTCTTTGCGGAAATCGAGAATCGCATCAAGTCGCATCCCGAGAAGTCCGCGGGACTGAATGCGACCTACCAGTTCGATCTCAGCGGCGAATCGTGGACGCTCAAGATCGCCAACGGCGCCCCCGAACTGATCCAGGGGCCGGCGCAAAGCCCGAACACGACGCTGATCGCCACGACCGATGACTGGATGAACATCGCGACCGGCAAGTTGAACCCCGTCACGGCGTTCATGCAGCAGAAGCTCAAGGTCAAGGGCGACATGGCGCTGGCGATGAAACTTCAGGGGCTGTTGCAGTAGTGACCGACGCGCGTTGGGTCGGCCGGAGCTATGAAACACCGCCCTACCGGGTCACGGAGCAATCGATCCGGGACTACATGGCGGCCGTGGGCGACCTGCGGGACGATGGCGAGCTAGTCGCGCCGCCGACCTACGCCATGGTCTACGGGTTCGATGCCTTCTGGCAGCTCTGGACCGACCAGGAGGTGGCGCTGGACGTTGCGCACCTGGTTCACGGTGAGCAGCGCTTCAGTTTTCAGCGTCCGGTCCTCCCGGGCGACCGCATCCGGACGACGGGGCGGCTGACCGCGATCAATGCGCGCGGCGACATGGAGCTGGTTACGTTCGAGTTGAAGGCCGTCGATGAACAGGACCAGCCGGTCTCGGACGGCACCGCGCTCTTCATCATCCGCAAGCCATGAAAACCATGAGGGCCTTGGATTTCGAGCACGTCAGCCCGGGGCAGGCCCTGCCCCCAGTGACCAAGCACGTGACGGTCGAACAGATCCGGCAGTACGCCGAGGCCTCCGGCGACCGCAACCCGATCCACCTCGACGAGACCTTCGCTCGCTCCGCCGGCCTGCCGGGCGTGATCGCCCACGGGATGCTCACCATGGCCTTTGCCAACCAGATGGTGACCGACTGGCTGGGCGATCGTTCCTTGCTCAAGCGCCTGCAGGGTCGCTTTGCCGGG
>Ga0070697_100004027_pt1 | contig 11272 bp, 12 predicted proteins | sample KBSK1501metaG_FD_65475 | JGI IMG/M metagenome (GOLD analysis project Ga0070697, IMG submission 65475) | Corn, switchgrass and miscanthus rhizosphere microbial communities from Kellogg Biological Station, Michigan, USA - KBS K1-50-1 metaG | ecosystem: Host-associated > Plants > Roots >... | reverse complement strand
TTAATCATTATCATTTCTTGGTTTTCCACAGGCCCATCATGCGGCCCTCGGGATCGGTGAAGAGAGAGAACGAGCCCATACCGGGCACTTCCTGCTCCTCGACGTGGATTTTTCCGCCTTCCGCCAGAATGCGCTGGTGGTAGGCCGCGAGGTCATCGACATCAATGTACAACGTCATGTTGCCGGGCCAGGGCTCTTCGCGCTCCGGCCTGAGGATGCCGCCGTTGATGCCGCCCGTGCCTCCGGTCTCGACAAGGCGATAGTTCATCTCGGGCCTGTGCTGGATCTTCCAGCCGAAGATTTTCTCGTAGAAGGCCGCGACTCTTGGCGGATCCTTCGACATAAGCTCCCAGTGAACAACCGGTCTACCCATGGCGATCTCCTCTCGACGGTGGAGCGTTTATGTGCGGTCCCTACAACGGTTATTGTTTTGCCTTAGTAATATGACGAATGAGCAAGCCTTAGGACACCCGCGTTGCATTCATCCGCCTCAGTCGTCGATCGACTGGTAGGCCATGGTCCAGAAATCGACTGGGGGATGTCCAGGCACGCTGGGTCATCAGAAAGCCGACCATGCCCTCCTTGGGATCCGCATACCAGGAAGTGCCCAGACCGCCGTCCCAGCCGAATTTTCCAACCGGCCCCGCCATGTCTTTGTGACCGCGGCAGACGTGCCCTCGTGCGGGATCATGGCTTCGATTTTGCCGCCCAGGCGCTTTTCGTAGAACTTGAATGCGGTCTCGCATTGGCCCTTGAAATTTAAGTAAGGATTCAATTGCATAGCACACTCCGGTGATACCTAGTGATTGAGAAAATCCTTTACCTGTGAGATTATTCATATACCACTTGCAAAATGCAAGTGAAATGCTGGGGAAAATATGGCGAACCAGCGCAGGGCCGAGCGGCGGTCGGGGTGCCCACTGAATGCTTCGCTGGAGATGCTGGGCGACCGCTGGTCGCTGTTGATCATTCGTGACATGATGCTGCGGGGGGCGGGGACCTTCAAGCAATTCCTGGAGGGTGACGAAGGAATCGCGACGAACATATTGGCAGATCGCCTGCGGAGACTGTCCGCTTATGGAATCATCACCACCAAATCAGATCCTTCGGACGGACGAAAGGTGATTTACCAGCTGACGCCCAAGGGGATCGATCTTGCCCCGGTGCTAACGGAAATGGTCTTGTGGGCGTCCGCGCACGAAGACACCGGCAACCAGGCGCTGGTCCGGCTGATGCAAAAGGACAAAAAGCAATTTTTGAACGCGATACGACAACGTTGGGAACAAACCATCCGTTGATGGCTGACCATGTGTGCGCGGGCTGGGGCGAGGTTCCTGTCGCGGTTGTGGGTTTGCGGTCGCTGGCCCTGAACAGGTGCGTTGCTCCATGAGAAAATGCGCTTGAGAAGTTTCATCCAGTGAGGTCAAACTGAATGTGCCGGAATATCAAAACCCTTTTCAACTTTGATCCGCCCGTTACTGACGAAGAAGTTCGAGCTGCTTCGCTCCAGTTCGTGAGAAAGATCAGCGGTTTTAACAAACCGTCGAAGGCGAACGAAGGCTCGTTCCTGGCTGCCGTCGATGAAATCGCCGGCATCTCGATTCGTCTTCTTCGTTCTCTCGAGACGAACGCACCACCGAAGAATCGAGAAGAAGAAGCAGCAAAGGCGAAAGCTCGCGCCGCAGAGAGATTCGGCGCTTGAGTCCGTCAAGTGCGTCCGATGCCCAAGGTCCCGCTCACTCGAACCCTTTCCGGAAACTCTCAAACTGCTGCTTCAGATCGGCGATTTCTTTGCGAAGCTGCTGGACTTCGTCTTCCAGGCGCATGAGTGGCTCGTTGCCCTCGGGGTGATTGGCAATCGCGGACGACGGCGCCATGGCCAAACTGAGCTCCTGCAGATCCGCAGAGAGCAGATGCATGTAGCGCGCTTCCTTGGTGCCCGGCTGGCGGGGCAGCACTCTGACGATGGGTGGTTCTCTCTGCATCAGGCGCTGCAGGATGGACTGCACTTCGTCGAGAGCCTCGAAGCGGTGCATGCGCTCGGCGCGTCCACGCAGTTCTCCTGGTGTTTGCGGACCGCGCAGCAACAGCACGGACACGATGGCGATCTCACCGCGACTAAAGTTGAAAACCTCCTGCAAACGATGCTCGTACTTGGTAACACGGCTATCGGCGCCACCGGCCGGTCCGGCGAGATTCTGAGCATGTAGTGCAGCGAGCGCCTGTCGAACCACGTCTTCATCCAGATTCATCACTGGTTCGCGGTTGTTCTTCTGGTTGCAGGCGTTGACCAGTGCGTTCAACGAAAGCGGATAGTAATCCGGAGTGGTAATGTCCTTCTCAACCAGCGCGCCCAGCACCCGAGCTTCTACTTCATTCAGCAAAGGGTTCACGGCATACGCCTTCCTCACCTCGTTGCTCATCTCATTGCTCTTTCTGACGCTACTTCGACTGAAAGAGCAGCGGCGCGAAGTTGGCGAGATTGTCGCGCCAGACCATCCACGCATGCATCCCTGGAGTTTGAATTGTGATAGGCTGCAGGCCTTTTTCCTTTAACCAGGCGATAAATTTCTGATTTGCGGCCAAGAGACCGTCTTCAGTTCCACACGCGATCCAGAGCACTCGCAGCTTGGCATTGATCTCCGCGGCTGATCGCGGCGTGATTCCCGGAAAGGATGGACCATAGTCGCCTTCTCCCAGACCTCCGGCGCTGAAGCTTCCGACATAGGCAAAGTCCCCGGCGTGATTGAGACCCACCAGCAGGCTCTCCGAACCGCCCATGGACAGGCCTGCAACGGCATGTTCTTCACGTTTATCAGAGATTGGATATTGCTGTTTCACCCGGGGCATAACCTCCTGAAACAGCGCGTCTGTGAACTTAGTGAAGTTGCGGCCAGGCAATTCCGGATCCCGCCAAGCGATCCATCCACGGGTAATCATGTCCATGGTTCCGTAGCCGAGCGGCATGACCACGATCATCGGCATGGCCTTTCCCTGGGCGATCAGGTTATCGAGTATCACGTTGGCTTTTCCCATGCTTGTCCACGCGCTCGGGTCGTCGCTGTATCCGTGAAGCAGGTAAAGCACTGGATACTTCTGGTTCCTCCTTGATTCGAAGTTGGGTGGCGTATAGACGTAATACTCACTGTTTATGCCCACGATGTTCGACCGGTAGTAGTGATGATGCACTGCTCCATGCGGAACGTTGGACGGCTCCCAGGGCATCGGTGGTTGACCGGGCACCAGGAAAACATTTTGAGTGTTGAAGAAGCTGGGCTTGATGGTCACGTTGTGCGGATCAAGGAGAGCGGTGCCGTCAACATCAAAGGTGTAGCTGTAATACTGAGGTGCAAGCTTGGGCACGGTGACGCTCCATACGGCGTCCGCCCCCTTCGCCATCGGAAAAGGATGTGCTGCGCCTTCCAGATGCAGTTCCACTTTCGCAGCATTTGGCATGGCAAGGCGAAAAATGATTGTTCCATCCGGCTGCAATTGCGGGCTTTTGGGAGGCGCAGGCGCGAGCGGAACCGGAGCTTCGGATGCAGCGGGTCTTGCGGTCGGCTGCGCCTTTGCCGGCGGAGGCCACATCCCGAGACAGAACGCCGTCACTGCGACCACACACAAGACGGTGGATCGCGAGACCGCGCGGAAGGATCGTGACATCAGGCGTTCCTCCAAGGGACTGGAAGTGGTTGCGCGGATAGTGTACATCCCCAACAAACCACGATTCGGGGCGGGAATGAAGAGCGTGGCTCCCAGCAGGGTTGACGGGGCATGCCCACCCCCCCTATTGTGCCTGCGCTATGAAGTTGGACGAATCGGTCATTTTCGGGTCCTCAGCGTCGAGCGCCTAGCCAGCGGGATGGTTTGGGACGCAGAGACACGGAACTACTCCTGGAGATGCCACGCAGAGAGATCGAGGGGTTAGCTTCCCCGGAAGCGCCAGAGTTCGGATATATAAGGAAACGCATCAAGCTCGCTGTTCGAGAACAGTCGTCATCGTTGTCCTTAATTCGTACGGAGATCAGTCATGGAACTGCGAATTGAAGACTTATCCAAATCGTATCCCAATGGGGTACGAGCGCTGGACAACGTTTCTCTTATCCCTTACCCATCTAGCTTAGACACGTTTTTGACGCCAGTCGAGCACCCTGACGTGCCCTTGCTTAGGTGCCACGGCTCGATTGCGGTCGAAATCCGACCTACAGGGCAAGTCCCTATTACACCGAGCTATTCTGGCAGTTCTCTTCCGCGCCTCTGGACTCTGGGCTTTCGTGGGGCAGGGGACTTATGTCTTCAGAAGGTAGAATGAAGCCTCCATCGCCCGCACGCCACGTTCCCCCAATGCCACGCTGTCGAACACTGGTCGCCTTACTGTTTTGCTGCGGCGTAGCCATTAGGGTTACGCCTCAGACGACCTCGAAACCACAATTCAAGGCCACTGTTGACCTGGTTCGAATCGCCGTGATCGTCCGCGATCCTCATGGCAAAGCAGTGCGCAATTTAGATGCGGCCGATTTTTCCGTAACTGACGATGGTAAAATACAGGGCATCGATTTTTTCTTGCGAGTTGAGCGAGATAGGAAGAATCGCGGGCCCCGGTCTACTCCGCAAGGGCTGTCGATGGTGTCGTGGACGCTCCACCCTAAAGTTCTTGCAATCGAATCTACGGAATTACCGGGTTGCCATCTTGGGACCTCGGGGCCTCGTCCAGAACTTCACCCAAGATCGAACTCAGTTGCTGTGGGCACTGGATCAGGTCTCAGAGAGCCTACCCAATCCGGCCGCTACGCCCTTGATGAGCGCCGGCTACGATCTGCTGCAGCAACTGAAAAAAGTACCTGGAAGAAAATCGATGGTCATATTCACGGATTTCCATGCCAACGGGCAGGACGCGTGTTCCTTGTTCTTTCCCGGTTCGGCTGACTCGCTTCCCGAAGAGGCTTTTGACGCGCCCGAACGATTCGTCACGGCGGCGATTGATGCCAATGTCGCACTGTACCCGGTTGATACTCGTGGTGTGGTCGCGGTGATTCCGTTTGGAGATGCCACAACGACGACAGGCGAGATGAACTCGGGTGGGTCCACCGAGGCGGCACAATCAGTGACAAGCCAGATTTCGGCGCAGAATAGCGAATTGGCTTCGACGAACGGGTTGCTGGAGTCCGTTGCTCTACAGACCGGCGGTCGTGCTATCGCCCACTCAAATGCTCTGGAGCAGGTATTCAAGCTTCTCGTCGAAGACTCGGAATCTTACTATGTTCTCGGTTACTACTATCGCCAATTGGTCGCAGATGGAAGATTTCATCGGATCATTGTGCGCGTTAACCACTGCACGTGCAGTGTGCAAGCTAGGGCAGGATACTTCGCACGCTAGAGCATCACCCGCACGGACTGGCTACTCACGACGCAACTTTCCGGGAATGGCACTTAGGAACTGCCAGGGCCAAATAACCGGCAGCTGGAAAACGTCACCCAATATGCTGGCGGCGGTGCCCAACCCTCAGAGACTTAAGACGGCGATAAAGATCGGCAGCGATAGCAAGACTGTCTTTCGCTCGAGCCCGGTAGCCTACGCGAGCTGAAGGGTGAGGCCAACTTCTGACGCTTTCACTCAGACTCTTGTTTTTCGCGGCTGTCGGACGCGCCTTCCAGCCGGAACTGCCCGCCCAGAATCTTTGCTACCGAATCCAGATCCTTAGCCAGCGCGACCCGCCACCGTCCCACGGAATCCTGCGCCAGGGCATCCATGGTTTCCCCGAAGGACAGCAAGGTGGCGGCAATCTGAGTTCTTACCAACTCTGAAACTGAGGTTTCGATGCCCTTCTGGACGGTCTTTAGCTTTCCGCAGGCGTCGTCGAGTTGGATGCCAAGTTCCTTGGCGTTGCGCGATCCCAGCTCTTTCAGAACCACATCCACCTGCGTCTCGAGCTGAATGCGCGCCCCGGATATTGCGTCGTTGGCCATTTGGCTCAGGCGTGCGTCGAGGCCGGATTCAAGCCGGCATGCACAATCATCAAGCTCGGAGATGCGGGCGCCCAGCCCAGTGACTTGGGTTTGCAGCCGGGAGGACTCTGACGCGGCAGCCGCCTGGACTTGTTGCATCTCGCGCCGATAGGCTGCATGCTCCTCGCCCAAGCGTTGCTGCAGGGATCGCAAGTGCTCTTCACCCTGATGCTTAACCCGGCTTCCGGCTTCCGACGCCTGCTGCTGAAATCGCTCTGTTCCAGATTGGAGGTGCTCCCCTACCGTGCCCGCGATCTCTTCAGACAGAACCTGCGCCTGTTGTTCGACCTTTTGCAGTTCTTGCGTCACATGCTCCCGGAACTCATTCTGGGCTTCGCGTATCTTCTTCCCGATGGCCTCTTTCGTTGCCTCCAATACCTGCTCTGACTGCTGGCGGGTTTGTTGCAGGACCTGTGCGCCAAGATCCTGGCGCAGGCGGATCCATAGCTTCTCCTCCACCTCGGGAGGAATATGTGTCAGCGATATTTCAAACTGGCTGCGTTTGGGCGCGCCCCGCGCCAGCCGTTCCTTGAGCTCGGCCACCTCGGCGTGCAAGGGCTGAACCATCTCGGCAAGCATGGTCCTCAAGTCCTGGTCCGTTAGTTGTGAGGAGGTCTTCTCGCGTACGATTTTGAGGGAAGGCACAGCTTGATCGTGCGCGCGTCCCTTATCGTCTCTGGTTCCGGCCGGCAGTTTCCGCGAGAGTTCGGCAGAGTGCATGCCCAGAATTTGTATCCAATCTTCGGGACAAGCTTCGAGTCCCCAGAAATTTTCCGGGCGATCCAACCTCGCGCCCAGCTGCCAGCCCTGTTGACCAGATCCCATCGGCTGGCAGTCCACCACATGAGCCATGGTCGCGCGGCCTTCTTTTCTTTTGAACTGCACCGGGAGACCAGCGTCCAGTTTTACTGGAGAGTACATAACGCAGCCATGCGCACTGACCACCAAAGTCTCGCAGATTTCGGAGAAGGGTTTATCCGGCTCCAGGCTGGTGACGACTACGGGGAGGGTTACCGGCACTCTGGAGCTGCGCCGTACTGAGTTGACCGCGTTCGCACTCTGCATAGTCTCCCTCTTCTGAAGTCCGCGTGCCACCAGGCACACGGACCGGCTCGGCCTTTCATCTCCTAAGGTAACCCAAGCTTGTCAGGAAGGTGTGTTCCCGTAGTTCTTGTCGGGACGCGCGAGTGGACAATAAGGTTACGCCCCTAGGTAACTGAGTAATGAGACCAGGTACTGGCCTTAATCGCGCGGCCTATGGCCAAGAAACTAGCCTGTTCGGGGGACTCAGGGAGTAGTGTGTAGAGACCTTGGCGAAATCGAAACCCTCATGGCAAGCATGACGAGTCCAATCCTAAAGCGGTTTTTCGAAATGTGCTGCCGGCATCGTTTTTCCTGGCCGCATACTGGAGTGCACGGCCAAGCCTACCAGTCCTACCAGGTATGCCTGATCTGTGGCGCCGTCTACGCCTATGATTGTTCCACGATGCGTCGGACTGGCCGGTTGGTAGCGCCCATAGAGAGCCACGCTGACTTGGAAACCGGGTAGATCGGCTCCTTGCGGGTTGGGAGTGAGGCCTGGGAGAAGCTATCTTTCCGGCCCTGACCTGCTTGTGCCGGCGAATGGCACGCTGGTGCTATTTACCTTCTTCGGCTGTGCCCTTACATTGTCTTCGAGCAGTTCTGGGGGAGGGCTACTCAGTTAACGTCCCACGACTCTAACCGGAGTCTGGGGCGTTTTCTTTTGGTCCCTATCCACAGCCATCCCGACGCTTGGATTCCCGGACGTCGAGCTACCCGCTGGTTGGCCAACAATTTCCCGCTGCCCAGCCTGATATGATTGGCATATTGGGGCGGCTACCGTGGTCGCCATTCGATGTACTCATCCGATGATTGACATCCATTCCCATCTCCTTCCCGGCATTGATGACGGTTCGAAATCCTGGGATATGACCCTCGAGATGTGTCGCCTGGCGATTGCGGATGGCATTACCCATATCGTTACGACTCCCCATGCGGACGATACCTACGCCTACAGCCGCGATCGCGTACGGGGGACAATCGCCGAACTCTCCGATAAGATCGGCGACCAGCTGGCTTTCAGCATCGGTTGTGACTTTCACCTGTCATTTGAAAATGTTGAAGACGCCATCGCACACCCACGCCGCTACACCATCGCCGCAGGGCGATACTTGCTGGTCGAGCTAAGCGACTTCGGGATACCCCCACAGATAAGTGACGGTATATTGAGGCTGCAGGCGGCGGAAATGGTTCCCATTATTACGCACCCTGAACGAAATGCGATTCTGCAGCGAGGGCCTGAACGAGTTCTGGAGTGGGTGGACACGGGATGCCTGGTGCAAGTCACGGCGTCCGCCTTAACCGGCCACTGGGGAGCCGTCGCCCGGCGGGTTGCCTTGTGGCTGCTGGACCACGATGCAGTGCATGTGCTTGCCACCGACGCCCACGATGACAAGAACCGTCCACCCATCTTGTCGGAGGCTCGCGACGCCGTTTCGAAGCGTTTCGGCGCCGATGCGGCGCGCGCCCTAGTGCTTGACAATCCCGCCGCCATTGTCGTCGGAAGGCCCCTTCCGGTTCTGGGCCGCACTCCGCTACTAGGCTACCAATCCAGAGAACCGCTGAAGGGTGCCGGTGAGGACCCGATTCAACGAAAAAGGTATGCAAGTGACTAATTCAGCCTAGCCGGTCAGGCGGTGGTCGGCATCTAGCGTGGGCTCGATTTGCTCATTAGAAAGGAAAACCCGGGAAATCTGTACTCCTGCTTGCCATTTTTGGGCACGGCTTTTAACTTGCCACTGCGCACCTGTTCCATGGCCTCGACGACCCGCGGTAGAGAGACGGGTTCGGCGACCGGGACGTTGTGAGCGGGCAAGAGCAATTGAAGCCTCGGCGCCAGGCTGGCCAACTTCTTCACCGAGGCCACATAAGCGTCCAGGTCGGTCTCCGGCCGGTACAGAAAGATGGGTCCGGGATAGAAGGTGTCTCCGGTGAACAGGAGACCATTCTTTTCATCCATGAGCGCGATGGAATCTGGAGTATGGCCGGGAGTTGCAATGACCTCAAGAATGCGTCCACCCAGATCAATCTTGTCGTGGTCATGAATCCAGCGAGAAATATGGAAGGGCTTGGTGACATACTCCGCAGGGATGAATCCTGGAGGAAGATCGCCGCAGACTTCACCCGATGCAATCTCGGCCTGAGCGTCTTCTCTTGAGCCTTTGGCATTGGCGCGGGTGAACTCGGTGTCCATGCCGTAGATGTCGGTGAATCGCCAGTTGTCTCCTACGTGATCATCGTGGGTGTGGGAGTTCAGGACGCTGACCGGCAGCCTGGTCAGGCCTTCCACCACATCACGGATATTACTGATGCCCATTCCTGTATCGAACAACACCGCTCGCGTCGTCCCCAAAACCAGGTAGGAGATGACTTCTGCCGATTGATGGGGTTCGTAGATGGCGAACACGCCGGGACTGATTCTGTAGACCTCGAACCAAGGGTCCTGAACGGCGATTCTCTTTAGGGTGCGATAGGCGGGGCGGGGAAGCCGCTGGCACCACTCCGGCTTCTGGGGCGGAGCAGAAGACAGTAGCGCGAGAACAAGGATAATGGATTTCACGAGCTGATTCTCAATCACTGGCTTGGTGTGCTTATCTTTAATCTCCAGTCTCTAATCTCTCGTCTCCAATCTCTAATTTTCTGTCTTTATTTTTCATTTCCCCCAAACCGTATTCAAAAACAGGTAGCGGTCTCGGACAACATCTTTACCGGCGTTCGATTGTGGCCCTAAATACATCACCTGCCAATCACTGGCTGACTGGTAAGCAGGCCACTGCGGCAGGCCTGGGCCGTTGGGATTTCCTGTGCGAGCGAAATTGGCCCAGTATTTCTGCATCAGATCGCTGAGAGCCCGGTCTTCGGGCCGCCAGGTGATCCCAGCTTTTGAATCAAGTGTTCCGAAGACGTACTCGATCTCTGCTGAGTGGTACGCCCCGGGGTCGGGAGCGCTCGGATCGTGCGGTAGGGCAAGGTCGAATCGATATCGGTAAGCGGGTTGTTTGCCGGTCGTGGTCTGAGCTTCTAGCCATCGCCACGTTGAGCACGCGATGAAGCGGTCGCCGGCGAAGTCTTCCAGAGAACGTCGGGCTTGCGCATCGTTGTTCGCAGGGTAGAGGCGCAGAAATTCTCTCGCCTTCTCGCCGAACTCTTTGGCAGCCGTGGCCTTCAGGCTATCAAGGGTGGGAGGCTGCGGCGCATGTATCACTTCGAAACTGGCCTCGTCATGATTCCATCCGGCCAGCAGCGGAACATCATTCTGTTTTCCCTGGGCAAACGTTACCGGCACCGATTCGGGCAGGAGGTATCCGTCAATGTCAGGAGAAAAACGCGGTGTGCCGTTGACCGCGCCTTTCAACGAGGCGTCGAGCATCTTCTGCGCAGGAATGGCGCGCAGTTCGTTAAGGGTTTGGACGCCGAAGGACGAGATGGCAAATTGGGAATCCCGCTGGGAACGAACCGCCAGCGGCTCGAAGAACAGGGGCCTGTCGGAAAACGCTGCTCCGCTTTCGCCGATAGCTTTGTTAAATAGCCCTTTTGCGACTGGCGATGCCATGAGCGCGCTCGCGGAGAACGATCCAGCACTCTCGCCGAAGATCGTGACGTTTGCGGGATCGCCGCCGAAAGAAGCAATGTTGCGATGCACCCACTCGAGAGCCGCGACTTGATCGAGCAGACCGTAGTTGCCAGCGGCCTTTTTGTCCGACTCGAGCGCAAGCTCCGGGAGCGCGAAAAATCCGAAAATGCCAAGGCGGTAGTTCATGCTGACCACGACTACACCTTGCTTGGCGAGCATACCGCCATCTTGGCGGGGCTCGGAAGTTGCCCCAGCCATGAATCCTCCCCCGTAAATCCAGACCATGACGGGGAGTTTGGCTGTGGCGCCGTTCGCAGGAGTCCAGACATTCAGCGACAGGCAATCTTCGCTGCCTCCGACATCGCGAAAGACCATGTCGGGATAGACTGGCCCCTGCATGCAACGTGCCCCGAATTCGGTGGCGCTGCGGACCCCGGTCCATTTGACTGCGGGCGCGGGAGGCTTCCAGCGGAGTTTCCCCCCAGTCGGGGCAGCGTAGGGAATTCCAAGAAACGAACTCACCGGCCCGCTCGCCTTGCCTTCGATTGTGCCGGTTTCGATTTGCACACGCGGGGACGATGACGCGGCGTACGATGCGAAGGGAATCAGTGT
>Ga0070697_100004025_pt1 | contig 11274 bp, 10 predicted proteins | sample KBSK1501metaG_FD_65475 | JGI IMG/M metagenome (GOLD analysis project Ga0070697, IMG submission 65475) | Corn, switchgrass and miscanthus rhizosphere microbial communities from Kellogg Biological Station, Michigan, USA - KBS K1-50-1 metaG | ecosystem: Host-associated > Plants > Roots >... | reverse complement strand
TTCTCGCTCGGTCCGTCGCCGGTCGGTGACGTTATAGGTAACCCCGGTGACGCCCGCGACTCCTCCCTTTTTGTCCAAGAGCGGGATGAGATGTATCTCGAAGAACTGATCGTTTGCTTCCGTGACGAAGGTCACCGCTTCGCCGGCCAGCGCACGGCGGGCATTGGCGTGGATGCCAGGCGAGTCGTGATAGAGATCGAAGATCGATTGGCCGACGAGTTGTCCCGGTTTAACTCCAAACGCGTCGAGGCCTTTGCCTTCTGAGAGAGTGACGACCCCCGAACGATCCAGCGCAAACAGAATGACTGGAGCGTTACCGATTACATTGCACAAACGCTCCTCAGTCTTTGTCAGTTGCTCTTCCGCGAGCTTGCGCTTGGTGATGTCGACCATCACACCGCGCAACTTGGTCGGACGATCGTTCTCTACCATCACGGTGACCAGATCTCCCAGCCACACTGTGCGCCCATCGGCCGCAATCATGCGGTACTCAAAATCGTGATCCCGTTTTTCGGCGGTTGCGTTTAGGCAAAGTTTAACCGCCCACTCCCGATCGTCCGGGTGGAGGTGCTCTCGCCAGAAGTTTGGCTCATTCAACCACTGCTCAATCGGGTAACCGAGAATGCGCTCGGCTTGCTCGCTCACAAACGTAAACTGGAAAGTTTCGGCGTCAGCCTGCCAGACAATGCCGCTAACCGTATTAACCAGGTTACGGAATTGCTCGTTGCTTTGCGTCAAGTCAGCCGTCCGCTCCTTAACCTTGCCCTCCAGCCCAGCACGCGCTCGCTCCAAAGCATGCTCAGCCCGTCTCCGCGCCGAACCCCACAAGCTAATGAGCAAGGCCGAAAGAAGAAAAACGGCAAGATAGACAATATCCTGAAAACTAAATGAAAAGGCGAACTTCGGTTCCACGATGAAGAAATGGATGGACAACGTACTCAGCAGGACAGCCAGCAGGCCCGGGCCAGTGCCGCCAAACCAGGTACTCAAGATAATGGCCGGCAAGAAGAGCGGCGTGCGGAACGTGTAGCCTTCCAACGACAGGGTTAAGACCAATGAAACGAGGACGGATATCACCGCCAGCTCATAACGGACAATGGTGCGCTCAAACAGGCGCGGCGCTGTCACCGATTGGAAACGGAATGTTTCCAGGTCAACGGCCGAGTTCATGACAAAGTATGATTTGCCGCATGTGGTTCAGGTCAGCGGCAATTCGAAAGTCTAACGTTTGTCTATTCGAACTGCCAGTTTTCCTTCATCCCTCTAAAGAGGTGGCCGGCGCTACCTCGGCCGCGGGATCGAAAAATCCTGCGAGTGCTTCGTAGCCGGCTTTTCACAGCGAGCCGATCCTATCATCATTATGAAAACCAAAGAGGAAAGTTTTAGCAGCAGGTTACGGCGGATTTTCCGACGGCCCATGCGACCGCACGATCCGATGCTCGTGCTCAACATGTCGTTCTTTAACTATACCGATGGATGGGGCCGCATCTTCTCGAAAGATAACTACGCGCGGTTCGAGGCATGATCACGACGGGCCTGGCAAGGGGAAACAAGGGATCAACTCGAATGAACGCGGCGCGGAAATCGATTACCGTGAAGGCGCCCGTAGCCAGGGTATACCAACAATGGCTGAAGGGGGAAGACCTCCCAAAATTCATTCCCGCGATCACGCGCTCACACCGACTCGATCCCAATCATTTTGCCGTATCGATAAGTCTGAATGGTCAACAGCATGACGCGGTGTTGGAGATCACGCTGCGCATTCCGGAACGAAGACTCGTTTGGCGCACGCTCGGAGATCGACCCGCTGCTGCTGTCGTATCCTTCACTCCCCGCCCTGACCGAAGCACCGTCGTTGGACTGACCCTGATGTCCACGTTTGGCGGCCCCATTTCCCGCCGTGTCGAAACATACCTGCACAATTTCAAACGACTCATTGAAGAGCGAGCCTGATGTCTCTCTGAGCCGTAGATCGACGTCAAGCGTTCGACGTTGTGTGTTCGACGTTCGATCTTCGGCATTCACCACCGATCACTGATCACAAATCACCGATCGCGCTCCGACTTCCGACCTCTGACGTCCTACCCAAAAAGAGGTATCCCAAACCACCCCCGGAGTAGCAATCGAAAATCCCACGCTTGCGCAATAGCGGCAGCGTGAAGGCACGATATCGTGATTGGGAAACCGAAACCTGTCTAATTTGAATTTTCACTGAGGAAAATACCATGCCTAACGAATTACATTCCTACACCGAGCTTCAGGAGCAAATTCACCAAGACCTGCGTATCCAACATCCGGACTGGGTCGAACCAAACGGTGATTGCCCCACTTGCGACTCTTATGAGAGTCGCCTCGCGGAACTGCTCGGCCTCACTCAGCGCTCGAACGCGGCCAGAATGGATAGACCATCATCCGAGATGAGTCATGCCGCAGCAGCTTAGTGAAATATCGAAACGCGAGGCTAAAATATAAAACGAGCCGTTGAGATCAATGAAGAGAACTTCGAGACCGAAGTTTTGAAATCCAATCAAGCGGTGCTGGTCGAGTTTGCCACTGGATGGAGTCTCCCTGCCATGTTGATAAACGGCGCGATGGACGAAATTGCCGCCGAATATGTCGATCGTCTGAAAGTTGCCCGCGTCGAGCTCGATCGCAGTCCCAATCTCGGATTGTGGTACGGTATTCGATACCTTCGGACCATTTTGTACTTCGTCGATGGTGAAGAGCGCGTCGGGATTTTTGGAACTACAAGCAAGGAAGCAATTCTTTCTCAGTTGAAACCAATTATCAGCTCACGGCGCACGCCCGAATCCGACCTCGCTTCGCTCACCGACGCGTGACGTACCCTGTGGATTTTCGACGACTCGCCATTTGCAGACTCGAAATCGGTATTGTGCTAGTGCGGCCGCCGAAATTCCAGCCAGGGTGGCCAAATTGGCAGACGCGCACGGACGCGCCAGACTTCGATACATCCGGTTCCAGCCCAACGACTCAAACGCTTAGTTGCGGCTGGCCACGAGCTGTCCTGGCGTCTACAATTTCAAACCTGCGCAAGAGAAAGGCATGAAACGCGACAGCCTGAGCATTCGATCTGAGTGGCCGCAAGGGCCGCTGACCGATATCGAGCGAAGCGAATTTTACCTGCGCGAAGGGGAACGATTGGCTCATATGGGGAGCTGGTCGCTCAGGGCCGATGGAATATTTGATTATTGGTCGCCCGAAACGTTCGTGATCTTCGATTTCGATCCTTCGGAAGGGATTCCTACACTGACGCAATGGCTGGCTGCGGTGCAGCCTGATGGTCGCGATCTGTTAACAAGAACGATCGACAAGATGTTTCGCGAAGGCGTGCGAGGCGACGTCAGGTATTGGGTCGATCATCCAAAAAAAGGAAAACGGATGATGCACAGCACGGGAGAGCCAGTCTTAGAGAACGGCAAAGTCACCCGACTGATCGGTAATACGCTGGATATCACCGAGCAGGAAATCGCGACGCAGGATCTCCATCGGAGCGAGGCTTATCTGGCGGAAGCCCAAAGACTCAGTCACACCGGCAGTTTTGGCTGCAAATTCTCTTCGGGCGAGATGTTCTGGTCAGAAGAGACCTTTGGAATCTTTGGATACAACCGAGCCATCACACCTGCAGTGGAAGCGATCCTTCAACGTGTTCATCCGGAAGATAAGGCCAGGGTTCAGGAGAATATTCACCTTGCAGCCAGCGAGGGTAAAGGGTTGCGATCTGGAATCGAAGTTTTGGTGACGACGATCCTCGATAACAATCAGCAAACGGAACGCGCCAAGAAAATTGATCGCTACTGTCGCGTCATCTTCCCGGCAATTTTCGCGATCGCCTCGATTGCAATTTTCGTACATCCCGGCAGCTAAACACGAGTGTAAGTCTGGCACGTCTTGACTCCGAACCCTCTAGCGCAAATTCTAGCACAACCCGCTGTTAGACCGTAGGCTGATTATTTGAGCCAGGGTGGCGAAATTGGCAGACGCGCCAGACTTAGGATCTGGTGGAGTAATCCTTAGGGGTTCGAGTCCCCTCCCTGGCACTTTGATGAAAGACAACAATACCCAACGCTCAACATCGAACATCCAACGTCGAATCGTAGCATGCGTTGATTGAGCGTTGAGCGTTGGGTGTTTGCTGTCACTCCGGGACAGACTAGTGGAATATCGCCGCCCGTGCTGACGCCAAGTCCACTGGGGGAGACTGGGTCAACCGCTGATCAGGCCAGCTGGCGCAATGCGCCCTTCAAAGTCCGAACGCAGCCGCGTTTTACACGAGAGGGCGCACGAGTACCTCTGGGGAAGCACACGCGCCCCCGCGTGCTCATTTCGGCGTCTCGCTGAAATGCAGTGACAAAGTTCCCGATGGCGAGGGCGCCATCGCCACCACGCGAGGCGCGTGCGCTCCCCCAGAAAGAACGCGCTCATTCCGCGCTTTCGAACTCAACTCGCTCGATGTGTGAGTAGATATTGAACGACGGCGGACGAAGAAATCCGATCAGCGTTTGATTGCTTTTCCGAGCGAAATTAACCGCGAGCGTGGAAGGCGCTGAAACTGCCGCGATGATCGGAATACCCGCGGCAAGCGCTTTCTGCATGATTTCAAAAGACGCCCGCCCGCTGACGAGAAGAAGATGTTGAGCCAGTGGGAAAAGTCCATCCAGAAAGGCGCGTCCAATCGCTTTGTCGACAGCGTTGTGGCGGCCGATGTCTTCACGAACAATTTGCGAGTTGCCGTTCAAATCAAAGATTCCGGCAGCGTGAATGCCACCGGTGCGGGCGAAGTCTCCCTGCTGTTGTTGCAGTCGCGCGGGGAAGACGAGCAACCTTTCCACGTTAATCCTGACGTCGGTCGCTGTAATCACTGGAAAGTTTTGGCGAATGGCCTCGATGCCGGTCTTACCGCAAATCCCGCAGCTTGACGAGATCGTTCCGAAACGTTGCGCCGAACGGAGCTTTAATTTTACGCCCGGCGCTACTTCGACAACCACCGTGTTCTCGCGTGTCGCTGAAATTCCCGTGATCTCAGCCCGTTGGCGGATAAGCGCTTCCGAGACCAGAAACCCAGCCGCGAGTTCTTCGTCGCGACCGGGTGTACGCATGGTTGTTGCGAGAACCTTACCGCCAACCCGAATTTCCAGAGGTTCCTCAATCGTGAGATCGTCCGGTTGGTATTCGAGAGTGCCATCGCTCTTTCGCCGAATGATTTTTTCCGATCCAATGCCGCCTTCTTTCATTTGGAGGGCCCGAATGTTACCATAAACGCGGTGGAAATCTGTCATCTTTACATTTCGCCGGACCACAATTTTGTCGGGCACCACGGTCGCCAGCCGGACACATATCCTGCGATTGAGGTGCCGGTAATCGAGTGCATCGCCGGGCGCGGGATCCGCGGTGATCGTTACCTGGATTTCAAGGACAATTACAAAGGGCAGATCACATTTTTTTCACTTGAGGTCTTCGATGAGCTCCGCGGCACACTTCAGGTCCACGATTGCTCGCCCTGGTTGGTTCGAAGGAACGTGATCACACGCGGTGTCGATCTCAACGAACTGATCGACCAGACTTTTGAAGTTCAAGGGATTCGTTTCAAAGGCACGGAGGAATGCCGGCCTTGCTACTGGATGGATCACGCCATCGCCCCGGGGGCGCAAAAATTCCTTAAAGGCAGGGGCGGACTACGTGCTCGGATTTTGACGAATGGCATGCTGCGTTCGACGGCGCGACTTGCCCAGGCGGTTTAATGAAGCTGAGCGCGGTGTTGCTCGCCGGTGGCGAATCGCGCCGGATGGGCAAAGATAAGGCGACTCTTCGGTTTCGGGGGAAGCCGCTCTGGGAGATTCAACTAACTTTGCTGCGACAATTGAACCCGCTCGAGATCATTATCTCCGCGCAAACAGATCCGCGGTGGCGGCCTAACGATACCAGATTTGTGGCTGACGACGCACCATCACGCGGCCCGCTCAGCGGTTTGGCCGCATCGCTAGCGCAAATGCGCGGCACTCATCTGCTGGCGCTGGCAATCGACATGCCCTTCATGAAGGCAAGATATTTGCGTTCGCTCTGCGAACGGACCGAGCCAGGCTGCGGCGTAATTCCTAGGATCAACAATCGCGCCGAACCGCTGGCTGCGATTTATCCGGCCGAAGCGCGTGCCGATTTCGCGATGGCACTCTCAGGCGCGGATTTTTCATTACAAGAACTAACGAGACGACTTGCCGAAGCGGCCCGTTTACGCGTTGTCCCGGTCGACGATTCCGATATCGAGCTGTTTCGCAACTTGAACGACCCTGATACTCTGAGCCGCGCCTGAGCAATCCGCAGCTGCGCGGCGCACAACCAGCGGCCGAGCGCGTTACAGAACGTGCCACTTCTTGTGGCGCGTTCGCGGATCGACCTCCCACAAGCGCAGCCCTCCGAGAAAGGCATTTTCGTTTCGCCCACGCTCAACGCCGGGCGGCAGCCTGGTGAATCGGTGCACATTCCCTCCGCCGAGCACGACATAATCGGCAATGAACGCCTTCCTGAGCTGGCCGACGGCGAAAACGACTTCTCGCTTCCAATCTTTTTCGCCAAGGCGTTCCACGCCCGGAATTCCAAGAAAATTTTCGATGATGTCCCGGTCGCGATAGGGCAAATCGCCAAGCTCGAGTGGTAACAGATTTTTTTCCCAAACCAGAGCCGAGCCCAGGCCGGTGCCGAGTCCGAGGAAAAGCATGCGGCCGCCGTTGTAACTCCCCAGGGCCTGCATGGCCGCGTCATTGATCAACTGGACCGGCTTCTTGAGCGCTTTCTTAAAATCGAATCCAGCCCAGCCCTTGCCGAGGTGCTTGGGGTCTCGGACAATGCAGCCCCTGCGCACCGGCGCGGGGAAACCAATGGAGACGGCCGCAAATCGCCAGTCTTTCGCGTTTTCTTCAATTTTTGCGACCAGTTTTTCCGGTGTCATCCTCGGGCCGGAATCAAATTCTCGATGTTGGCCGCGCCACATCATCAATTTGACGTGCGTGCCGCCGATATCGACAACGAGGATTTTTCCCTTCATGAACCGACCGCGCCGTGTTTCCTGGCGCGACCGCTACTCGCCGATACCGACCGAGCGCGCGAGGCGCTGGAAGACGCCTTTGCTCTCCGGCTTCGCAGCTGTGCTGGGCGGCCAGCATTCCACGATCTCAAGCGCAAGAAATCGAAACAGCGTCAAACGCGCAAACTTCAAATCGAGCCGGAGATTCTTCGCGATCTGTTGGATGGACCGGCTGCCATTGAATTGAGAGGCAAACTGCGCTTCCGCGACGGTAAGCCGCAAATTCTGCACGCGATCGTAACCGTTTTTAGTGTAGGCGGGAATGGACGCCGGATCATAATTTGCGCGATCGCCCAATTCTTGAAATTGAATCAAGCGCAAGGTGGCGAGCGACCACTGGTCGACGTCCCCCTCCGCCGGGAGATTGCTCGCATAGAGGGGAAGACCGCCTTGGTAGAAGGCGAAGCGGACGTATGGCGCAGTCCAAAGCTGAGCAAAAAGCTTTTGCCCATGATGCTGCACTAATTGGGCGGCCGGCTCCTGCAAAATCAAGTCTTCCTGCGCGAGCGTCAGGAAAAGCGGGCTGGCGCTCTTGCGCTGCTCGTCACGGGCAAATGCAATCCTTTCCGCATCAACATTGAGCAACGTTACCGGCGCCTCCGGACAGTACAATTCTGGATCCCGCGTCGTGGCGAGAACGATCCGGCCGTCTTGCGTGAAAAGAACGAGAGGTTCCTTGCTCCAAAAAAGGCGAAGCGTGCCGGTTAGTTTTTGTTGCGAAATCGCGTGCAACGCCCAATGCAGTGAGAAAAAGCGCGTGTCGCCGCAGAAAAAGGCGCCCCCGGTCACTGATTCGTCCGGCAAATCTTGGGGCTGGGGGAATTCCGACGGCGCCGCTTCTGGTGAGAAACCACCGCTTGAAGGAGATGTGTCTGGCGGTGCCAATATTTCTTCCGTCGAAGCAGACGCAGCGCTCCACCAAGGCTCCTCGGTTGTCTCCAGGGGTGCTGGTCCCACTTCTTGAATGGTCTCAGTGTAAGCGGCTTCCTCTTCCACAGGGAATTGCTCTGGAACGGTTTCCTCTACACTCGACGAGATTTGCGGTTCCTCCGACTCTTCCGGCGATTTCGGCATATGGGTTTCTACGGTTTGAATAAGCAAATCTGAAGTAAACGGTTTATTCAAGAACGCTATTACATTCGGGTTTGCCGTCTCCTCCCGCCGCAGCTCCGCGCCGAACCCCGACATGTAAATCACCGGAACGGCGGCTGTCGCCGGGTTCTCCAGCAGCTTGCGGCAAACCTCGTCGCCTTTCATTCCAGGCAAGACGTAATCCAGTAAAATCAGATCGGGTGGATCTTTCCCGGCGGCACGCACACCTTCTTCGCCGGTGGCGGCTGTCGTGACATCGAAGTTGGCCTCGATCAGGACCTCTTGCACGAAACTCAGTAGCATCAGGCTGTCGTCGACGACCAATACTTTGGGCTTGGCCGCACGCGCGGCGGCCGGCTTCGGTTTACGCACGGCGGCCGATTCATCCAGCTTGCGGGTCGCTTCCATCAAAAGCACCTGCCAATCGAGATCGATTGTGCGCGTGTCCGGCGGCGCATCGGAAACTTCGGAAATCGTGCCGCCTTTCCAACTGACGATCTCGTTGAATGCGGCCAGGCCTTCCCGGCCAGGCGCGGTTGCGTGACGCACCTGACCATGCTCAAAAAAAACGCGCGCCTTCTCGCCGCGCGGACCGGTGATTTCGACGGCAGAGGTGGCACCACTTATACATTTTAATTGGATGATATCGGCGATGTGGAGATCGCGCAGCGTGCCCTGGAACTTTTCGCCCTCTGCTTTGCCCATCGGCCGCAGCAAAGCTCGCACCAGATCGACAAAGTCCGCGTGCGGAAACGGTTTCTCCAGGAAATGGATCGCGCCCAAGCCGGCGACCTGCTCACGATGTGACGGCAGATGAATGCCCGTCAGAATAATGGCCCGGGCATTGGGATGACTCGTGCGTAAATCGTAAAGAAAATCCTGGCCTAGATCGTGCGTGGCATCCACATCCAAGACAAAAAGATCGGGCTTCACCCCGATGACAAGCTGTTGGGCCTGCTCCAGATCGCGCGCCATCTCCACCATTGCGTCCGGCACCGCTTCGCCCAATGCGCTCTGAATCGAGGAAGCCAATTGCTCATCCGGCTCCAAAACCAGAACTCGGCTCCCGTTTTTCTTCGAAGATTTCATGATCCAAACCAATGCCCTCCGAAACAAGCGCTCGGCGGCCTCAAGTTGTCTCTTACGAATGCTCGCTTCTCGCGAATTGCCAAGGACTTTTATCACCGGGCGACTTCGAAAAGTTCGCGATCGCCGATCGTTTGTGAATGTCACTTCTACGCGCCAAAGCGCCAAGCAAGTTCTCGACGGCTAATTTTCCCTCGCTCAGTGACCGGTATTTCGTCAACAACGAAAATCCGCTTCGGGACCTGCCAGGCACTCAAACGTGCGCGGCAGAAATCAATCAGCTCCGCCGCGTTCACTTTCCCATTCGTCACCACGCAGGCCGCGACCTCTTCATTTCGTTGCGAGGATTTTCTCCCAAAGGCGATCGCCTCGCGGACACCAGCGAACCGCACCAACTGTTCTTCGACCAGGGCCGGATTCACCTTTTTTCCGGCAACGTTGATCACGTCCGAAATCCGGCCGACAATTTTCAACCCGTCGCCGCACCTCGCAAGCAAATCATCTGGAGTGAAAATTCCGTCGTGGAGTTTGTCCCTATCCGGTTCGGGAAAATAATCATCGCCCACTGCCGCGCTACGCACCTGAACCTGACTCGAGTCCGCCTTCGGATCGATAACCGCAAGACTGACGCCTTTCAATGGCGTGCCGACAAAGCCGTCCTCAAACATGCTTCCATCGGGGTCGTAGCAAATCCCACCGCATTCCGACGAACCATAAAACGAATGGAGCGGCTGTTGGAATTGATCGAGGAAATTTCTCGCGACGGCAGCAGAAAGCGGCGCACCGGCCGAAATGCAGAGGCGCAGCTTCGGCAAGTCCGGAACCTTCATGTCGCAAAATGCTTGATACAACACCGGAGTTCCCGGAAGCACGGTTGCGTTCGTCTGGGCAAGATCCACCAGCACGGCGCGTGGCACTCGGTCGCGGCTCAAGACCATCGGCACTCCGCGTGCGATGAGCGGAGTGAGCAAATTGCTAAACCCGTACGAATGCGAAATCGGGATAACGCCGAAGTTGAGATCGAGATCGCAAATTTCCATCGTCGCGCAAATCTGGTCGCAGTCTGCGAGCAGTTGTTCGCTGCGAAAGCGGATCACGCGCGGTGCGGACGTGGTGCCAGAAGTTAGCTTGAGCAGCACTGGCGGATACTCCCACTCTTCTGTAGGGGCGGCTGTCCTCGGCCGCAGGACTTCGATCGATTTGCCACCGGGGATGGCGGCCACTACAGCACACGCCTGACAGATATCCAGCGCTGTATCGCGCTGTTGCTCGCTCATCGACTGCCCGAGTGGCAAAACAACCAGTCGGCGACGCAAACACGCGATGAATAACGCCGGCCAGTCGGGATGATTCCCAATTTGAATCCCGACGACGCTGTTGGCATCGAACATCTCGATCTTGTGCCCCAGGGTCCGAGCTCGTTGTTCGATGTCGATAAAAGTGCGCGAGACTTCTCCTGAAGTCTCAAAGATCGCAGCCGTATTGCGCTTGCACGCAAGGGTCTCCTCCCAGGCAATTAGTAACGGATCGTCCGATTTCATCCCTTGCGCGAATGCACCGATCCGGTTAGGTTTTGCGCTCCTTTTTGAAGATGAAAGCGGGCATTCATCCCGAGTATTTTGAGACCGATATCGTGTGCGCATGCGGTGCCGTGTATCACACGCGCTCGACAGTTCGTGACATTAAAATCGGCATCTGCGCCGCTTGTCATCCATTTTTCACCGGTGAACAAAAATTCGTCGATACGGCGGGTCGTGTCGAGAAGTTCGCGCGGCGCTACGGCAGCACCAAGGCCGCCCGCACCGGCAAGAAAGCTTAAGAGCCTGTTGAAATACTCAGCCATGCCGCGTTGCTTCCGATTTTTTGCCTGTCCAAGGCGCGAGGAGGGCGCATACCCGGAGCGGTCTGTAACCGACGAGCAACGCTGGAGAGGCGAAAAAGCGACGCAACCGAGACGGCGGGAACGCGGCGGGCTGTCTGGCGGCGTTGCTCGCTTG
>Ga0070697_100004023_pt1 | contig 11275 bp, 10 predicted proteins | sample KBSK1501metaG_FD_65475 | JGI IMG/M metagenome (GOLD analysis project Ga0070697, IMG submission 65475) | Corn, switchgrass and miscanthus rhizosphere microbial communities from Kellogg Biological Station, Michigan, USA - KBS K1-50-1 metaG | ecosystem: Host-associated > Plants > Roots >... | reverse complement strand
TCAGGGTCTTGTCTGCGAAAGACACTCAGGTCTCCTCTCGTTTTGCCTCTGCGCTTCGAGGATCGGGGCGAGTCTCTACGTGAGGATGACCTGCACGTGACCTACTACGTTCCGGGCCCTTGTCCGCCAGCGGCGCTCCGCGTTTGCGAAGCCCTCTAAGTGTATGTCGGCTTGTGCAGCCTGACCAACATGACGAGCCGCCGTTGACGGCGGTCGGGGCCGGTCCTTAGCGTGATTTCCAATGGCTTTCCCGCTCCTCCCGATCATCCTTCCGGCCCCGATCCCGGGGCCCATTTCGCGTTCGGGAGGCTGAGCAGCACCTCGCAACCGCACCCAAGCAAGCAAACGGCCTCCCAGAACGGGAGGCCTTTCTGTTGTACGGAACAAGAGGAGTGAGATGGCGACACAACTGGCGACTGGCGACCGCGACCGTCTGAACGAGGTCTTCGGCTCGTTCATCGACGAGACGATCGGCATCGTCGCGCGTCAGACGCGCGACACGGTCTCATTCGCGGTCGGCTCACCTGCTCGAGAGGCGCTGGACCTCGTCGGCGCCGACGACCTCGCGGCGACCGTGATCCGTCGCGAAGGCGCGAGCGCCCTCGGCTACACGATGACCGAGGGCGAGCCCGAGCTCCGGGCCGCCGTCGCGGCCGATGCACGCGCGCGCGGGATCGCCGCCGATGCCGAAGAGGTGCTCATCAGTGCCGGGGCGCTCCAGGCGATCGATCTCGCGTGCCGCGTCTACCTCCGACCTGGCGACGTGGTCGTGACCGAGTCGCCGGCGTTCGCAAATGCGCTGTCAGCTTTCCGCAATCACGGCGCGCGCGTCGTCGAGGTCGCCGTCGACGACGAAGGGCTCGATGTCGCCGAGGCCGCACGCGTCCTGCGTCGCGATGGGCTCGCGCCGCGGATGTTCTTCATCGTGCCAAACTTCCAGAACCCCACCGGCGAGACGATGTCGGATCGCCGCCGCGACGCGCTGCTCGCGCTCGCGGCGACCTACGGCGCGGTCGTCATCGAGGACGATCCCTACGGCCTCCTTCGCTATCGCGGCACGGACATCGCGCCGCTCGCCGCGCGCGACTCGGCCGCCGAGGTCGTCTCGATCGGCAGCTTCTCGAAGACCTTCCTCCCGGGCCTGCGCGTCGGCTGGGTCATCGCCGACCGCGAGGTGATCGGTCGCATGGCCGCCGCGAAGCAGACGATGGATTCGTCGACTGGAACGCTCGGTCAGCGCATCGTGCTCGAGTTCGAGCGCCGCGGTGGTGTTGCCGCGCACGTCGCGAAGCTTCGCGACATGTATCGCGCGAAGCTCGAGCGCGGCGGCGTCGCCCTCGAGCGCGAGTTCGCGGGGACCGGCGTGCGCTGGAACGATCCCGACGGCGGCTTCTACTACTGGGTCCGCCTCCCTGGCGAGATGAGCTCGGCGACCCTCCTCACCGTCGCGCTCGAGGAGGGCGTCGCGTTCGTTCCGGGACATGCCTTCACGATCGCGCGCGATCACTCGGCGGCCCTCCGCTTCTCGATCAGCGGGCCGACGCTCGATCGCATCGACGAAGGCGTACGGCGGTTGCGCCGCGCCTTTGACCGGGTCGCATCATGACCGTCGTGGAGAAGCCGGCACTGAGCCGTGCGTCGGTCGTCGAGGCCGCGGCGCGCATCGCGACGCACGTGCGACGCACGCCGACCGAGCGCTCACCGGCGCTCTCGCAGCTCGCCGGCCGCGAGGTGTACCTGAAGCTCGAGAACCTGCAGCGCACCGGTGCGTTCAAGATCCGCGGTGCGCTGAACGCGCTCACGCGACTCGACGCCGCGAAGCGCGCCGCAGGCGTCGTCACCGCGTCAGCGGGAAATCACGGTCAGGGCGTGGCGTTCGCGGCGCAGCTCATCGGCGCCCCCGCCACAGTCGTGTTGCCGCAAGGCGTTCCGCTCGCGAAGCTCACAGCGATCCAGCGCAGCGGCGCGGAGACGGTGCTCGCCGACGGCGGCTACGACGAGGCGCACGCCGTCGCGCTCGAGATCGCGCGCGCGCGCGGACGCACGTACGTGCACGCGTTCGACGACGACGACGTCATCGCCGGTCAGGGCACGGTCGCGCTCGAGATGCTCGAGGACGCGGAGGAGCTCGACACGCTCGTCGTGCCGGTCGGCGGCGGTGGGCTCATCGCGGGCATCGCGCTCGCGGCCTCGGAGCGGAACCCACGCCTGCGCATCATCGGCGTGCAGTCCGAAAGTGCATCGGCGTTCGCGGAGTCGTTCCGCGCCGGCCACGTCACCGAGCGAGCCGCATCGACGATCGCCGACGGCATCGCGGTGCGCCGTCCAGCGGAGCGCACGCTCGCGATCGTTCGCAAATACGTCGACGACGTGATCACCGTGAGCGACCAGGCCATCGCGCGCGCGATCGTCGTGCTCCTTGAGCGCACGAAGATGCTGGCCGAGGGCGCCGGAGCCGCGGGCATCGCCGCCATCCTCGAGGCGAATGGTCACGTCGGCGGTCAGCGCGTCGGCGTCATCGTGTCGGGCGGGAACATCGACCCGAACCTGCTCGGCAAAGCCCTGCAGCAGGGTCTCGCCTCGGCCGGTCGTTATCTCGCGTTCCGCACCTGGCTCGACGACCGCCCGGGCATGCTCCATGAGCTGACCGGCATCCTCACCGCGGAGCGCATCAACATCCTCCATGTCGGTATCCATCGCGTCGGCCCGTACGCCGGCCTCGGTCGCGTCGGTCTCGACGTGATCGTCGACACGCGCGACCGCGCGCACGCCGATGCGGTGCTCGCATTGATCCGTGGGCACGGGTTCCCGGCGGAAGAGCTCGACACGTCAGCGCCGTGACGGCGCGCGAGCTGAACGCGAGGGACGCCCGGTCGCCCTATACGGCGGGGACAACTCCAAATCGCGACGCGCCCGTGTTTCCGACGCCGGCATCGAAGAATGCGACCCGTCCCTTTCCGGCGGTCTTTGCCTGGTACATCGCGACATCGGCGCGGCGTACCAGCTCCTCGACGGTGTGTCCTCTCTCCGCCGCAACGACGACCCCGAGGCTTGCGCTCGTCCGGATCGGCGCTCCATGCACGATGAACGGCTCGTCAAAAATGTTTAGGACTCGTTGGGCGACCGCACGGATCACCGCCTCGTTTCGCGCGCCGTCGATCACGAGCGCGAACTCGTCACCGCCCAGTCGCGCCACCGTGTCAACGGAGCGGACGGTCGCGCGCAGTCGGAGAGCGATTCCATTGAGGAGATCGTCCCCCGCGCCGTGTCCGAGGCTGTCGTTCACCCGCTTGAAATCGTCCAGGTCGAGCACCATGACAGCCAAGGATTCGCCGCGGCGGTCGGCGCGGGCTGACGCATGCTCGATCCGTTCGCGGAACAGCGCGCGGTTCGCGAGCCGCGTGAGCGGATCGTGAAGTGCCTGGTACTCGGTGAGGCGCCAGGCCGCGAGGTACGTGATGCTCGCTGCGAGGATGAACGCGGCATGGATGAACGCCCACTTCCATGGATTGAGCACCGCGTCCGGATGGTTGAACACCGCGTTGGGGGAGATCGCGCCGAGCACGCCGTGATGCACGACGACGTACGCGATCGCGAGAAGGAACGGCACCCAGCTTTGGTAGAGGGTGATCACGCCGAGCATGACGAAGAAGTGGAAGTGCGCCTCAACGAACCCGCCGGAGAAATGCACAACGACCGCGGAGGCGGTTACGAGCCCGAGCGTGGCGACCGTTGCCCTGAGCGTCCGCCCCAGGCGCTCGAACGACGCGACCAGAGCGCATCCGGCGACGATCGCGACCTCGCTCATGGTGTGTGTCGGATCGAGGCCCATCGAGATGCCGAACAGCACGAGCGCCGGGACATGCAACCACAGCACCGCGACGATGACGCGATGGCGTTGTCGCCATATCTCGTCCGGCAGCAGGTTGCCGGTCGGAACAGCACGTCGGATCGGGTCGAAGAGAGCGACGAGTTCAGAGACCGCCGAACGGGTCCGAATCGTGATGCCTCGCCGTCGCTCGACTGCTTGGGTCATGGGCGGCATCATGCGCTGGCAACAGCCGAAGGGGTATCACCCATTCGCCTGCACCTGTCGTCAGGGACCACGGTCAGCCCTGCTTGCTCAACACTGCGTCAACGCCAGCCCGCCGCCCTAGGGAAGAGCGCGTACCTCGATGGCCACAGCACCGCCAGGGGAAGGCACCGCGCCGGGATGCAGGATCGACGCGAGGAGCGCGATTCCGTCGACCAGGCGCGGACCCGGCCTGCTGAAGTAGGCGTTGCCATCGACCGCGACGACGCGAGCGCCGAGGTCCGGCATCGTGCGCGCTTCCCGCTCGGCTCGGCGCGCGTCCCAGCCGCATGGCATCACAACGACGATCTCCGGCCGTGCCGCGCGGACCTCGTGCCAGTCGAGTTCGCGCGAGCGCGCGCCCGCCTCGCCGAGCACGTCTCTTCCGCCCGCCAGATCGACCTGTTCCGGTACCCAGTGACCGCCGTTGAACGGTGGATCCAGCCATTCGATGCAGGCCACTCGCGGGCGCGGCCTGCCGGCGACCGCGTCCCGCACGGCGTCCACTCGCGTACGCAGCGCAGCGACGAGATGGCGCGCCTCCGCCGCGCGACCCAGGGCGTCACCGACCCGCAGGACGTCGTCGTACATCCCTTCGAGCGACGTGGCTTCGAGCGGTACGACGCGCGGCTCGAGCGGCAGCTCGCGCGGCACCTGATCGAGCGTCACGGCGCAGACCGCGCAGAGCGTCTGCCCGAGGATGACATCTGGCGCGGCATCGCGAAGCGCGCCGGCGTCGAGATGGAACGTGCTTTCGCCGCGGGACGCGGCCTCGCGCACGAGCGTGTCGATCTCGCGCGACGTCGCGCCCGCGGGGACCGTCGCGCTCGTGACACGGGGGAGTGTGTGCACCTGTGGCGGAAAGTCACAGTCGTGCGTCACCGCAACGAGATTGCTCATCGCGCCGAGCGCAGAAGCGATCTCAGTCGCTGCGGGAACAAGCGAAACGACGCGCATCGTGCATAGCCTATGGTCGCTGCTGTGAAACGTACGCTCGCGGAGAAGGTCTGGGATCGCCACGTGGTGCGGCGCGCCGCTGGCGAGCCGGATCTCCTGTACATCGACCTCCACCTCGTCCATGAGGTGACGTCGCCACAGGCGTTCGAAGGACTGCGGCTCGCGCACCGCAGGGTGCGGCGGCCGGACCTCACGCTCTCGACGATGGATCACAACGTTCCCACGACGATCGCAACGCCCGCGGACGGCACTTCTCTGAAGCAGATGGACGCGATGGCCCGCAACGCGCGAGAGTTCGGAATCCGTCTCTTCCCGATGGGCGCCCCGGAGCAGGGCATCGTCCACGTCATCTCGCCGCAGCTCGGGCTCACGGAGCCGGGCATGACGATCGTGTGCGGCGACAGCCACACCTCGACCCATGGCGCGTTCGGGGCGATCGCGTTCGGCATCGGGACGAGTGAGGTCGAACACGTCCTCGCGACACAGACGCTCTGGGTCAATCGTCCCGGCACGATGGCGGTCACGGTCGAGGGCGCGCTGCCGCCCGGCGTGTGGGCGAAGGACGTGATCCTCGGGATCATCGCGCGCATCGGTGTCAGTGGAGGCGTCGGCACGGTCATCGAGTACCGCGGCTCCGCGATCCGCGCGCTGTCGATGGAAGGCCGCATGACCATCTGCAACATGTCGATCGAAGCGGGGGCGCGCGCCGGGATGGTCGCGCCCGACGAGACGACCTACGCCTACGTCGAGAAGCGCCAGTACGCGCCGAAGGGCGCCGAGTGGGAACGCGCCCTCGACGACTGGCGCGCGCTTCCCACGGATGCCGGTGCGCGTTTCGACCGCGAGGTGCGCATCGACGCCACCGAGCTCCGCCCGTACGTGTCCTGGGGAACGAACCCCTCACAGACCGTGACCATCGACGGCCACGTGCCGGACCCCGACGCGCTCGACCCGGCGCAGCGCGAGGCCGCGGGGCGCGCGCTTCGCTACATGGACCTCCGCCCAGGCACGGCGATGCGAGATATCACCGTCGATGCCGTCTTCCTCGGCTCGTGCACCAACGCGCGCATCGAGGACCTGCGTGTCGCCGGCGATGTCGTCCGCGGCCGCAAAGTGCGGTCGGGCGTTCGCGCGCTCGTCGTGCCGGGCTCGATGGTGGTGAAGGCACAGGCGGAGCGTGAGGGGCTCGACCGTGTCTTCCGCGATGCGGGCTTCGAATGGCGCGACGCCGGGTGCTCGATGTGCCTCGGGATGAACCCGGACATCCTCGGGCCAGGTGAGCGCTGCGCGTCGACGTCGAACCGGAACTTCGAGGGCCGGCAGGGTCCCGGCGGGCGGACACACCTTGTCTCGCCGGCCGTCGCCGCCGCGACAGCGATCGCCGGACATTTCGCGCTCCCGGAAGACCTTTGAGCCAGCGACGAGCGGCTTTGCCGGAGCATGTGTCGTGAGGGCAGTGCGGCGCGTGACCGGCCGCGCGATGCCGCTGGACCGCGCGGACGTCGACACCGACCAGATCATCCCGGCGCACTGGCTGAAGCGCGTCGAGCGCACGGGCTACGGCGCGGGCCTCTTCGAAGCCTGGCGACGAGATCCCGCGTTCGTGATGAACGATCCGCGTTACTCCGGCGCCACGATCCTCGTCGCCGGCGCGAACTTCGGGAGCGGGTCTTCGCGCGAGCATGCGGTCTGGGCGCTCGAAGAGGCCGGCTTCCGCGCAGTGATCGCGCCGCGTCTCGCGGACATCTTCCGCGCGAACTGCCTCAAGAGCGGGCTCGTGCCGGTGGAGCTCGATGCGGCCGCGGTCACGACGCTGCTGCGCCTGGTGGAGCGCGATCCGCAAGCCGAGATCACCGTCGATGTCGAGCGTCGCACGGTCGAAGCTCCGGGCGTGCGCGCGACCTTTGCGCTCGATGACCACGCGCGCACGCGGTTGCTGGATGGCCTCGACGACATCGCGGTCACGCTCGCGCACGCGGACGAGATCGCGAAGTACGAATCCTCGCGAGCGACCTGGCTACCGAGCCTCCGCGACTGAGATCCGCTGGGCGACCTAGGATTTCGTCCTCACACAGGGAGGTGTCCCATGGCAGCTACACGACAGGCGCGTGCGAAGTGGAACGGCGACCTCGCGACCGGTAGTGGCGAGGTCAGCTCGGTCACGAGCGGCAAGTTCAGCTCGCTCCCGGTCTCGTGGGGCGCGCGGACCGAAGCACCGCAGGGAAAGACGAGTCCCGAGGAGCTGCTCGCAGCGGCTCACGCGAGCTGCTTCGCGATGGCACTCTCCGCGGGTCTCGCGAAAGGCGGCACGCCGCCGGAGACGCTCGAAGTGACGTCGAGCGTCACCTTCGACAAGGTCGGCGCCGACTGGACCGTGGTGTCGAGCGACCTCCAGGTCACCGGCGTCGTTCCGGGCCTCGATGAGGCCGGATTCGCCAAGGCGGCCGAAGGCGCGAAGGACGGCTGCCCGATCTCGCGGGCGCTCAAGAACAACGTGAAGCTTTCGGTCAAGTCCACGCTCGCGCCTTAGCGCGAGCTCGTGTCGCGCGCGGCCACACTTCTACCGGACCTCTCGCCGCTCCGCCGCCACCGGTCGTTCCGTCTGCTGTGGTTCGGACAGCTCGTGTCGAACGTCGGCACGCAGATGCGTCTCGTCGCGCTGCCGTACCAGATCTATGTGCTCACCGGCTCGCCCTTTCATGTCGGGCTGCTCGGTCTGTTCCAGGCGATCCCGCTGATCAGCCTGCCGCTGCTTGGCGGAGTGCTCGCGGATCGCGCCGATCGGCGCCGCGTCCTCATCGCTACCCAGAGCGGCCTCGCGGCCTGCTCGCTGGCTCTCGCGCTCGCGACGCAGCTCGGCTCGACCGACCTCTGGATCCTGTACGCGCTCACGGCGGTCTCCGCGTCGTTCTCCGCCTTCGATCAGCCGGCACGAGGCTCGCTCGTTCCGACGCTGGTCGAACGATCTGAGCTTCCGGCGGCGATCGCGCTCAACCAGATGCTCTACCAGACGGCGGCCATCGTCGGGCCCGCGATCGGTGGACTCGTGATCGCGTCATTCGGTGTCGCAGCCGCTTACTGGGTCGACACGATCACCTTCGGCGCGGCCATCGCCGCGGCGATCGCGATCAAGGCGCCGCGGCAGGTCGTCGCCGTTCCGCAGTCGATCGTCGAATCACTGGTCGAGGGCGTCATGTACGTCCTGCGACAGCGCCTGCTCTTCTCGACGATGGTGCTCGACCTCGCCGCGATGTTCTTCGGCTCCATCCGTGCGCTCATGCCGTTCTATGCAGAGCAGATCTTCAAGGTGGGCGCGGCCGGCCTCGGCCTGCTGTTCGCGGCGCCCGGCGTCGGTGCGCTGATCGCCGTGCTGACATCGGGCTGGGTCTCACGCGTCCGCCGTCCGGGTGTCGCCGTGCTGGTCGCGGTCTGCGTGTGGGGTATCGCCATCGCGGCGTTCGGCCTCATGACCGAAGAGCTCTTCCTCCTCGGGCTCGTGCTCCTCGCCATCGCGGAAGCGGCCGATGTGCTGAGTGCCATCTTCAGGCACACGATCCTGCAGGGCGTCGTGCGCGAAGAGCTGCGCGGCAGGCTCACGGCGATGAACGGTCTCTTCGTGATCGGCGGTCCGAACCTGGGACAGGTACGCGCCGGTGCGGTCGCGGCCCTCGCGTCCCCGCCGTTCGCGGTATTGAGTGGTGGCCTCCTGTGTGTCCTGTCCGCGATCGCGGTCGCGTTCTGGGCGCCGGAGCTGCCGCGCTATGACCGGACCACGACGACGCGCGACGAGGTCAGTCCGGAACCGGTCTGATGATCCAGCTGGCTCCGATGCCCCGCCCGACGATCGCGTGCGGGTCCGCGACCAAGAAGAACGTTCCGCTCTCGTTCGATTCGAGCTTGGTGATCGCGCCAGTCACCGGGTAGGTGTGCACGATCCCGTCCTGACAGCTGAACACGACTTCGCGCACCGTCGATCCGATCCACGAGCACGACTCTTCGGTGACCGTACGAATGTCGCCGTTGCCGGCGTCAACGATGTCGACGGTCGTCACACTTCGGGCCGCCGCTACGCGTGGCCATACGAGCTGGGTGTTCGCGAACGCCGGCGGTCCGCCGACACCGCCTCGATCCCCGAAGGCGTCTCGCCACGTGATCAGCCGCGGGATGGTCGTCGTGCTGCCGATCACATAAAGCTCCCACCGCGTGCCGGTCGGGCAGAATCCGGGACGACGGCCCGGAGGGCACGCGAGGCTCACCACAGCGATACGACCATCGTCCGCGATCGCGTAGCTCAACTCGCTTAGCCAATCAGTCCGCCACAGGATCGTCTTGTCGCCCCCGCGCCAGAGCACGAGCTCGCTCGATCCGAGCTGGCCGTTCACCCGCGGCGTTCGCAGCCAGAGCACATCGCGGCCATTCGTGTACGCATTCGGCATGTAGTCGGGGGTGAGCGGCGCGAGGGACTGCTCGCCAGGGATCGCGTCGAGCTCCGTGATCGCTCCCGTCCGCCAATTCGCGACCATGACATGCCAGGTGACTACTGGCGCCGGGGCGCTCACATCCTTTGACTCGATCTCGGTGTACGCGACCAGATCGCCCCGAAGAGCGCCATGCGGCGAGAGAAAAGGCTGACGTCCAGGTGTCGCCGTGATGGTGTGCTTCTGACCCCCGACCTCGGTGACCACGATCCGCGATGAGTGCTGGGCGACGACGGCGAGCGCGTGATCGTCCGCTGCGAAGCTCGAACCTTCCTCGGTGAAGTTCAGGATCGTTCCCGCCGGTCGTACGTCTGCGGTCCCTCTCGGCGGCGGCGATCCCGACACGTCGGGTGTGGGTGTCGGGCGCACGAGCGTCGGCAGGGTCTGCAGCGGTCGCCTGCTCGCACCCGGGAAGCCCACGTTCGCGAAGCCCACGACGCCGATTGCCGCGGCGAGGAGCAACGCCGCGGCGACCGCGCCGCCGGTGATGACGTTCCACGGGGCGCGGCGATCTGACGAGACCGGTACCCACGCGTCGTGTTCCGGCAGCTCGACGCGTGACATTAGGCGCTCGAGATCCCGTTCGAGGTCCGGATCACTCGACATCTATTGGCCCTGCGGCGCGGCACGCATGCGCGCGAGCGACTGCGAGATCGTCGCACTGACGGTGCCGCGGCTGACGCCGAGATCGCGCGCGATCTCCTCCTGTGTCTGGTGCAGAAAGTAGTGCGCGACGACGATGGCGCGCTGACGCTGCGAGAGCCGCGTGAGAAGACGACCAACTTCATCACGCAGGAGGACGTCATCGAGCGCGCGATCTGCTGTCGGGCGATCAACGAGCGGTAGCGCGAAGGAAAGGCGAAACCGCCGGCGTCCTTTGCGCAGCGCGACGACGTAGAGCCAACCCTCCACGTTGCGGCGGTCGGGCGGCGCGTTGCGCAGACCTTCGACGAACGCGTCATGGAGGGCGTCGAGCGCGGCGTCACGATCCATCAGCGTCACCGCGAGCGCCGGATAGACGCGTCGAAACGCGGAGCGATAGAGGTCTTCCCATTCATCTGGTCGCATCCCTCCACCATGAGAAGCCTGGAGGGAGCCGGAACGCTTAGTGGAAAGCGCTCGGTCGCTAGCCCTTTACGGTGACCACCCAATACACGCCGTAGTCCTCCATCCACTGCGCGCCCTCGATGAGCGGCCGCAGATAGAGCCGATACGTCCCTGGTGTCGTCGGTGCCTGGATCGTGAATTGGAACCACGAGACCTGGCCCGGGCCGACATAGTCCGCGGGCTGCGCCGCGATGCGGTTGTAGCGCGGCCATCCAGTCGCCGGCGATCCGAGCTGACCGTCACCGCCGAGCGGTGTCGCCTTGTCCTGTCCCGGCTCGGGACCCCAGGTCCCGAGATACGCGACCTCGCCCATGCGGCCTGACACCCAGCCGAACGATCCGCTGTTCTTGAACGCGACGACGGCGGTCGATGTCTCCCCGGGGCACAGCGTCGGATACCCACTCTGTCCGTACCAGGACGTGTGGAATCCGCGGACGCCGGATGGAACGTTCGCCGGCGGAGGGATGCCTGGTCCGACGCTTCCCGTGCATCCGGCCGGCGGTGGCGGCGGTGTTGGAGTGGGGCTCGGCGCCGGCGTTGCGGTGGGAACGGGTACCGCGGTCGGGCTGGGAGAACCTTGGCTCAGCGTCGTGAGCCGGCCGGTGATCACGTCCGCAGTGCCGAGCGTCTCGCCCGCCGCGTCCACCCGGTAGTTGTTCGA
>Ga0070697_100004022_pt1 | contig 11276 bp, 11 predicted proteins | sample KBSK1501metaG_FD_65475 | JGI IMG/M metagenome (GOLD analysis project Ga0070697, IMG submission 65475) | Corn, switchgrass and miscanthus rhizosphere microbial communities from Kellogg Biological Station, Michigan, USA - KBS K1-50-1 metaG | ecosystem: Host-associated > Plants > Roots >... | reverse complement strand
GTCGCGACGGCCAGCGCCGCCGCCGCGAGCAGCGTCCACGGCAGCGAAGGGTGGCCCTGCGCGTAGCGCGCGGCAGCGTAAGCCAGAGCGTCGAGCGGGAAGGTAAACGCCCACCAGGACGGCGCGAACGGCCAGCGCAGGAAATTGCGCGCGTAGACGAGCAGCGCGAGGGCGAGGACCAGCCCAGAGAAATACAGGATTTCCAGGAACTCCAGGGAAAACAGCGCCACGCCGTTGGCATAGATCAGCGACGGCGGCACGAGCAGGATGAACCAGCTCGGGCGCAGCGCCTCGGGCAGCGGCGCCGCGGCCATCGCGCGATAGAGCAGCAAGGCGGTGAGCAGCGGCGCGATGCTGGCCGACACGCCGAAGAAAAACCGCGAAGCCTCGATGTGGCCGAGCGCGATGCCGGGCCCCGGCACGACGATGCCGCCGACCAGGATGATCAGCCAGCCGGCGTTGAGTCTCGCCAGCTCGATCCCGCCCGAGAGCCAGCGGACCAGCGCCCATACCTGAAAGCCAAGCAGAAGCGCGCAGCCGGCCCACCACAGCAGGTCTCCGATGAAAGGTGAATACGGGGCGATGCCGCCAGCCACGAGCGACGTGCCGACCGGCAGCGCGCCGCAGAAGCCCAGCGTCGCGGGATTGGTGAAGTCCTCTCGCACCGCGGCCGGGTAGAGAATTAATTTCAGCAAATACCCCGATAAAAGCGCGCAGAGCGCCGCCAGCCCCAGAACGACCCAGAGCTCCGTGAAATAAGCGGGGGCGCGCAGCACGCCGGGGAAAACCGTGGCGGCCGCGCGGGCGCTCAGGCCGAGGCCGGCGAGGCCCATCACGGCGCCGAAGGCGCCCACGGGAAGATCCTTAAGCCGCAGAGCCAAGATAGTAGTTCTTCACGAGCGGGTTCTGCTCGAGCTCGGCGACCGTTCTGCCTTCGAACACGATCTCGCCGTGAACGATGATGTAGCCGCGGTCGGCGATGCGGATCGCCTGGTGGAAATTCTGCTCGGCCATCAGCACCGTGAGCCCGTAGCGCTCCTTCAGCTCCCTGATCTTGGTGATGGTATGCGAGACCAGGATCGGCGCCAGCCCCACCGAGGGCTCGTCGACCAGCAGCAGCCTCGGCGAGGACATCAGCGCGCGGCCGATCGCCAGCATCTGCTGCTGGCCGCCGGAGAGCGAGCCGGCGAGCTGGCGCCGGCGCTCCGCCAGGACGGGAAAAATCTCGAACGAAAAAGAAAGATTCCTGCCGATGTCGGGGCGCGCCGCCTTGCGGAAGGCGCCGAGCAGGAGGTTCTCCTCCACGCTGAGCCTGGGGAACAGGCGCCGCCCCTCGGGCACCATGGCGACGCCCAGGTTGACGATCTCCTCCGTCGACAGGCGCGTCAGGTCATGGCTTTTTCCATCCAGGTCGAGACTGACCGAGCCGCGCGTGGGGCGCACCATGCCCATGATGCATTTCATGAGCGTGCTCTTGCCGTTGCCGTTGGTCCCCAGCAGCGCGACGGTCTCGCCCTGGCGGATCCTGATGGAGACGCCGTGCAGCGCGCGCACCGCGCCGTATCCGGCATCGATTCCGGAGATCCCCAGGTCAAGCGCCAAGGTAGGCTCTCTGCACGTCCGCGTTCTTGACGATGTCGGCCGGCGTGCCCTCGCAGATGATCCTGCCGGCGTCGAGGCAGATCACGCGCTGCGAGAAGCGCATCACCGCCTGCATGATGTGCTCGATCATGATGATCGTGATCCCCGTCGCATTCAGGGCGAATAATATTTTCAAGACTTCCTCGACTTCATTGCCGGCGAGCCCGGCCATCGCCTCGTCGGAGATCAGCAGCCGCGGCCGCGCCGCCATGGCGCGCGCCAGCTCGAGCTTGCGCAGCTCGACCTGCGACAGGCGGTTCGACGGCGTCTGCGCCTTGTCCGCGAGGCCGATGGTCTGCAGGATGCGCAGCGCTTCCGCGCGCGCATCGGCATCGTTGAGGCGCACGACGTACCCCAGAGGCACGACCAGATTCTCCAGCACCGACATGCTGTGGAAGGGGCGCGGGATCTGGAAGCTGCGGGCGATGCCGCGCCGCGTGCGCTGGTAGGCCGCCAGGCGCGAGATCTCCTCGCCGCGGAACGCGATCGAGCCCGCCTCGTTGCGCAGCGCGCCGGAGACGCAGTTGATGAGCGTGGTCTTGCCCGAGCCGTTGGGGCCGATCAAGCCGAAGCGCTCGCCCGCGGCCACCTCGAGGCTGACCTCCGACAGCGCGGCGAAGCCGCCGAAGCGCTTCGACACGCCTTTTACCTGGAGGAGCGCAGCAGCCATCCCAGCTTTTTCAATAACCCGAGAATTCCGTCCGGGGCGGCGACCACGAACACCACCAGCAGCACCCCGACCACCAGGACGTTGATCTCGCTGGAGATCGTCACCGTGACGATCTGCTGCACCGAGCCGAGGAGGATCGCGCCGATCACCGGCCCCAGCCAGTGCGAGGTGCCGCCGATCATCGGCATGGCGAGCGCCGACACCGAGTAGGTCAGGCTGAAGCTCGACGGCGGCTCGATGAAGCTCATGTACATCGGCATCGCCGCGCCGGCGGCGCCCATCAGCGCGCCCGACACCGTGCACGCGAACAGCTTCAGCCGCAGCGTCGGCACGCCGAAGCACTCGGCCGCTTCCTCGCTGTCGCGGATCGCGCGCAGGCCCCGCCCGATCCACGACACCTCGATGTAGCGGGCGATCGAGACCGCGACCAGCGCCAGGATCGCCATCGCCACGAACAGCATCCGCGTGTAGGACTCGAACGGCTCCATCACCGGCGGGCGCAGCAGCTGCATGCCGGTGGCGCCGCCCACGTAGCGCCAGTTCACCATCGCGGTTTCCATGATGAAGATCACCGCCACCGTGGCGATCGAGAAGAAGATGCCGCGCAGGCGCAGCGTCAGCAGGCCGGTGCCGAACCCCAGCAGGCCGCTGATCGCCGCCGCGGCGAGGATCTGCAGCGCGAGCGGCGCGCCCGCCGCCTTGAACAGCACCACCGCGGTGTACGCGCCGATGCCGAAGAACGCGGCCGTGCCGAAATTCACGTATCCGGCGTAGCCGCCCAGGATGTTCCAGGCCGTGGCGAGGACGACGAACTGGAGCACGACGAAGCCGGCGTAGAAGAAGTACTCGTTCGTTCTGCTCAGAGCCAGGCCGGTGGCGAGCGCAACCGTCACCGCCACGCCGATCCAGAATTTCATCGTCCGAAAAGCCCCTGGGGACGGATGCCGAGCACCACCAGCAGCAGCCCGAACGCGACCGCCGGCGCCCACGAGGCGCCGAACTGCATGAGGACGATCGATTCCGAGATGCCGAGGATCAGCCCCGCGGCCAGGGTTCCGGTCATGCTGCCGAGGCCGGCGAGCACGACCACGGCGAAGGTGCGGCCGATGTAGACGCGATCCAGGCTCGGCTCGACCGGGCCGACCACGATCAGCATGGCGCCGGCGAGAGCGGTCACCGCGGTCGCGATGCCGAAGGCCCACTGCTTGATGCGCACCGGGTTCGCGCCCATCAGCCGCAGCGCCGGCTCGTCCTGCGCCACGGCCTTGATCGCCCGCCCGGTGAAGGTGCGCGACAGGTAAATCGTGAGCGCCGCGGTGAGGACCAGCGCGACGCCGAACGCCACCAGCATGCGCCAGGGAATGCGGAACTCCCCCAGCGCGAGGCTGCGGCCGATGTAGGCGGCCTCGACCATGCGCTGGTCGACGCCGAAGGCGAGGATCAGCCCGACCTCGATGATGAACGCCAGGCCGAAGAAGAACGCGAGGCCGCGTACCCCTGCGTCGCTGCCGCGCTTCTCGAAGCTCTCGTAATAGAAGCGGTAGATCGCGACGCCGAGAAGGAAGAACAGCGGCATCAGGGCGATGCCCGCCAGGATCGGATCCAGGCCGTAGCGGCCGAGCAGGTAGGTGCAGTAGGAGCCGAGCACCATGACCGCCGGGTGCGCGACGTGCGGCACGTCGAGCAGCCCGAAGGCCACCGACAGGCCGATGCTGACCGCCGCATAGAAGCAGCCCAGCAGGACGCCGAAGACGATCGCCTCCAGCAGCAGCTCGAAAGACAACGGGGGCTAGGTGCCGCCGCGCGCCTTCTCGTACGGGACGACCGGGTCGCCGGACTTGAACTGCGGCGGGTGCAGGATCACCTGCTTGCCGGTCTGCCGGAACTGCTCCACGTTCTTGTCCGCGACGTTGCGGAACTGGATCATCGGCACGGCCGGCCTGGCGCGCTCGCCGTCCGGGCCCCAGCTGATCGGGCCGACGATGGTGTTGAACTCATGGCCGTGGAGATGCCTCGCCAGCAGCTTCTGGTCGAGGCTCCTGGTGGCGGCGACCGCCTGCTCGAGGATCTGCCCGATCGCGTAGTTGAACGGCGGCAGGTAGAAGCCGAGCGGGTCGACCTTGGCTTCCGCCGCCTTCCTCGCGTAGCGCTGCAGGAAGTCCTCGATGCCCGGGTATTTCATCCCCGGCACGTAGGAGTTGTAGTTGACGATGCCGTTGAGCGACGAGCCGAGCGACTCCATCACCGGCGTGAACTGCAGGCCGACCATGCCGCCGCCGAACAGCTTCACCGTCGGGCCGACGCCGATCTCGTTCACCGCGCGCACGATGGCGACCGAGTCGTTCGGATACGAGCACACGAACACCATGTCGGGCTTGGCCGCGCGGATGGCGCGGATCATGGCCGAAAAGTCCACCGTGGCCGGCGGATAGTTCTGCTCGTAGACGGTCTGCAGCCCGGACTTTTTCGCGATCTCCTTCGCGCCGTTCGCCAGGTTCTGCGCGAACTCCTGGTCGGCGGCGATGAAGGCGATGGTCTTGGCGCCGATGTTCTGGCCGACCCTCAGGAAGCCCTCCGTCCAGCTCGTCGCATCCCCCCACGGCGCGTTGTTGAACCACATGTCGTGCTTCACCGTGTGGTTGACCTGGAACGAGAAGTTGCCCATCAGCAGCAGCCCGCGCTGCTTCACCAGGGGCATGATCGGCGCGGTCGGCACCGTGCCGTAGGGCGCGATGAGCAGGTCGACCTTGTCGACGTCGAGCAGCTTGGTATAGATGCCCGGCGTGGTCGCCGGGTTGGACTGGTCGTCGTAGGCGATCAGCTCGACCCTGCGCCCGAGCAGGCCGCCCCGGCCGTTGACGTCCTCCACCCACATCTGCAGCGCGAGCAATGCCGCCTTGCCGCCGCCGCCGAGGGTGCCGGTCTGCGCGATGCCGATGCCGATCTTGACCGGCGCCGGCTGCGCCAGCGCGGCCGCGCTGAACGCCAATGCCAGTATGAATGATACGAATCTCATGACCTCCTCCTTGTGGGTTTATTGTAGCCAATCTTCAAAAGCCGGGCGGCATTTCCTCCCATGATTTGTCTTTTTTCAAGAGAAGACAGCCTCGCTCCCTCGATGAATCCCACCGGGTCCTCCACGCCCATGTCGTAGGGGTAGTCGGTGCCGAGCAGGACGTGATCGGCGCCGAAGCGCTCGACCAGGTGGCGCAGCATGCCCGGGTCGAAGGTGATGCTGTCGAAGTAGAACTTCTCCAGGTAGCCGGAAGGTTTCCTTTTTATGCGGACTCTGCAGTCCGGGCGGACGCGGTGCGCATGGTCCATGCGCGCCCAGTAATGCGCCAGGTAGCCGCCGCCGTGCGGCAGCACGACCTTCAGCTTCGGGAAACGCTCCATCACGCCGTCGAAGATGAGATGGCTCGCCGCCACCGTGGTCTCGAGCGGGTTGCCGATCACGTTGTTGAAATAGTGGTCCTTCAGCCGCTCGCCGTGCGTGAAGCCGGCCGGGTGCATGAAGATGAGGACATCCAGGTCCTGCACTTTGGAAAAGAATTTATCCAGCCCGAGTCTTACGTCTGTCAGATCCAATCCATTGACACTGGGGTTGATCTCGACGCCGCGCAGGCCGAGCTGCTTCACACCGTATTCCAGCTCCGCCACCGCGAGGCCGGCGTCCTGCAGCGGAACGCTGCCCAGGCCGACGAAGCGCTCGGGCCATTGCGCGACGATCGCGGCGATGCGCTCGTTCACCGTGCGCGCGACCTCGGCGCCTTCGCCCGGCTCGCACCAGTAGTAGGTCTGGTGCGGCGCCGGCGAGACGGCCTGCACGTCGATCCCCATGCGGTCCATGTCCTTCAGCCGCTGCTCGATGCTGGTGAGCTGGGCGGCGCGCTCCATGACCTGCTTCGCGCTCACCTCGCGCGTGAGCTCGTTGGAGAACCTGGCGAGGAAATCGAACTGCGCCGGGTCGTGTCGCGCGACCGTCGCCGCCGCTTCCACGTTGAGATAATGGCAATGGATATCGACCCGCAGGCTTTTCCCTCGCCTCTTCACGATTTTTCCGGAACCCGAGGATGCGGGCGCGCAGCTATACATCATTGAAGCTTTCTCCTGGTTGACCACGCAGCGGGGATATGAGAGCTTGCGCGCAGGGAGGAATACGCATGCGCGGCATTCGCGTCCTCGCGCTGGCGGCGTCGCTCGGCATCCTGCATTCTGGCGCAACGGCCCAGACCGAGCCGCTGCGCCTGGGCTTTCTCACCGTCAAGACCGGCCCGCTCGCGGCCGGCGGCGCGCAGATGGAGCAGGGCATCGTGCTGTTCCTCAAGGAGCGCAACTACACCCTGGCCGGGCGCAAGGTCGAGCTGTTCGTCGGCGACACCGGCGGCAACCCGGCGCAGGCGAAGACCCGCACCCAGGAGCTCATCGAGCGCAACCACGTGCACGTCATCATCGGCCCGCTCGCCACCTTCGAAGCGCTCGCCATCGACGACTACATCCGGCAGGCGCAGGTGCCCCTCGTCACGCCGACTTCCGCCGCGCAGAAGGACCTGGCGCAGCAGAAGCTCAACGACTACGTCGTCCACGCCGTCGGCACCGCCGCGCAGCCGATGCACGTGCTCGGCGAATTCGCCGCGAAGCAGCTCGGCATCCGGCGCCTCGCCACCGTGGCCGACGACTTCACCTACGGCCACGAGGGCACGGCGGGCTTCCAGAGCGCGTTCGAGGCGAACGGCGGCCGCGTCGTGCAGAAGCTGTGGCCGCCGCTCAACGTGCCCGAGTACAGCGCGTATGTGAGCCAGATCAAGCCGGATGTCGACGGCGTCTACGCCGGCTTCGCGGGCATCAACGGCCTGCGCTTCCTCAAACAGTACGCCGAGTTCGGCTTCAAGAGAATCCCGGTGTTCGGCAACCCCACCTGCGTCGACGAGGGCGTGCTGCGCAACATGGGCGACGAGGCGCTCGGCGTGTATTCGGCGAGCTGGTACTCGGCGGCGCTCGATACGCCCGAGAACAGGCGCTTCGTGCAGGCGGTCCTCGCCGAGTACAAGGTCGTTCCCGGGTTCTACACCGCCGGCACTTACGTTTCCGGCCTGTACCTCGAGTCGGCGCTCAACGCGGTCAAGGGCCGCTTCGAGGACAAGCCGGCCTTCGTGCGCGCCCTGCACGAAGTACGGCTGGAGCGCAGCCCGATGGGCCCGATCCGCATCGACGGGTACGGCAAGCCGGTCCTCAACATCTACGTGCGCAAGGTCGAGCGCAAGGACGGCCGCCTGGTGAACTCGATCGTCGCCACCTTCCCCGAGGTGACGCAGTTCTGGAGCTTCGACCCGGCGAAGTTCCTCGCCGCGCCGGGGTACTCGCGCGACTACCCTCCCGCCCGCCATCTCGAGTAAGGCCACCTAGAACACCCCGAGGTGCTGGGTAATCAGCGCTTCGTTGCCGCGCGCCTCGCCGGCGCCGCCGGCGAAGGCGACTCGGCCGGTGTTCAGGATCACCACCTCGTCGGCGAGCTCGAGCGCGAGCCGGACGTTCTGCTCGACGAGCAGGATCGACTGGCCCTCGGCCTTCAGGCGGGCGATGGTGCGGCCGACCTCGGCGACGATGAGCGGCGCGAGGCCCTCGGAGGGCTCGTCCATCAGGAGCACGCGCGGATTGCCCATCAGCGCCCGCGCGATGGCGAGCATCTGCTGCTCGCCGCCGGAGAGCGAGCCCGCGACCTGCCCGGCGCGCTCCTCGAGCTGCGGGAACAGCTCGAAGACGCGGGCCAGATTCCAGGTCGAGGCGGCGCTCCTTCTCTCCGATACCCGCAGGTTCTCCCGCACCGTCAGCGTGGAGAAGATGCGCCGGCCCTGCGGCACGAAGCCGACGCCTTTGCGCGCGATGGCCTCCGGCGCGAGCCCGGCGATCGGCTCGCCGAACAGGCGGATCGCGCCCTTGCGCGGCGGCAGGAAGCCGATGATCGCGCTCATGCAGGTGGTCTTGCCGGCGCCGTTCCTGCCGAGCAACGCGAGAACTCTCCCCGCTCCTACGGCAAATGAGATGCCGTGCAACACGTGACTGTCGCCGTAGAGCGCGTCGACCCCCTGCAACGTGAGCGCCTCAGTGGCCAAGATAGACCTCCCGGGTCTTCGGGTCGGCGACGACCTCGGCGCGGGTGCCCTCGACGATCACCCGGCCGTAATGCAGCACGGTGATGCGCTCGGCCATGTCGAGCGCGGTGTCCATGTCGTGCTCGATCATCACCACGGTCACCTCGCGCGGGATGCCGGCGATCAGCTGCTTCACCGTGGCGCGCTCCTCGCGCGACAGCCCGGCGAGCGGCTCGTCGAGCAGCAGCACGCGCGGCCTCTGCGCCAGCGCCATCGCGATCTCGACGCGCCGCTTGTCGCCGTAGGCGACCTCGGCGATCCCTCTCTTCGCCAGGTGCTCCAGCCCCACGCGCGCCAGGACCGCCCTCGCTTCCACATAGAGGTCCTCATCGAAAGACCGGAAAGCGCTCCAGCGCAGCTTCGACAGGCCGAGCAGGGAAAGCGCGATGTTGTGCTCCAGCGTGTCCTTCGGGAACAGGGTGATGATCTGGTAGGTGCGGGCAAGGCCGCGGTGCACGCGGTGATGCGGCGCGAGGCGGGTCACGTCCTTTCCGAACAGGACGATGCTCCCGGCATCGCGCGGCAGGTCGCCGGTGACCAGGTTGAACAGCGTGGTCTTGCCGGCGCCGTTCGGGCCGATGATCAGGCGCCGCTCGCCCGGCGCCACCTCCAGGGAGACGTCGCTGATGGCCGGCAGGCCGCCGAACGACTTCCTCAGGTTCTGGAGGCGAAGCGCAGCCACAGCCTTTTCACCCCGGGAACGACGCCCTCCGGCATGAACACCACGATGAGGACGAAAACCAGGCCGAGCAGCGTGTTCCAGCGCTCGATGTACGCCGAGACGTAGTTCTTGAGGAGCATGACGATCGCGGCGCCGACCACCGGCCCGGCCAGCGTCCCCGAGCCGCCGGCGATCACCGCGAGCAGGCCCTCGGCCGAATTGGTGAGCGACAGCGATATGGGATGAATATATTTGTGGTAGTACACGAACAGCAGCCCCGACACCGCGCCCCAGAAGCCGGCGTACACGAAGGTGATCCAGCGGATCAGCCAGACATGGTGGCCGAGCGCGCTCATGCGGCGCGGCTGGTCGCGCGTGCCGCGCAGCGCGGCGCCGAACGGCGAGCCGACGAAGCGCGCCATCAGCCACAGCGACGCCGCGGTCGCCGCCAGGGCGAAATAGTAGAACGACGCGGCATCGTCCAGGTGAAACGGGCGGCTCAGGCCGCGCAGGCCGTTGTCGCCGTCGGTGAGCGCCACCCAGCGGTAGGCCGTGCCCCAGAGTACTTGCGACAGGGCGAGCGTCAGCATGAGGAAGCCCAGGCCGGTCGCGCGCAGCGCGATCAGGCCGAACAGGCACGCCATCAGGGTGGTGGCGAGGAGAGCCGCCGGCGCGGCGAGCCAGTGCCCGAGCCCGAGCTTCAGCCCGAGCAGCGCCGAGGTATACGCCGCGACGCCGAGATACGACGCGTGGCCGAGCGTCGCCAGCCCGCCGTAGCCCAGCAGCAGGTTGATGCTCGCCGCGAAGATGGCGAAGATGAAGATCTGGCTGGCGAGGTTGACGTAGAACTCGCCTCCCACCAGGGGAAAGCCCACCAGGAGGCAGGCCAGGGCAGCGAGCTTCACGCTGCAAACTTTCCAAACAATCCCCGTGGGCGGAAGGCCATTACGAAAATCATGGGCAGAAAAAGAATCACGTAGGCGAGCTGCGGGAAGAGCGCGACGCCGAAGGTATAGACGAAGCCGGTGATGAAGCTGCCGGCGAAGGCGCCGGCGAGGCTGCCGACGCCGCCGAGGATCACCACGATCAGCGCGAGCGGCAGCATGTCGGCGTCGAGGCCCGGGTAGGCCGACATGATCGGCCCGCCGATGACCCCGCCCGCCCCGGCCAGCCCGGCGCCGAGGCAGAACACCAGCGTGAACAGCCTCGACACCGGGATGCCGACCGCGCGCGCCATCTGCATGTCGTCGACTCCGGCGCGGATCATCGCGCCCAGCCGCGTGCGCTCCATCAGCAGGTAGAGCGCCGTTCCCACCAGGACCGACAGCACCACCACCGCGACGCGGTAGGCGGGAAAGGCGAACCCCGCGACGCGCAGCGGCTGCTGCAGGAACTGCGGCGTCGGGATCGGGATCGGATCGCCGCCCCAGATGACCAGGCACAGGTCGGCGATGATGTAGGCGAAGCCGAGCGTCACCAGCACCTGGCCGAGGATATTGCCGGCGAGCTTGCGCAGGATGAATCTTTCCAGCAGGCCGCCGAAAGCGGCGACCGCGAGCCCGCCGAGCAGCGCCGCCACCCAGAGGTTCGGCACCACCTTCAGGATGCTCACGCCGAGGTAGGCGCCGAGCATGAAGAGCGCGCCGTGGGTCAGGTTGGCGATCCGCATCAGCCCGAAGATGAGCGAGAAGCCCGCCGCCAGCAGGAACAGCAGCCCGCCCAGCGCCAGGCTGTTCAGCGTCTGGATGACCCAGAACTGCAGCTTAGGGCTCCAGGTTCTTCGCCGGCGGGAAGTCGCGCGAGTACACCGGGTTCTTGAGGAACTCCGTCGGCTCGTAGGTCCAGAACTGGCTCACGTCCGGGTAGGTGTGGACCACGCTGTTCACCAGCCGCCCCTCCTTGCGCTCCACCTTGCGGATGTAGACGTTGCCGACGACGTTGCCGTACTGGTCGAACCTGACCTGGCCGCGCGCGGTGTCCACCTTGAGGCCGCGCACCGTCTTCATGAAGGCCTCCTTGTCCTCGACCCTGCCCTGGATGGCGTTCAGCGTCGCCTCGAGCACGGCGGCCTCGACGTAGGTGGCGGCGGCGTAGAAGCCGGGGTCGTACTTGAATTCGGAGCGGAACCCGGCGGCGAATTTGCGGTTGATCG
>Ga0070697_100004021_pt1 | contig 11277 bp, 25 predicted proteins | sample KBSK1501metaG_FD_65475 | JGI IMG/M metagenome (GOLD analysis project Ga0070697, IMG submission 65475) | Corn, switchgrass and miscanthus rhizosphere microbial communities from Kellogg Biological Station, Michigan, USA - KBS K1-50-1 metaG | ecosystem: Host-associated > Plants > Roots >... | reverse complement strand
CAGGTCTCGGCGTGTGGGGCTGGCACTACGTCTACGGCACGCTGCCGGAAGTTGAAGCCAAAATAGCAGTCAAGCGCACGCTGGAGTTGGGACTAGACGGATACATGATTGACGCCGAGGGCGAATACAAACAGCCTGGACGCGCAGCGGCAGCGGTGCAGTACATGACCACGCTAAAAAACGGGTTGGGCGATTTACCCATCGGCCTGTGCTCGTTTCGTTATCCGCACTATCACCCGCAGTTGCCGTGGCGAGAATTTCTTGATGGCGGTTGTACGTTCCACTGCCCGCAGGTGTATTGGGAGCAGTCGCACAATCCCGGAGTGCAACTAAACAATTCGGTCAAAGAACTGAAGGCGCTCAAAGATATTCCCATCGTCCCTATTGGGTCAGTCTATCCCGTTGGCGGCTGGTCGCCGACCGTGGCCGATCTGAAAGAGTTCAACGCCGCCGTCCACGAATTGAAACTCCCCGGCATGGGGTGGTTCGCGCTGCACTCGCTGCTTGGCCGCCAGGAATGGATTGACGAAATCAAGGCGCAGGCGTAGAAATGAGAATCGCTGTCGGCTACGGAACCCAGCAAGACATACTCACGCCCGAACCTGAAACCGGCGTTGAGTTTATCACCGTCCAGCTACAAGACGACAGTGGCCGTCCACTCACCGACGTTCACTTTATCCCGGTTCCGGGCGTCGTCGGCGACTTGTACCTGATGCCGCTCCTGGTGGCGGGGATGCGTGAGTCCCTGCCGAAGCTCATAGCCTTTTTCCAGAAGGCAGTTAGGTTCGTCAACATCAATGCCGGTGCGTTCAATGAAGCCGCTTTTATTGACGCTTTACACACGGAGATTCACAAGCCGTTACCGTCACCCGTTGTCCCGCAGCCCGTTCCAGTCGTCACTAGTGGACTCAGCGAGTCAGTAGCACAGGTACAGATCGAAGCCTATGCCAGAAGTCATTTCCTGAATCAGCCGAGCAGTGTTGTAAAAATGTTGACTGTGCCGGGAGCGTTCAGCCGCAACTACTACATCAATGGAAAGCTGTGCCTAGTAGTTTGCTCTGGAGTCAAAGACAGCACCTTCATGGTGCGTAATGATTTCTTTCTCAACTACACGGGGGATCATTACAACAACCGCGCGTTACTTGGCGCACCGATTGAAGATGAGCACTCCGTAAATGGCGGGGCCGAACAGCGCTTCCAGAAAGGGCGCATGTTTTGGCGGCAGGCGACCGGGCGCGTTGAGTTATACAATCTCAATGGGGATAGGATTAACTGAAAGGCATGTCTTATGCAACTTCCACTCGTAACAGATTTGATCGTCGTCGGCGTCTGCTTTGCTTCTATTTTGATCGCACTCGCCAAGAGCTTTAGGTCGGTGCATAATTCAACATCGAGAAAAGTAGCTATCATTGTTATGCTTTTCATTGTCGGAATTATTTATGTCGGTGATTTTTTTGGCTGGTACACTGACCAGACAATTTTGGGATGGGTCGCAACGGCACAGGTAGCATCTTCGGTGATGTGCCTAATTGCGGTCTCTGCGCTTCCGTGACACTCCAAGACTTATTGCAAATCGGTCAGTTCGTTCTACTGCTTGTGGGGGCATCCACTGGCTCCACGTCGCTGTTTTTGATTCTAGCGGAACGGCGCAACCGGGAAAGTTTGACTAGGAAAAACTTAGCCGAGGCCAACAAGGTACTAGCCGAGAAAGATAAAGTCTCAACAGAAACGAAACTTGTCAAAGAAAACTACTACGAGAAGGTCGCCAATGAACTATTTGACAAGTACGAAGGACTAAAGAAGATGCACGAAGAACTCAAGGCGCTCTATGACACGCTTGAGAAAGAAGCCTTGCGCCTTAAGGAAGAGTCGGTTAGGTTGCGGGTCGCTATTGAGTACATCTTCGGAGAGATCAAAGACCACTTTCCGCAAGTGGTTGAGCAGGCGCGGCGCATCATCTCGCCTGATAGTGGTGGCGCATGACCCCGGAACAAATCGCCGCGATCATTGACGGCATCATCCGACTCGGCAACGAGTTTGGCGTCGGCTTTGTCATCGGTCTACTCATCGGCGGCGGCGGTCTCGCGTTCGGCGGCTACCTGTACTGGCGCGAGTCCAAAGCGCACCAAGAAACGCTCAAGCGCTTGGCTGAAGTCGAAGCTAGATATTCTGCGGCGCTGGAAGCCATCAACGCGCGTGCCGAAGTCAGGTCTGAACGTGACCTGAAAGCACACACGGATTGGACGCAGACGATTACAGCGCTACAGATATTGCTGGAAGGATTTTTAGAACGCTTTGAAGCGTTCATCGCCGACAATGACCGCCCTAACCGCCGCCGATGAAAGAACCACTCGCCGTCCTAATTGTGGAAGACGTGCAACAGGAAGTGTTGCTCCTGGTACACGATCTCTCCAAGCACTATGATCCGTTGGAGTATGCTTGGGTCTACGACGAACCGGGAATGTTGGCGGCGCTACAGGATCGGATTTGGGACATCATCGCATGTGACTATGGCCTGCCGCTCCTGCCGTGGCCGGGCGCACTTAGGATCGCGATGGAACACGCGCCGTTTACGCCGTTCATCGTCCTGTCCCGACTCTCGGACACGGACGCGCAAGCCGTCATCAGAGACGGAGCTAGTGCGTTTATAGACAAGCGCATAGGCCCGATGGCCGATGATCTGTACAAGCGCATTGAGCGCGAACGCGAACGGCTGAGACACCAGCAGGCCGGCGCGGAGTCTATGGCGAAAATTCAGGCGATGGCGAAGCGGGGGAAGTAAAAAGTCCCGCGCTGACTTTCCACGCTCACGCGGCGCACGCAGTAACAACCCCGGAGCACGGCGTACTCTGGCGTCGTCTCTCCTCCTGATGGCCCCGGCGTTTACATGGCGCGTCGGGGCCGATAGAATCAAACAGGCCCCCGGCATCCAGCGGGGGCCTGTTGCATCAGTGGATTGTGTAACGGGTTGGTGGTGGTTAGGCTCCTTTCTGGTCACATAAACGAGTGGACGATATAGCCGATGGCGAGAGTAATCAGCGGAGAGATGAAGGCCTTAGCGATAGCCGTGATAATCTTTTCCTGAGAACTCTTGCCGCTATCATTGTCACCATCGCCTGTCCAAGTCATCATCCTGACGACCATACTGATACCAATCGCCGCCACGACAGACAGGGGGGGCAGTCCAAAGACCGGAATAACGAACCACCCCCACATGACCGACAACGCCCATCCGTTCATCGCCGACGAAGCTACGATGGCGACAACGAATAAGACGATCAACCCAACGCACGAAAGTGCTTTATTCTCTCGCATATCCATCTCCTGCGCTTAGGCCGCGCCGCCAATAGGTGCTACCGGGTCAAACGAGACGTTGCTTTATTCAGAAGTTCTTTCCAGGCCTCCGACCACTCTTGGGTGTTTTCTAGATCGGCCCCGGTTCGCGTCGCTTTCAGGTGTTGGAATAACGACTCCTTCCAGTTACCTTTGATTTGCCTTGAGTGACACCATGAGTCAAATGTAACTTGTTCCTCGCCGATGATGTGCGGATCAGTGAATGCCATGTAAAGTCTTTCCAGCTTATCAATCTCGGATTGCGGAACTTCGGCCCGGTGTTCTGCAATGTAATGCACCATCAGGGAATTGGTGATAGTACCGTCTGGTAGGATGTGGTCAAGGTTGTCGCTGGTCACACCACACACGCATTGATGAAAACCACGATAGCCATATTGCGGAGTCTTGGCGCGCATGTAAACCAGTTCCGCTTTTTGAGTCAGGTCGTCCAGGATATATGGTTGTTTACCGTTGCGCGGTTCAATCATCAATAAGTGCCTGTCATCCAGGATTATCATTCGCGCGCTCCTTCTCGATCCGCTCAATCTGTGACCACAGACTCTCGGACAGGTTGAAAATCTGTTTCTTGAGCATCTCAAGGTCAATCATACCTTCTAGGAATTTATTGAGTCGCCGCTGAATGTCACGCTGGTCTTCGGGAAAACACAGGCCTTTGAGCGTGGCCCCGCGCCATAGAAAGTCACAGGCGACATCGCCACCCCCACCTGTGATTTTATCGCGGCCTACGATGTCGCCGCCGATATGCAAGTCGCCGCTTGCGTGAATGTTTACTCCGTCCTTTTGTGGCATCTGATTGTCCTTTCTTGGTAAGTTATCGTTTTGGCTGATTATCGGTCGTCAGGGTGCGGCTTAGTGCCTTCCCTTAATCAAAACTTCCTCGGAAAAGTCCATCGGTTCTTCTAGTGTGTCATCTATCCAATCGTCTTGATCTTCGAGTTTCTCTCCGCACTTGAAGCAGACGTAATCCGTGTAGGCATAAGCTGGATGGTCGCAGTCATATTCAAAACAGTTCCCGCGATTGTCTGGGCCTTCGCCGTACTCGGCCACGTCGCCATAAACACTCCTGGCAATTTCCAGCGAAGGAAAATGTATCTGGCAAAAATCAAGCGGTTCCGAATTGCTTTTGCATAATCTTGGCATGTTTGCCTTCTTTCTGACTACCTATAATGACTGCTATCGCCGGATGATTACTCATCGTCCTGCTCAACCGAGAATTCTATAACAATCTTCTTGGGTTGAATATTTCCCTCTGTTACCCTTTGGAGTATTTTATCAAGTTCCGACTTGATTCCGCGAACTCCGTACAATCTCTTTGGTTCCCCCTTTTCGATAATCAACATATCCAAATGATGGTGTCCTACCGGATGCCACCCCCCCCCGCCGACGCCTTGAGTAGACTCGTAGGTTTTATCCGGGTCTTCACCTTTGTAGGCGAGCCTGTCAATTTTGATCGTAGCTGTAATCATTTGCTACCCGCCACTTCCGCTACCAGCGCTGCCGCGTACACGACTTGGCTCTTGGTCATTTTGACTCATTTCTCTTAAACGCTTCTACGGCGTCGGCTTCGCTATAGCCTTCGTAAAGCTGGACATTGTAAACCCTGCCGCGGCCCTTCTGGCCCAGGACTTCAAAATCTTCGTCGCCACAAATGAACAGGCGCGTCCTTCGGCCTTGGATGTATACCGACTCATCTTGTAGCATCTCAAAGATCGTTTCAGGCATTCTCGACCTCCTGCGGTTGGAGCGCTTCGCGTGCTATTACCCCCGCGCCTAACTCGTCCATGTCTTGAATATCAAGCGGCGAACCCTTCGGCGTGTCAATCCAGGTTTCGCCGTATGGCTCTTTCTCCATGAGTTGCCGATATGTGTCCGGATTGGCGTAAAACTCAAGCGCCTCACGCAGCCGCCCGATCTCTAAACCGGACTTACTACAAGCCGATATAGCATCTGAGACGAACTTATTTTTCTCCTGAAGTTCTGACTTGAGCCGCTCAATCTCGGCGGCTTGGGATTCGATGGCTTTGTCTTTCTCTGCGCCGTGGTTACTCAGCATCTCGCGCAATTGCGGCGTGTGTTCGGAGTGGCACAAGCGCTGGCCGAAATTGTTCTCGATGAAGATATAGACAACCTTGTCAATCGGGTCTAGTGGTGTGTCCATCATTTACCTTTTACTTTCTTGAGCACAGCGGCGGCAATGTCGCCAAGATTCCAGTACGGCACATCACTGGAACGCCCTTCCCAAGACTTTGCCTTGTCTCGGATTTTCTCCAGCGCCGCCGCGAGTTCCGCGACGGTCTTCTGGCTGGCGTCGTAGGCGTTGCAGGCTTCGGTGACAAATTTTGCGTCGTCGTCGGTATAGATGTATCCCGATTTTCGTCCTATCGGAGACCACAATTCATAATTGGCCCCGTCAATATTCGCCTTTTTGATTTCCCACGGAGTCGGCGTGTGTGCGTTCATCGTTTCAAAAATCCTTTCCGCTTCTGGCGACCGTCCGCGTAGCGCTTGGTGTAGATGCGCCGATGCTTGGGCCGGAGTGGTAATATATCCAACCAACCGAATAACGAGCGCTTGGTAATCATCACCGCACCGTCTGACTGACAAGCGCCACCACAGTCAAGCCGGCCAGAAACAATGCCGCGCGTGGCCCCCAGATCACAAGAAACTTGATGGCCCGCGCTTGGCCCCATGTCGTGCGCGGGGCTTGCTTCCAGTATTCGGCTCGTGGATCGGCGTTAGGCATGTTAGGACTCCTTCCGGTGTCTACTTCTCAAGTTCCGCAGCGCGCGCTTCCATCTGAGCGGCCTGTTTCAGATACGCTCTCGGCTTCATCCCGCGTCCGGCCAGTTCCCGGAGTTGCTTCGCGTTTCGGCGCAGGTTCTCGGCTTCGGTCGGTTGCGCTGGCATTGAGACTTTCAGGCCATCTCCAAACAGGTCTCGGCGAAGTCTCTCTTGAGCGGCCTTGAGTGCGCGTTTTGACATGCGCCCGGACGGGGATGTGAGCGAGATTGCTGTTACCATTGTGTCGTTTTGGGTCATCTTTATCTCTCCGCTCCCCCCCTCGTTTTGCTTACGGTTCTATTAGATGCTGGCTCCGCACTGCGGAAAATTCGCCGTTCTCTACGCACCGGCTTCTGGCCTTAGAACTGTCGCAACCGCGCACCGACAAGCCAGCATCTATTTACGGTTGAATATTACAGGAATTGGCAGTACCAGTATATAGTACAAGGGTCACGTTGCGCCCAAGCGCCAAATCCTTTATAAATGTCTCAACGGTAAGGAGATTCGCCGCAAAGCAACTCCGAAGGTTTGAAGGATCGCCGGTCATGTTCCGGCCAGAGATGGCAGAGAAGATTTCCGGCGATCCCGCGAGTATATGAAGGAGAGAGATAAAATGACCACCATCCTTTCACCCCTCGGTGCGCCCGCTCAGTCATTTGCCGAAGTTCGCGCTGAGTTTGGCGCGGAGTGGGCGGCGGCGCTAAAGGCAGACGTATTCCCGCTACGGCGTATTGTCGCCTGCGCTCACCGCGCCATGACCGCTTACAACTGGAGTCGCCGCGTCGCTGTCCGGTTCGCCATCGGCCACTACAAGGCCGGGACACTGAGCGACTCAACCAGTTACACGCCGAAGTTCAAACCCCGCCACGAGATGAGCGGGGAAACTCAGAACATGCTGACGCACCGCCGCCGCAGCATGGCGCGGTAAAGGAGAGAGTGACGCATGGATATTTCAGAACACTTCGTCGAGATGTACGGTCAACGGCGCAATCCAAATGACATGCTGGTTAAGATGCGTGCGCCGATTGATGTATACGACATGGCGAAGCTAATCAAGGAACAGGCTGAGACCATCAAGGAACTAAGAAAAGAGAACAAGGAACTTTTGAGTCTACTGCCGAAGAAAGACGAAGAAGTTCTTGACCGTGGATAGTAACTTACCAACCTAATACCCTGCCGCGCTTGGCGACGTGGGATCACACAGTAAACGATCTCGCTGTACGACAAGCACCGACCGAAACAGAGTCGCCAACGGCGCTCTAGGTCAAAGCGAACTGTACCGTGAGTGCGCGTCTGTGACTACACTACCAGATGAGCTAGGCGGCGCGGCGGGCGAACTGAATGCGGGGCGTGCGACAACAAACGCATATCCAGCAGGGAGCGGTTTGTTTCCGACTGTCAGTAGTAATGTCCAGAAATGGAATCAAGGCAACCGGCCCGCGCATTCAGTGACCAACCGCAAATATCGGGATGCGCTCACTGCTCTAGCGTATTGCATAGTTAGCCCCGATATTTGCGGAGATCGTTCACAGCGCCCACGGGTTGGCCGTGGGCTAATCAGTACGGCCCATTAGACAAGGAGAAAACTAAAATGAGCCAGCTACAAATTACACGCGCAACACGACAGCAGGTTAAGGCCCGGATCGCACTTGACGGCCCCTCCGGGGGGGGCAAGACCTATACCGCCCTCATCGCCGCGAAAGTGTTGGCGGCGGGCGGCAAAATCATCTTGATTGACACTGAGCGAAAGTCCGCCAGCCTTTACGCGGACGACCCGGATTTAGGAGTCGAATTTGACAAGATTGAACTTGACGACTTCGATCCGGCCAAATATGTACAGGCGATTCAATTGGCCGAGAAGTCGGGTTACGCCGTGTGCGTGATTGACTCGCTCTCTCACGCCTGGGAAGGCAAAGGCGGCATCTTGGATTTGCACGACAAGGCCGTCGAGCGCCAGAAAACAAAAAACTCTTGGACGGCTTGGGCCGACGTGACTCCAATTCACCGCGATCTCGTTGACGCCATGCTCCAGTCTAACATGCACATCATCGCGACGATGAGAAGCAAGATGGAGTACGTCCAAGAAAAGAACGAGAGCACCGGCAGAACGGAAATCAAGAAACTCGGCATGGCCCCCATCCAGCGGCAGGGGATGGAATACGAGTTCACGGTCGTCGCGGATTTAGATATTGAGCACACACTGACCGTCTCTAAGTCCCGCTGCAAGCTGATCGCGGATGCGGTTGTCAAAAAGCCCGACGAATCATTCTTTGAGATTTTCGCTAACTGGCTCAATAGTGGCGCGGCCTTCGAGCCTACGCGCGACCTCCGCACCATCTGGACGGAGTTTATCAAGACCAACGCCGTCACAGACACCCATGTCCGCCAGGCGCTCGGCATGCTCAAGGTCAGTGAGTGGCTTGCCGCCGAGTCCGAGAAGCCGCGCACCATTGAAGGCGCGATGGAACTTGTCCGCGACGCGATGAAACCCGCCTAACACCCACACCCCCAAGACGGAGCCGACTCGCAACCGGCTCCGTCGGCGGGGGACGAAGGAGAGAATGACGTGCCGACTAAAATCGCTCTGCGACTTTCAACGCCAAACTACGATCACTGGCTCTTGGTTCTCCGGCGTCGCTATGGCGCAGGCGTAGAACCCGGTGCTTGTTTTTCTCGCGCCATCAAGGAAGTTGTTGATGAACACGATTCAGACGCTATTGAGAATATTTATCAGTGGCTTGAATCCTGCTCAACAATGTTGATCGCCATCAAGCCAGCGCCCGATGCCGACGACCGGACGCGCCAAGAATGGGCGGCGCTCAGGGATGCGGTGGAGCGGGCGCAGGTATGTGCCGAGAACATTCGGGAGAAAACGAAATGAAAAAAGTCTATCTGGCGCACTACGATGACGAAGGTGGAAGGGTGAGTATCGCAAAAGCTAACATCGTCAAAGAGACTGATTTGACAATCACGTTCAATTTTGATTACGAGAATCTTATCGGGTGGATTTATATCAACAATCGTCCGATGCGAAGAAAGACGCTCAGGAATGACGGTGTTGAGATATTCGACTCGTTGAAAGAATGTTTTTCTTACCTACAATCAATGGCTCAGAACAGATTTAGGAATCTCAACAAGGAGTTATCCAAAGTCGAGCGGCAGGTGAAGGTCTTCGGTGAAGCAATTATTAGAAACGATAAAGGCATTGAAGAGTTAATCAAGCAGGAGCGAAAAAGGGAATGACAAACCACTTTGAAATTCTCTCTGGCGACGAATGGCAGCGCCTTCTCGCCTACGCCATCGACCTAACCGGCGACCCGAACTATAACGGCAACCGACTCGTCAATGTCTTGCGTAAGGCCGGCTGGTCGCAGTTCACTTCTCAGGACTTCTCGCGGGCGTGCGCGGTGCTGGAAGCGCACTATAAATCTAAGGACGCCGCGCCACAGCTTACCGAAGAGCAGGCCTTCCACGAAGGGGAGCAACTTGAGTCTTACGACATCGCTATTTGGTTGCAGAAGGCTAGGCGCTGTTACGCGAACCGCGATAACAAGAAAGCCCTGCGCGGATTCTCTCTCGCCTTCGGTTCAAGTGCGCGTTGCATGGCCCGCGCCGTCCATCTCTGGCCCAAGCATTTCGGCATAGACAACACTGGTACAGCCTCCGTTGCCGAAATCCGGTCGCTATTTGCGCTGGCAAGCATTGAGAACGACGAGCAGGCCCGGCAAGCCTATGACTTTTGGTCTGAGCGCTCAATGTCGTATTGGGACACGCTGCAATATGTTGACGATTTGCGATCCAAGAAACGCAAGACAGAAACGGAGCAGTACAAGGAAGCGCGCCGCAGTACCAAGTCAAATCTAAAACGCATGAAAATGAATGCGCCGGATGGGAAAGTCGAGAAAATTCAAGGCGTCATTCAGGAAGTGGAGAAGCTATGAAAGTCTTACCCGACAAAGACGGTTTAGATCATAACCCGCACTACCTATCACCCGATGCTTGGTACTACGAAGAGAGAAACGGCATCAGCGTTTACTACAACGGGAGTCTTATCTGCCGCATCCCGCGCCGTAAACTGGAAGCGTCATTGAAGCGGATCAAAGCGGCGCGGAAGAAAGGAAAGTGATATGGAATTCAAACCGAGTCAAACAGAATCCGTAAAGGTTCCGTTCTTTGAAGACGCCAAGAGCGAAGACGGCTGGCAGGGATACGCGACTTCAAAATCAGTTGAGACGCTCCAAAAAGAAATCACGGATTGCATTCGGCGTCTTGGTGGTTTTGTGTCTGGCTTCCAGCACGGAAGATTTATCGTGGACAAGCTGGAGCGTGAAGGCTACCGCATTTATTACTCCATCTCTGCGCCCGATGGCGGGCATGTTCCGGGACGACTCGATATTGCGGCTTTGCCCGTGCGCCAGAGATATAACAACCAAGTGAAGCGCGATAAGTCCCTCCGTATGGCGCTGTATATGCTCCGCGTCGGGCTTGACGGTTCTTGGTTCATGCAGCAACTCTCGCCGGGTTACGCGCCGCTCATGCCGTGGATGCTGAACGCGGAAGGAAAAACAGTGTCAGAGTTGTGGGCCGAGAGTCCGATGATGAACCGCCTACTGCCACCACCGAGTTCTGATTTTGTTGAAGGCGAAATCGTTAGTTGACTGGAGAATCTATGAACGCGCCGCAGATAATCAAAACGCTTGAGCAGTGGCAACTTGATTCGATGAATAAGACTCGTGGAGTGTTTGTATACCACTTCAATCTCCAGCCGCAAGCGAAAGGCTTTATGCTTGATTTGGAACTACATGAAGACGGTGTGAGCGATCCTGAAAACGGGAATCCGAATTACTACGTTTACGCGCTGTCTCTTTCGGAGTTATTTGACAAGGCCACGCGGCTGATTGAAGACCGCAAGGCGATATTACGCGAAGCACTCAACTCATAAGGAGAATAACGTGAACACCTATCAGGTAAAAATCGGACGTAGCGCCCAAACGCCTTTTGACACTCTAATTGTCCGGGCGACATCGGTGTCCAACGCCGAGAAGAAGGTCAACCAGAAACGCAAGGAGCTTATGCGTGACGGAGATAAACCATTGCGTGTCCTGTCAGTCGTTGAATTGATCGGTGACTTTGTAGACTAGC
>Ga0070697_100004020_pt1 | contig 11278 bp, 5 predicted proteins | sample KBSK1501metaG_FD_65475 | JGI IMG/M metagenome (GOLD analysis project Ga0070697, IMG submission 65475) | Corn, switchgrass and miscanthus rhizosphere microbial communities from Kellogg Biological Station, Michigan, USA - KBS K1-50-1 metaG | ecosystem: Host-associated > Plants > Roots >... | reverse complement strand
ACCCTGACCTATTCGAACAGCGGCGAGCCCGGCATCGACGCAATCCAGGCCAGCTTCACCGATGGCCTGGAAGTCCACAAAAGCAACCGGCACTTCGTACTCTGGCTCAGCGGGCCGGCGGCGACCGCGATCCGGTCCCCGGCGACGATCAGGGTCACGCCGACCTGCTTTCAACCAGCGGCTGCGGTGATCGCCACGTCGAACACGTTCAAAAAGTTGGCACCTCGCACCACGCCCAAGCCGAGCCCTGGCGCGAGTAGAGGGCCGCAGCCCGAGAAGACGACCGCCAACGTCACCGGCGACAACTTCAATCCGTTCAGCGCGGTGCTGATTACGTTCGATGCGGGGCCCGGTGGCAGCCCGCAAAGCTTCGAAGCCCAGACGGATGTGTTCGGTCATTTCAGTCGTGATATCCCGCTGACGATGCCGGCCGAAGGGCTTCACCTGGTACGCGCCGACGACTTCCGCCAGCGGGAAGCCGACGCCACCTATTCCATCCCCTGCTTCCAGCCATCGGTGGCGCTTGATCCGCCCATCGGCCCACCGGGTTTCGTCACCACCGTGGTCGGAAGCGGTTTCCCCGCCAACAGCACCATCGTCGTCCTGAATTGGCAGCCGCCGGCGTTGCTCTCGCCCTTGCCCGCGGCCATCAAGACGGACGCCAACGGCGCCTTCCAGTTCCCGCTCCTGGTCCTCTATCACGACCTGCTCGGCCCACGCCTGATGCAGGCGATTGTGGCCAATCCGTTTGGTGACCGTGCCGGCTCGGCAATCGAGGCCGATGCACCGTTCCTCGTCACGCCCGGACGGGCTCAACCCTCGGACTTTGTCCTCCGCCGTTAAGGGGCCTGAACGGAGCGTATGATCACACCGGGTAAACACGTAAGGGGAGCCGCATGAAGAGACGGGGCCATTGGGGGGTGCGAGGCTGGCGCGCCTTGGGTCCTGCTGTCCTCCTCGTCACGGTTGCGCTCCCACAGATCGCCCTCAACCCTCCGCTCGCCGTTCAGGCGGCTGCTCCGGTGGCCGGCCGTCCCGAGTTGGCGACCTACGCCGGGGCACCCGCCGCGGGCAAGCCGACCGAGGTTGCGCAGCAGCCCTTTGGACTGGCGGTGTTCGGGCGCTATACGTTTGTCGCCGACCCGGTCAACCATGTGGTTCGCCTGCTGATCGACAACAGCGAGTTCGCCTTTGCCGGCGCTGGCAGCATGGCCGTCGAAGGCGATGGCGGCGATCCCGCAAAGGCGCAGCTCGCCGGGCCCTATGCCGTGGCGATCGGGCAGGTGACCCAGGTCGGCTACCAGGTGACCGGCTTCGACGTCTACATCGCCGATACCTTCGGGCACCAGGTACGCAAGGCGAGCGTCACGATTCCGCCGATCGACAGCCCGAGTGGGTCGCCGACGGCGGTGATCAGCACGATCGCGGGCACCGGCGGCTTTGGATTTTCCGGCGATGGTGGCAAGGCGACCTTGGCGACACTGAATTCCCCCTACGGCGTGGCTTGGGACCCGAAACGCCAGCAGGTCTACATTGCCGACACGCTCAACAATCGGGTGCGCGTCGTCGACGGCACGGGCACGATCAGCACCCTAGTCGGTGCTCCCCTGCTCCAGCCGCGCGGCCTGGCGGTCAATGGCGACGGCCTCTACATCGCCGACACCTATAACAATGTTGTCCGGCGCTTCGACCTCGTGAGCCATGCGCTCACCACGGTGGCGGGCACCGGCGTGGCGGGCTACGTCGACGGTGTAGTGGGGACGTCGGCGCTGCTCAAGATGCCGTCCGGCCTGGCCTTCGACGACAGGGCGAACCTCTACATCGCCGACACTGGCAACAACGCCGTCCGCGAACTGTCCGTGACCGACAATATCCTCCGCACCGTCGCCGGCACCACCAAGGCAGGCGAGTTCGGGGACGGCGGCCCGGCGATCCTGGCGCAACTGTCGTCGCCGACGAGTGTCGCGGTGCGGTCCAACGGCGATGTCGTCATCGCCGACACGGGCAACAACTTGATGCGCGTGCTCGAAGGTACGCTCTCCGCCACGCCGGCACACAACATTCACGTCGAGGCGGGCAACGGCACCCCGAGCTTTGCGGGAGACGGGCAGCCTCCGGCCCACGCCCAATTTGCGGCGCCCGCGGCGGTGCTCTCGCAGCTCGGTGCGGCGGGCGAGGCCAACGCCGCGGTTCCGGCGGTCAAGGGCCAGCGATATGTCGTCGACACCTTCAACCAGACGGTCCGGACGTTCCTCAGCAGCGATACCGATCCCGACAATCACTCGACCGGCGACAACGATGCCGACGACGTGAGTACGCTCGCTGGAACCGGCGGCCTGCGCGGGCTACCGGACGCGTCATCGACCAAGCTGTCCGGCTCCCGCTTCGCCTATCCGATGGGGTCGGCGCTCAGCCCCGATGGCAATACCCTCTTTGTCGCCGATACCTTTAATGATGTCGTCCGCGCGGTCGATCTCACCAAGCACACGGTGACTACCGTGGCGGGCAGCCCTGGGCAGGCCGGCTATGGCGGCGACGGCCAAGCTGCCACCAGCGCGCTGCTGAGCTATCCAACCGGGGTCGCCGTCGACCAGGGTGGCGACCTCTTCGTCGCCGACACCTACAACGGCCGGATTCGCGAAGTCATCGGCGGCACGATTTACACCGTCGCCGGCACCGGTCGACTCGGATTCAGTGGGGAAGGCGGCCCGGCAACCGCGGCCGACCTGTACTTCCCCTACGGGGTGAGCGTCGATGCCTCGACCCCGCCCAACCTGATCATCACCGACAGCTTCAACCACCGGATTCGCAAAGCGGCCGCGGTCAGCCCCGTCAACCCCAGGACCAACAAGCCGTTCGACGCCAGGGCGACGAACGTCATCACCACGCTGGCCGGTACCGGCGACCAGGCGTTGGCGGACGGGTCCGCCACGGTCCAGGCGCAGTTCAATCGCCCCTGGAGCGCGGCCCTCGACAAGACCAATCTCTACGTGGCCGACTATCTGAACCAGCGCATCCGGCGCGTCGACCTTGCCGCGGGCAGCGTGACCACGGTGGCCGGGCAATCCGTCGCCGGTTCGCCCGTCGGCGGCCTGCTCGGAGACGTCGGACCGGCCGATGCGGCAGAAGTCAATGGCCCGCGCGGCCTCAGCATGCTCGGCGATTCCGGGGCGATGCTGGTGGCCGACAGCTTCAACAGCCGGATCCGCTGGCTCGGTGTCACGCAGGCCGGCATTCAGCGGACACAGATCAACTTCGATCCCACCAACCTCGCCGGGCTCAGCCAGCCGCAGAGTGTGACGGTATCGAGCACGGGCAGCGGGCTGCTGGTCATGGGCGCGGTCGACCTCGGCGCCGATCGGGACAACTTCTACCTCAATCCAGCCAAGAACTCTTGCGCCCAGGCCCGGCTCGAGCCGGGGAGCAGTTGTTCCTTCGAGGTCGCGTTCCAGCCGCGCGCGCCCGGCGGCCATACCGGTAGTGTCGTGATCCCCAATGACGCCGTCGGCGGCGCCCAGCTGGTGACGCTGACCGGGCGGGGCACCGCCTCGCTGGTCAGCCTCAGCCCGCCCGCCGTCGCGATTCACCAGCCGGCCAACGCGCCGCCCGCACCGGCGATCGTGACCCTGAGCAACAACGGTGATGGGCTGCTCCACATCACCTCGATCGGCCTCGACCCGGGAACCAGCCCCGGCTTTTCCCAGAGCAACAACTGCCCGAGTGTGATGACGGCGCATAGCACCTGCCAGATCACGGTCACCCTCAGCCAGATCGCTCCAGATGACAAGGCGACGCGGAGCGGCATGCTCACGGTCGTGGATGACGCCGCCGGGAACTCGGGCGATCTGAATGCCGGCGGCACCTCGCAATCGGTCCCGCTGACCGGAAGCCTGGCGCAGTCGATAGCGAGCTTCAGCCGCCAGTCGATGACGTTTACCCAGAACCTGGGGACGAGCGGTGTGACCGAAACCATCATGTTGGTCAACACCGGTCAGGCCCCGCTCCATCTCAGCGCCATCCAGGATGAAGGCGACTTCTCGCAAACCAACAACTGCCCGATGGTGCTGGCGCCGGGCGCCAGTTGCGCCATCAGCGTCACCTTCAGCCCGACCAACCTGGGGGAGCGCGACGGATACGTCGTAGTGGCGGATGACTCGGTTGACAGTCCGCAGCGGATCCCGGTTATGGGCATCTCGACCATGGCCCTGGCGCGCCTCGGGCCCAACCGGCTCAACTTCAGTCAGAACGTCGGCGCGACGTCCGCACAGCAAACCGTCACCCTCACCAACCGTGGCGATGGTCCGCTGACCATTTTCGGGATCGCGGGGACGGGCGACTTCAAGGCGTTGTCACACTGTCCGTCAGTGTTACTGCCGGGGCTCACCTGCCCGATCGGTATCACCTTCACGCCGCAAGCCGCCGGCGCCCGTCACGGCAGCCTCGTCGTCACCGATGATGCCAACGCCGCGCCCGGTTCGCAGGACACCGTACGGCTCGACGGCTTTGCCTATCAGCCGGTCGCGACCTTGAGCACGGCGGTCCTGACACCAGGTGCGAACCTCGGCGGGTCCGCCGGGCCCCAGGCGGTGACCGTGACCAACACCGGCGACGGGGCGCTCACGGTTCGCGCCATCGCGATCAGTGGGGCGGCGGCCGGCGACTACCGGCAGTCGAGCGACTGCCTGCGCACGCTGCAGCCGGGGACCTCGTGCACGGTCACGGTCAATTTCACCCCGCATGGCTACGGCCTCCGCGCGGCCAGCCTCACGCTGTACGACGACGGGCCCGGCGGCAGCCAGTCCGTCGCCCTTCGCGGAACGGGGACGGCGGCCCGGCCGTTGCTCAGTAGCGGATTCGTCAACTTTGGCGGCGACAGCGTGGGGAATCCGACCGCCCCGCAGAACGTCGTGCTCTTCAACGCCGGCAACGGGCTGCTCTCGATTGCCGGCATCAGCCTGACCGGCAGCGACTACGTGATGAGCAGTAGCTGCGGCAGCACTCTGGCATCGGGAGCCAGCTGCACCATCACCGTCACCTTCCTTCCGCAAGGCACCGGCGCCCGCTCGGGCCTGGTCACCATTACCGACAACGCCGGGACCCAGCGGATCACATTGAGCGGCGTCGGCACGTAGGACGGCGGGGCGTGGGCATCTACGTCTGCCCGGCCGATACCGTGGCGGCGCCGCCCGAGACCGTGTGGCGTCTGTTGACTGATCCGGCGACCTACGAAACCTGGACCGAGGCCCGGGTGGACTCGGTTGAGCCACCCGGACCAGCACGACCCGGACAGGTCGTGCTGCTGAGCGGTGGCGCGCTCGGCATGCGCCTTCGGTTTCGCTTCGACCTCGACCGCGTCAATCCGACGACCTACGACATCGAGCTTCGCGTCCAATTCCCATTCGGCATCCGGATGCGAGAGCACATCAGCGTACGCCCGGTCGAAGGAGGCAGCCGTGTCCAATTCGGTTGAGACTTCACCCTCCCGCCAGGTTGGCGGGGCTGGTTGGTGGAACGCCTGCTCGGCTCCGCGATGCGCAACGGCCCGGCGGAATCACTGGCTCGCCTGAAGGGGATCGCCGAATCGGCGGCACAAGGGCGAGGTCGGGTGTGAGAGTCTAGTATTCGGCCCGATCTGTCGGAAGCCATAGGAGGAACGATGGCCAAGAACCCCCTGTTTGAGCTCTACGAAGCCGGCACCAGCGTCTGGCTCGACTTCATCAGCCGAAGCTTGATGACCTCTGGCGAGCTCAAGCGACTCATCGAGGACGATGCCGTCGTCGGCATGACCTCGAACCCCACCATCTTCGAAAAGGCGATCAGCGGCAGCAGCGACTACGACGCGGCGCTGAAGCGATTGATGAATGCCGGTAAGTCCGACGAAGAGATCATGTTGAGCCTGATCGTCGAGGACATCCAGACGGCAGCGGACGTCCTCAAGCCCACCTACGAACAGACCAAGCACAAAGACGGGTACGTCAGCATCGAGGTCCTGCCGCGCGTCGCCTACGACACCAAGGGCACGATCGCGATGGCCCACGACCTCTTCGATCGGGTCGGGCGGCCCAATATCTTTGTCAAGATCCCAGCAACGGACGAAGGGTTGCCCGCGATCGAGCAATGCATCGCCGACGGGATCAACATCAACATCACGCTGATGTTCTCGGTGAAGGTCTACGAGGACGTCGCACGTGCCTTCATCCGGGGGCTGCAACGACGGATGAAGGAGAGCAAGCCGATCGACATCGCCTCGGTGGCGAGCTTCTTCGTCAGCCGCGTCGACACCGCCGTCGACAAGTTACTCGAACAGAAAATCGCCGCGGCCAAGGATCCGGCCGAGCGCGAGCGCTTGCAGAAGCTGCTGGGGAAGGCGGCGATCGCGAACGCCAAGATGGCCTACCAGTCGTTCCAGCGAATCTTCAAGGAGCCGGAGTTCGCCGAGCTCCGGCGCAACGGCGCCAGCGTCCAGCGCTGCCTGTGGGCGAGCACCGGGACCAAGAACCCCAACTACGGCGACGTCATGTATGTCGAGGAACTGATCGGGCCGGAGACCGTGAACACCATGCCTCAGCAGACCATGATGGCCTTCAAGGAACACGGCGAAGTGCGGGTCAGCCTGCTCGAGAATGTCGACGGTACGCGGCAGGTGTTGCGCGACCTGGAGGCCGTCGGCATCGATATGGACAAGGTCACCTACGACCTCCAGGTCGACGGGGTGAAGCTCTTTGCCGATTCGATCACCAAACTCCTCGCGGAGATCGCGCACAAGAAGCAGCGGCTCAAGGTCGGCGACGTCGGCGCCCACGAGGCGCAGCTCGGGGCCATCGAGGGAGAGGTCAAGGCTCGCCTCGCCCAGCTCGAGCAGGCCGCGGTGGTGCGCCGCATCGCGGAGAAGGATGCGGGGCTGTGGGCGTCGAATGGATCGGGCGAAAAGGAAGAAATCCGCAACCGCCTGGGTTGGCTGCAGGTCGCCGACCTGATGGAGGAACGGGTTTCGGAGCTGGAGGGCCTTCGGAACGAGCTGGTCGCGGAGGGTTTCACCGACTGCGTCGTGATGGGGATGGGGGGAAGCAGTCTCGCGCCGGAGGTGTTCCGGCAGACGTTCGGTGCACCCAAGGGCGCGCTCAACGTCCATGTGCTGGATACAACGGATCCCGCCGCCATCGCGGCGTTGCAGCAAGCGATCGACCTCAAGCGCACCGTGTTCATCGTGGCCTCCAAGTCGGGGACGACGCTGGAAACGCTGTCGCATTACCGCTATTTCTGGCAACGGACCGGCCAGCAAGGGCGGCAGTTCCTGGCGATCACCGATCCCGGAACGACGTTGGCCGACGAGGCATCGCGGCGCGGTTTCCGGCGCGCCTTCCTGAACCCGGCCGACATCGGCGGTCGCTACTCGGCTCTTTCCTACTTCGGCCTGGTGCCGGCGGCGCTCGGCGGTGTCGACCTGGCCGGGCTGCTCGATCGGGCGTCGACGATGGTGCAGGCCTGCTCCGGCTCGGGACCGGTCGACGCGAATCCGGGCGTATGGCTGGGGGCGGTCTTCGCCGAGTCGGCGAAAGCCGGGCGCGACAAGGTCACCATCCTTGCCCCGCCGGCGCTCCAAAGCTTCGGTCTGTGGGCGGAGCAGTTGATCGCGGAGAGTACGGGCAAAGCGGGGAAGGGGTTGGTGCCGGTCGCCGATGAGCCTCTCGGCGCTCCGGCGGTCTATGGCAGCGATCGGCTGTTCGTCCAGCTGGCGTTGTCGGGCGGCGGCGATGACCCGAATGCCGCACGGCTCGAGGCGTTGAGCAAGGCCGGGCATCCGGTGGTAACGCTGAAGCTCAGCGACCCGTTGGCCCTGGGGGCCGAATTCTTCCGCTGGGAGTATGCGATCGCGGTGGCCGGTGCCATCCTCGGCATCAACGTGTTCGACCAGCCCAACGTCCAGGAGGCGAAGGACCTCACCAAGAAAGTCCTCAGCGAAGGCAGTCCGCCCGCAACCGGGGAGGGCATCCGCTGGGCCGGCCAGCAAGGGGCGACGCTCGAGGCGGCGATCCAGGCGCTTCTCGGTCAGGTGCGGCCGGGCGACTACGTCGCGCTGCTGGCCTTCATCGCGCCTGACGCCAGGCACGACAGCGCGCTGAACGCGATCCGGCTGGCGATTCGTGACAAGTATCGGGTGGCGACGACCGTCGGGTATGGGCCGCGCTACCTGCACTCCACCGGTCAGCTTCACAAGGGCGGCCCCAATACAGGAGTCTTTCTGCAGATCGTCGGCGACGATCCGAAGGATATCCCGATTCCGGGCGAGCGACTCTCATTCGGGGTTCTGAAGCAGGCTCAGGCGCTCGGCGATTTCCAGGCCTTACGCAACCACGGCCGGCGCGTGCTCCGCGTCCAGGTGCGGGACGTCGCCCAGGGCCTGGTCAAGATCGGCCAGGCGGTTGGGGCAACGGCGGGAGTCGCCTAGATGCAGCTCGGCCTGATCGGATTGGGCCGCATGGGCTCGGGTATGACCCTGCGGTTGCTGCAGGGCGGTCACCAGGTGATCGTGTACGACCGCGTTCCCGAGGCTGGCGCCGCGCTCGCCGGGAAAGGCGCGACCGCGAGCGGCAGCCTGGAAGATCTCGGACAAAAGCTCAAGGCGCCGCGCGCCGTCTGGTTGATGATCCCGGCCGGCCCGCCGGTGGACGACGCCATCCAGCGCTTGTCGGGCACCCTCTCGCCGGGCGACATCATCATCGATGGCGGCAACTCGAACTACAAAGACTCGATCCGCCGCGCCGAAACGCTGCGCTCGCAGCAGATCGAGTTTCTCGACGTCGGTGTCAGCGGAGGAATCTGGGGCCTGAAGGTGGGCTTCAACTTGATGGCCGGCGGCAACCAGGCATCGTTCAAACAGGTCGAGCCGATTTTCCAGACGCTGGCGCCACCGGATGGTTACGCCTACGTCGGACCATCCGGTGCCGGGCACTACTCGAAGATGGTGCACAACGGCATCGAATACGCGATGCTGCAGAGCTATGCAGAGGGGTTCGAAATCCTCAAAGCTGCGCCCTTCGGCTTCGACCTTCTGCAGCTGGCCCGGCTGTGGAACCATGGCAGCGTGATTCGCTCGTGGCTGCTCGAGCTGGCGCAGGATGCCTTCGAGCGCGATCCCGACCTCTCGCACATCCGGGGCTATGTCGATGACTCGGGCGAAGGCCGCTGGACGCTGCAGGAGGCGATCGATCATGCGGTGCCGGCCCCAGCGCTGGCGATGAGCTTGTTCATGCGGTTCCGCTCTCGCCAGGACGACTCGTTCAGCGACAAGGTGATCGCGGCGCTGCGCAACGAGTTCGGCGGACATCCGGTCAAAGCCGAGTAAGTCAATGGCGCAGGCTGTTACCACACCACTGACCCAGAACGTGCTGCGGGACGGGTTGATCCTGCCACGCACGCCGGATCCGGCGGCGATGGTGATCTTCGGCGCCTCCGGCGACCTGACCGCGCGCAAGCTGATGCCCGCGCTCTACAACCTCGCCCTCAACCGCTATCTGCCGTCCGGCTTCAGCGTGATCGGTGTCGCCGACACGGCTCTCTCCGAGGACGAGTACCGCGCGCACATGGCCGATGCGGTGCAGAAGTTCTCGCGGACCCAGCCGGTCGACAGGGCCGTCTGGCAGAGCCTCGCCGAGGGGATCTCCTTCGTGCGGATGCCGTTCGACGATGAGAGCGGGTACGGCCGGCTCGCCGCCGAGCTCGACCGCGTCGACCGGGAGCGGGGCACCAACGGCAATCGCGTCTTCTACCTGGCGACCGCGCCCCAGTTCTTCTCCGTCATCATCGACCGGCTCGGCAACTCGGGCATCGCCAAGGCCGGCGAGGGCTGGAAACGTGTGGTGATCGAGAAGCCCTTCGGCAACGACCTGAAGAGCGCCCAGATGCTGAACCAGGCTATCCACTCTGTCTTCACCGAGCAGCAGATTTTCCGCATCGATCACTACCTCGGCAAAGAAACCGTGCAGAACGTCCTGGTATTCCGCTTTGCCAACGGGATCTTCGAGCCCATCTGGAATCGTCGCTACGTCGACCACGTGCAGATCACGGTCGCGGAGGACATCGGCATCGAACGCCGTGGCAAGTACTACGAGACGGCAGGTGCGCTGCGCGACATTTTCCAGAACCACCTGCTGCAGCTACTCAGCATTGCCGCAATGGAGGCACCGCCGAACTTCGATGCGGATTCGGTGCGCGACGAGAAAGTCAAAGTCCTCAAGTCGATCCACCCGATCGACGTCGCGAAAGACGTTGTCCGCGGCCAGTACGGCCCTGGCTGGGTAGGCGGCCAGCAGGTGCCGGGCTACCGGCAGGAGATGAATGTTTTGCCGACGTCGAATACCGAGACCTTCGTCGCGGTCCGCCTCAAGATCGACAACTGGCGTTGGGCCGACACCCCCTTCTATCTGCGCACTGGCAAGCGGTTGCCGAGCCGCGCCTCTGAGATCGCGATCCAGTTCAAGAATCCGCCGCACCTCCCGTTTGCGAAGACCGCCGTGGAGGAGCTGACGCCGAACTGGCTGGTGATGCGCATCCAGCCGCACGAGGGAGCCTCGTTGAAGATCGCGGCCAAAATTCCCGGCCCGGTGATGCGCTTACGCACCGTCAACATGGACTTCTTCTACGGCTCGTCCTTCATGGTCGAGTCGCCCGACGCCTATGAACGCCTCGTGCTCGATTGCATGCTGGGCGACGCGACCCTCTTTGCCCGGGAAGACGAGGTGGAGCGCGCCTGGGGACTGGTCGACCGGATCGAGGCAGGCTGGGCGTCGCAGCCGGCGCCAGCCTTCCCCAACTACGCCGCCGGCATCTGGGGACCACCCGAGGCGGACGCGATGATCGAGCAAGATGGCCGGCGCTGGCGTCGGCCATGATTCAGAATCACGGTGAGCTCAGCGCGCGCACCTTTGTGGACGTGCATGCCATCCAGGAAGAGCTTGACCAGGTCCGTTGGGGCCTACACGACGGCGCAGGGAGCGAGGCCGCCCAGCACGCCGCGGCAGAAGCCCGCGCCAGCGTCTGCAACCTGATCGCGGTCGTCAGCAATGAGCCCGAGCTGGGGGCGATCTCCAGCGTGCTCGACCGTCTCTCAGTCACGAACCCTTCGCGCACCTTGATCCTTCTCGCCCAGCACACGCGCGCGGCGGACAAGCTCGAGGCCCAGGTGTCCGCTCAGGAACGGACGGAAAGCGGCCACCGCGTCACGACCGAGCGCGTGGTCCTTCACGCGCACGGCGAGCCCGCCCGCCATCTGGCCAGC
>Ga0070697_100004016_pt1 | contig 11283 bp, 12 predicted proteins | sample KBSK1501metaG_FD_65475 | JGI IMG/M metagenome (GOLD analysis project Ga0070697, IMG submission 65475) | Corn, switchgrass and miscanthus rhizosphere microbial communities from Kellogg Biological Station, Michigan, USA - KBS K1-50-1 metaG | ecosystem: Host-associated > Plants > Roots >... | reverse complement strand
AGATCCGTACATCAATGAAACGACCAGACACGCGCACATTATCTTGCCGCCAAGCTCGTCGCTCGAGCGTGCACACTATGACGTGGCGTTTCATCTGCTGGCAGTCCGTAACACGGCTAAATTTTCACCGGCTTTGTTTCAACCGGACGCGGAGACGCGACATGACTGGGAGATCTTTGTCGAACTGCAAACACGCATGGAACACGAAGGCGTTTTCGGACGTGTGAAGCGTAAGGTCATCAAACGATTCTTCGGGCCCGAAAGAATTCTTGATTTGGGTTTGCGTTTTGGACCTTACGGCGGAAAGCTCAACCCTTTTTCCAACGGTTTGAGTTTGCGCAAACTCAAAAAAGCGGTCCACGGAATAGACCTCGGGCCATTGGCTTCTTGTTTACCAAGCCGTCTGCGTACTGCTGACAAACAGATTGAGTTAGCGCCGGAAGTCCTCGTCAAAGATGTCGAACGGGTGAAAGCGAGATTGCTTCATAACGCGTCTCTTCCCTCCAACGGCAATCTGTTATTGATTGGACGACGACAGCTTCGCAGCAACAACTCCTGGATGCATAACAGTCAAAGACTGGTTAGGGGCAAGTCTCAGTGCACAATTCTCATGCATCCAGCGGATGCTGCGCAGCGCCACCTGGAACCAGGTCAAGAGGTCTCGGTGCGCTCAAGGGTAGGAAGCGTGGTGGTGCCAATCGAGATATCCGAGGAGATGATGCCTGGTGTGGTAAGTATTCCGCATGGCTGGGGACATGATCGCCCCGGAATTCAAATAGGGGTGGCGCAAGAACACGGCGGCGGGAGCATCAACGATGTGACTGATGATCTAACCATCGATGCTCTTTGTGGGACAGCAGCGTTCAATGGAACCTGGGTGGAGGTGGAGGGAGCCGCGAAAAGCAAACCAGGAATCCAATCCACAGATTCCGCAGATTCAAATTGAGTCGTTACGCTAATGAAACCTGCACTTGACCAGCGGGAGATGCTGCTCGACGCTTGGAGAACCAACAACCGCGTTACTGTCTTCCTCGTCGAGCACTTAACTCGCGACCTATGGGAGGCCAAGGTACCAGGCGCTCCCAGACGAACCGTGCGGTCGATTGCCGGCCACCTCCACAATGCGCGGTGCATGTGGATCAAGACGCTGGGAAAGGAACACGGCATTGCAGTGCCGCGAGCCATCAATCGACATAAGGTCGAACCGAAGGAGTTGATTCCGGCACTTGGCCGCAGTAGCCGCGGCATTCTCAGTTTGCTGACGCTCGGTTTTGACAGAGGCGGCACGATTCCGGTCTCCTCTTCCTACACCTGGCGTAACCTTCCCCTCGACGTCGGGCACGTCCTAACCTATTTTGTGGCTCATGAAGGTCATCATCGCGGTCAGATTGTCATGCTCGCCCGACAGTTGGGCTGTCGCTTGCCGGTTGAGATTACCGGTGGTCTTTGGCACTTCTCGAAGCGCTCAAAGGAGGCTCGGAGCTAGCGCTGGCAAATTCACATCCGCAGATTACGCCGATTACACAGATTTAAACATGGACCGTCATACAGCCCTAAACCGCACGGTGCGCCGGAAAGAGGTTTCTCTAGTCTGTAACCGTTTTATGTGTAAATCTGTGTAATCTGCGTAATCTGTGGATATGAATTTGACGGTACCCTCCCAGCCCGCTACCGGGGGGCTTCCAGACCCATTTCCCTTCCCTTTTACGCGTTACTTAACAGCGACCGGAGTAGTTCAATCCTTATTGTGTTGAGAGGTTCCTAGAAACATGTACTCCCCCCTAACGATGACAAGAGTAAGCACGAGGCATGTCGTCTTTGCCTTGATTGGAATGATGTCGGCGTATGTGCTGTATCACAACGAGCGCTTTCTCGTCGAACCAATGAATCCGATCTGGGAACACTACGCGCATTTTAAGTGGTGGTTGCTGCCACACGGTATTTTCGGCGCTATCGTGCTTCTGCTGGCGCCGCTGCAATTCTCCGACCGCCTGAGGCGTAGATTTACTCGAGGACATCGCATTCTTGGACGTATCTATGTGGTCGGGGTAATCGTTGTTGCGCCGCTCGGAGTCTACATTCAGTACTACGAGGAGCGCATGGGGTTCCCCAGATCATTTACAGTTCTGGCGTTGGTTGACGCCGCGATGCTCATAGGCACTACTGCGGTCGCGTTCATGTTCGCCTACAAGCGAAAGATCGCCCTGCATCGTCAGTGGGTAATGCGCAGTTATGCGGTCGCGCTGGTATTTATTGAAGGGCGCTTTGTTTTGGGAGTCACCGGTTGGGAACTAATGGGAGTGGAAATTGCGCAGGCAATTATTTGGGCTTGCCTCGCCCTGTCAATCCCGCTGGCCGACGTGGCCAACAATTGGGTGGAAATGCGGGCCGCCTTAACCGCACCGCTGCCAATGCGCGTGCCGGCGAAACAAAATCTGCCTGAGGCTGTCGTCGAAACAACCTAAACCATGACCGCGGTGGAACCAGCTGTTATCCGCGGTCAGCAATCAAGGTGCGGCGCAGATAATCTATCTGGCCGAGATGCCAGTTTCAGTTGTCCATACAGGTGAATTAAGAACTGCCCGGTCGTAGTAGCAACTTCAAGCACCACTTCCGGGTATTGCATCTCCATCTGCTCCACCGAAAGGTCATGGATGACAGCCGGGATGGATTGTCTCAACTCCGCTATGCGCGTGCCGATTTCATGTCTCGACATTCCTTTCAAACTGAATTCAAGCTCCCGATTTCTTTTATAAGGTAGCTTGCCCAGCTGTCTTCTCACGAACTCCAGAAGATTGCCCTCGATGTGAAGCGCCAGGTTACCTGCCGGATTGAGCACGCCCGGCAGCGTCTTCCAGAGTGTTTCATCATCCGGAAAAGCATCGATTTGTCGACCCAGTCTCGTTAGATCGCGACTGAACAGAAATGCCAGATCACTTGCCGTGCTCATCATGCCGAAACTCCTTACTCAGATCTCGACGGCAGAGCTGCGAACGTAAACTGAGGGCTACTTCATTCGGTTGTATTTCCGCAAGATCTCAACGACGCGATCGCCAGGCAGGCCAAAGACGCGAATACCGTCAGCACCTGTCATCGTTTGTGCCGCTAACATCGCGTTCACGACTGCTTCTTCGGTTGCATCGATCGTCGCTTGAAATAGCGGGTCGATGCGGTCATTGGGCAGCATGACGAGCGCCGGTGTGCCTTCGGGCTTTGCGGCGCCGGCGTTTGCCGTCGAAAACGCCAGAAACAGATCACCGGATGAATTCCCGGCAAAACTGCCCAACCGTCCTAGTCCGAGGCTGACGCGCCGCGCGATGCGCTCCAGTTGATGCGGCAGGAGCGGTGCGTCGGTGGCAACGATGACGATAATCGATCCGCGACCTTCGTGATCAGCAACACTGCCATCATTACGAGCACCGCGTCCGGTCGCAGGGCACGTTGGAATGCCTACCGTCCACGGCCGGCTTAATGGTTGCGGCATTACTGTGCAGGTTCGAAGGTCCGTGATCTCGGACCGAATCGGGACTCCAAGGATCCGCAGGTCGCCACCGTAGTTGCATTGCACCAAAACGCCGATGGTGTACCCACCTTGGGAGGCAGTCAGGATCCGCGACGAAGTGCCGATACCACCCTTGAATCCATTGCAGCCCATTCCGGTACCGCCACCCACACCACCTTCTTCGACGCGCCCGGGCTTGGCCTGATCAAGGGCCGCAAATGCGTGGGCCGCCTTCACATGCTCACCGTTCGCATCGTTCAAAAAGTCAAACGTCTCAGCGACGATGGGATAGGTAAAAATAAACTCGCGGCCGTTCTTGACTTGCCATTGAATCGCGGCGTCTCGGACTGTGCCCACGCTATGTGTTCCAGTCAAGAGTATCGGTCCCTCGAGAAAACCGGATTCCTTGATCCAGTTGATGCCGGTCATGTCGCCATTACCGTTCTGGTTGTACGTCGCCGCGAACACGGGATCCCAGTTGCCGCGCGGCCGCGGAAGGATCGCGGTGACACCGGTCCGAATCGGCCCCTTACCGGGCACGAGTTTGCCTTCACCCTCGATCAGCGTCACGTGTCCAACAGAAACGCCGGCAACGTCCGTAATCGCGTTGGTTGGACCAGTCTGCCCTGGGAACGGAATTCCTAAATCGCGGCCACGCGGCCGATTCTGTGCCGCACTCGGAAATGCAGTAGCTGCGGCCAACAAGAGCCATAGCGTCAGTCGCATATGAACTTTTCTTGAGCGCCTGGGCGCGAGTCTACCTTCACTGTTCATCGCATGTCCTCCGAAAGTTGGCTAACGCGGGGTTGATGGAACGCAAATATAACGGAACCCGCAGTGCAATCACTCGCTACGATTACTCAATGCCTCTAACCTTTCATAAAACAGAATTGCCGTCTCGATCAGCCTGTCGAAAAGCTCATCCCTGGCATTCATTCCCAGAATGAAAACAGTAAGCCACCCGCGCTCCTGGCTCAGAGTAGAAGAGTCGATGCGCCTCCCGAACTTAACGTGCTGAGAGTCTTGCAGAAGCTTATCCCGAAGCTCCGCCGTCAACAGACGATTAACGAAGGTAGCATCGTTACCTGTGACAACATATTTTTCGCGAAGCTTTTCATCTAATAGCTCCACTCTGGTGCCGATAGCCAGCGGCTTAAGAAAAAAGTCTTTTGAGTTCACCTGCATTGAGAACTTTTTGTCCGAGAAATGTTCCGTCCTGAATCGAGCGTAGGTGTATTCCCGAAAGAGTTCGTCATCATTCCTAATGAAAGCAACATCGATTGTAGTGGTCCTATACGGGATTCTGAGAGCCGGCATTCCATTCGTTACAGTCAGTGTGCCGTGATGCTTCAGCGTCTGTTTGTCGAGGCACTCTCTGGCCAATTCATTGAATTTGTTTTCTGCCGGCCCGATGAAGAGCCACTTCACAATTAGCCAGAGGAGCAAGCCAATCACGAAAGCCAAAACCCAGCCATTCATTTCGCAACTCCGGCTAATCTGTGGACTTATAGCAGCGCATTTATGCGTCGCCGCCCTACACTCCATATCGAGTTGGTGGCCGGCGCCGAAATCCCTGCAGGCCGGCGATTAGTAAGCCGCCGCAATCACAGCTCATACAATGGTGGAAGGTCATCGCCCTCCAAATCGGTCACCTTCCTGACTCTCACATTCCCTCCGTATTCGATGTGTTCAGTTGAGCACTCAAGTGCGAGCCGCAATTCGCGCTGAGGAATTAGATACCGCTCAAGCCACACTGGTTCGGTAAACAAATCCTTGTGTAACGATTTTCCGTACGCGCGTTGCGATCTAGCCTGTGGTCCGTAGAAAACCTCCTCCTCCCGAAGCCGTGTGTCGTCGATATGTGTTACATAAGTCCTGGCGATCTCGTCGGAAACTTCGAAGGAATCGAAAAAAACATGTATTGCTCCCTCCCAACGCGGAAACGAAAGCTTTTCCGGTGTCAAAGGGGACGGGATCTCCAGCTGCTGGCCGACTGATCGCAGGGCATGGAACATCTCATGAAAAAACATCAGGCTGGCGAAGCCGAGGAAATTTGCGTGGGCTCGGGGGACAGAGACACTCGAGAAGAACGGGCCGCCATAATTCATCATGCGGAGCCATATGAAAGGGACATGTCGCTCAATTCGCCCAATGCGATCAACAATACCTTCCCGCTCGGGAGAATTTTCAAACCAGCTCGACAACGTCGGGTCCCACTCGATTGAAACTTGAAGTGAGGAAACCAAGCGGTAAAACCTTCGTCGCTCATTTGGAGTGGACGGGGGCTTAAATTGGCCCGCGGGTAGAACGGACCCTAGCCGACTAGCGGCATCAAAATAAGCCTCGTACAGATGCTTGAGGTCGTCCAGTTGAGGCTGAAACAGTGACTCGAAGCGAATTCGGCAATGCGGCAGCATTCGATTTCGGATGCTGTCCGCTAGTTCTTTAAGTGCTGGCGAAGTCGCGTCGCCATCCCACGAAGTAAGGTCAGCAAATTGAATCGAACGGAACTCATCAGGTATGTCGGCTGCCCGGATTTGGACCGGTATAAGTACGGCGCGATCCAATCCCGCGCGACCCTCTCTGCATACCCAGTCTGATTCTGTAGCGTGCTCGGACCACAACATGACCACGCAGCGTGCCCTCTCAAGTTCCGCCTTTAGAACATTCTCCCATTCGCTTCCTATATGAATGTGATTATCGAGCCACACCGACAGGCCCGCTGCCTGCAAGGCTCGAACCATAGCGCCTGCTGGACTTGAATCTTTGCGAGCATAGCTTAAGAAGACATCGGCCATGACGTTTTATCTCACCCTCTGCTTCCCTGGGTTTACTGCGTAATTCAGCTGCATCGTTTCATCTCCCCTGTGACCTCTATGCGCACGCGCCAATCACTCAAGCGCTCTTCTTAAAGCTGCTCTTGCCAGCAGGCGCGTAGAATCCAACGTGGGTAGAGGAGTGTCGTCCGGGCGCACGATCAACGGTATCTCAGTGCAACCGAGGACGACCGCATCACAACCACGCGCCTTAAGTTTCTCCGCAACTTCATTGAAGTAGAGCCGGGATGTTTCCGGGAAAATACCGTTGACCAACTCCTTGAAGATGATCTCGTTGATCCTTTCTCTATCCGCCTCGTCAGGTATTTCCCGTTCTATTTTGAATTCTGCTAATGCCTCCGGGTAGACGTCACCTTCAATCAGATACTTCGTCCCTAAAATGCCGAGCCGCGCATAGCCCAAACCGTGGGCTTCTTCAGCGACCGCGCCGGCGATATGTAGCCAGGGGATGGGGGACTGCGGGATCAGGTACTTGAACGACTGGTGGTAGGTGTTATCAGGGCAGATGGCGAAGTCGGCCCCGGCCTTCGCTATCTTATGCGCGGAAGCTGCCAGAAGCCTGGCCACCGCCTCCCAGTCGTTCGCACGAATGTGTGGCATGTGTTCGGCCATGGGCATCGAGTTCATAGTTATCTCAGGGTGATTATGCTCACCCATAAAGGCCGGTGCTTCCAGACAAATCGTGCGGTAACACAAGGCAGCACCCTCGGCGCTACCGGCCACGATGCCAATGTGCTGAGTCAAGGTACTTTTGCCTCCCGCTTATCGACTTCGGAACCACCAGGATGGCAGTCCAACGTCAGAGTTTACCGAGGGCGGCGATGATCACAAAGTTGCAGAACCCGGAGGTAGCGACGGGATGCTATGACTCAAGTTGAAATGATGGACGGCCTCATTGACCATCATCCCAAGTTGAACCTGGCATCCGCTCGCTACCGCTCGCGGTTCTGCAATGACAGCGCGGCGCCAGCCGTCGCTGCTCTGGAGACCATTACGCCCTGACAATCAAAACCTGTCCGATATTAATCACATTAGAGGGATCGTTAATCCCGTTCAGGCGTTTGATTTCTTCGATGGTGGTTCCAAATTCTCTGGCAAGCCCGAAAAGAGTATCTCCCCGAACCACCTTGTGCGTAACCGGACCGCCGCCTACTTCGTTCGGCGCGTCGTTGAAAATCTGATCGAATTTCGTGAATGGAAACTGGCGTGGGTCGCTTCGTGAGCCGTCCCTGATGATCAGAGCGTGCGTTGTAATATCGCCGCGCGTCAACTTGAATTCCTGGCATAAATGCGCGCAAAGCTCCCCGACCGCTCTGACCTGCGCGTCGGGATAAAGCGGTGCAAGAGACAAGTCCGCCTTCTGCACGATCTCGATGCCGATCGTTCCGCGATTAACCGCACCGTTAACCAGGCCTCTAAATTTGGTGCTGCGCCCAGCGTGAAACATCGTCGTGTTTTGCAAATCAGGACTAAGCTGAAAGATCTGCCCGTCGCGGGTGACGCAGAGATCTACCGAAACACCACGGTCGTTGTCCGACGCGAGAAACTTCACATCGTTCATAGTGCCAGCTCCCGCTGTGTCGTGAAGCACGATTCCGACCACTTGCCGAGCTCCGTTTCTTTTGTTAACAGCGGTGAAATCTCTTCTGATATTGATCATAAGGGTCCTCCTTAGATTTGATTAGACTCAAAAAACTCTGAGAGTAGAAGTAGCTTGAAATGTCAACAATATTGATGAGCGGGAGTGCCGCTTAAAAAATCAGGCCGAGAGGAACCCCTGAAACTCCGAAACCGCGTCGCGTCGCAAAAAGGGATTGATTTTTTTGTGTTTCACCGGGCCGTGGTGGTTGACCGTGAACCGAAGGAGGCGAGCACAAAACTCAAATGCGAATGGATGGTTCTGCTTGGTCACAACGATGAACTTCTCGCAGTCGGTTTGACCGCCGGCTACGCTCCCGAGCAAATTCTCTAAGCTTGGGTCAAGCTCCATCGCATTCCCCGAACATTGAAAAATTCCCGCCTCTTCGGTGCAGGGGGTGTTGGAGGTCGGGTTCGTGATGTCCCGTCCTGCATTGAAGTTCCAGGAACTCTCGAATCCACCGAGGACACGCAAGACCTCCAGCATGACGGCCTTACGGTGAAGCAGATTAGTGAAAGGACCCAGCTCAGCCGTGACGTTTGAGTAAACGTCATGGATGTTATTTTTCTCGAAGATCTCATCGGGAGCCTGACTGGCCCAATCGATCAAGTCATTAAGAAAGGACTCGGGAGGAACGCCACGGTTAAAGACCTTCTTTTTGCAGGCGACAAATACTCTGGCCATTGGGGATTTCTCCTTTTCGTTGCTAGTTCGGTTTTGAGTCTTCAAGTCACGAGAGGTCTCTCCTTGGAAAGATTGCGGGTTTCAGGGTTGAGGTCCTTGCGAGGAACGAGAGCCTTGAAATCTCGATCTTACACTGATAATGCAGAATCGCCTTAGAACGTTTCACCAAGCAGTGCCATAGCCGGCACCACGCGGTGGTGTCTTGGACCAGGACACTAGCTTGATAAAGGCTGGTAAAACCGGCGAGCGCAAGCGGGGTCAGAAGGCCGCCTTTTTGTGCGTCCGGAATACGGTGTCGGAATTCCAAAACTCAGAACGGACTCTCGTCTGCTGACGGGCCGTAGATTGAAGGCACCGGGATGTCGTTCAATCTCAGGTACACACCCAGTTGTGCGCGATGATGAATATTGTGATTCATCACGAAATTCCGCAGCACAACAATTTTCGGCATCGTCATAAGAGTGTTGCCGTTCATCATCAAGCTCCAGGGCTTGAAGAATTCTCCGTCACTGGCCCCGGCAATAGCGGCCCGAGCTTTGGCTACATTCGCATCGAAGGTTGCGAGTAGTTCTTCCCTTGACTTCGCTCGTTCCACAGGAGGCAGTGGCTTTCCACCCGGCGCAAGATCCAAAGAATCCTGGTCAATTGTGTGACTGGCCCAGGTGGGAATGTTGCTCAAGTGCGTCGCTAATCCGCCCATCGCCGTCGACTTCTCGTGCGGCTTCCAGTCAGACTTCTCGAGCGGCACGCGCTCCAGCGTCTTACGCGTGCTTGCCATTTCGTTATCAAATTCCGGTAACAATGATTCACTTAGTGCCATTTTGATTTCTCCTGTTTAGCTTGCTGCTTGGATTCATGTGGATCGTGGGTCGACAAATACAGAACCGGGAGCGGACCGGGGTCCCCGCGCGGGCAGCCCGCGCGGGGGTGGTGGTTGCGACCGGGTCGAACACTCAGCTGGGCGTGGTCTGGCTACACTTCTTACGCGCTCCGGAGTTTTACGTTGAGTCCATGACCCGGTCGCTACCGCTCCCGGTTCTGTATTTGTCGACTCACTGAAAGACATTGCCTTACCGCTTCCGGTAATAAACCGATGTCGCGCCGTGCCTATCTACTTTTGTGCAAGTCTGAACTTTCCACAATACCGAACGCTCGAACCGGGAATGTGCCCATACCCTTCACCTTCACCGGCACGGCAAAAAACTTGAAACCGTCGTCTGGCAGTTCGCCCAAACCGCATAGATGTTCGACGATTGGAATCTCCTGCCGCAACAGGATTGAATGCGCCGGCCGATTACCATCTTTAGTGTTGTCGATGTTGTATGAATCGATACCCACCAGCGCGGCGCCGGACTGCGCCAGATATTCCGCCGCTTCAGCGGTCAGGAATGGATGATTGCCATCTGAATAGGCCTCGGTTCGCCAACGCCTGTCCCAGCCCGTGTGAAAAAGCACTGCCTTAGCCTTTAGATCCAAACCCTCGATTGCATCCAAAGAAATGCCACGCTCGGGAGAATCAACCCGTCGCACCACGATGCCGTCAAGGTTCGCTAATGAATAAAGGTCGAGGCCGGCCAGGTCGGTGCCAGCTGCGTAACGATGAAACGGACTGTCGAGATAGGTCCCGGTGTTAGCCACCATTTCAATCTTGCCAATCTGAAACTCAGTCCCGGCCGCATAGACCTGCTTCGACGCAGTGCGGGTGAGGTGATCCGTGATCACCGGCGCCGGCAAACCTTTGTAAGTGATCATCCCGTCTTCAACGGTATGACAAACGTCAATTATTTCGTAGTCGCGTTTCATTCGTATTCTTTCTTAGTACGTGCTGTTGGAGCCCTCCCTAACGGTCGGGCTACTGCCCCGGGCCACGAGGCTCCTACCCCAACCGCCATGATTGCGACGCAAGCTTAAGCATACAGGCGTGCCCAGCGCCCGGGGCAGTAGCCCGACCGTCAGGGAGAGCTCCGTCATCTACCGGATTTCTTCTGCACCAGCACCTGAAAGCTTGCTGCCATCCCATCGGGCAAGATCATCTCGCGCGCGCCGCTGCTGAGTTGAAGTCGCTCAACGTCGCTTTTGGCTTGCCGCGATTCAGCGTCCAGCTGCTCAAGGAATCCATTGGCCAGCAGGAACTGATCCTGGCGGCTCAGCTCTACAAACTCAAGCCCTACGCTTGTCCCAACGGCTTTCACAAAACTCCAATTTACCGTCGTGGTCAAATCGTGCTCGCCCGGTTGCGCCAGCAAATCGTCCACGAATTGGTGACGTTGAAATCCGCGCAGCGTTCCCTCCCTCTTTGCCCCCGGTGAATAGAGGTCTGCGGCCTCCGCTCCGTAATCGACCGTAACCACGTAACCCTTACGCATCCTGGCTCCGACTCTTCGCAGCCAATTCTCAATCTCAAAACTAACTTCGATAACCTGACCGTTCTCGGGCCGGCTGCCTGCATCCTTAAAATAGCCTTCGAGCCGGGACGACAATGCTGGGCTCAGTGCTCCAAGCAGCCATGCAAAATTTCCGTTTTCGTCCACTGTTACGTAGAACTCCCTGAACTCACCGCCATCCAAAACAATTCGATGAACCGGGAAAGCATCCAGCAACTCGTTTGAGAAAACTACGCC
>Ga0070697_100004015_pt1 | contig 11285 bp, 11 predicted proteins | sample KBSK1501metaG_FD_65475 | JGI IMG/M metagenome (GOLD analysis project Ga0070697, IMG submission 65475) | Corn, switchgrass and miscanthus rhizosphere microbial communities from Kellogg Biological Station, Michigan, USA - KBS K1-50-1 metaG | ecosystem: Host-associated > Plants > Roots >... | reverse complement strand
CCGCCTAGCGGATCCGCTGCGACCGAAGGATGACATGACAAACACCCCCGGCGGCCGCCGCTGGCGGCCGCGTGCACGCAAGATCCTCGGACCGGCCCGTCCCCCGGAACCAGCCAGCGAGGACGGCCTGACCGTGGCCAGCTCCATGCAACTGGCGATCGGCCTTCTCACCGCGAGCCTAGATTCGCCGGAATTGGAGGAGTGGGCCGCGTGGGCCCTGATACCGGAGGATCGAGCGGCCCTGGCTAGCGCCATCGCAGGCTTGCACCTGGTCAACCTGCTTCTGCTCCAGCAGCTGCACGAAGCAACCGGACAGCCGCCAGCGGCTACGCTGCAGAAACTCGCGATCTCGGCGGCAGCAGGGCCAGAGACGCCCTTCGCCCGGTAGCCAGCGCGCCGCCCCGGCGTGGCGAGAGCAGCGCCGCCCGGACGCGCCCGCATAACCGCGGCCTTGGGGCTCGCCGAGTCAGGCCGTCATGGCCCGCCCGTGCAGCCGATTGTCCAGCGGAATGCAAACCAGGTGAAAAGGCTGCCCCGAGGATGAACATTTCGTTTCTACTATACGTGTTAGTAGACGACCGACCAGGATCAGGAGCCAGCCATGCCACACCCCCAAAGCGTCGCACCATCCCACGGCCAGCCTCCCGACGAGGGAGCCGGGATGACCGAGGGACACCTGCTGCCAGCCCGGGCGGTGGCACAGCGGGAGCGGCCGGTCCTTCCGGCCGGGGGACTGCGGCGTACCGGCCGGCTGGCTGCGTTGCCGCTGCGGCACGCCGCGCGCACCGCCGCCGTCGCTACCCGGCTGTCCCGGGTGGCCGCCGACCAGGTGGCGGCCCGCACCGCCGAGCAGCTGTTCGGCACCCTGGGCGAGCTCAAGGGCGGAGCAGCCAAGCTGGGCCAGGCGATGTCGGTGTTCGAGGCGGCGATGCCGGAGGAGGTCGCCGCGCCGTACCGGTCGGCGCTGCGGAGGCTGACCGACGCGGCGCCGCCGATGCCGGCCGAGGCAGCGTACCGGGTCATCGCGGCCGATCTTGGCGCCGCCTTCGGGCCGGGCTGGCGGGAGCGGCTGGTGGCATTCGGCGGCACGCCGGCGGCGGCGGCTTCGATCGGCCAGGTGCACCGCGGCCGGTGGCGCGATGATGACGGCCGGATCGTGGAGGTGGCGGTCAAGGTGCAGTACCCCGGCGTGGGGCGGGCGCTGCGCTCGGACCTGCGGCAGGCCCGGCTGCTGGCGCGGGTGATGGCCCGGCTCACCCGGCTGAACGTGACCGGGCTGGCCGACGAGCTCGCGCTGCGGATCGTCGAGGAGCTGGACTATGTCCGGGAGGGCCGGGTTCAGAGCGAGGTTGCGGCCGCGTTCGCCGATCGTGTCCCGGAGGTCATCGCCCAGGCCAGGGCCGCGGGGGTGCGTGAGCCGCAGGGCCGGGTGAGGGTCAAGGTCCCGGCCGTGTATGCGGCGACACCCCGGGTGCTCATCACCGGCTGGCTGGATGGGGTGAGCCTGTCCGCGCTGCTCGACCGGCGGATGGACGTGCTTCCTGAGGGCTGGCGCGAGCTCAGCCCGGGCGACGCGGCTGACCTGGCCGCGCGGCTGCTCGGGCACGCCATCTACGCGCCGGCCGCGGGCACCGGCTGGATGCACGCCGACCTGCACCCGGGCAACTTCCTGCTCCTGCCCGGCGGCCGGCTGGGCATGCTGGACTTCGGGGCGGTCGCCGCTGTGCCCGGCGGAATCCCGGTGCCGTTCGGGCAGCTCGCCGCGGCGGTGCTCGCCGGGGACGGCCCGGCGGCGGTGCACCTGGCCCGCCAGGTCGGCGCGCTGCCCCCAGGACTTGAACTGGACGAGCGTCTGGTTGTCGAGCTGCTGCATCCCATGGTCGCCACTGCGGCCGCCGACGATTTCACCTACTCACGGCCCTGGCTGCGCGGGCTTATGGCGCATTTCACCGAGCCGCGTTTCGCCCCCGCGCTGCGGAACCTGACGCCGCCGCGGGAGTACGCGCTGGTCTGGCGGGCGACGCTGTCGGCCGCCGGGCTGTACGCGCAGCTCGGCGCGACGGTGCCCACCCGCGGGTTCCACCTGGCCTATTCCCCCGGGTTCCGCGACGCCACCCTCGGCGGCCAACGGCTGTCTCCCGGAGCTGACCGCGCCGGGAGATGGGTGGGAACCGGTGTCTAAGGCCAGCAGGAACAAGCAGGCCACCCGGGAAAGGATCGCCCGGCTGCGGGCCGAGCAAGCCCGCCGCCGGCGCCGCCGGATCCGGGTCGCCGGCAGCGCCGCGGCCGCCGTGGTGATCGCCGTCGTAGCGGGAATCACCCTGGCCGTCACCGGCAGCTCCGGCGCCGCGGGCGGGGCGCCGCCCGGATTCAGTCTCGCCCCGCTGAGCACGCTCGGCGCCCTCCAGCCCGCACCCGCCCCGGGACCAACCGGGTCCGAAGGCGTCCCGGTCCCCGCCGCCGCGCCGCTGGCCGACACCGCCGCGGCGGCGGCCGGGCAGCCCGTCGACCAGATCAGCTGCCAGGCGAGCGAGCAGACCCTGTTCCACATCCACGTCCACCTGGCCATCTTCGTCAACGGCAAGGCACAGCAGGTACCTGCGGGGATCGGCGTCCCGGGCGCGCAGGCCCAGCAAACCCCGAACGGCCCGTTCATCGCCGCCGGCACCTGTTTTTACTGGCTGCACACCCATGCCGCCGACGGCATCATCCACATCGAGTCCCCGGTCCAGCGGACCTATACCCTCGGAGACTTCTTCGATGAGTGGGGGCAGCCGCTCGGACCGACCCGGGCCGGCCCGGCCGCCGGGAGGGTGGTGGCCCTGTACAACGGCCACGTCTACCAGGGCAACCCGCGCGATATTCCCCTGACCGCGCACGCGCAGATCCAGCTGGACGTCGGCACCCCGCTCATCGCCCCGCAGCCAGTGACCTTCCCTGCCGGGCTATGACTTCTTCGCGCCATGCCAGGCTGATCAGGCTCGGCGAACGCTCGCGCCAAGGCGGAACACCCGAACATCATCTCGGCCAGTGACGGCGCTGGCGGGGTGGCGGCCGCGTCTGGCGGCCGAGAGGTAAGTAACCGCGCTGGTGGCGGAGCTAACTACTAGACCGGGCCGAACGGCCCTGCGATGACACTTCCGCTGAAAGGACACCGTTTCCAATGACCGTGACGGTCGGCATACTCGCGCTGCTGGAGGCCAGCCCCGGTAGGGGTGGCGTGCTGGCGGAATTCTAGCCCGCCCCACGGCGCCCGGAGAGTCGACATCAACTGCGCGGTCATCACGTACACCGGCGTATCAACCTGTGTGACCTGCCGTCAACCTCGCGCCCCCGGCCCGACCTGCCAACCCAGATGACCAACGAAAGGAAAGCCACCATGGCCGTGCTGCACCCCCATCCCCCCTTCGGCGATCTGACGTATTACCCGACCTCCCGCCGGATCCGCGGTACGCGCGGCAAGGACACGATCGTCGACAGCCGGCGCGCGGTGCTCGTCTGGGAGCCGGGCAAGAAGGTGCCGATCTACGCGTTCCCCCGCGAGGACGTGGCGCTCGTCTCCGGGCCCGCCGCTCCTTCTGCGTCCCAGGCGCGCGGCTTTGCTGATCCCGACCTTGACGGGTACACCACGATCCCCTGGGATTCCCTGGATCACTGGTTCGAGGAGGACGAGGAGGTGTTCGTTCATCCGCGCGACCCGTTCGTCCGCGTTGACGCCCTCCAAAGCTCGCGGCACGTGCGGGTCGAGCGCGACGGCCACCTGCTCGCCGAGTCGGACTCTCCAATCCTGGTTTTCGAAACCGGCCTGCCGACCCGCTACTACCTGCCCGAGCGCGACGTCGACCCGTCGCTGCTGGCAGACAGCGCCCTGCAGACGGGATGCCCCTACAAGGGATTCGCGTCTTACCGGGACGTGCTGCTCGGCGGGCGCCGGCATCGCGGCCTGTTCTGGTCCTACCAGACGCCGTTCCGGGAGGTCACCGCCGTCAAGGGATACCTTGCGCCCTACAACGAGCGGGTAGACCTGATCGTCGACGGTCACCCCCAGAAGCGGCCCGCCGGGCCGCTCGGCCCGCCAGCAGAACCCAGCACGTCCGCGGCCTGACGCGCCGCTGCGGGCCCCGGCGATCGCGGGGCCCGCGGCTGCGTCATGTCCGGCACCGCAGCGGCCTTGCCATCGGGTCTGCGGCGCTGTCTTGCCGGTTACCTGGGCGGGAACTGGGAGAGGCGCGTTCGGGGCCAGGTTGGCGGTCGGCGCCTGGGCGGTGTACCCGATGACCGCGCAGTTGATGTCGACGCCGTCAGCGCCGTACGGGGCGGGCTGACCGGTGGCCGGGTCGACACCGGTCAGCAGGTCGGGCCGGGTGGCGGCCAGGTTGAGCACGACGTTCTCGTCGATCTGCCGCTTGTTCAGCCCTGCGGCGACCGCCTTGGGGGTCCACAGGCCCAGCTGCGCGTCCCACAGCGGGCCATAGGCGTCGGCGTGCCGGGGATCGGTCAGGGTCGGGAAGTCACCGAACACCTGGAGGAAGTCGCCGCCAAAGCGCAGGGCGTTGATCAGGGCGGTATTGCCAGCCGAGGCGTCCTCTGCGGCGAACCCGCCATCGCCATCACGGGCAACGTCATGGTTTTACGCACCGGCATACCTCCGGTCGGGATGCCCGGTCAGCCCGGACACCACACTTACTTGGTCCCACGCTGGATTAGGGCTGCAGCTCGTACAGCAGCACGGAGACCACGTGCAAGCCGGCCATGAAGTCAGCCAGGCCGTCCGCGTCGATCGGAGGGAGCTCGTCCGCCGCCCACGCTTCCAGCTCGGGTGAGTCCAGGCCCGCAGTGAGCAGCGCGATCGCCAGCTGCATGGCATCGGCCATCGTCTGGCCGCCATCGGCGCCGCCGTTGGGGCGCTGGACCCACTCACGGCTCCTGCGGCGGGGTGGCCGAAAGCGGTAGCGTCCGGCCGGCGTCCGTCGTATGGTCCTGCCGCCCGGCGGGCGCGCTGGGTCTGCTAGGCGGCCGGGATCCGGCCCAGCGCGAGCGCCACCAGCGCCGGGGTCAGGGCGAGCAGGACCGGGGTCAGGGCGAGCGCCGCGGCGGTGGCGCGAAGCAGCTGACGGCGTGCGCGGCCCAGCGGCTCGGCGGGGCCCAGCAGCCGGTGTATCCGCTGCACCGAGTCGGTGGCACCTGCCGCCAGGGCCGGCGCGGGACTGGCGGCCGTGGCCAGCACCACCAGGGCGGTGGCGAGCAGCCGCGGATCGCGGGCTCGGGTGGCCGCGTCGTCGGCGTGCAGCTCAACCAGCCGCGCCACCTGCTGTTCGGCGTCCCGCATCAGCGACAGGAACGGGAGCACCTGACGGCCGATCCTCGCCACGGCCAGCAGCCGGTGGTGACGGCCGGCCAGGTGGGCTCGCTCGTGCGCCAGGACCGCATCCAGCTGGCCGGGATCGAGCGCCTGCACCGCGCCGGTGGTCAAGATCACCGTGGGCTGCCGGCCGGCGACGCAGTAAGCGGCCGGCTGGTCATGCTCCACCAGCACAGCCCCCAGGGCCGGGGTGGGACGGCCGACCAGCCGCGCGGTCTGCGCGTGCTGCAGGGCCTGCCGCCCGGTGACGCGGAGATACGTAGTCGCGGTGAGTGCGGTGCGGGCCAAGACGGCGCCCGCCAGGGTCAGGCCCAGCCCGGCGACGGTGGCGCCGCCCGGGGTGCCGTAGGTGGCGCGGAGCCGGTGCACGCAGGCTCCGACCAGGTGGCTCAGCCCCCCGCCGAGGGCGGTCGCATGAACGGCCAGCGTCAGGCCGGCCAGCCCGAGCGCGGCGATGACCGACCACCCGGCGGCCAGGTAGACCACGATGGCCAGCAGCGGCGCCCGGGCCGTCCACCGGGCGCAGCCGAGCATCCTGGGCCCCAGCATGCCCAGGCAGGCAGCGTAGGCCACCAGCACCCCGGCGACCAGCACCGCGGCGACGGTCACCGGGACTCGCCGGCCTTGGGCTCGCCGGGTGCCTGGTCGAGCGCCTCGCGCAGCAGCGCCGCGTCATGGGGGCTCATCTGGAGCGCGAAATGCGCCAGCGCCGTGCGGTGGTCCGCGCTGGTGGCCAGCGCGTCGCTCATCAGCGCCGCGGTATAGCCAGACCGGGACCCGGTGGGCTCATAACGCCAGGCCCGGCCGTCCCGCTCCCGCCGCAGCCACCCCTTGCGGTACAGGTTCTCCATCACCGTCATCACGGTGGTATAGGCCAGCCCCCGCTCGTCCCGCAGATCGTCGACCACCTCGCGGACCAGCACCGGGCGGCCCCACTCCCACAACCGGTCCATGATCACCGCTTCCAGCTCACCGAAACGTCGCATTTTCACTCCCGAGCAGGGCCATGCCTACGGCGTACGCCGTTACCTACTATCACGTATAGGGCAAGCCCGCGGTTCGGGCATCGTCTCATTTTTCTTCCGGCAGCCGCCTCAACACGGCCAGCGGGCCGGGAACTCACCGGAGGCGTCCGGAGGCTTGCCTGCTCAACAGCGTCGCCGACCCGGGAAAGTCTCCGGTGAATGCCCGCGCGCCGCAGGCGCCTCCGCCGAAACCGCGGCGGCCACGGTGAACGTAACCTTCTTACTATCCGTGTTAGTAGATATGGCTGCTACCACGCATGCTCCCGGCGGCGAGCTGCCCGGCGACCCCGATGCCGCGATCCGCCAGCTGTACTCGCGCTACGCCAGCGCCCTGCACGTCTACGTCGAGAAGTTCTGCCCGGACCGGGCGAGCGCGGATGACATCGTCCAGGAAACCTTCATCCGGGCCTGGCGTCACCTGCCCCAGCTCAGCGCCGACGACCGGCCCATCCGGCCCTGGCTGTACCGGGTCGCGCGCAACCTGCTGACCGACGCGAACCGGGCCGCCCAGGCCCGGCCGGTGAGCGCGCCAGCACCGCCGGCTGAGATCGGGACCGATTCCGGATTGGACGAGGTCCTGGACCGGCAGCTCATTTCCGCGGCGCTCCAGCACCTGTCGCCCGCGCACCAGAGCGTGCTCGTGGAAACCTTCTACCGCGGCGAAACCATGGCCACGGTCGCGCGCGAGCTCGGCATACCGCACGGCACAGCCAGATCACGGCTGCATTACGCGCTGGATGCGTTGCGCCAGCACCTCCAAGAGCACGACGCGATCGCGTGCTGATGGTCGACCGCATGCCCTGGGACATCACCACCGCCGGCGCCGATGGCGGGAAGACCGCGCCTGCCGCAGGAACCAAGGTCGTTCGGCGAAGACCGGCGCCGGCAAGTTGGGCGGGGTGGGGCGACAGTCACCCGGCTGGGTGCCTGCGGTAAAGGGGGCGGGGTCGCCGCGGAGCCGTCGGCGGCGCGCCGCCCGATGAGCAACTGGGCCACCGTGGCGCCGACCCGGATACCGTCGCGTTTGCGCTGGCTGTTGGGGATCGCGCTGGGTTCAGTGGCGAGCAACTGGTCGAGGCTGCTCTTCGCCGCCGAGTAGAGGGAGGTCAGGACGTCATGAGCGGCCTGGTCGGCGGCGGCGTCCGGCCACGCGTCACGGGGCGCCGGCACCGTGAACAGGTAGGGCTGGTCTACGTGGATGATGGAGACCACCGCGTCGTACTCGGCCGCTTGCGGAATGGCGAAGCTGCGGGTCGGTGGATCGTGGCCGGTTGCAGACCGGGTGTGCCCAGCAGGGTGATCAGTAACGCCGGCCACCCACTACAGGCGGAAACTGTGCTCGACGCCAAGCTGATCAGCCGCTACGGAGTGCCGCCCTCCCAACACCGCTGAACAGCCCTGGGCTGTCCCGTTGCCCGATTTCGACAACCGGCCCTTGGCGGCGGGCACCCTTGCACCACGTCTGCCAACCCAGAAGAGTGAACAAAACGCAGTTACTATCCGTATTAGTAGACGTGAACGACATCGAAACCAGCGACCCGACCCGACATCCAGCCGCGCGCCGGCACTTGCGCGGCCCGGGTCGGAAGGCGCTGGCCGCCCTGGTGCTCAGCGGCGTTGCACTGGTCATCTTCGGACGACTCACCCTGTGGACGCTGCTGGTGATCGCCGCTGCCGCCGCAATTGCCGCGGCGGCCCGTCGGTACCGGCCGAAGAAATGATCGCACCGCGACCGCACGCAGGTGGCCTCTCTGCCCTTAACCCCAAGCCCTGGGTGGGCCCCCGGGCAGGCAGTCCGCGAACATCCGGGCCAAGGCGCCGGCACTATCGGCCAGGCATCGGCAGCGACCCGGCCAGAGGGCAGGCGTGACGAAATGCCTGCCTGGCTAGTCTGGGTGATCGTCGCCGCTGTCCTGGGCGGCGTCGAGATGCTGAGCCTCACCCTCGTCGCCGGACTGCTGGGCGTCGCCGCCGTGGCGGCGGCGGCGACGGCGGCGCTAGGGGTAGGCGGCGCAGGACAAGCTGCCGCGTTTGCGGTCACCAGTGGTGTATCGATCGCCATCCTGCTCCCGGCGCTGCGCCGGCACCGCCGGAGCTTGACCAGCCGCCCGCGGAGCGGGGTTGCGGCGCTAGTGGGGCAGAGCGCCCAGGTCCTGGAGCTGGTGGACGCGCAACACGGCCGGGTGCGGATCGGCGGCGAAATCTGGTCGGCCCGTGCCTACGTCCCCGAACAAGTCATCCCGGTGGGGACCGTCGTCGATGTGTTCGAGATCCGGGGTGCGACCGCGCTCGTCTATGCAGAGGACACAACATGATCTTGATAATCGTCGTCGCCGTGGTTGCCGCCGTGATGTTCCTCGGCTTCGGCCGCACGGTCCGCATCGTGCCGCAGGCCCGCGCCTATGTCGTCGAACGGCTGGGCTCCTACAGCCGGACCCTAGACGCAGGCCTGAACTCCGTGGTCCCGTTCGTCGACCGGGTCCGGGCCCGGGTCGACCTGCGGGAGCAGGTCGTGTCGTTCGCGCCTCAGCCGGTCATCACCGAGGACAACCTGGTCGTCCACATCGACACGGTCTTGTACTTCCAGGTCACCGATCCGCGGGCGGCCACCTACGAGATCGCCAACTTCATCCAGGCCATCGAACAGCTCACCGTCACCACGCTCCGCAACGTGATCGGGGGCATGGACCTGGAAAGCACGCTCACCTCCCGCGAGCAGATCAACGCCGAACTGCGCGGAGTCCTGGACGAGGCCACCGGGAAGTGGGGCATCCGGGTCAACCGGGTCGAACTGAAAGCCATCGACCCACCCGGCTCGATCAAGGACGCGATGGAAAAGCAGTTGCGCGCCGAGCGGGACAAGCGGGCCGCCATCCTCACCGCCGAAGGCGTCCGCCAGTCGCAGATCCTCACCGCGGAGGGCGCCAAGCAAAGCGCCATCCTCACCGCCGAAGGCGAGCGGCAGTCTCAGGTGCTGGTCGCCCAGGGGCAGGCCGAAGCCATCGGCACCGTCTTTGAAGCCATCCACCGCGGACGCCCGGACCCGCAACTGCTCGCCTACCAGTACCTGCAGACATTGCCCAAGCTGGCGAACGGCGACGGCAACCACACCTGGCTCATCCCCAGCGAACTGACCCGGGCGCTAGACGCGTTCGCGTCCGGGTTCGGTGACCGGCGAACCGAACAAACCAGCACGCCAGGCCCCGCTGCCTCGGGAGAAGCCTCGGGAGAAGCAGCCGGGCCGCCGCAGATACGGCCGGTGGTTATCCCCGCGCGGCCGACCGCGGACGGCGCGGCGGGCCCGCGCCCCAATCGGGGCGAGCAAGCGCCGGGCACGCAGCACCACGAGTAAGACGACGCCCGGCGCACCGGGTGACCGGCAAGTAGCCCGATCCGGCCGCGAGGGTAAGACCCGGTGCCTGCCAAGGCGCTGACCAGGCGGGAGAGCTATGCCGTCGTCCAGGTACCCCACCGCACCGGATGTCTGGGAAGAGAGCGAGCATATGGCTGTTTCACGCACCCCCGCGCCGGCGGATCACGGGCCGACCGCCCACACCCCGGACAGGGCCGCTGCCCGGCCGCCGTATCCGCCGCCGCCCGTCCCGTTGCCCGATCAGGCCTTGTGGGCCCGGGTCATCAGGAACGCCCGCTGCGCTGACAGCAGCCTCGATCCCGACCAGTGGTTCCCGGCCAGTGCGGAAGCAGGCAAGGCCCGCCACGAGGCGGCCGCGGCGATCACCGTCTGCGTCACCTGCTTTGTACGCACCCAGTGCCTGGAACTGTCGCTGCGGTCTTGGGATATCGGCCAGCACGGTGTCTGGGGCGGTATGGTCCCCGCCGACCGCGCGGCATTGCGCCGCCGGAAGGACCCGAGCACAATCCGCCCGGTCCCGCGGCCTTGAAGGCCCCGGCAGGGGGAACACGACCCGCGGAGACCTACTGAACGAGCCCGCAGAAGCGTGATCCCGCAACGTCGGCTGACGCCGACGCCACGCTCGGCCCGGTCTCGATTCGGGCAGAAGCGCTCCGCACCAGCCCATCCGTCAGTCATATGCGCGGCCGGATTTCACAGGTGATCGTGCCGCGTTCGAAGGGGCTGCCGACCACTGGCGAGCTCGATGCCAGCACCACGACTTACTGGAACGGCAGGGCACCAACGGCGAGCCTTCAACGGCGGCACCACCCGTTCGAGGGCCGCCCCGGCGTCCTGCGCGGCCGCGTTCGGCTCCGGCAGCCGGGTCGCCACCAGCCGGGCTCGGCCTAGGCGTCGCGCAGGGCGGTCTTGAGGATCTTGCCGGACGGGCCCTTGGGCAGCTCGGCCATGAACCGGATCTCCCGCGGGTACTTGTACGCCGCGAGCCGCTCCCGGGTGTAGGCGATGATCTCCGCGGCGGTCGCCGAGGTGCCCGGGCGCAGCGCCACCACGGCTATGACCTCCTCGCCGAGCCGCTCGTCCGGCTTGCCGATCACGGCCGCCTCACCGATCGCCGGGTGGGCGTACAGGACCTCCTCGATCTCCCGCGGGTAGACGTTGTAGCCGCCGCGGATGACCAGGTCCTTGGCCCGGTCGACGATGAAGTAGAAGCCGTCGGAGTCCACGTAACCCAGGTCGCCGGAGTGCAGCCAGCCGCCGCGCAGCGTCTCCGCGGTGGCCTCGGGCCGCCCCAGGTAGCCCTTCATCACGTTGTGCCCGCGGATCCAGATCTCGCCGACGTGCTCGCGCCCAGGCGGCAGCGGCCGGCCCTGCGCGTCGGCGACCCGCATCCGCACCCCCCACATCGGCTTGCCGATGGACAGCACCTTCCGGTCGCCCGGCCGGTTGAACGAGCACGAGCTCGCGGTCTCGGTCATCCCGTAGCCCTCGAGCACCTCGATGCCGAACTTCTCCTCGAACGTCC
>Ga0070697_100004014_pt1 | contig 11289 bp, 7 predicted proteins | sample KBSK1501metaG_FD_65475 | JGI IMG/M metagenome (GOLD analysis project Ga0070697, IMG submission 65475) | Corn, switchgrass and miscanthus rhizosphere microbial communities from Kellogg Biological Station, Michigan, USA - KBS K1-50-1 metaG | ecosystem: Host-associated > Plants > Roots >... | reverse complement strand
ATCAGCGATCAGCGCCAGACCCGCCCCGCCTGGTCTCCCGACGGCAAATGGATCGCCTACATGTCCGACTACGACGGCGACGAGCAGTGGGACATTTTCTTCGTCTCACCCAAAACCGGCCAGGTGGTGAATGTGACCAACACGCGCGAGATTGCGGAACAGAATCCCACCTGGTCGCCCGACGGCCGTTATCTCTCTTACATGGTGAAGCCCAAGACGTCATCGGTTTACGAAATTGACGTCTTCGATACACTGACGCGTGACACCAAACACCTCACCACCGGCACGCCGGCTGACAAGTGGAACGTGGATCCCATCTGGTCACGCGACGGCAAATGGATTGCCTATACACAAGAACAAGCCAAGGGCACGGATTCGAATATCTTCGTCGCGGAAGTGGCCGCTGGCAAAAGCACGCTGCTCACCTCGCATCGGGGCGAACAACTCTACTCGGCGAACGATTTCTCACCCGACGGCAAGCATTTGCTCATCACTTCAAACGCCGGCAACGGCTACGACAACGTCGGCCTGCTCGACATCGCGTCAAGGAAAATCGACTGGCTCACGCAGGACAAATGGGAGATCAATGGCGGAAATTTCTCGCCCGATGGCAAGTCCGTGACCTGGACCGCCAATGTGGACGGCAACACCGACATCTACCTGCACGGCTTGGCTTCCGGGAAGACCGCTTCCCTGCCGCTGCCCAAGGGCGTGAACGGGCCGGGTGGCGCCGAGTCCGCGTTCACGCGCGATGGCGCCCGCCTGCTCTACCACCACAACGGTCCCAACGCGCCAAATGACCTTTGGGTTTACTCGCTCGCGGACGGCAAGTCGCGACAGGTGACCAATTCGTTGGTGGCTGGCGTGCGCGCCGAGGATTTGGTCGAACCGTTTCTGGTGCGCTATCCCAGCCGCGACGGCAAGTGGACCATCTCCGCCTTCGTATACATGCCCTACAGCCTTCCTCGTCAGCCAGTGAGCCCCGCCATCGTGTATGTACACGGCGGGCCCACGTCACAGACGGTCAACTCGTTCAACCGCTTCATCCAGTACGTGGCAAATCAGGGATACATTGTGATTGCACCCAACTATCGCGGCTCAACCGGCTACGGAAAAGAATTCCAGCAGGCAAACCTATTCGACATGGGCGGTGGAGATTTGCAGGATGTGCTGGCGGCCGCGGATTGGATCAAACAAACCGGGTACGTTGATCCCAAGAAGTTGATCCTCATGGGCGCCAGCTATGGCGGTTACATGACCATGATGGGGGTGACCAAAGCGCCGGACGTGTGGGCCGCAGGTGTGCCCATCGTGCCCTTCGTAAACTGGTTCACCGAGATCCAAAACGAAGACCCGGTACTGCAGCAGTCCGATCTGGCCACCATGGGCGATCCCGTGAAGAACAAGGCGCTCTTCGAAGACCGCTCGCCGATTTTTTTTGCCAACCAGATCAAGGCGCCCCTGTTTCTGCTTGCCGGCGGCCATGATCCGCGTTGTCCCGAGGAAGAAGCGCAGCAGGTGGTCGCCGCCATCAGGAAGCGCGGTGGGGTGGTTGAATACAAGTTCTACGAAAACGAGGGCCACGGCTTCGCCCGCGTGGAGAACCAGATCGACGCCTACAAGCGCGCAGCCGACTTTCTGAAGGCGCACGTGCCTCCGGCGGATTGCGGGTGCTCGCTGAACGAGTAGCCACTAAGAGCCTTCTCTTCATACGGGCTTCGGCCCCTGAGGTGACTCGACCGGAATTTCTACGTAGCCTGTTTTGCCGCCGATCTACCGCTCAGCGCCCCTGGCAATCGCCTCAATCAGGCCGGGGATCGTGTATTCCTTCGCTTCGATGTCCACGGGAAGGCCGAGCTCACGAAGAGTGGATGAGGTAACCGGGCCGATGGAAGCGAAGTGGATGCCTTCGAGCAGAGTCCTGTGGCGCGGGCGCCCTCGCCCGCGTGATGTTCCCAGCAGCGCCATAAAATTTCTTGCCGTCGAGGAACTGGTGAAAGTGATCACGTCCGGACGGCGTTTGGGGTCGTTCAACACGACGCATAGCCGATTGCGGGAGGATTGCGGGATTACGGTTTCGTAGGCTTCGGCCACCTCCACGTGCGCACCGAGCTTGCTCAACGCGCGCGGGATCACGTCGCGTGCGACTTTTGCGCGCGCCAGCAGCACGCGCTTCCCTTTCACTTGCCCGCGCAGGCTCTTAACTACCGATTCGGCCACGTATTCTTCGGGGACAACATCCACCTTGATTCCGCGCTGCTCGATGGACTTCTTGGTCGCCGGACCGATGGCAGCGACTTTCAGGTGACGCAAATGCTTACCGGTGAGGCGGAGTTTTTTCAAGCGCTGCCATACGGCTTCGACCCCGTTTACGCTGGTAAGGATAAGCCAGTCGTACTCGCGAAGATTCCTCAGTGCCGTGTCGAGAGACTTGTAAGAGCGTGGCTTGCGGATTTCAATGAAAGGAATTTCCAGGACTTGTGCGCCTCGCTTCCGCAAGCCCGAGGAAAGCGCACTCGCCTGGTGCCGGGCGCGGCCGACGAGAACGTGGAGGGCTGAAAGAGGCGCGTTTCTTGCTTTCACCTTCCGGTTCATGGAAACGAAGGATGCGGCATGACTAAACCCTTGCCCTCCCGCGGTGCTGTCCATCAGGGTTGTTCGGGCGCGACTACGTGTAGTCCGTAGACTTCTTCGAGGATCGCATCGCCGCCCCGGCGGAGCAGCGCCTCGCCGACAGCTTCTCCAAGTCGAACTGGGTCGCTGCCATCCTGCGACTCGCGCAAGAGCTTGGTTCCGTCAGGACGAGCCACGATCGCGTCAAGGTGCAACTGTCCATCGCGCACTTCTGCAAACGCCCCGATCGGCACTTGGCAGCCTCCGCCCAGCTTGTTGAGCAGCGCACGCTCGCAGGTGGTTGTGGCTCGTGCCGTAGTGTCGTCCAAAAACGCCAGAAGCTGCCGTGTTCCCGGATCGTCCGCACGGATTTCGATGGCCAAAGCGCCCTGCCCTGCCGCCGGACACATAATTTCCGCCGAAATCACCTGCCGCACCAGTTCCGTCTTGCCTAGCCGGTTCAGGCCAGCCGCCGCCAAAATGACCGCGTCGTATTCGCCCGCTTCCAGCTTGCGCAAGCGCGTATCCACATTGCCGCGCAGCGGGTGAATCTCGAGGTCCGGCCGCACAGCTTTGAGTTGCGCCTGACGCCGCAGGCTGCTGGTGCCGATACGCGCCCCGTGCGGCAACTCATCGATGCTCTTATACTTCCGCGAGCAGAACACGTCGCGCGGGTTTTCGCGCTGGGTAATAGCTGCGATTTCGAATCCAGCGCTCACCGCCGTCGGCAGGTCCTTTAAACTATGGACCGCTAGATCGACGCGCCCCTCCGCCAGCGCTTCGTCAATTTCCTTGGTGAACATGCCCTTGGTGCCGACCTTGGCAAGGGCAACGTCGGTGATCTTGTCGCCAGTGGTCTTAATGATTTCGATTTCCACCTCGTGCCCGCGGGCATGCAGTAAAGCGCTAAAGTGGTTGGCCTGCCAGAGAGCCAGTTGCGATCCGCGCGAGCCAATACGCAGCCGGGCCACTAGCTCTTTGCTCCGTAATCTCCGCCTGACTTCGCTGCCTTTTTATCTTGCAGGTTGAACAGGCGGCGAACAATATCGATCACCGTGGTTGCCTCCGGCTCACGTGCCGCCGTCTTCAGCGTGCTGACGGGCGTGTGCATGATCTTGTTGACGATCCCGTGGGTAAGCGTCTCCAAGGCCAGTTCCTGCTCGGGCGAGAGCGGCCCCAGGCGCCCGCGCACGCGATCGATTTCGGCTTGGCGAATGGTTTCGAAATGGTCCTGCAGAGAGACGATCGTAGGCACGACGTCGAGTGTTTGCAGACGAGTCTGGAAACGCTCCACTTCGCTGTTGACGATGGCCTCGGCGCGCTCGGCTTCCTTTTTGCGGTCGGCGACGTGCGACGCCACGGCCTGCTGCAGATCGTCAATATCATAGACGAAGATGCCGTCCAGTTTGTTCATCTCTGGATCGACATCGCGTGGAACCGCGATGTCAATGAAGAACATGGGACGGTTTTTGCGGCGGCTCAGGAAACGCTCGCCATGCTCGCGGTGGAAAATGGTGACGGGGGCGCCGGTCGAGGTGATCACGATATCGGCACGATCACAGGTTTCGTAAAGCTCTTCAAAACGGATAGCCTGCCCCTTGAACTTGGCAGCCAATTGAGAGGCGCGGTCATAAGTACGATTGGCTACAAAGATGGAAGCCGCGCCATGGGCCAAGAGGTGCCGCGCCGCCAATTCGCTCATCTTTCCTGCCCCGACCAGATACACATGCCTGCCGTTCAGCGAGCCGAAAATCTTCTTCGCCAGTTCGACCGCCACCGAGGCAACCGAAACTGCGGATGATCCAACGGCGGTTTCGGTGCGAACCCGCTTGGCTACGGCAAAGGCGCGAGTCAGCAGCAAATCCAGTTGCGAGTGAACCGCGCCCACGGCCCGCGCGGTGGCGTAGGCTTCCTTCACCTGGCCCAGGATCTGTGGTTCGCCCAATACCATGGAGTCGAGGCTTGCGGTCACGCGAAACAGGTGCCGGATTGCATCCTGCTCGCGGTACTCGTAGAGGTGCGGCTCCAGATCGGCAGGATTCACCTTGAAGTAGTTGCCCACGAATCCACGCAGGTCGACGCTGCCGTTTTTCGTCTGGGTCAGCAATTCCACACGATTGCAGGTGCTCAGGATCAGCCCTTCGTCCACCCCGGGATACGCCGCCAGGCGCTGCATGGCCTCCGGCAGGCGCGACTCCGGGATCGCCAGCCGTTCGCGCACCTCCACCGGCGCGCTCTTGTGATTGACGCCGATGAGCTGAAAGTTCATGACTGCACGAACCTGTGAATCGTGCTGAAGTAATTGGCCGCCCACGCCACCACGGCCGCAACAAAGGCGCCGGTCGCGAGATAGGCGGCGCGGCGGCCGCGCCAGCCAGCGTTCCAACGCGTATAGAGCAGGAGCAGGTACACAGCCCACATCAGGACGGAAAGCAGAATCTTGGGATCGAGGAAGTTCACCCGTCCGAAGGTCGACTGCGCCACCACGGTGCCCGCGATCAGACCCAGGGTCATGAAGGGAAAACCGAGAAGCAGCGAGCGGTAGCCGATGTCGTCAATGACCTGTAGCGCCGGTAGGCGGGACAGAACTCCGCTGGCCTTCTTCGACTTGAGGCTACGCTCCTCGAGCAGGTAGAGCAAGCTGGCGACGAAACTCAAAATTAACGCCGCATAGCCAGTGAAGATCAGTGCGATATGCGCGAATAGCCAGCCGGTCCGCAAGCCCGGGGACATCAGCAAGAGTGGCTGCTGGCCGGTGGCGGCGACAAAAGTGAGCACGAACACCAGAGGAAAGACCACGATGCCCGGCGCAGTGGTTTGGTACACCAGGTAAACGATCATGAACACAACCATGACCAGAAAAGCCAGTACCGATTCAGCGTTGTGTACGGAAGCCAGCGTGAGTTGGCCGAACTGCCCCACGGCCTCGCTGAGCGAGACGAAATGGAAGACCATGCCCAGATAGGCGGCGTGCAGGGCGATGCGGCTCAGCAGGTCACTGGTGCGGGTGAGAGTCACCAATGCGTACAGCAAGCCCACAGCGTAGCAGCCGAGCGCGACTCGCAGCCAAAGCAGCGACATATGGACAGATTACGCTTTTCCGGCGCTGGGCGGATTTGTGGTCTCCCGCGCACGGTAATTATAGTCTGCACTACGGCTGGGGCAGAAGACAGGAAGAAGCATCACGGGTCGGTGTGATCGAGATCGCAGGCCGCTGGAGGACGCCGTCCGCATTTTGGGGGTTATTGCACTCCGAGCGAAGCCAGGACCTGTTCGAGTGTCTCGGCGGTCACGACGAGGCGTCGGCCGTGGGCCATCATGTCTTCGATTTCATCGAAAGCCTGGAACAGACGCAGCTTGACAGCCCCGTATTGCTCGGCTTGGTTGAGGGAGCGGCCGTGGGCGTTCGCCCAGCGACGCCGCGCTTCGTCCGGCAGGAAAACGCTGACCGCGAAGGTGGTCTTGCGGTCGGAGGTCACATCGAAGATGTACTCGCTGGCCGGGCCCTCGGAGTCATTAGGCAGCGCCGGGCGTTTCCCGACGTAATAGTACTGGTAAACATAGCCTTGGCCGCCGGTATAGGTCTTCATGCGACGGATGGTCATAGGGACAGCAGACATTATCCCACTTGTCATGCTGAGCGAGACTGCAGCCGCGCAGAACATTGCTGGGGGCGAGTCGAAGCGTCCCTACTCAGGGCAAGTTGTCAAATTAGGGATGCTTCGATTGCGCTGCAACTTCACGTCGCGAAGTTGCAGCTTTCGCTCAGCATGACAGGGGCATGGGCTAACCAACTGGGGGGCTGACGACTACCGACTGCTGTTTCCCGGCGATATCACGCGTCCAAACTCCGACGCACGGGCCAGGCGGTCGAACATACGATATGCGGCGATTGAAATCTTGCTGATGGCTTCTTCCCCGTCGCGCTCACGCCGCAGATAAGTTGTCATCACGCAGATCACGTAGGGACGGTTCTGCAGGAACACCACGCCCGAGTCATTGCGCACCCCTTCGAGTTCTCCATGCTTATTGGCCACCTTCAAGCCTTCCGGCAGATCGCGTGGAATGAAACTGTCTTTTTTCTCTGTGCTGAGGACCTTAAAGAAATCGTCGGTCATTTCTTTGTTCAAGACTTTCCCCCGATACAGATCCTCGAGCAAGGTCATCATCTCACGCGGTGTGGAGATGTTTTCCCTGCCCTCGCCGGCGGCTTTGAGATCCATCATTTTGCGGCGCAAGCGGGTGTGGGCAAGGCCCAGCGAGTCCATTAGCGCGTTGATGTTCTCCATGCCCACGCGATCAATGAGCACATTAGTGGCGCTGTTGTCGCTGACTGCAACCATCATGGTGGCCAGGTCGCGCAACGTGATTCTTGTGACGCCGGGCGTGAGGCCGGCCATGATGTAACTGTCAGGAACCAGGTCGGAAGATTGCACAGTGTAGAGATCCGTGAGCTTCAGCTTCCCGTTTTGCGCCTGATGATAAAGCTCGGCCAGGACGGCAATCTTGATGGAACTGGCCTGGGGAAAAACTTCATCAGCATGCAGAAGGAATTTCTGACTGGTAGTGAGGTCGAGGACGGCAACCCCAAGCACGCCGTCGAGGTTGTGGTCTACATCATTGATGGCGGATTCGAGCTTTTGCCAGAGCAGCTGCTGCTTCTCCGCCGTCGTTTGTGCGAAGGCAGTGGCGAGGAGAAAAAGCAAGCAGATGAGATGTTTCAAAAGTGCGGATCCTCTCCGAAGTGCCAGCATTATAGGCTAGCGCGATATGGCGGCACGGCCGCCTAGCCAACCGTTGTCATGCTGAGCGACTGAATCCTCTTCGCTTTGCGAATCGGACGAAGTCGAAGCATCCCTGATGCCATCGCTACGGTTGAGGAATAGGGGATCCTTCAACTCGACTTGGCCTGCACGGAGGGAAGGCCAAATCTCGCTCACAATGACACATTGGACAGGACAATTACGCTTCCACCTGTGCTTCCCGCAGCCGGGCGACTGCCGTCTCCGAGGCCACCGGCGAGTAGTACACCTCCTTGAACGTGTACGACTTCGCTTTGGCCGCGATGATGGGCAGGAGCTCGATATGCCAGTGGTAATCTTCGTCGATGGTTTTCCAGTAGTCCAGGCTCTCCGACACGTGGCGAGTGTTGGGTGAGGTATGCAGCACCAGATGGAACTCGTCGGTGATAGTGCGAACCCGTTGCAGTGTGCGGCGCAGCAGCGCGCCCAGATCGCGCATCGTGCTGGGGCGGCTCAGGCCCACGCGTTCGAAGGCAGCTTCGTGGGTTCGCGGCACGATCCAGGTTTCGTAGGGCACACGCGGCGCGTAGGGGCAGAGCGCAATAAGGTCGCCGCGCACCTCGAGGATACGCTGGTCCTGGTGGAGCTCCTGGGAAATAATGTCGCAGAAGACGCAGCGCTCCTTCTGGGCAAAGTAGTCGCGGCCGGCGCGCAGCTCGTAGAGCACGCGGCGGGGCACGAAGATGGTCGCCGTGAGCTGCGCAGTGGGATGCTCGAACTCCTGCCCGGCGCTGGCCCCATGGTTCTTGAAGATGCTGACGTACTTGAAGCGTCCGTCGCGCTTGAGGTCCTGGATGCGTTGGGAAGCCAGCAGCAGGAACTGCTCGATTTCCGCGTCGCTCGCGTTCCACAACTGGCGGTCGTGCCGGGAATTCTCGATCAACACCTCGTGCGCGCCCACGGAACGCATGCAATCGTAGAGCCCATCGCCGCGGCGGCCGGGCTCTCCCTCAATGTGGTACAGCGGCGTGGGATGCACCACGGCCCGCGCTGACCATGGGCTGCCGTCGATCCCCGGCATGTTGGAGACAAGTTGGGGCAGGACTGGCGAATCCGGGCAGAAGCGGCAGAAGGGCTCCGACCGCGGAGCGGTATCCGGCACGTCGTCGCCCGTGATCACCCAGGAGCGGGTGATGGGATCTTTGCGCAATTCCATGCGTGTAAGGAAAACACCGGCACGGAGGGCGCGTCAACTGGTGATTTCTGTCACCGGGAGCGAACGCTTTCCTTTGTTATAATCCGCGCACGAAGCCCCCAAAATGACCGAGCCGTCCACACCGTTGATGCGGCAGTACGCCGCCGTCAAAAAGGAGCATCCCAGCGCCCTGCTGTTTTTTCGCCTGGGCGATTTCTACGAGCTTTTCTTCGACGATGCCATCGTGGCTGCGAAAGAATTGCAGATCACGCTCACCTCACGCAACAAGGAAAAGGGCGTAGCCGTCCCCATGTGCGGCGTGCCTTATCACGCGGCCGACGGCTACATTTCCAAACTCATCCGCAAAGGATTCAAGGTCGCCATCTGTGATCAGATGGAAGATCCGCGCTTGGCCAGGAAGCTGGTGCGGCGCGAGGTGACGCGGGTGGTCACGCCGGGAACGGCGGCGGATTCGTCGCTGGGTTCTGAGGAAAACAACTTCCTGGCGGCACTGGCACAGACCGGTGACCGGGTGGGATTTGCGGCTCTGGATCTTTCCACCGGCGAGTTTCGCGCCACCGAGTTTCACGGCGAGGATGCGGGGCGGCGAATCCAGGAAGAGCTGCAGCAGTTGCGCCCGAAGGAAGTTTTATACGGATCGTCTGCACCGCTGTTTGAGCGTGAAGGACCGTGTAGGGACGGAGCTATGTCCCGTCCGGGCCGCCCACCGGACGGCAGTGCTGGCTACACCGAAACTCCTCTCGACGACTGGATCTTCGCGCCCGACCACGCCATTCCTCTTCTGGAAAATCACTTCGGAGTTCTGTCCCTGGAGGGATTCGGGCTGGCGGGCAAGCCGGCAGCCGCTTCGGCGGCCGGCGCCATCCTATACTACGTCCGCTCCACTCAGCGCGGGACTTTGGACCACGTCGACCGCATCGGCTTTTACGAGCGCCAGAACTGCCTGGTGCTGGATGCAGTCACGGTACGCAACCTCGAGCTGATTGAGCCGCTGTTCGCAGGAACCGACGCGGGCGTGACTCTGTTCCGCTCCATCGACGCCACGGTCACGCCCATGGGCAAGCGTCTGCTGCGCTCGTGGATGCTGCGGCCTTCGATCGAGGTGGCGGAGATCAACGCGCGACTGGATGCAGTCGAGGCGGAAGTCAAAGAAACGGTTGGGCGCGAGGAACTGCGGCGAACGCTGGATGGAATCCTCGACCTCGAGCGCCTGCTCAGCCGCGTGACACTGGAAACCGCTAACCCTCGCGATGTGCTGGCACTGGCGGCTTCGCTGGCAAAGATTCCCATGATGCGCGCGGCGCTGGGGCGGTTCACCATGGAGCGGCTGAAGACCCTCCATGGATCAGTCGACGAACTTGCCGATCTGCGGGAGCGAATCGACAAAACGATTATCTCCGAGCCACCGATTTCTCTGAGCGACGGCGGTGTGATTCAGAGCGGCGTGGACAAAGAACTCGACGAACTCCGCAACCTGAGCCGCAACAGCAAGCAGTTCCTGGCGCAGATTGAGCAGCGGGAGCGCCAGCGGACGGGGATTACATCGCTGAAGGTGAAGTTCAATTCCATCTTTGGCTACTACCTCGAGGTCTCAAAGCCCAACCTGCACCTGGTGCCGCCGGATTATGAGCGCAAGCAGACGCTAGTTAACGCCGAGCGCTTCACCACGCCAGAACTGAAAGAGTACGAGTCGAAAATCCTCGACGCGCAGGAAAAAATCGTCGAGATCGAGCGGCGGCTGTTCGCGGAATTGCGCTCGGCGATTGCGGGTGAGGCGCGGCGCATACGGCAAACCGCGCTGGCCCTGGCCGAAGTGGACGTGCTCGCGGCTATGGCGCACATCGCCGCGTTGCGCAACTATTGCCGGCCGAAGTTTGACAACTCAGCGGATCTTGAGATCATCGAGGGACGGCACCCGGTGATCGAGCAGCAGGAACTGGTGGGCGGCGGCGAGCGCTTCGTGCCCAACGATTTGTATCTGAATTCCACCACGCACACCGTGCTGGTGCTGACTGGGCCGAACATGGGCGGCAAATCGACTTACCTGCGGCAGGCTGCCCTCATCGTGATTCTGGCGCAGATGGGTTCTTTCGTCCCGGCACGTTCGACGCGGCTAGGCGTGGTGGACCGCATTTTTACCCGCATAGGCGCGAGCGACAACCTGGCGCGCGGGCGTTCGACGTTCATGGTCGAGATGACCGAGACCGCCGCGATCCTGCACACCGCGACTCCGCGCTCGCTCATTTTGCTGGATGAAGTTGGGCGCGGCACGGCGACCTACGACGGTTTGGCGATCGCATGGGCGGCCGTCGAGTACATTCACGCCCGCACGCGGGCCAAGACGCTCTTTGCCACGCATTATTTCGAGCTGACGGAGTTGGCGGATCGGCTCTCCGGAGTGAAGAACTATCACGTCTCGGTGAAGGAAACGGGCGGCGGAATTGTGTTTTTGCGCAGGGTCGAGCCCGGAGCGGCCGATCGGAGCTACGGCATCGAGGTGGCAAAGCTCGCGGGATTGCCTAACCAAGTCATCGAGCGGGCGCGTGAGGTGCTGGCGGAACATGAATCGGCCGAGCAGCGCTTGACCGCGCAATTGGCCAGCGATGAGCTACCGCCGCGTCCTGCTGCCCAGTTGACGATCTTCGCGCCGCTGTCGCAGCCGGTGCTCAAACGTCTGCGCGAACTGGATTTGAATCGCTTGACGCCGCTCGAGGCACT
>Ga0070697_100004012_pt1 | contig 11290 bp, 7 predicted proteins | sample KBSK1501metaG_FD_65475 | JGI IMG/M metagenome (GOLD analysis project Ga0070697, IMG submission 65475) | Corn, switchgrass and miscanthus rhizosphere microbial communities from Kellogg Biological Station, Michigan, USA - KBS K1-50-1 metaG | ecosystem: Host-associated > Plants > Roots >... | reverse complement strand
TTGTCCAGCGAATTGCGCGTGGCCGCGTCACGTTTGAAGGCAAAATTCTGCCGGCTAAGAGTTATTTTTTCCAGTGCGCGGTTGATCGCCAGCTTGATCTCGTCCACCAGCCCCGGAGACTTGCGGATGTAATCGGCCGCGCCGCCCGCTTTAACCGCTTCCACCGCAGCTTCGTAATCGTCGACCGCAGTGATGAGAATCACGGCGGTGTCCGGCGAAACCTTGTGAGCGTATCGCAGCACCTCGATGCCGTTGGTATGAGGCATCTTGATGTCGGTGACCACAATGTCATACAGAGCGCCATCCAGCTTCTTCTTCGCCGCCTCACCCGAGTTGACCGTCTCGACACGATGGCTCTCGCGGCGGAGCGCAATGTCCAGCATCTCGCAGATCGAGCGCTCGTCATCGCACACCAGGATGTTGCTCATAGCCCCACTCCGTTCACGACGGCCAAACTGTTCTCGGCACGATTCACTGCCTGCGGCTTTGCCAGAGGTTGGGCGAGGCTCCCCTGACTTGCCTCTGCAGCTCCGAACCGTCGAAGGCGCAGCACGAACGCCGTTCCCTGACCCATTTTCGAGCGGGCGAATACCTTGCCCTCGTGCGCCTGAACGATCTGGTAGACGATCGCCAGCCCTAATCCGGTTCCGCCTTCGAACTGCGACTGGAACGGCTCAAACACTTTTTCCGTCATTTGCGGACTCATCCCCGAACCCGTGTCGGAGAAATTGATCTGCCAGTCTGCGCCATACGATTCGAGTGAGACGGTGAGCGTGCCGCCATCTTTCATGGCACGGACAGCGTTTTCGCAAAAGTTCCAGAACACCTGTTTGATCTTGTCGCCATCGGCGAGCGAGAAAGCCTGGTCCACGGTGTACTTGCGCACAATCTTTATGCCAGTCTTGTCCACGACCAGACGATTTTCCAGCAGCGTGAGCGTATCTTCGAGCAGCGCGACCAGATCGACCTTGGCAAACTGATATTGCTTGCCCCGCGAATAGACGAGAAAGTCGGTGATGATACTGTTCAGCCGCTCCGACTCGCGGGTGACAATTTCCAAAAGCTGGCGGTGCTCTTCCGTCAAGTCCGGAATCCCCGAAAGCATGCTGACTGAACCCGCGATCGAGGTCAGCGGATTGCGGATTTCATGGGCAATGGCCGCAGCCAGCCGGCCTACGGCCGCCAGCCGGTCCTGCATGCGAACCTCGCGCTCCAGGCGGCGAATCTCGGTAAGATCATCGAACGTGTACACATAGCCGACCGTGCCCCGCTCCGGCAGCGTGAGTGCCGATACCAGCACGCGAAATGTTTTGCGATATCCGCTCGTAGCCAGAAATCTCACTTCGCTGTGCGCGCGCGCGGAAGCGATTTGGGGCAGCGGATCAAGAAACAGCTGATTAACGGGCTGGTCCACAAGCTGTAACTCGGTGCGCTCCAACAGCTTCTGCGCCGCTGCATTGACTAGGCTGATGTGACCGTCCAGGCCGGTTGTGATCAGACCCCCGCTGATCGCCTGCACGATGTTTTCATGCAGCGCCTGCAGGTTCTTGAGCGCGCCGCTGGTGTCTTTCAACTTCACATCGACCTGGCGAAGCTTTGAAACCAGCAATCCCGCAAGATGTGCGACTGCCAGATAGGCGAACAGGTTCACCAGAATGATGGCCTGCAGCGTGCGCATTTCAACATGCGAGGTCGAATACGAAGGCACCACCCCGAAGTAGGAGAGTTCCAGAACGGTTCCGTAAAGGATGAAGGCCAGCGCAGCCGAGAGGTAAGCCCACGAACGCGGCAGCAGCATGCAGGCGACGATAATTACCAGTGGGTAGAGGAAATTCAGCGAGCTGTCTACGCCACCGGTGGCGTATACCACCAGGCTGACCAGGACAAGGTCCGTCAAAACCTGCAACATCGATTGCAGGCGGTATTCCCGCCAAAACGACAGTAGCAGCAGGTGAAAGACCGAGATCGCGTACCACAGCAAGATTGTGCTGATGAATAATCCAAGCGGCAACTGAATCGGGGTTAGCCGGGCGATCGCCAGTACAATCCCCAACAGCAGCGTAAGGATGATAATGCGGACTTTCGCCAGCCATCCTAACCACTGCCGTCCGTCGGTGATGGATTGCATGTGTGTTTAGCCCAGCCACCAGCTAGTAGCCTCTAACCTGGATGGAGCTAGAGGCCAGCTGTGTTTGTTTAGCCTGCCAGTTTCGCAATCATCGAGAACAGCGGCATGTAGAGCGAGATCACGATGCCGCCAATCATCACACCCAGCAAGCCGATGATGACGGGTTCCAGCATGGCCAGCATATCTTTGGTCGCGGCGTCGACTTCATCCTCGTAGAAGTCGGCGATCTTCTGCAGCATGGCGTCCATGGCGCCGGTGGCTTCACCCACGCCGATCATCTGGGTCACCATGTTGGGAAACACGCCCGATTCGCGCAGTGGATCGACAATGGTGCGGCCTTCTTCAATCGCCTTACGGACTCTTAACAGCGCTTCCTCCAGCACCGCGTTGCCCGATGTTTTTGCCGTGATGGTCAGGCCTTCCAGAATCGGAACACCCGAGGTAATCAGCGTGCCCAGCGTTCGGGTGAAGCGTGCGACTGCGATCTTGCGCAGCAACTCGCCAAGGATCGGCATCTTCAGCAGCCCGTAATCCATCCAGTACCTGCCGCGGGGATCCTTGCGAATGTACTTGATGCCGAACACCAGCCCCACAACGCCAACGATGAAAAACCACCAGAAGTGGCCGACAAACGCGCTCAGCCCCATCACGATGCGTGTGGGCAGCGGCAGTGCCACGCCCAAGCCGGCAAACAGGTTGGCGAAGATGGGCACCACCCACTTCAGCAGCGCGCCGACGATCAGGAAGGCCAGCGACACCACCGATACGGGATAGATCAACGCCGACTTCACCGCGGCGCGCAGCTTCACCGCTTTCTCAACGTAGATCGAGAGACGCTGCAGGATGATGTCCAGAATGCCTCCCGTCTCGCCTGCCTCCATCATGTTGGTGGCCAGGTCATCAAATACCTTGGGATATAGCCGCATGGCGTTGGCCAGCGTGGAACCGCCTTCCACCGTGGTCCGCACTCCGGTCAAGGTCTTCTGAAACGAGACGTTCTCCTGGTTGGCCGCCAGAATCTCCAGGCACTGCACCAGGGGAAGGCCGGCGTCGATCATGACCGAGAACTGCCGGAAGAAGATGGCGATCTCTTTGGTCTTGACCTTACCCGAGCCGAACGTGGGCATGACAAATTCCTTGCCCTTTTGCCGGATCGAGCCCGGTGTTATGCGCTCGCGCCGTAATTGCATGGCAAGCGTATCTTTGTTCACAGAGGTACGCTCACCGGTGACTTTTTCACCAGCGGCGTTCTTGCCGGAAAATGTAAAAACTGGCATGGTTAGCCTCTCCTCGCTGCGTTCCCTTTGCTCCACTGCGTTTGCAGTGCATTTCAAACCCGGACCCTGAGTCCGTCCCAGCCCAAGTAGAAGCGGGACGAATCCGCCAGCCTTCACTGCTTGCCGCTGGCACCCTTTGCCATAGCCGAATTCTTCAAAATCCCCGCCCCGCGGTTGATCATCTCCTGTAACTCGTCGGCATTGTTGGAGCGTTGCAGCGCCACCTCCAGCGAAATCTGCTTCTGGAAATACGCCGTGGCCAGCGCCTGATTGAAGGTCTGCATTCCGTACTTTTCCTGCCCCGATTGCATGGCCGAGTAGATCTGGTGGATCTTGTCTTCGCGGACCAAGTTGCGAATGGCGGCGTTCGGAATCAGGATTTCCAAACACATCGCCCGGCCCTTACCATCGGCCTTCGGCAGCAGGCTTTGGCACATGATGCCTTCCAGCACCAGCGACAACTGCGCCCGAATCTGCGGCTGCTGGTGCGCCGGAAAAACATCGATAATTCGGTTGATGGTCGAGGACGCCGTGTTGGTGTGTAGCGTGCCGAACGTAAGGTGGCCGGTTTCGGCGATACGCAGCGCCGACTCGATGGTCTCCAGATCGCGCATTTCGCCGATCAGCACCACGTCGGGATCTTCACGAAGCGCGGCGCGCAGCGCGTCGGTGAAGGTCTTGGTGTCGGAATGCAGCTCGCGCTGATTCACCACGCAGTTCTTGTTCATGTGCACGAATTCGATCGGATCCTCGATGGTGAGGATGTGATCGTGCCGTTCGGTGTTGATCTTGTCGATCATCGCTGCCAGCGTGGTGGACTTGCCCGAGCCAGTCGGTCCGGTCACCAGCACCAGGCCGCGCGGCTTATCGCACAGCTTGCTCACCACGGCAGGAAGACCGAGCTGGTTGAACGACTTGATCTCAAAAGGAATAAGACGAAAGACGGCCGCAGTAGCGCCGCGCTGATTGAAGGTATTGGCGCGGAAGCGAGCCAGACCCTTCAAGCCGAACGAGAAGTCGAGCTCGAGATTTTCCTCGAAGCGGTGCTTCTGCGAGTCGGTCATCACGCTGTAGGCCAACTGCTTGGTTTCCGCGGGCGTCAACTGCGGCAGATCCAGCGGGACCAGATGTCCGTGCACACGAATCTGCGGCGGTGAGTTGGTGGTGATGTGCAGATCGCTGCCGCTCATCTCCAGCATTCGCTTCAACAAATCGCTTAAAGCAAGCGCCATAATGTTGTGTTCCCTTCTCTCGTGAAATCTTTAGTGGATCGTCTCACGGGCCACTTCTTCCAGCGTCGTCATCCCCGCAGCCACCTTGATCAGACCGCTGCGCCGCAACGTAATCATGCCGCGCTCAATGGCTTTCTTCTTCAATTCGACCGCTGACGCGCCCACCAGCACCAGCTCTCTGATTTCGTCATCCACTTCCATCACTTCGTACAAGCCGGTACGGCCTTTGTAGCCAGTGTTGTTGCAAACGCCACAGCCTTTGCCTTTCTGAATCTTTACCGTCTTCGCTTCCTCGGGGCCGTAACCCTCTTCGAGCAGCGTTGGGTAAGGCACATCGACCACTTCCGCGCACTCCTTGCAAATCCGCCGCACCAGCCGCTGGGCGCAGATCAGGTGAACCGAGGTCGCAACCAGAAATGGCTCAATGCCCATGTTCATCAAACGTGTGATCGTTTCGGGCGCGCCGTTGGTGTGCAACGTGGACAGCACCAGGTGTCCGGTAAGAGCCGCCTTGATGGCAATTTCAGCAGTTTCGAAGTCGCGAATCTCACCTACCAGAATTATGTTCGGGTCCTGCCGCAGGAAAGCGCGCAGCGCGGCCGCGAAGTTCAACCCGATCTGCTCCTTCATCTGCACCTGGTTGACACCGGCCAACTGGAATTCCACCGGGTCTTCGGCGGTCATGATGTTGGTGTCGGGCTGGTTCAGACGCGAAATCGACGAATACAGCGTATTGGTCTTGCCCGAACCCGTGGGACCCGTAACCAGCACCATGCCATACGGCTTGAGAATGGCTTTTTCAAACTTGACCAGCGACTCGGGCTCGAAGCCCAGCTTGGTCATGTCGAGCCGCAGGTTCTCTTTATCCAGCAGGCGGAGCACGATCTTTTCGCCCCACAGTGTGGGCAGCGTGCTTACGCGGAAATCGAGCTGCTTTTTCTTGCCGCCAATATTCATCTTCAGCATGATGCGGCCGTCTTGCGGCAACCGCTTCTCGCTGATATCGAGCTTCGACATGATCTTCACGCGCGAGGTGATGGCATCCTTCAACTTGAGAGGCGGCGACATGATCGACTGCAGCACGCCGTCAATACGGAAGCGCACGCGGAATTCTTTTTCATACGGCTCCATGTGAATGTCACTGGCGCCCCGCTTCACCGCGTCGGTGAGCACCAGGTTTACCAGCTTCACAATGGGAGCTTCGTCGGCCGCCTTCTCCAGGTCGGCCAAATTCATGTCGGTTTCTTCCGACTGCAGTTCGACGTCGGGCTCGCCCAGGTCCGTCATCGACTGCATCACCTGCTCAAGATCTTCCTCGTTGCTGGTGCCGTACGCCCTGTCGATCCCCTCGACAATCGAGCTCTCCGAGGCCACTACCGGCTCGATATTGAAGCCGGTCATGAACTTGATGTCGTCCATGGCGAACACGTTCGTGGGATCGACCATGGCAATGGTCAGCGACGCACCTACGCGGCTCAGCGGCAGGATCTGGTAGCGCTTGGCAGTCTCAAACGGAATCAGCTTGACTACGGAAGCGTCAATTTCAAAATAAGAGAGATTAATGGCGGGAACTCCGTACTGGCGGGAAAGAAAATTAGTGACATCTTCGTCGGTGAGAAACCCCAGCTTCACCAACGCCGAGCCCAGCCGGCAATTGGTCTCTTTCTGGACCTTCATCGCCTGTTCCAACTGCTCTGGGGTGATCACCTTCTCCTTCACCAGAAGGTCGCCCAGCCGTTGAGACATACTTCGATCTCCTATCTGATCGGCAGAGAGATAGCTGTGCCAGCGCTCGGATCGCGCGAACTCGCTGCTTTGTTGGGGGAATCAGTTGCAGCCTATCGCGTTGACATAAATTGTCAATGTAGTTGGGTCATGGCACCAGTAACTTAAGTACCTGTACTCAGCTAGCCAGACTCATGCATCTTGATAGATTGATGAAAATAGCGCGTCAGAGCTGCGTTTTTAAAGCTCCAGCGGCCCGAGGATCGTGCACTTCGGTAATGACAGATTTCGTCAAAACGCGCCGCAACCAACGATCACGGGGATCAAGTACACTCGACTCACCACATGCTTCGGGGTGGTTTGCGAAGCGTGCGATTTCCATGTCCCTTTTTGGAATGGATGACCCTGACTGTGAGAGCTGACAGCCCCGAATCCGACCTGCGCAACTACTATCACGCGCTATATGGCGCTTGGGGACCGCAGCACTGGTGGCCGGGGCGTACTCCGTTTGAAGTCATTGTGGGCGCGTTTCTCACCCAGAACACTTCGTGGACGAATGTGGAGCACGCGTTGCGCCGGCTGCGCGCCGCGGGAAAGCTCAATCTGGAAGGCATCCGTAGCATGGAGTTGCCGGAGTTGGAGTCGCTGATTCGGTCCGCAGGCTATTTCAGGCAAAAGGCACGGAGCCTGAAGCAGTTCGTAGCTTTTGTAGATCACGGCTATGCCGGATCGCTGAACCGTATGTTTTCCCAACCCACAGAGAAGCTGAGAAACGAATTGCTTGAACTCAAAGGCGTGGGACCCGAAACTGCGGACTCTATTCTGCTCTACGCCGGGCAGCATCCCGTATTCGTGGTAGACGCTTACACGCGACGCATTCTCGAGCGCCACAAAATCCTGCCGGCGAAAGCAAAGTATGACGAGATTCGCAGCCTGGTGGAGCGCTCCCTGCGGCCGCTGGCAGATGAGTCCAACGGCAAAACACCGGAAACTCGGAACTTGAAACTGGAAACTCCACGTCGTCATCGGCCGTCTCCCATGAGCCTCGCCGAACGCCAGCCCCTGGCCCAGATCTTCAACGAGATGCACGGGCTCATAGTGCAAGTTGGAAAGAGTCACTGCTTTAAGTCCAAGCCAAGCTGCGAGAACTGCCCCCTGCGGCCATTCCTACCCATAATCTAAAGGACAATGAACCTCTTGCACTTTCCGAGTACCACAAGGGTGCATAGAATGACCGAATTCGCCGCGAGGTGACCTGCATGGCGGTTCGAGGCATTCAGGGGTTGAGTACCGAACAACTAAGCTTCGAGATTCAGCGCGGCGGGAAATTCGTCATTTACCAGTACTGCGTCTCGGTTCTCATCCTCACCTTCAAACGTGGGACCGACGTCCACTTCATCCGCGCTGGCGAGAGCCGGCTGGTTCCGGGGCTGGCCTGGACTTTCCTCACCTTGCTGTTGGGATGGTGGGGCATACCGTGGGGCCCCATCTATTCCATTCAGACATTCATCGTGAACTTCGGCGGTGGCAAAGACGTCACCGCGCTGATTGTCCCTTCCTCGCGGCCAGCAACCGCTGCAGGTGCAGCCGCAGCCAAGCCTTGACTCTTCGAGACACGTCTAGAGGCATCCTCCTGGTCTTCTCCACTCCTGAGCGGCTTATAATTGAATATTCCCAGACAGGCTAAGTCTCCTTTATTTAGGCTTAGCACTGTCTGCTGATGAACGTGGCCATTCCGATTCCAAATCGGCCGCAGAAAACATCCAGCCGGGCGAAAGTTATTATCTTGCTCGCGGTCAGCGTCCTGCTCTTGTTCGTGGTCATTCTGTGGCAGACCTCGTTCGATCTAAATCTTGCACCCGACAGCAATCAGCAGCTTGTTTTCTTCGCTGCCCTGTCGGCGATGATATTCCTGCTGTTCGTTTTGCTGACGTTCGTCCTGGTGCGCAATCTTCTGAAACTGCTGGCGGAACGAAGATTGGGGGTGTTGGGATCGAAATTCCGCACTCGGCTGGTGGTCGCCAGCCTGCTGCTGTCGTTCCTGCCTGTGATTGTGATGTTCTGGTTTGCCTACGGATTGATGAACCGGTCGCTCGACAAATGGTTTTCACAGCCGGTGGAAGAGGTAAGGCAAGACACTTCGGCTCTGGCTTCGTTGATTTCGAATTACGCCGCGCAGAATGCCATATCCGAGGCCGATTCGATTGCCTCCTCTGTTGATACACAGCGCGCCTTTGCTGGACACAATTTCTCCCCGGCAGTGGCCGAATTCCGCCGACATGAAGCGACATTGCAGGGAGGATTTGTGATCGCCCTCGACGATGGCAATGCCGAAGCCAGTTTCGACGCGCCCGCCGCCTGGCCTCTGTTGAAGGCGAAACTTCCTGACCGGCCGCTTTCGACGCACCGCCCCGTCCATTTCACCTGGGAGGACACCGAATTCATCCTGGGAAGCGCTACGGTGGGCGAGCATGGATTGATTTTGGTGGCGATGCCGTTGCCGCAGAAATTCGCCCAGACCATGAAAGAAGTTGAAGCCAGCCAGCATCGCTATCTCGAACTTGCTGCCAACCGCAAACTGGTGCGGCGCACTTACATGGGATTACTGCTGTTGCTCACCGTGCTGGTGCTATTTGCCACGACTTGGTTGGCGCTGTTTCTCTCGCGCCTGGTTACCCGTCCGGTGGCCGCACTGGCCGAGGCCATGCAGGAGATCTCCCGTGGCCGGCTGGATTATCGCGTCGAAGTCGCAGCCGCCGACGAGATCGGCGATCTCGTACGTTCCTTCAATCGCATGGCGGAAGAATTGGAGCTCAGCCGCCGCCAGATCGAAGCGTCCAGCCGCGACTTGGGTTCTGCCAACATCGCGCTCGAGCAACGGCGCCGGCACATTGAAACTATCCTGGAAAGTATTCCGACCGGTGTGCTGTCGTTGGACGCGAACCGGCGCATCACCCATGCGAACTACGCTTTGCTGCGCATTTTTCACACCTTGAGCAGCGATTCGAGCACTCCCGAGGTGCTGGTCGGGTCCACGCTGCAGGACATCTTTTCATTGGAGGTGGTCGAGGATCTGGAGCCTCTGCTGCGGCGCGCCGATCGCATGGGAACTACCACCACGCAGATGGAGATGACGCTTCCCCGCCTCAAGCTCAACGTCGCGGTGACCGTAGCAACCCTTCAGCATGATGGGAGACGCCTCGGACACGTGCTGGTATTCGAAGACCTGTCGGACGTCCTCAAGGCGCAGAAGCAGGCAGCATGGCGCGAGGTGGCACGCCGGGTGGCGCACGAGATCAAGAATCCGCTGACTCCAATTGCGCTTTCCGCCGAACGTATTCGCCGCCACCTGGAGCGCGGCACACATCCGGATGCAGCGTCTTTGCAGATAATTGACAGTTGTGCAGAAACTATCGCAGGGGCGGTAGAAACCGTACGCACCCTGGTTGACGAGTTCTCAACCTTGGCGCGCTTTCCTGCGGCGCAGCCACAACCGGCGAACATCAATTCCATTGTGGAAACCGCATTGGCCATGTTCAACGGACGGCTCGATGGCATTGCCGTGCGGACGTTTCTTTCTGCGGACTTGCCCAAGGTGATGGCTGATCCTGAGGCCATCAAGCGCGCGCTCGCCAATCTCGTCGATAATGCCGCCGAAGCTATGCAGGGCTCGATGGTGCGAGAAATCCAAATCTCCACCGCGCTGGCAGCCAGCCGTGAAGCTGTCGAACTCACCATCTCAGATACCGGACATGGTGTCACCCAGGAACTCAAGGAAAAACTATTCCTTCCCTATTTTTCCACCAAGAAGCGGGGTACCGGGCTCGGACTTTCCATCGTAAGCCGCATCATCGAAGATCATCACGGATCGATTCGCGTGGAAGAGAACCGTCCCGTAGGCGCGAGGTTTGTGGTGGAACTGCCCGTCGCTTCCGAGATAGTCAGCACGCCTGCCAGCACGCATGCATAACATTCTGATTGTCGATGATGAATCCGGCATCCGCCAGTCGCTGAAAGGCGTGCTGGAAGACGAGGGCTACAAGACTGCCGTCGCTGAAAGCGGCGAAGCTTCTCTTGATGCACTGCGCAAGCGCGAGTTCGATGTAGTGCTGCTCGACGTGTGGCTGCCCGGAATAGACGGCCTGGACACGCTGCAGAAGATCCGCGAAATCGAAAACGCCCCAGAAGTCATCATGATCTCCGGCCACGGCACCATCGAGACCGCCGTTCGCGCGACTAAGCTTGGAGCGTACGACTTCCTCGAAAAACCGCTTTCCCTTGAGAAGACGCTCATCGTGGTAAAGAACGCGGTCGATGCCAAGCGCCTACGCGAGGAGAATCGCGACCTTAAGAAACAACTGACCCCACGGAGCGTGATTGTGGGCGAAAGCGTTCCCATGAAGGCGCTGCGCCAGCAAATTCAAGTGATGGCGCCGACCAATGGCCGCGTTCTCATCTTCGGCGAATCGGGAACGGGGAAGGAATTGGTGTCCCATGCTATTCATGGCCAGAGCTTGCGTAAGGATGAAACGTTTGTTGAAGTGAACTGCGCTGCGATTCCTGAGGATCTGATCGAGAGCGAACTCTTCGGTCACCAGCGCGGGTCATTTCCTGGCGCAACCACGGATAAAGAAGGCAGGTTTCAGAAAGCGCATGGAGGCACGCTATTCCTGGACGAAATCGGGGATATGAGCCTGAAGACGCAGTCCAAAGTCTTGCGGACACTGGACGAGCAGCGATTCACCCCGGTTGGCAGCGATGAGCCGATCACGGTTGATGCGCGTGTGATCGCGTCCACGAACAAGGATTTGGAAGAGGAAATCTCGAGAGGAAATTTTCGCGAAGACCTGTTTTACCGGCTGAACGTGATTCCCTTCTCGGTCCCGCCGCTGCGCGAACGCAAGGAAGACATTCCGCTGCTGGCGCGG